>WNGI01005217.1_pt1 | contig 11672 bp, 16 predicted proteins | sample 5400621 | NCBI WGS metagenome assembly WNGI01 (sample SAMN13153374, study PRJNA577476) | soil metagenome | isolation source: 20 cm soil or saprolite under Garry oak tree replicate 1 | place: USA:California | collected 2016-06-15
CTCGACCTTGGCGAATGCCACCGCGAAGCGAGCGTTGGCACCCGCCAGGCACGCGGACGTGACGGCCTTTCCCTGCGTGAGGGCCTTCTCGTGGCACCGCAGCTTTGCAGCCGCCTTCTGGCCCGCCGCCTTTAGCGCAGCAGCCGCGCACTTCTCGGCGCGTGTCGCCGCTGCGTCCACCGCTCGCACGCCCGCGAGCAGACACAAAACTACACCGACAACGCCAAGGAGTATCCGCTTCATCGCGCCTCCTCTGCGGCTTCGTCGCGGGCGTCAGATACCACCAGGTCGGCTAGCCAGCAACGGTATGTAGTGCTTCCTCGTCCTGGGGGGCCTTGCCCTGGCGAGCCGCCTTGAGGTAGTCAGGCCGTCGTTTCAGGAGGCCGCCATGACCGTAACTGATGTTGGTCGTGAAGGCGTGCGCCTCGTCTCGCGGCTTACCGGCGTAGCGATGTCGGTGCCCGTCGTTGCCGGATTCGTCCTGCTCGGGGCTGCCGTGCTCGTCGGTCGGTCGCTCCTCGACGTAGGGCGCAGGCTGCTCGAAACGAAGCCGAGAGCACGAGAGCCGCTCAAGGCAGCGTAGGAGAGGCGGCCCTTCCACGCGGGTGGTTTTTCACGTGCCACCGTTGGTCATCCGCACGCGGACATGCCCGAGCAGCGTGGCGAAGTCGGGCCGGCGGTCTGCGGGCACGAGGTCGGTATGCTTCGCGCGCAGGTGCTCCGCGATGGCGTTCGCCTCGGCGTCCCCGACGTGCTCCGCGACAACGATGCGCGCGCCGCAGCGCTCGCAGAAGAGGGCGTATCTCACTCGCCCTCCAGCAGCGCCGGGACGGGGAAGGCTGTCGTGCAGCCGCCGCCCCTGGCCGAGGTGAACGCAACCCTCAGCGCACGTCGCGTGCCTGCCACCACCTCACCACCGCCGCCGCCTCGCCCAGCGCCACACTCGTCGTGGCGCCGTATATCACCGAGTAGGTGTTGAGTCTAAGCGGAGAGGCAGACGGACGAGAGGCGATCTGAGCCCTCCACCCCGCCCGCCCGACGCGTCGCCCCCGTCAGCAGTCAACGACCCCGGTTCCGCAGAAATTCGTCAACTTCTCGGTCGGACATCCTCCTATTCGACTGCATCATCTTCCGCACGCGAGGGGCGTCGAACTCACGCAGCGTGTCGAGGGCCTGAAGCAACTGACCCCGAACAGCGGGCGCCAGTCGTTCCTCGGGAACCCGCCGCAAGACTTCACCGATATACCAAGCGTCCACGATGGCTATCTCAGCGGGGTTGGTGTCCGCCGCGACCCGCTCCCCGTGAGCGCGAGCAACCCGACATGCTGCCGCGATGATGGCGCACGCTGTCGCGACCTCGGATGCATCCGGTGGGGCCGCGATCAGCACCGCCACCAATTCCTCCACCCCGTAACTGAAATCCTGCTTTGCCTTCCGGCGGGCGTTGGTATCTGCGCTGGAGAGAGCCGTCTTCAGGTGATCTACAGCGGCACGGGCGTCCCCGAGAATGGTCGTCTTAGCCTCGTCCATGGAACTCACCCTTGGGCTGCATTCACGTCCACCGCCGCCGCCTGGTTCTGGTGGCCGGAAGGGGTGCTGGCTAGGACGAACGTGACAGCGGCAGCGGAACGCCTCACGGACCCCCTGTCCCCCGACGGCCCGCCGCGTCCATGGCCCTCCCCTGTCCGTTCGTCGGGGACCGCGTGCGGGGAATAACGCACGACGATTCCTAGTGCCGGGCGATTTCGATTGTCAAGAGGGAATCTTTTCAGCCAGTTTGCGCGCTGCGCTATGCGGCGGGCCGACCATCGCAACGCGGCGTGTCAGGTTCCCCGTTTATGATCGCCGTGGGCTGGTGATGGCGCTGATCGCCCCCAACTTCTTGATCCGAGCCACCGAACGATGCGTCTTCGGCCCGGTAATCGACACGCCGCCCATCAAAAGCGCGGAGATGAATCGTGCAAGCGTGCCTTGGGCCGGCAGCAAGACGAATTTCCTTGACGCTCGCGAGGCGGGGAGCGTAGAGCGAACCTCTTGGAGCGCGAGGTCGTGCCTGCCGGTAGTGCAACGGTTACTATCGACCTGCCACGGAACTAAGTTGCTTAAAGGTGAACCACTACGTGCGTGGCGTGCCTGTCCGCCCGGGTGGCCGGCTGATCGACCCTCTGCTTGACCGGACCCTAACTACTATAACCGGTCTCGCTGGCAGCTGCGACCGGACGTGATCCTGCTCGACGTGATGATGCCCGGCATGGACGGCATGCAAGTGCTCGACCACCTGAAGCTCGATCCGAAGACCGCTTCGATCCCGGTCGTCATGGTGACCGCGACGTACCGACGCGAGCGCGGTCGGCCCGTCGCGCGCGATGCGCACCTCGTAGCCGCGCCCGAGGACGAGGCCGATGGCGTGGAGGATCTCGCGGGGGGTGAACGGCTTCGTGATGTAGTACTCGGCGCCGCTCTGATAGCCGGCGAGCGCGAAATGACGCTTGGTCCTCGCCGTTGTCGTTGTGCTGACCTACGTGTGGATAGTCAAAAGCCGCGGCGAGGATGCGCCGTGGATGCTGTGGGTCTTTCTCACCGCGGTGGCGGCGCTGGTCGTCCGTCTGCTTCCTCACCGGTGACCCGCCGCCCCTGCGGGATGCCCGCCGGGGGGTCTCACGATCGACTGCGGGCGGCCGGAGGTACGACTGGCCACGTCGGCCTGGCCCGGTGCCGCTGCATTGCAAAACGGCAATCGTGCGAAGTTGCAAGGGGGCCGGGGCGGGATGGAAGCGTGGGCGGAGGCGGCGGCGCCGGTGGGCGGCACGACGGTTGCTACGTGCTGGTGACAGTGGCAACCCGAATGAGGCGGCAGATGGCAAAGCAGAATCAAATGACCCATCGCGGAATTGCCGACGCCGCTCTCTATCTTGCAGGATTAGCCTTGCATGGCGTGAACGTGCGGCAGGCGCTTGCGCCACTGTATCGCTGCGAGCGGGCGCTAACAAAGGGCGAGCGCGCGGAGGCGCGTCGGTGGTGGGACGCCTTTGTCTGTGTGTCGCCGGCGTTGAACCCGCGGACCCGCCGCCTTCTTGACACCGAATTGGCGGCACTTGTAGCGACGCCTACCGCCCGCCCTCGCGCTCGTTGAACGCCACCGCGCCGAGCGGGCGCGGTCGGCTTCAACCGAAGCGTCGCGCCCGGCCCACGTCGAGCGCCAGCATCACGTTGAGAACGTCGGCCACATCCTCGGGCGCGATGCCGGGCGGCAGCCAAAGCCGCCCCTCCGGGCATCCGCAGTCGCCGTCAACCCGCACGCGATAGCCGCGCCAGCTCGCGGTTTCAGGATGCCGGTGACACGGCGGCGGGCGTGGGCCGGTCTCCTCGACCAGCACAATCTGACTCATGGTGCCGCTCATATGGTCGCTCCGAGAGGCAGGGGGCGCGAGAGTCGGCGAACGGTCTGCAAGCATCATCCTCGCTGGCGCGAGCCGCGCAACCCGCCACCTTCCCGCCATCTCGTCACCTGCTTCGGGTACGCCAGGCATCCACCGAACACGGGAGGCGCGCGAGCGGCGCGGCTCGCTGGCGATTTGATCGCAAGCCTCGGCTCGCACCGTCTTGACCCGAAAAGACGCATCGCGTAACGGAGGCCCCCGGTGCTCGGACGAGTCGCCTGGTGGGTTGTGGGGACGGCCGTAGAGGTGACGCTGGGCGCGCTGCTCCTCCTGGGAGTCGCCGGTTTTGCAGTCCTTGCGGCCGTGGGCTTCGCCCTCCACGTCGCGCTGCTAGGAAGCCGGCGAGTCCTAGAGGGGCGCGTGAGCTACCAGCGCCGTGCAGCCTAGTCTCGACCGGCTGTCCAGTCCAAAGTCCCGCGCGTCTTTTTTCGTGCCCATGCGCCCGATCTCGCAGAGGTGCGAGGAAAAAAGAGGTTCTTCCGGGTCGTGGGTAAGGAGCCTGCCCCCTTGGGGCATGGTGGACCGTTCGCCGTTGCCTTGTGACGCTAACTACTTGAACGCGCAGAAGAACGGCTCGGCAAGGTGCGGCAGCGAGTCGGGCCGCGGCAGACCTCGTTGCGGAGCCTCCTCAGCTTCTACCCACACGAGATACTGAAGGAGCCAAAAAAGACGGTGGACCAGTCGTCCTATGCCTGAAGGCTGGATGGAAAGGCGGAGGTCACGGTCACAGCGACGCTGGCGCGGCGTGCGCCAGAACCACTCGGATTGCCCACGAGCAGTCTACGGGAGGCTGACGAACAGGTCGCTCAAGTCAGTGGCGTTCGCCGCCCCGCCCAGCAGCGGGCTCACGCCGAAGATTTCCTCGACCGTCCGCAGCGTCGAACTGTGCGTGTACTGAATACGGTTGGAGTACCCACCGCCCTTCGCCACGGGCGACAGTACGATCATCCCGATAGGGCCATCGCCGGTTTTGGCCTCATCCCAGGTGATGAAGAGTACGCCCTTGGCGGCGTAGGGCTGCGAAGCGAGAATCCTCGGCACCTCGGTCGATAACCAAACGTCACCCTGCTTCACCTCATCGTTCAATGGAGCGCAGGAGTCGTGCATGTCGTGACAGACGTTCGGCGTGATGAAATTGTACCGCGCCACCGTATTGTTGCTGAGGTCTGTCGCCAATTCTGAGTAAGGGCGCACATGCGCGATGCAGTACGCGTCAGCGGGGTTGTTGGACCCCGTCACGTCATCGAAGAACACGAAGGGATCGTGTTTGACAACATATGAGCCTTGATCGGTCAACGGGCAGGCAGTGCCGCTGATGTCCTCTTGATACGCCTTCCACGATACCCCGGCCGCGTTGAGCAGCGAGACGAGATGGCGGGTGGTCGTTTGGTGATTGGAGGCTGGTGAGTTGTCGTCGTGAATGCCGAAATTCGTCCCACCTTCAAGCCACAGGTAGTTGGGCTCGCTGGGGTGGTTGCCGGGGGGATTGCGGTATTGTTCCGCGTGCGAGGCCATCGGCAGCAAGGTGTCGTTGATGAACGGCGCTGAGACATTCGCTCTTATGTTTGACCAGTCATGGTTCTCCATGAGGATGACGAACACCGCAGGCAGTGTCGAGCTGGTCGTCGTTCCGAACGTGAGCGTCGTGGTGGTCGTGGTGGTGGTCGGGTGAGTGGGGGTGGTCGAGGCGGTCATCGTGGTCGTGGTTGGCGTAATGACCGTCGTTGTGGTCACGCATCCATCGCTGCCATTTGCCTTGCAACAGGAGCGGCAGGCGGTTGCGCTCTGCCTGCACTCGGACCACGCCCGCATGAATATCTGGCGTGCGAGTCTTCGGCACGAGCGCCCGGAACGGCCAGGGGTACAGTCTCCGAGGGCGGACGTTCGGTCAGCGTGTGCGTGCGTGAGACAGTCCAGCTTTTGCGAAGCACAAGATGTCTTGCATTCGCGGCAGGCGCTATCGCACTTGTTCCTAGCCGCCTCGATTTGCGAGGCGTTGACGAGAAGGAGGACGAGAGCAAGCAGCGTGAGGAGAGGCCAGATACGCCGCATGGCTCCACAAGCCCGAGGCCCCTGCTTGCCCGCTAGCATCATGGTTGGCCGCCCCCCGGTTACGGCGGCTTCCCATACCAGCGCAATACCTCGCATGCCTGCTACCGGTGCAGGGGAACCGGGCCCTTGCGGCTCGGTTCGGAATCGGCATGCACGTCACGCACGATGCGGCCATCGCGCAGCTCGAGGGTTCGCTGCCCGTACGTCGCCGCGAAGGTGTTGTGGGTGACCATGATGACGGTCAGCCCTCGCTGCGTGTTCAATTGGAGGAGGACGTCGAGGATCGCCCGGCCGGTTTGCGAATCGAGGTTGCCGGTGGGTTCGTCCGCGAGGACGATACGCGGCTCCGTGACCAGCGCGCGGGCGATCGCCACGCGTTGCTGCTCGCCGCCGGAAAGCTCGGCCGGCAAGCGGGTGCGCGCTGCCGCATCGACACCCATCTGCTCGAGTACCCCGGCCGCCCGCACTTTGGCGGCGCGCCACCGAAGCCCGACGAAGCCGAGGGGCCACGCCACGTTCTCCTCCGCCGTGAAGGTGGCAAAGAGGTTGAAGCTCTGGAACACGAAGCCGATGTGGCGCAGGCGCAGATCACTGCGGGCATCGTCCGACAGGTGGGTCAACTCCTGCCCCCCCACGATCACGCGCCCGTGCGTTGGGGTGTCGAGCCCGGCGATCAGATTGAGGAGCGTGCTCTTGCCCGAGCCGCTTGGGCCCATGATGGAAAGGAACTGGCTGGCCGGCACCTGCAGGCTCACGTCGCTCAATGCGGTGAACGCGTGGCCGGCATCACCGTAGCTCTTGCTGACCCGCTCGAGAACGACCGCAGGGGTGTCCGTCATGACCTCACTCGTAGCGGAGGGGCGACCGCCGGCTCGAGCCGGGCCGCGCCGCGCGCGGGAAGGATCGCCGCGATCGCGCACACCAGGGCGGTCATGAGCCCTATGAGGCCGAGCTGCATGTAGGGGAGGTGAAAATCCAGCACGTAGCCCAGCAGGTAGGGGAAGGTCCAGCGGGTCCACAGCGCGCCCAGGGCGATGCCGACCACACCTCCCAGCACGAGACCGAGCGCGCCCATCACCAGCGCCTCGACCAACACCATACGTTGCAGATACAGCGCCGGACCCCCACGGCGCGAGCGGCGCCCAGCTCGCGCGTGCGCTAGACGACCCCGGAAGCGAGCGTGTCCGCGATCCCCAGCAGCATGACGAGGAAGACCACGGCGCGGAGCACGTCGACGCCCGCGAAACCGCGCCGAATCTGCGCCACCCAGTAGTCGACCATCTCACCGGAGGAGAAGACGCGCAGCGTGTACTTGGACCGGAGATCGCGCGCCAGGGCCGTCCGCAGCGCGATCAGGTCCGCGCCGGGCTCGGCGCGCACCCAGACGCGGTTCACCTGGCTGTCGTTCCAATGGCGGCTGTAGAGGGTCCGGCTGATCTCCACGGTGCCACCGGGCGAGGCGAAGTCCATGGTGACGCTGAGCACCGGGAGCGGCAGCGGACCCGTCGGGCTCTCGAGCACGAGCGTGTCGTGCACCCGGGTTCCGAAATGGAGCGGTACTCACTCGGCCACCGCATTGACATGGCGGTGGCGACCTCGTAACTACAGAGCGAGATGGCACGATCTACGTATTCTGTTACCCAGGCCCAGAGTCAGCTGCCGCAGCTGCTACGACAGGCAGAGCGCGGCACGCTCGTGGGGATCACCCGCCGCCAGCAGACGGTCGCGTACCTGCTATCCCGCGACTACCTCGAGGCGATGGTCGAGACGATGGAGATCCTCGCGAACCCGGACGCCCGGAAGGCGATCGCGGACCATCGGGCCGGGCGTACGAAGTTCGTTCCGCTGTCGGCACTCGACGCGGATGAATGAGGGTCCTGGTCGCGAAGCAAGTGGCTGAGTTCGTTCGTCGGCTTCCTCCCCAACCGAAACGCCGGCTCCGACGCGCCCTGAGAGACCTGGCCCGGGAAAAGGGCGATATGAAAGCTCTCGAGCCACCGCTCCACGGCTACTGTCGCCTCCGCGTCGGCGGATACCGCATCGTGTTCGCCTACGGGAAGCGGGGAACCATCGAGTGCATCTTCGCCGAGCGGCGCAACGTCGTCTACGAGTTGCTGCTGGAACACCTGCTGGATCGCTTGCGATCGAGCCCAAGCGAGGCCGGGGGATGACTCACGGTCGCATCGATTTCCGCTGCGGCGAAGCGCCCCCCTTGACGATCAGCTCGACCTCGCAGTCGAGGATGCTGAGCAGCGTCAGGAGCTGGTCCACGGATTTCCTGTAGTTGGTCTGATCCAGCAGGCGATAGAACTGGGCCGGGGAGGTTCCGAGCCTGCGAATCAGCTCCCGCGTGCTCAGCGCGCTCCGCTTGACGCGCTTCTGCGCTTCGAGCGTGAGCCTGTAGAGCAGCAGGTCGCGCATGAAGCGGGGATCCTCATTGTATTCGAGCACGTGATCGACGTGTACCGTGCCTTCCTTTCCCGATGCGAGGATATAGGTGAACGCCTCCCCGCCGGCTTCACGGTCGACGAACACGCGGGTGACTCTGTTGGCAGAGGTGGGTGGCGGTTCCGCCTTGGCAAAGGGGAACACGTAAACTCTCCGAGAAGTCGCCACCTCGAAGGCCTTCTTGCGGTTGTTCGCCGCGACTCGTCGGATCTTCACAGCGCACCCTCCTTCTCGAGCTGGCGGATGAGCTCGAGGACTCTCGCCGTCGGCCTTCCCTTCATCGCCGCCGGCGCCTCGAGGTCCCACTTCGTCACGAGCTTGGAGTCCCTGTAGACGTGCACGTGCTTCGGTCCGTGGTCGCCTTTCCAGGTGATGAAGACGTAGTTGCCGCGCCGGATCTTGCCCACAGTGATGTTACCCTATACGGTAACGGTTCTCAACGGACGCAGTGGCGCTTCGCCCATTGCGCCCGGGCAATCCGCTCCGATTGCCGAGCCTGGTCGGCCCCACGGCTTCGTGCATCGGGTCACCGGCCGACCGTACGGTCCCCTGGGGTGCGAGGGAAGCGTGGACACCTGCATTGTGGAGCAAGCCGAACGGACGACAGGGCGCGCTCGACGACCCATCGCCGCGATGAGACCGAGCGGTCGAGGGACGATCTGTGACCTCAAAGGACGGGCCCGCCCGACCCCGAGGACACCGGGGCCCGCCAGCCCTCTTGACATCATTAGCCCTCTAACGTTAGACCCCTAACGAATGCCCCCCGACCCCCTCCCCCCCTACGAGCAGGAGCTGCGCGCCTTCCTCGCCCCCCTCGGCGTCGACCTCGACGCGCAGGCCGTCGTCTTCCAGCTCTACCGCACCTCGACCGACGTGATCGCGTCGCTCGAGGCGAAGGCGCTCCGCCCGCTCGGGCTCTCGCACACCGGGTTCGCGCTGCTGGTGACCATCTGGGTCGGCGGGCCGCAGGAGGTGCGGGGCCTGGCGCGGAAGCACCGGCTCTCCAAGCCGTCGATCACGAGCGCCATCGGCACGCTCGAGCGCGCGGGCCTGGTCGTGCGCGAGCGCTCGGACGACGACCGGCGCCTGGTGAGCGTCGCGCTCACGGCGCAGGGACGCCGGCTGGTGCGCAAGGCCGAGGCCGCCCTCCACCGCTGCGAGCGCGCCCTCACCGCCGGGCTCACCGGGGCCGAACGCCGGCAGATGGCGGGCTGGCTCCGGCGCGTGGGCGACGCGGCGAGGAACGGCGCATGAGGCTCGCGACCTTCACGCACCGCGGGACGACGCGCGCCGGCGTGGTGGTGGGCGACGAGGTCGTCGACCTGGGCTCAAGCGAGATGACGGCGCTCCTCGCCGCGGGGCTCGAGGGTGTGGCAGAGGCAGCGGCGAAGGCGCGCGCGCGGCTCCCGCTCGCCCAAGTCCGCCTCGAGGCGCCCGTGCTCCGCCCGCCCAAGTTCCTCGCCGTCGGCCTCAACTACGCCGACCACGTGGCCGAGTCGGGGGCCGAGCGGCCGGCGCTCCCCACCTTCTTCAACAAGCAATCGACGTGCGTCACGGGTCCGTACGACCCGATCCACCGGCCGCGCGTCTCGCAGCTCCTCGACTACGAGGGCGAGCTGGGCTTCGTGATCGGGCGGCGCTGCCGCCACGTGCCGCGCGCGCGGGCGGCCGAGGCGATCGCGGGCTGGGTCGTGCTGAACGACGTCACGGTGCGCGACTGGCAGCTCCGCGTGCCCACCTGGACGATGGGCAAGTCGTTCGACACGCACGGGCCGATGGGCCCGTGGATCGTGACCGCCGACGAGCTGGGCGATCCGCACGCGCTCCGGCTCCGTACCTGGGTGAACGGCGAGCTGCGCCAGGAGTCGAGCACGGCGCAGCTCATCTTCGACTCCTTCGCGCTGGTTGAGCATCTCTCCACCGCCTTCACGCTCGAGCCGGGCGACGTGGTCGCCACGGGCACGCCCGGGGGCGTCGGCATGGCGATGAGCCCGCCGCGCTTCCTCGTGCCGGGCGACGTCGTGCGGGTCGAGATCGAGCGCATCGGGCACATCGAGAACCGGGTCGTGGACGAGCCCGACGACACGGCCCGCCTCTGAGGAGCACGACATGGCACTCCATCGGCTCACCTCCATCACGATCGGCGTCCCCGACGTCGGCGCCGCGCGCGCCTTCTACCGCGACTTCGGGCTCGAGGAGCGCGAGCCCGGACGGCTCGCCACCGCCGCCGGCGGCGAGCAGCTCCGCCTCGTGCCGGCGCCGCGGCGGAACCTGCTCGAGCTGGGCATCGGCGTGGACGACGCCGACGACCTGGGGCACATCGCCGCAAACCTCAAACGGCTCGAGGTCACCATCGAGCGCGAGGCGCGGGCGCTCCGCGCGACCGAGCCCGTGACCGAGATCCGCGTCGTGGTGGAGATCGCGGAGCGCATCGCGCAGCCGGCGGAGCCGGCTCTGGCGACGAACGGACCCGGGCGGTGCGAGCGCACCGACGCCCGCTCGCCCGCGGTGACGGACTCGAGGCCCGCGCGCCCGCGGAAGCTCGGCCACGTGGTGGTGGGATCGCCCGACGCCGCCCTCTCCCGCCGCTTCTTCGTCGACGGCATCGGCTTTCGCGTGAGCGACGAGCTGGTGGGCATCGGCGCCGCGTTCATGCGCTGCTCGACCGACCACCACAACCTGCTCGTCCAGCCCGCGCCCGCGACCTTCCTCCATCACACCGCGTGGGAGGTGGGCGACGTGGACGAGATCGGCCGCGGGGCGAGCCGGCTCCTGCGCGAGCACCCCGAGCGGCACGTGTGGGGGCTCGGGCGGCACGGCATCGGGTCGAACTTCTTCTGGTACCTGCGCGACCCGGCCGGCAACTTCGTCGAGTACTACAGCGACCTCGACGTGATCGTGGACGACGAGGCGTGGAAGGTGCGTGCGACGAGCGGCGTGGATGGCCTGGCGGCGTGGGGGCCGCCGGTGCCGGCGGCGTTCCTGATGCCCGAGGACCTCCTCGCATGACCCAGCACGAGCGCCGGGAGTTCGTGCGCACGCACCGCACCGCCATCTTCGGCTACGGGCGCAGGCACGACGGCCCCTCCATGACCGTCGTCTACTATGTCATGGACGGCGACGACATACTCGTCTCCACAATGGCCGGGCGCGGCAAGGCCAAGGCCGTGCGCCGCAACCCGAAGGTCTCGCTCTGCGTCCTCGACGAGCAGTGGCCGCCGACCTACCTCGTCGTCTACTGCGATGGCCGCGTCGAGACGGACTTCGAGCCGGCGGTCGACCTCATGATGCGGATCGCGGGAGTGATGGCCGGCCAGCCGATGCCCGACGCCGTGCGGCCGATGGTCGCGGAGGGAGCGCGGCGCGAGGACCGGGTGGTGCTGCGCCTCACGCCGTACGCGACCTTCGAGTCGCCGCCGCGGCACGTCAACGAGGCCGCGGACTTGAACGAGAAGCTGCTCCATGGCTACGGCGCGCTCCTGCCGTGGAACGCGTGACCGACCCCATCACGCTCTACGACTCCCCCGGCTCCCCGTGCGCGCGGCGGGTGCGGGCGGTGCTGCTCGAGAAGGACCTCGCGTGGACCACGCGGCTTGTGGATCTGACGCGGATGGAGCAGAAGCGTCCCGAATACCTGGCGCTCAACCCGAACGGCGTCGTCCCGACCCTCGTGCACGGCGATCGCGTGCTCTACGAATCGAACGTCATCACGGAGTATCTCGACGACGTCTT
>WNGI01005959.1_pt1 | contig 11672 bp, 9 predicted proteins | sample 5400621 | NCBI WGS metagenome assembly WNGI01 (sample SAMN13153374, study PRJNA577476) | soil metagenome | isolation source: 20 cm soil or saprolite under Garry oak tree replicate 1 | place: USA:California | collected 2016-06-15
TCAAGCGATGCCCACGCTTCGACCGCCTGCGGCGGACCGGGGCGATTGACGAGGGCGATCAATCGCGTAGGGGTCGCCACGATGGCCGGGTTTGCTGGGAACGTGGAGGTTCGCTCCCACCGCACGCCATCCGCGGAGATAAAGGCGGCGGCGACATGCCCATCCACGCCGGTCACGTCACCCACCGCAACGTAGCCGCCGTGCCAACTCACGACATCAAGTATTCCGGCGTCGTCGGGAATCAAGCCCGGCTCGGACCAGCGGAGCTCGGTCCATGTGCCTTGGCGGGTCGGAAGGACGGTGGAGGATGCAGCTGGCTCCGGCGACAGAAGGGTCGCCTGCTGTGACGCAGACGGCTCGGGAGGAGTCTGCCCAGGGCCACCGTTGGCGAAGACAGCGACGGCTGTCGCGACCACCACGACGACGAGCAAGCCAATTCGCCGAAACGCGGCGCGGCGGTCCTCCATCCTGTCGTGTTTTCTAACGCTCGCTTTCCGGTCCAGGTACGTCAGGGCGAGACGATCGCTACCAGGCGGACGGTCGGCGCCGTTGTCCGATAGAGCACTCGCAGATCCGTCCCGGTCGTGGAGATCACGTCGAACTCCGTGAAGACCCCGGGCGTCGAGCGTCTGACCAGGATGCCTCCTGCGAGCCAGGCGGCAACGTAGAATCCCAGTCCGCGGCGCCTGCGAACACGAGGGGCGCGGCATTGGTACCGATGATCTCGTGGCTTTCGCCGCTGACGTCGTCCCAGAGAATGAGCCGCCCACCCGGCCGGCCCGCACAGCAGCCGCCCGACATCACGAGCGCGCGTGGACGCGCGGCACGCCACGCGATCTCGCCGGAGGTGCCGGTCACGTCAAACGATTTGTTTTCGCCGGTGGTCAAGTCGAGGACGTCTGTCGATCCGCCAGCTTGAGAGCGGGTCCAGATGAGCCATCGCCCATCGGACGTGATGCGGACCGGGCTTCCGCCGTTTCCATCGGGTCCGTGAACGAGCACCGGCAGCCCGCCGTCGAGGTTGATTCGAAAGATGCCACGATCCGCGTATGTCGTGGCAGTGGCGCTGTGCTCCCCGTAGTAGACCGCGGATCCGTCCGGCGTCCAGACGGGCCCGTCATCGAACACGCCCGGTTGATCATCGGTGAGCCATCGCGCCGAGTCCGAGAGAACGTCCCACACCACGATCCGCGATGAGTCCGAGCTGTTGCGGACCGAAGCAGCGAGCGCCCCACCATCCTGGCGAAGGTTCCAGCTGTACGTGTTCGTGAGCTCGACGAGGGGCACGGCCGGTCCATCCCCGGCGACCGGCACGGCGACGAAGGTGCTCGTTTGTCCCTCTGTGACGGCCACGACGGCGGTCTGGAGTACAGGCCGCCAGCCGGTCGTGAGGACATGGACGCGAGCCGCGAGGTCGTTGCGTGAAATCGCCGGGGCGGTCTGTGCCCGCACAGTCGGCACCGGCGCCGTTGGCGCGGCAGAACCTTTCGCGGTGGCCGACGGCTCGCTCGGGCGTGCCGTCGGCGGACTCGCGGTCGGCTGGGCGCCGCATCCGACCAACGCCACCATGAGGCAGAGCGCTAGCCGTCTCATGATTGTTCGGCTGCCCCCGCGGTGCGCGAGCCTAGTCGCAAAATCAGGAGGCCCGCGCAGATCAGCACGATCCCGATCGAAATGAGCATGCGCCAAGGTTCGGGTCCCGATTGGGGGACACGCTTGGGGGCTCAGGCCGCCAGCTTCTCCGCCCGCTCCTTGACCTCGAGAAGCGTGTCCATCGGGGTCGAGCAGCCGCCGATCAGGCCGACGCGGGCCTCCCCGCGGACCCACTCCGACTGAAGCTCGTCCGCGTTCTCGATGTGGTACGCGTTGCGGCCCTGCATCTTCGCGAGGTTCACGAGCTCGCGGGTGTTGGCCGAGTTCTTTCCGCCGACGACAATGATCGTGTTCACCTGCTCGGCGAGCTCACTCGCGGCGTGCTGGCGCTTCACGGTCACGGGGCAGACAGTGTTGAAGATCTTCGTCTCCTGGGCGATCTCGGAGATGTGCGAGACGAGCTCCTTGAAGGCCCACGGTGGCTGCGTCGACTGCGACACGACGCCCGCCTTTTTCATCCGCGGGAGCTTCTCCCACTCTTCTTTCGTCTCGACGACGGTCGCCTCCGGCGCAAAACCGAGCAGACCGACGACCTCGGGGTGCTCCCTCGTGCCGAGGATGATCACGCGATAGCCCTCGTCGGCTAGCTGCTTTGTGAACCGCTGCGCGCGGAGCACGAGGGAGCAGGTCGCGTCGATGCACTCGAGGCCCTGCGCTTCGATCTTGGCGCGCATCTCGGGCGGGACGCCGTGGGCGCGGATGACGACGATGCCCTCGGCGGCCTCGGACGGATCCTTTATGACCTTCACGCCAAGGGACCCGAGACGCTCGCTGATCTTCGGGTTGTGCACGACCTGCCCGAGGTTGTGCACAGGGCGCCCCGTTTCGGCCGCCGCTTCGGTCAGCTCGACCGCTTTCTTGACTCCGAAACAGAACCCATTCTCGCGCGCGAGAAGCACTTCCACAGCATCAAGTGTAGGGGTCGCTTAGCGGTACACACCCCGTTGCTCCGGAGGCATGAGCGCGGCAACGCGACGCATGATCGCGTCCGTGACCGCTTGCGCATCGTCCGCCTCCACGGCAAGGTCCGCGGCGTGGAACGGCTCCCCCACGCGGATGAGGATGTCGCGGCGCCAGAACGCTCCGAACCGTGCGCGCTTAGTCCCGATGACTGCGAGCGGGATCAGCGGCGCGCCGGAATGTTGCGCGACGTAAGCGACACCAGGCCGCCCGCGGATGAGCTGACCCGATTCGCTGCGGTGACCCTCCGCGAAGAAACCGAGCGGCTGACCAGCGGCGACGACGTTGAGAGCCATCTGCAGCGCGCCGCGATCGGCCTCGCCACGACGAACCGGGAACGCGCCGATCGCGCGCAACAGGAAACCGACGACCGGCGTCTCGAAGAGCTCGCGCTTCCCCATGTACCGGATGGCGTGACCGAGCGCGAACTCGATCCACGGCGGGTCTTTCCAGTTGATGTGATTCGCGACGAGGATGTAGCCGCCGGTTCGCGGGATGTTCTCACCGCCCTCGAGACGCCAGGGCGCCAGGAACGCCCCGAGAGCGCGGACGATCGGGAACCCGATGCGCCAGAGCCAGAGCCGCTTTTCCGGAAGGACCGGCGTTCCGGCGAACACTGTCACGCGCGCGTGACTTGAAGGACTCGGTCGAGGGCCTCGCCCACGGAAAGTCCATCGGTCTCGACGAGGATCGCGTCGCTCGCGGCGCGGAGCGGTGCGACGGTGCGCTTGCTGTCGAGCTCGTCGCGGCGAAGGATCTCGGTGAGCAAGTCCTGACGAGAGCGCTTCTCGCCACGCGCGGCGAGCTCCTCTTCGCGGCGCCGCGCGCGTTCGGCGGCCGATGCGGTGAGAAAGACCTTGCGCTCGGCCTCGGGAAGCACGACCGTCCCGATGTCGCGGCCCACCATGACAATGCGACCGCGCTTCGCGATCTCGCGCTGCTGCTCGACCATCGCATCGCGCACCTTGGGAATGCGCGCGACCTGCGAGACGATGCGGTCGACTTCCTCGCCGCGGATCGTCCACGTCACATCCGCACCATCGAGCAGCACGGTGTAGGCCCGTCCGTCGCGCACGGTCGGCGGCCCGATCGCGATGCGGACCTGACGCGCGAGTGCGGAGAGCCGCTCGGCGTCGTCGGGGTCGATTCCGCGACGCAGCGCGGCGAGCGCGATCGCGCGGTACATCGCGCCCGTGTCGAGGAACAGGTAGCCGAGTCGTTCGGCGACGAGTGCGCCGATCGTGCTCTTCCCCGCCCCGGCCGGCCCATCGATCGCGACGGTGCGCGGCGTGGCCAACTAGTGCCGCGTCCCGGAGGACGTGCGCAGATCCGCGGCCCTGGACGCCGAGGCCCAGGAGCCGAGGAGCACGTAAGGGAGGGTATCCGCAGATACCTGACCGAGCGCGCGGACGAAGGCGACACCGGCATCGGCGGTGCCGGGCCGCTGGAGGTGCGCATGAACTTCGGGACGCGACACTATCCCTTCACCCCGCCGATGGTGAGCCCGCCCACGATGTATTTCTGCAGCGAGAGGTACACGACGGACACCGGCAGCGCCACGATGATCGCCATAGCCGAGAACTTGGACCACGGCGTGTTGCCCGCGTATTGCCCGGTGATGTTCCAGAGCGCCATCGCGAGCGTGAAGTTCTCCGGGTTCGTGAGGAACTGCCAGCTCATGACGAACTCGGTCCACCCGGTCAGGAAGCCGAGGAACGCGGTCACGGCGAGCGCCGGCGTCGCGAGCGGCAGCATGATCCGGAGGAACGTTTGCGTCGGGGAAGCGCCGTCGAGGCTCGCGGCCTCCTCGAGCTCCTTCGGGATCGTGTCGATGTATCCCTTGAGGTTCCAGATCGCGAACGGCAGCGCGCCCGACGTGAGCGCCAGGCCCACGCCGAGCAGCGAGTTGCGCAGATTGAAGGAGAAGTCGCCGGAGTTGACCTGGATCTTGTTCAGGAAGACGAAGAGGGGCGCGAGGGCCGCGACGGAGGGCACCATCAGCACCGCGACGATCGCGATCATCAGCGCGCGCCGTGCCGGAAAGTGGAAACGCGAGAAGGCGTAGGCGGCGAGAACTCCGAGACCGAGCGATCCAAGCGAGACTCCGAGCGCAAGCCCGAAGCTGTTGAAGGCAAGCTGGACGAGCGACACAGGGTTCGACGTCGGTCGCGCGATCACGTCCTGGTAGGCCTGGAGCGACGCGCCCGGCGGGATGAGCGTCAGCTCCGTCGGGCGGGAGATGTTGCGCGGATCGAGCGACATGCTCACGACCCAGACCAACGGGAAGAGCACCGTGAAGCTGATGAAGATGAGAAGTGCGTGTAGCCCGAGCTGCTTGCCCCAGCCCGCGCGGAAGAAGGCGCGCCGGCGCCGCGGAACGGCAAGCGTCATCGCTTGACTAGACATACGACTCAGTCGCCTTCGTGATGCGATTCGTCAGCAGCGTGAGCACGAGCAGGATGATCATCGTGTAGATGCCGAAGGCCGCGGCCAGCCCGTAGAGCCGTTGCTCGTTGACGAGGCGGAACGCCGTGGTCACGAGTATTTCGGTTTGCCGCAAGGGGCCACCCCCGGAGACCATATAGATCAGGTTGAAAAGGTTGAACGTCACGATGAGCCCGTACATCGCAGCGGGGATCATCGCCGGACGCAGCAGCGGAAGCGTGATGCGGAAGAACTGCTGGACGCCGGAGGCACCGTCGATCGATGCCGCCTCGTAGTACTCCTTGCTGATGCTCTGCAGCGCCCCGGTCGCGACGATCGTCATGAACGGCCACCCGAGCCAGATGTTGGTGATGAGAAGAGCGAAGTACGAGAGCGGGAGCGGGAGCCCGGGGATCGGCGGATCGATCTGGTCGATCCAGCGGATGTGGAAGTGGTCCGGCGTAACGCCAAAGAGCCCGCCGATCGCGGCGAGGCCCTGGTTGATGGCGCCGTAGTCGGTGTCGAACATGTTGCGCCACACCGTCGCGACAACGAGCGTGGGGACGACGATCGGAAGGATGAAGATGGCTCGGTAGAAACCGCGGAAGCGAAGGCCCGGTGTGTTCAGCACGACCGCGATCAGGATCCCGATGGTCACGTGGAAGATGACGTTCGAGAACGTCCAGAAGAGATTGAAGGAGAGCATTCCCCAAAAGCTGAAGTTCGGGATGACCGTGATGCCGTTCGTGACGAGATCGATGAAGTTCTGCAGCCCGACGAAGTTGGGCGCCGGCGCGTCGAAGCGAAGGTTGCGCAGACCGTAGTCGGTGAACGACATGTAAACCTGGAAGATGATCGGCCAGTACGTGATCGCGGCCATGATGAGAGTGGCCGGCAGGATGTACATGTACGCGATGAGCCAGCGCGGCGTCCCACGGCGGGAGCCCGCCGGTGCGGCGGTCGCGGCTTCGGTTATCGCGAAGCTGGCCATCTCACTCCTCGGAGGTGTTTGGGGGAGCGCCTCGCGGCGCTCCCCCCCGGTCGTTAGAGGTTATTTCTTGTTCGCCTTGTTCATCGCGGCGCAAGCCTCAGCGATCCCGGCCTGCGGTGTGGATTTGCCTTCGATGATCTTGGTGACCGCATCGCCGAACGGCGTCCAGTAATTGCCGAACTCGACGGTCTGCGGTCGGGCGAAACCGGTCGCCGAGGCGTCCGAGAACGCCTTCACGAGCGGATCGCTGACGGTGACGTCGGTACGGACCGGCACGTCGCCGGCGACGTCCGCATAGACCTTCTGCCCGTCGGCGTTGGTGAGCGCGAGCGCGAGAGCGATCGCGCCGTCGACGTTCTTGGCGCTCTGGTTGATGTACCAACCGTCAACGCCGGTGAGCGGGCCGGCCTTGCCCTTCGGGCCTGCCGGGATCGGCGCGACGCCGAGCTTCGCGCCGAGGTCCTTCTTGTAGTCGCCGAGGACCCACGGCCCGTTGATGATCATGTCGACCTGGCCGGCACGGAACGACGTGTCCGCGCGGCCGCCGTCGGTCTCGAACTTCGCACCGGCCTGCTTGAGCGCGAGGTTGTACGTGAACGCGTCGGCCCAGCCGGCCTGGTCGGCGACGCATTTGCCGCTCGAGTCCATGAGGTTGCCGCCGAACGCGGTGGACCAGCCGAACATGTGGTACGCGTTCTCGTTCTGGACGAGGGTCTTGCCGGCCTTGAGCATCGTCATGAGCTCATCGGTCGTCTTGGGCGGGGTCGGCACCTTGTCCTTGTTGTAGTAGAGGGCGACGGCTTTGAAGAGCATCGGCACGCCGTAGAGCTTGCCATCCACCTTCAACCCGTCGACGCCGAGCTGCGCGACGTTGCTCAGCTTGCCCGAGAGCTTCGAATCAAGGGCCATGAGGAGGTTCGCCCGGACTTCGTTGCCGAGCTCGTCGTTCGGTGCGGTGAAGAGGTCGGGACCGCCGCCCGCCGCGGCTTCCGTCTGGAACTTGTTGAAGACCTGGTCGAACGGGACCTGAAGAACGGTGATCTTCGCGCTCGGGTTCGCGGTGCGGATCTTGTCGATGAGCTGGTTGAGCGCCGTCTCCTCGGAACCGCCGGTCCCATAGGCGTGCCACAGCGTGATGTTCCCGGTTATCGCGCCTGCGGCCGCGCCGCCGGTCGCGCTCGGTGTGGTTGTGCCGCCGGTCCCGCCGCACGCCGCGGCGAGGACCAAGGCGAGGGTGAGCAGGGTGATCGCCCTTAGCTTCATTTGTGCTTCCTTCCTATGCGCGTGAGTCGGACGAATACGTCTAGCGTGCGGCGGCTTTCAAGGTTCGCTTCCCCTCCCGCTCGGTACCTCCCTTCGCGATGGCCAAGGCCCGGGATTTCTTGGACGCTGCCCGCGTCGACTCGCGAAGAAGCAGCTCGGTCGGCAGAACGATCCGCTCGCGGGGTCCGCCTTCGTCGAGCTCGCGAATGAGGAGGCGAGTCGCTACGCGGCCCTTCTCGGTGATCGGCTGATGGATGGTCGTAAGCGCAGGGTCGCTCGCGGCGGCGAGCGGGATGTCGTCGAACCCGATGACCTCGAGGTCTCGTGGCACACGCAGACCCAGGCGCTTCGCGGCGCGCATCGCGCCGATGGCAATGATGTCGCTTGCCGCGAGCACCGCCGTGGGCCGCGCCCCGCCGGCCCATGCCTGCGCGAAGGCGGTGTCGCCGCCCGCCAGCGTCACGAACGTCCGGACGACGGCGTCATCGTCGAGCGAAAGCCCGCGCTCGACGAACGCCCGGCGGTATCCACGAAGCCGCCGGCCGCGGACCCCAAGATCCTTGTCGAGCTCTTCCGGCGGCGCGTGGAACGTGAACACAAGGATCTCGCGATGTCCGCGCTGGAGGAGAAATTCCGCGGCCGCGTATGCCCCGCCCTCATCGTCCACGTTCACTGAAGACGCGGTCTCAGCGTCCCCGTCCACCACGACGAACGGCACCCCACGCTTGCGCAGCGGCGCAACGTCGGCGTTGTGCTCGTCGAGGCCGATGATCACGAAGCCATCGACCGGCGCCGCGGCGATCGCGCGCTCGAGCGAACCGCCGAGCGGGGTGACGGTGAGAAGGCCGATGCCGCGCTCGTCGGTCACGCTGCCGATGCCCTCGAGGAACGACGCGAAGAACGGATTCGCGAAGACCGTCGCGATCGGTTGCGGAAAGAGCACACCGAGGACTCCGACGCGCTGCGAGTGCAGTGCGCGCGCGTGCGGGTTCGGTGCGTACCCGAGCTCGCGCGCCGCGTCGAGGATCCGGGTCACGGTGGTGGCCCGAAGTCGTCCCGGATCGTTGAAGGCGTGGGAGACGGCGGCCATGGAGACGCCCGCCTTCCCCGCGACATCGTGGATGGTGACCCTGCGCACGCTTCCCCCATCGCTCGTGTGAAACCTTTCATAAAAGGTTTCACACGGGAGTTTTCAGGTCCGGCGCGCGTCTGTCAAGGGTTCGGCGAGCGCCGGCGAAAGGTCAGACCACTAGGCCGGGCGCAGACCCGGCTGGTCCAGAAGCCAGCCCGGACCCGAACGCACGAGATACCACGACCCCACCCAGCGGCGGGTCGTTCCGTCGCTCAGGGTTTCGATCAGGTCAACCGCGACCGCCGCCGAGCCCGGATTGGCGCTCGTCACCGACGCGGAGCGCGCGACGATTGAGCGGGTTCGATCGAATCGCCCCCAGATGTTGGTCTGCGGCGGGTAGCTCGCACGCATGCGATCGCTCCACATGCCCGAAGCGGACGCGTAGTCGTGGCCGGAGATCAGCTGATAGAAGGCCACGATCGTTCCCGCAGGATCGCCCCTCGTCGCCACGACGGGCGCGGGCGTAGCCGTCTCGGCCGGTGCGGAGGTCGGCACGACGGTCGGCTCCTCCGTGGGCTCGACCGAAGCGCTCGGCGCGGGGCTGCTGGTCTTGGCGAGCACGGCCGCTGTCGGCGCGGGCGCGCCGGTGGCCGCGGCAGCCGGATTTACCTCTGCCGGCCTGTCCGCGAAGACGAGGGTTCCGCCGATGAACGCCGCGAGCAGCGCCAGCGCGGCCAGGACCGACGCGGCCGATCGGCGTCGTGGCGCACCGTGCCGCGCGCGCCACGTCGCGACCGCGGCGACGACTGGCGCGAGCGCTGGCCGAGGTACCGCGACGACCGGAATCCGCGGCGCGGGCAATCTGATCGTGGGGACGGCGACGCGGACCTGGGCCGCACGGTCTATCCGATTCGCGGCATCGCGGATCGACCCGATCAGCACTGCGACAGCCGCGATCGCCCGCGCGACCGACGGCAAACGCGGCCTCTGCACTCGCGGGCGTGCGGGAACCGGCGGTGCCGGCGGCCTGACCGCGAGCAGAGCGTTACGAAGATCGGCGGCGCGGCGGAAGCGGCGGGCCGGGTCACGCGCGAGCGCACGCAAAACCAGGGCATTCATCGCCGGCGCGAGGGCAACGAGGCGCGCCGGCGGTCGCGGGTCCGACCGGAGCCGGCGCGAGACGATCTCGGACGGTGTCGTCCCACCGGTCGGCTGCTGTCCGGTGAGCATCTCGTGCAAGATCACGCCGAGCGCGTAGACGTCGGCGCGCTCGTCGACGACATCGCCGTTCATCTGCTCCGGCGCCAGGTACTGAGGCGTTCCGAGAAGCTCACCTGCCTTCGTGATCGCGGTCGCGGCGGCAAGACGCGCGATCCCGAAGTCGGCGATTTTCGGACGACCCGCCTCGTCGAGCAACACGTTTTCTGGCTTCAGATCGCGATGCAGTACGCCGCGGATGTGGGCCGCCTCGAGGCCGTCGGCGATACCGGCCGCGATCTCGGCGGCCGCATATTGGTCCACGCGCCCGCGGGCACGCATCAGATCGCGCAGCGTTCCGCCGCTCACGAGCTCCATCGCGATGAAAGGGCCGTCCGGGCTCGCGCGGTAATCGAGCACGCGCACGATGTTCGGGTGGTCGATGGCGCCAAGGGCCTCGCCCTCGCGATGAAAACGCTCGACGAACTCCGCGACGCCCGCGAATGCCGGCCGCATCATCTTCAGCGCGACATCGCGGTCGAGCGAGCGGTCGTGCGCGCGGAAGACGTCGGCCATGCCACCCCCGCCGATCCGCTCCAAGAGCTCATAGCGGCCGACAAGGAGGCGCACGCGCCGTCCCCGTGCAAGCGAGTTGCCGACCTGCGGATACTTCGGCGGTGAGCGCGACGGCGGCACAGGCAGACACGATGGGAAGGCCGGTCGGCACGCTCCCGATCTTCCAGATCTTCCAGCTCTCGATCTACTGGTTCGGCATCAACGCGATCTGGGGCGGCCTCAACAACGTGATCCTCCAGCGCCGCATGGACGATCTCGTCGGGAAGGCCAACGCGGGCTCGGGACTGGCGCTCCTGACGCTCCTCGGGGCGGCCGTCGCGATCCTGGTCCAGCCGACGATCGGAACCATCAGTGACTACACGATCACAAGATGGGGACGCCGCAAGCCGTACATCGTCATCGGGGCGGTCCTCGACGTCGTCTTCCTCGCCGGCATCGCGATGTCGAACACGTACGTTTCGGTCGTCGCGTTCGTCGTCCTGCTCCAGATCTCGTCCAACTTCGCACAGGGACCGTTCCAGGGATACGTGCCCGACCTCGTCCCCGCTGCGCAGGTCGGCCTGGCGAGCGGCCTCATGGGCGTGATGATCGTGCTCGGCCGCATCGGCGGGGTCGCCATTGGATCGATCGGGCTCTTCACCGGGAGCTTCGTCGTCGCGACGATCGGCCTCGGCCTCCTCGAGCTCACAACCGCGATCGTCACGGTCGTCACCGTTGACGAAGGCCGCGCCGCGGTATCACGTGAAGGTCGTTCGTGGCTCCAGATCGCGACCGGCGCGTGGGGTCTCGACATCTTGAAGGAGCGGAGCTTCGTCTGGCTGCTCGGCTCGCGCCTCTTCGTCCTGATGGCCACCGTCACGCTGACCGATCTGATCTTCTTCTACATGAGCCGGTCGATCGGCCTGTCAGACGCCGAGATCGGTATCTGGATCAACGTCGCGACGGCGCTGATCGCCGTCACGACGGCACTGACGACCTTTCCGGCGGCTCGCCTCTCCGATCGCCTCGGTCGAAAGGCGCTCGTCTACTTCACGTGCGCACTCGGGTCGGTCGGGATGCTCGGCGTCGCGCTCGCGCCGAACATCCTTATTGCCGTCATCTTCGTCGTCCCCGTCGGCATCGCCGCGGGGGCGTTCCTCGCGGTCGACTGGGCGCTCATGACCGACATCGTTCCGAAGGCCACGAGCGGCCGGTACATGGGCATCTCGAATGTCGTGACGGGGGCCGCCGGCCCGATCGCGATCGCGATCGGCGGGGTTGCGATGGACCGGGTCGGCGCGTTCGACTTCTCTCTGTCTACTACGCGCTCGGCGCGCTGCTGCTCCGACCGGTGGACGAGCATCGGCGGGAGCATTAGGTCCGAAGGCCGGGCGGGAGCGACCCCGCCCGGTCCCGCGGTTCAACGAAGAAATTCAGCCCAAACGGGTGTGCCGTCCGCCGCCAAGTCCGGCGCCAGGTCCACCGACGGAAGGTTGCTGGAGGACGGGGACGTCCGCGTGGCGGCGATCCAGCGGAAGGCCGACGGATCGCCGAGCT
>WNGI01008645.1_pt1 | contig 11672 bp, 19 predicted proteins | sample 5400621 | NCBI WGS metagenome assembly WNGI01 (sample SAMN13153374, study PRJNA577476) | soil metagenome | isolation source: 20 cm soil or saprolite under Garry oak tree replicate 1 | place: USA:California | collected 2016-06-15
AACGGTATTAGTTCACGCGGATAATAAAAGCCGACAGGGTGACACTTACCGCAGGTGCACCATGATCTAGGTAATAGAGATAATGATCCAAGGTGTCACAATACAGCTGGACGGTCACGATTTCTTCAATAGCGGAGTTGGCAATACGCAGTGCCTTTTGAAGGCATTCCAAGACGCGTTTGCTATCCTGGTGTGGATACTACGGATGGATGAGACTTCAATGCAAATGTCATTATTGAATAACTGCCCACAGATTTGATACCCGATTCTGCATCTTCCGGTTTCTCAGCAGCCTTCTCTGTTGCGGGCTTCTCCGTCGTCGTTTCACCAGCTCCATTCTCGCCCTCGGCTTGTGGCAGTGCCTCCTGCCACCACAGGTGACTAGCAAGTCCTACGGCAGTAGCTTGATGGCTCTTTTTCAGAAGCTTGGCGCCATGCAAAGCTGCTTTCGTTATTAGGGTATCATAGTTATCGATTCCAAAGCCTTTGGCCCCAGCTAGTGTGCCAATGATCAACGTGATTGCTTGCAGTTGTGCCCTTGACTCTGATATACTATCTTCGTATACAGTGAAGGCTTGCACGTAACAGTCATAGGTAAGGTCTTCAAAGCCGCACTCATCCGCTATCTGAGCAGAGAGTAGGAAGAGGCGCAGCGCAATTGAAGGTGCTTCGACTTGGACTGCCAGGATGGAGGTAAGCTGCCGCGCAAACTTGAGAATCGCAGTTGCCTTCGTCTGCCAGTCTTCTTCCTGCGATGCCATGAGCAAGGCGGAATTTGAAGGCAACAGGGTACGAACCAGATGTTCTCTGTTCTTATACCGTCGACATAGTTTGACTGCGGAAGTTATGAGTGCAGGGAAAGTAAACCTCATTCGTTCGCGTCCTGCTTCGAAATGTTTCCGTGCCACCTGTAATAGCTAAAGACGCGATTGCATTATTGTCGGCCATGGCTACGGGTGCACCGCAAAGACGTACTTCAAATTGTACATCCAAAGACTCTGCTCTGAATAGATGTACCATCCGGGCTACCCAACCCTGTTCCTCTGCCATTTCTTCCCTTTCCACAAAGTGAGGTGGTTGCCTTCGGATCTCCTTGGCGTTATGTGAGGGGTGTACGGCAGCCAAACCAACACCACCGGCTACAGCGCCGCTGCCAGGTAGCGATGCATTTGCACCATCTGATTGATCTTTGACGAGCACGCCGCATAGTTCAAGAACACCGTCAACATCTTCTGGTGTCTCTATCACCGTCTCGTTCTTCAGTACGGAAGACACAATGGAGTGGGCAAGGGAACGTCGGGTAGAATACAGCTGTCTTGATAGCAGGGGTGCATAGCTAGGCAAAGCAAGCAGAGTAAGGACGGATTGATAAGAGTTTATTGGCGCGAGAAGCAAAGCAGCGAGATTAGACGCGGTTTGTTGGGCATGCAAGTCAGGGCTGATCACAACATCAATGATATGTGTGGATGGATTCTAAGCATGGCTAACCTCTGTGCAAATTCTTGGATTTTTGTTGCGGCAAAACCCAGGATCTGATCCACATATTCCAGTCTATCGGGATAGCAACTCAACGACAGGTTGGTTAGGGAGACAAAGAGAGCAGTGATATCTTGTATTGAAAGATCAGGACGAGCCTTTAAAATAAATATTAAGTCAGGTGAGATAAGCAGGCTAGTATAACAGACCTTGATCAACTCTACCACCTGTTTCCAGAACACTTCGAATAATTGTACGTTCTGAGGAATGCCTCTGAACTTGCGCACGGGAGAACCTTCCTTTTCTTTGCCCTTGTACTTTTCTTCCGACGTTCCATTAACAGTGGCTGGTGGAGGACTCATTATGTTGGTTGTAGGGAACTTTTCGGACTCGGAAGCAATGGCAGTGGTCTCGCTTTGGGGACTTGGCGGAGATGTCCACTCATTTGAATCGATGGGAAATGATGCCACTGAAACATTGCTAGCAGCATAACCACCATTTTCGCGAATTTTGGCTTTCTGCATTTTAACCTTTTCGGCAAGCCGTTTAGCAGCGGCTTCCTCCTGGCGTTTAGTCTCCTCCGGATCCTCGTTTTCGGCTTCGCGGGCGGCATAAGCTGCTAGCCTGTCAATGAGAGAGATAACTATCTGCTTGATATTGACTTTGGGATGAAGTTGCGCGGTTGCGGATAAGAAGGGGCCTAACGAATGTAGGTGGAATTCGTCGGTGAATACCTAATGAAATTAATGAGAAGGTATTACACATAAAGTTGAGTGAGACGCACTTGAATTACCACCTCCATGAGATATTCCTGGGCGATTACGTCCTTGCAACTGACGACTTGTTGTAGAATACTCGGCAGGATAGTACGCTGATACATATGTCCTTGATGTTGCAAGCGAACCCAAAGCTTATTCATTTCAATAAAATTCGTCAGCACAAATGATGTTGAGTCCTGTAGGCACCCAGCGGGGCTAATGATGGTATTTCAGTAGAGTGAAGAGATAAATCATTTTGGTACTGCGCACCCTGGTTCAAGTGCCGTTGGAAGATGGTCTCGCGTCTGCCCACTCAGGTAATGACGAAGAAAAAGTCCGCGAATGGGATGTAATACACCCCGACACATTTCCATCATATCCTTCATAATTTCTTTGACCGGAGCGTCGGGCATTGACATGTAAACGGATCCAACTGTTATCATAAGGTATAGGCGCGGGACGATATTACCGGCATATTGGACTAATTCGTACAGGTCGGCCAGGTGATGTCGTGACTGATTGTGAGCGTCGTACAGGTAACCCGAGAGATGTCGCAGGGCATCAAATACTGCCATGTCTGTAAAGGAATACAGTTGGTCATAACGTCAATAGGGCAATTGACCCATTTACTCACACAGCTCGTAATACTGCTTTGGAGAGAGCGAGGATGTTCGCAATTCAGCGAGCATTAAACTTGCACTCTTCAGCGCGTCCATCAACTGATCCAGTTCCTGCATACGAATATGAGTGTAATGCCATTCAATAAATGGCCGGAACATACGAGGTATCTCCTCATTTGCTGAACTTGAACCTTGACGGTGCTAAGGGCATCGCTGAGGAGTTTGCCCTCTTCCTGTGCTGGTGGACCTACTGTGGCCATCGTCACTGTCGTCGCTATCGTTGGGCGCAGGCGTCCTCAAGATTACCAAAAATGATGTGTTTGTTCATGCTTTCTTAAAGCTTGTCGGGTTGACTCTGTGCGACGACATCAAGTCCGAATGCGACATTCCATTCTTAAATTCAAACTTCATGGCAAGGCACAAACATGAAACTCTTCGGGGATCAGCTGATTTTGTCCGATATCCCGGCTATGCCTTTGCTGTCACACTCTCACCAAAATCCTGGCGTGGCATGCAACAAGCTTTAAAAGTGGTGTAACTTATCCTGGAGAGGTCAGCAAAAGCGCCTAGATGACGCATTTAAGGAGCTCAAGGTCATCATGCGGAACGGTGAGAATCTGGAGACTGGACGTGGAAATACGAAGGAAACGTCCAGATGAGCCAGATGAGGGCGATGTAGCGTGGAAGCGAGAAATGCATTTCCTTTACTTCGTTTCAACATTTGGGTGCAAAGTCTTATCACAGTGAACAAGTTTAAAATGCTGGTCATATACCGGCGGTCGTCCTTAATTCCATCTGAAACCATCCATCCATACTTATGATGTGATAGCAAGCTTGTTGTCGATAGTCGGCAATTCCGTTACAACACCAACCACATGCCCATCTCCGCCTTGCACCGGTACAGGAGGAGATTTTGCACCATGCACCTCGGAGAATTCACATTTTACATAATGCGCTCTCTTATTGTTATTAACAATAAACCCCTTCAGTGTCACTTGGTTTTATTGTTTCGAAGCATGACCTCGTTGCTTAGCTCTATTGTCTATTGCGGCGTGCACCGTCATCGCAAATAACTTTGCCGTGTCAAAACTCCCGTGCTTCAACAATCAGGTTGCCTTGGCATGTTTGGCGGTTAATCGGACCTTTGTATATAATACCTCTCGATGAAAGGTGCCCCCCGTGGTCAACGTTCAACGCTTCTTCGGTCACTAGTGTCGCCCGCACCTTGACACCTAGTCAATGGACACTTTTACGAGCATCGTTGCCTACTTTTCCTCCACCTCACAACCAGACGATATACCCGTCGACGAAGACCATGGAGGTCCAGGTGGCAATGCATACTGCGTCATCGCATAAGTATTGACATGCAACATGATTATACGACTCTCAATTCATAACATTTCGTTGTGAGTGGAATTTAACTTTTTGTCAAAGCATTGTTCACGAACGAAACTTGCAGCACGATTCGCGCTTCGTTCGCATTTGTTTATTGTCGTGGAGGCCATTGGCCTAACGACTCTTTTGACGGGAATAGAGGACATGGTTTTTGCTTCGCGCCGTTTAATGGCTGCGTGCACTATGATGTGGGCATCTGCATTGATATGGTGTAGGATTAGGATTGTAGATATGGAATATGACCGGCCCGATGTTTGATCTTCAGAGCGCAGACAAATAACGACCGTGCCACGACTCGGACACGACACTACTACGGCCTAAAATTCTTCATTCTTTCGCGTCCAAAACCATGTCTACAGCTGCAGAGAGGGCGGCGGCACGAAGAAAAGCTATTCTGAATCGTGGAAATGACAGGTTAGCAAAGCTTACCACTAGCGCTCGGGGAGAAGACGCGACATATCTTCGTGATGGTATAGTCGACCTTTTCGTTATTTGTTGAATTTTGGCTCAATTCCATTGTATAAAAGAATCTCCAGCCGCGCGTGCTACTGCTGTGAATGACTTTGTCGGCGAAAGTTCAGATACAAATATGCCAGTTCCTTCCAGCTTGGGCAACAGTCGCAACGTGTCCCCGTCGCCTAATCCACCATCTTTAACGGCCACGTCATCGAAAGCGTCGGATGCAGCTTCCTCTACCTCATTCGAGAGTGCAGATCCGAACGTTTGGACACCTGAATTCCAGCAGCAATTCATGCAAGCGCTTCGGAGTGGTCCTGGTGCCTCTCCGGATCATCCTCATTTACAACCACGGCAGATATCACAGCGCAGTTCAGAAGGGATTTATTCGAGCGGCCAAGAAGAATCTATTCCTCCCTTTGATGCCCAACTAGCTTCGTTGTTTGCTGCAGGACCAAAAGGGACGAATACCTCTGTGGCACAGGGACAGAAGCCGAAAACGCTTTTGCAAAAGTTGGTGCCTGTGACACATATGTTAGCGATGTGGTGTCTGCTGTCGTGGTGCGTCATTTGGGGTGGCGGAAAATACTCGTATGTACAAGAAGGAAGCACAAAGCGGCATTTTTGGGAAAGATTGGGAGATCTATCCCGTAGGCCACCGTCATTTATGGAACAAGATACCGGAGTGGTACGTATTATTTTCCTTTCATGGCCCAATCTTATGCTCCTTTTGCAGAATATCTTCTGGGGGTTTGCAACCTTCCAGCTCGTTCTCCACTCAATACGTTTATTTTCAGGCTTTGTACGTAATTTCATAGACTGCTTTATGAAAAAATTGCTAATGGTGCATGCAGGACACGTTGCAACCTCCAGCATTGCTGACAATTGTGCTTCCACATCTCCCACCGCAGCTCTCAACAGTTGCTGTAAGTGGGCTGAGATATTTGCAGATGGGATCCATGTTATTGGATGATGTCGCGTGGGTTTTGGTTGGACTTGGTTTCCTGGTGTATATTGCTACGTGGGTTACGTCGTAGTCACGTTCCTGATGACAGCCCTCAGAGGGCATACTTATGTTATTAGTATGATACAAAACCTAGTCTACGGGCTAATCATGAAGCAATAACCTTCTTCGGTTTTGCCGATGAGAGCGATGGTGAAGTTTTATCTGTTGCAGAAGCCAAGCTCTTCGCGGCTCGAAACGCTTTCAGCGTTGGTAAAACTGCCCCACCGGTCGACGACGCCTTGTCTGCGCGGGCTTCCGTTTCTTCCCCTGGCACAACAGGTTGTCCAGACGCTTGTGCATGAGACGTCCACTGTGTCCATGAAACACCTCCAGCTAGATCCATGAGTTCTTTTAGAATTGCCGTCGACCACTTTTGCTGCATATCAACGGTATGGACGGTACCATTTGCTATGAATTGAATGAGTTAAAGGTGCATGGATGCCGTGAGGAAATGACATACTGAATTCAATCTCCATTGCAGGCCGCCATGCCTCTTGGGGTGTTTTGCGGGCCTTCTCGACCTGAATATCCAGAGTAGGATTTGCATAGCGTATTCTAGGTAGGTAGTCTTTCACGAAATGCCTGTAAAATGGACATTGAACGTTGCAGACACGCTACGAGTTCGCAACGCCATACCGTGCACCAAAGTGGTCATTCTGGAAAGCGTAAGAGAGTCTAAGGCTTCTTAGGGTGTCTAAAGTTAGCCTTGGTTGTGCATTGAGCTTCGCGAGCACTTGGGTCAGTTTTGACGGACCCAAAGCAGCGAGCTTGGCCTTGCGGACCATTGTGACGATCCTTCTCCGTTGTTTGACTCTGTTTATCTGCCTTGGACCGGGTTTGGCTCCCGACATTGTTAGTAACGCTACTACTATCACAATCATGTCAGATGAAGAGAATTTCGTCACAAGACGCTCAAGAAGGAGCACAGCTGGGAACAGGTATGTCTACCCAAAAGAAACAATAGTTGACTCCTTATGCATGACAGGATGCAGGCAGCCCTGGCTGAAATGTCGATAGAGGACACCAGTAAAGACTTGGATGACGATGTGGAGTTTGTAGATGTCAAGGGTATGGTTCTATCTAATCCCAGATATGAAGCACTCATTTCCGTGCAGAGGAGGAAGACATTTTCGAATCTGATTTTGAAAGCACGGATGAAGAAGCTGCACTGACCCAGGTGGCTGCAGGTGACAAAGAGGTGCAGGATGAAGAGAGGCGAGTTAGGAAGGTACGCGCAACCCATCTCTTGGGACCATTCATGGCTAAGAGACATCCTCCTAGCAAGCGAAATCTAAATTAGAGAGGATCACTGCCGCAGCGGACGCACGTCTACGGGTAACATTTAATCCCGATGCTGCAATTAGCGACAAGGTGTATCAGAAATCGAAGCCAAAAAGACGTGTCTCTCTGGGCTTGACTATAAATGCCGAAACGGGTGAAGTGATTGTTACGGACGGCACGACTGTAGTAGGAGAGGGGGATAGTGCTGTTTTGAATCAGCTGAAGATCAGGCACAGTCAAAGGACACATACAGTGCAAAATACCGTTGAAACTGTCAAACGATTGAAGTCTTCTGAGAAGAAAAAGGCAAGATATCATCACTTTCACTCTTCACGGTTCATTCACCGACTTTTACAGGCAGCAACCCCCAAAAAGGCGAAGGTCAGCAAGAAATTGCTTACTCAAGGCGAGCTCATTGCAAGGGCTTTGGATAATGAAGAGGGGAATCTTGTGGAACATAAGGACTACTTACGGTTGGAGGAAGAAAAGCGGAAACGTGCAAGGGTAACCAAGACAGCAGTAGCAGGACCACTCATACGGTGGGTAAGCCGCCGTGAAGAAGTCAAAATCATCGTCCAGCCTCCTGCTCCTGCTCCTGCTCCTCCACCTTCGACTACGACGAGCACTTCTCTTCCACTCACTTCATATCCAAATTTTGCGGGCCCTGCCTTTGGTTATCCCTACTCATACGCGTACCGTCCTGGATCCGCATATAGCGACTATCTACGATATCACCAAGCCTACAGCCAAGGACTTTACGCAAAGAGTACTTCTGGCACGACGGATGATACCCAAGCCCAGTCTTCTATGTCTCAACAAGTAGCTCCTGTTATTGTTCAGCCGGCATCGACACCAGCATCTAGCGAGTCACAAGTGGCAACAGTTGCTCCTCCGTCTACCTCTGCAAGCCCTGCTGCGACTGTAGTAATGGAAACACAACTTGGGACCCCTCAGTCTCAACAACCGCAACCGATTGAAAAATTAGAGACTGTTGCCAAGAATTACGTTATCCATGAATTGGATCAACATGAGGGAATACGCAAAGCGAACTGGACAGAAACCATGCAGGCTATGTTTGGCGAACATGTGCGGTGGGATGAAGTAAAGGTTTATGTCGGAAAAGGGAGGCCGATGTGTACGTTTAACCTTCTAAAATATCTTGTTTCAATCTGATGGATTATGACAGCACGACCGAAGCATATATGCCCTATAACGGGAAAACAAGCCATGTATCTAGATCCAAGAACAGGCGTGCCATACGCGGATGCGAGGGCTTTTAAGGTACTGGCGGAACTGTTGGAGCATGAGTACATCTGGAACGCAGAACTGGGTTGCTACGTTGGAAAGGAGGAACATATTCCCGAGGAGGTAGATATGGACGTTGGTTGATTGTATTACATTTGGTGCGTTTGCAAAATAGGAAATTCCATAACCTAATTAAGGAAGCTAAACTTGCATAAACTTCTGCGCTTTACTCTTTCCACATGACCCCCACTGTTACTGCCCATAGTACCCGTCCTTACACTGCACAATCACGTCCAGCAACAGCGCGTCCGACTACGTCAGCGTCGACCAGGTATGATGGAAATCATATTGTCGCTGTGTTCGAAGGTCGTGGCGTTGCACGGGAGGTTGGCGTCGCTAGCCTCGACAAAGACACTGGATATGTCACGCTTGTTCAAGTCTGCACCTAGCGCATATATCTTGATTGACCACTGAATTCAGGCAGTTGGCAGATTGTCAGACTTACGTGAAGACGCTTCATCAAATGCATCTGCACGCGCCTTGCGCCGTTCTTGTTCCAGATACATTTTTATCCGTCGCAGACGGCGCCTTCGTTTCTGGCGGAAAGCGCTCCTCCTCCACATCCATGTTGGTGGAATACATCCGAGAAGAGTTTCCTGGCGTGGCCCTTGAGCCCGTTGCCAGGAAGTATTGGAACGATGCTGCAGGTATTTTTTTCGTCTTTTTGCGTGGATAATGCGCATATAACAGTTTACCGTGCTCTCAAAGGCCTTGAATTTGTAATGCAGTTATCCGCGAATGACGAAGAGCGCGCTGGAACAGTTCTCGCTGTCTCCAACAAGTCCGAAGGCACTGATGTCCTGTCCTGTTCTCACTAACTAGTTTTTCACAGATATTACGCCCTTTCCGCGGTCTGCGCACTGTTCAAGCACGCAGAGGCAAAGCTTAACATGCGTTTTGCCGCTGGCTCGCTGCGCATACGATACGTTCCCGTCGATGGCACAATGTTGATTGACCCAGAATCAGTAAGAAACCTAGAGCTGGTGGGAAATATTGTGCATCAGAAGTCCACCCATTCGTTGTTGGGGTAGGCTGAACATCATCGAAGATAGTTGTCAACCTTAAATACAAACTAGCACTTTGAATCACACATTCACACCGATGGGTGCTCGGCTCCTAAGAGTCAGTTTGTTGTCACCTTTGACCGGTATTTTTTCCTTTGATATGCAGCACTCTTAATTCACAAGTCCACAGTGCAACGCGCGATCGATGCCAGACTGGATGTGGTGGAAGGTAAGCACGACACTACATGATTTAGAAATACGCCGCATATACCTTTGAAAGAACTGGTCAACTCGGAGGATAGGTTCACTGAAGTGAGAAGTGCCCTCAAGGGATTGGTTAAGTTGGACTTTGACAAGTTAATCGTTTCGGTAAGTTTGACCTTCTTGGTCAGGTTGCTGATATACAGTAGAATATAGCTGGCGTCTTCGGAAGCGCGGATTTCAAATACTGCGAAGCCAGCGTCGCAGCATATCGCACAAATGCTCAACCTGCGGAACATAGTGCGCGGTCTACCTTTGTTGCGTCGTGCGCTAGTTGGAAGTAGATCGTCCCTGCTGATATACATACATGAGGTATGATGGGTCTATACTAGCTATACGAGACTCAACCGTGCAGATGCTTTCCGACGAGCGGCTGGACAGAATTGAAAAGACCATATGCGATAACTTGAATGAGGATAGTTTTCCTTCCAAAGTCGAGTTGCACCCTCCTTATGCGACCCAAGCTGAAGTTGTTCTTCTATCAGGGTGGTATCGGAGCTGTCAACGCCAAAGTATACGCCATCCGGGTAAGTTAGCGTGTTAGTAAATGGAGTTCTCAATCAATCCAACTGCAGGCTAATCGCAATCCCTTGTTGGACGTTGCACGAGAAACATACAAAGAAAACATGAGCGACATCTTTCAGCTCAACTGCAGGCTATCTGATGAATATAACCTACCCTTTTCGCTCTTTTATCAAGACACTGGCTTCATGTTCACGTTGAAGAAGTCTGATCTGGAATCTGCGGGCAGAGAATTGCCCAGGGGTTTCATTAATGTTATCACAAAGAAGGGAAAATTCCTATTCTCGAGCATGGAACTGGTAAGCCCCAACCTAAGCCGTTTGATAGCGTTTGACTTTCGGCGTGAGCAGAAGAAACTCAATGCTCGAATGAAAGATGCACTTGATGAAACGCTAATACTTAGCGACAAGTATGCTTAGTGTTACCTGTTCGGGCAGTGTCAAGTTATTGTTTAGGATCATACTAGACCTCGTCGCAGAGATACTTGCAGATGTCGGCGCATTGTACAAATCCTCCGAAGCAGTGCGTTATTTTGCGCTGTTAAAGCCAAATATAGTGATATTCTACTGCAGGTCGCGCTGGTGGACATGTTATGGTCCTTTTCGCATACATCGATAAGTGAGTGACGATGAATAAGACGGAAGAACGTATTTATGTCCGCCTGCGTTTACATTGAAGTGCGACGCTATGGTGTGTTCTCTCAGCATATCGGCTATAGTATCTTAGCATTGTGACAGTTCGCCCCGAGTTCACCGGAACCTTAGCAATAAAGTCGGGTCGACATCCTATCCTTGAGATTGTGCAGTCAGCGGGAACCGTTGTTTCAAATGACGTATATTGCGACGATTCGTCCACTTTTCAAATAATACAAGGCCCAAAGTCCGTCATTATTATCCTTGTACCCATGTTCAACTCATTGATATGTAACGATATAGCATGTCAGGTAGGACTTTCCATGTCCTACGCGGAGCAGCGCTCACATATCGTAGGAAAAAGTACATATCTGCGACAGGTAGCACTTTTAACAATTATGGCCATATGTGGATGCTTTGTACCCGCAGAATATGCGAGTTTTCGGCAAGTATCAAAGATATGTCTTACAGCAAGTGATTGACATTGGTCATCATTGTAGAATCCACGATGCATTATTAACTCGCCTATCTAATGATGATGACCTCGAGAGGAGTTTGAGCACGTTTGCAAGCGAAATGGCGTCGTCTGCCATGATCCTGAGTTTGTTAACTAACCGACACTTATTGTTGTATATTGAAACTGACGACCGCGCAGGCCTCGCCACTCCGCGCTCCCTCGTGTTGGTCGATGAATTAGGCAGAGGAACTTCTCCGATAGAGGGTCTGGGAATCTGCCATGCCATCGCAGAGGGTCTGATTGCTCTCAAGGTTCGTAACAAGGCCGTGTACATATATATCGGTTTGATTGTTATCCAGCCATTTGTCTTTTTTGCTACGTAAGCTTACGACTGCTGGGTTTCATTATCTATTAAAGATGAAGAAGACATTTTCCTGAGCTTGCAACAACGCTATCACGAAAGCCAAACGTGATCAAGTGAGTCATCGCCGTAATTAAA
>WNGI01005218.1_pt1 | contig 11671 bp, 11 predicted proteins | sample 5400621 | NCBI WGS metagenome assembly WNGI01 (sample SAMN13153374, study PRJNA577476) | soil metagenome | isolation source: 20 cm soil or saprolite under Garry oak tree replicate 1 | place: USA:California | collected 2016-06-15
CGCGGCGCGCACCAGTTTCCAGCCGACCTTCATCTCGTCGACTGGTTCGAGGAGAAGGACTTCGACGTTGACGTCGTGACCGACGAGGACCTCCATGACGAAGGGATCGAGCTCCTCCGCAGGTATCGCGTCATCGTGACGGGCAGCCATCCCGAGTACTGGACGACGCGGATGCTCGAGAGCCTCGCCGGCTACCTCCAGCAGGGCGGCCGGGTCATGTACCTCGGCGGCAACGGGTTCTACTGGGTGACCTCGGTCGATCCGGAGCGGCCGCACGTTGTCGAAGTGCGCCGTGGACGGCGCGGAACCGGAACGTGGCGCGGCGCACCAGGCGAGGACTACCACTCGACGACCGGCGAGCCCGGCGGCCTCTGGCGCGACAGGGGCTTCGCGCCCCAGCGGCTCGTCGGCGTGGGCATGGCGGCCCAGGGGTTCGATCGCGCAGTCCCGTTCGAGCGCGAGGCGGGCGCCGAAGACCCGCGGGCTGCGTGGATCTTCGATGGCGTCCCCGAAGGCCCGATCGGCGACACGGGCCTCGTACTGGGGGGCGCCGCCGGCCTCGAGGTCGATCGGCTCGACCACACACTCGGGACGCCGCCGCACGCGCTGCTGCTCGCCACCGCGCGCGGCTTCTCCGACTCGTACCAGCACGTGGTCGAGGAGGTGGAGTCGAGCGACTCGCGGCAGGGAGGTACGGTCAGTCCCTTCGTGCGCGGCGACATGACCTTCTTCGAGCTCCCGGACGGCGGCGCCGTCTTCTCGGCGAGCTCGATCTCCTGGTGCGGCTCGCTTTCCCACAACGGCTACGACAATGCCGTCTCGAGGATCACGGAGAACGTGCTGCGCCGGTTCGCGGCGCCGAAGCCCGTCTGCGGCGAAGTTGCTCCCGGAGAGGCTGTGGTGCGGTGAGCCTGCCCGCGAACAGCATCCGGCGCGACTCGCCCGTGCCGTTCTACTTCCAGCTCTCGGAGCTACTCGAGCAGGAGGTCACGAGTGGCCGCTGGGAGCCAGGGTTCCGTCTGCCGTCGGAGCCGGAGCTGTGCCGGTCGTTCGGTCTGTCGCGGACGACAATCCGCCAGGCGCTCGGGCGGCTGGAGCAGGAAGGGCTGATCGAGCGGCGCAAGGGCCAGGGGACCTTCGTTTCGAAGTCGCGGCCGCGCTCGTGGCTGCTCCAGTCGTCGGGCGGGTTCTTCCAAGAGGAGGTCGAGCGCGGTGGCCGGATGGTCACCTCCGTCGTCTTGCGCTCGGTCACCCGTGGGCCTCTGCCGCCCTGGGCGATGTCGGCGCTCGGGCTCGGAGGGGCCGAGGGCGCGACCCTGGAGCGCGTGCGCTCGATCGATGGCCTCGTCGCCATGTACAACGTGAACCATCTTCCGCCCGGCATCGCCGAGCTCGTCCTCCCGCTCGACGACCCGAACGAATCGCTCTACCAGCGACTGCAGGATCGCGCGGGAATCGAGGCCGCAGGCGGTCGACGCGTAGCCGAGGCAGTGCGCGCCGAGGACCAGCTCGCGCGCCTGCTCGAGCTGCCGATAGGCTCGCCCGTGCTCTTCATCGAGTCCGTGACGTGGGATCGCAACCTGCGGCCGTTCGACTGCTACCAGACGTGGCTGCGCACCGACCGGATGAAGATCGACGTGCAGGTTGCGTCGTCGTCGGTCGCCGCGTCCGCGTTCGTTGCCCCTGAAATCGTCGACGGCGTCGCGTGAGTGGCTGACGCGCGCGAGCTCGCGGCCGGCGCCGTGCGCGAGGTCGCCAACGTGCTCGACCGGATCCCATCGGAGACCGCCGAGCAACTCTGCTCGGAGCTCGAAGCGGCACGACGGATCGCCTGCTACGGCGTCGGGCGCGAGGGCCTGATGATGAAGGCGCTCTGCATGCGCCTGATGCACCTCGGCCTCGACGCCCATGTCGTCGGCGACATGACGACGCCACCGATCGGCGCCGGCGACCTGCTGTTCGCGAGTGCAGGGCCTGGCCGGTTCTCGACGGTTCTCGCTCTCATCGAGGTCGCGTGCGGGGCAGGTGCCCGGACACTCGTCGTCACCGCCCAACCGGACGGAGACGCGCCGCGACGGGCCGACGTCGTGATCGAGCTGCCCGCTCAGACGATGGCCGACGACAGCCGTGCAGCGACCAGCATGCTCCCGATGGGCAGCCTCTACGAGGTCGTGCAGCTTCTCTTCTTCGACGTCGTCTCGCTCAGGCTGCGCGAGCGCCTCGGCCAGGGTGCGGAGGAGATGCGGGCGCGGCACACAAATCTCGAGTGAGCACGTTCGGGATCAACCTCGGCTTCGCAATCAAGCGTTGGCCGCAGCCGCAGCAGTGGGCGCACGTCGTGCGGGAGGAGCTCGGTCTCGACACCGTGCAGTTCTCCTTCGACCTGCTCGACCCGTGGTGGCCCAAGCACGAGTCGCTGGCGGCACGGGCGCGCAAAGCGGCGGACGAGCAGGGAATCGCGATCCACAGCGCGCAGGTCGGACTCGCGAAATACACCTACAACGGGTTGTTACACCCCGATCCCGACGCTCGGTCGGCGTCGGTCGAGTGGTGGCGCCGCGCGTTTCAGGTCGCCGCCGAGCTGGGCGCGTCGGCGATGGGCGGCCCACTCGGCGCACTGTCCATTCCCGAGCTGCACGAACCGGGGTTGCGCGAGCGCCGCTACGGCGAGCTGGTTGAAACGCTGCGCGGGCTCGCGGCAGACGCGCAGGCCGCCGGGCTGGAGGCGCTGCTGGTCGAGCCGACGCCTGTGCCGCGCGAGATCCCGTCGTCGATCGCAGAGTCCGTGCGGCTCGCAGCTGATCTAGAGGACGCTGCGGTTTCGTTGCGCTTCGTCCTCGACGTGGGCCACGCGCTTTACCGGCCGCTGTACGGACGCGACACGACACTGCGCGACTGGCTCGAGGCCCTCGCGGCATCGATCGGGGTCCTCCATGTCCAGAACACCGACTTCGAGGGCGACTCGCATTGGGGGTGGCCCGACGAGCGCGGCCGGTTCGACGTTGGCAGGTTTCGCGAGGACGTCCGCAACGCAGGGCTCTCGCACGTTCCGGTCTTTCTCGAACTCTTCGACGCCTTCGAAGCCATCGACGCCGAGGTGCTTGCGCGAACGCGGTCGTCCGTCGAGTACTGCCGGCGAAGCTTGGGAGGCTAGTTAGGCTGACACCGAGAGGAGGAGCGATGCGGGCGCCCGCAACGAAGTTGAGCGTCGCCGAGTTCGAGGAGATCTTCGAGTCGGTCAAGAACTGGGGCCGCTGGGGCCCGGACGACACGCTCGGGACGCTCAACTACGTCACGCCCGAGAAGGTGCGGGAGGCGGCCGCCCTCGTGCGGTCGGGCCGCCGCGTCTCGATGGCGATCCCGATCAACAAGGTCGCCGGGCCGGACAACCCCATGCAGGCCACCCTCCTCGTCGTGCAGGCGCACGACGTGCCGGTGGACGGGAGCAAGGTGCGGTTCGGCCTCGACTACCTCGGCATGGCGGCGCACGGCGACTCCCACACGCATGTGGACGCGCTCTGTCATATCTCCTACGGCGGCCAGACCTACAACGGCCGGCCCGCGAACGAGGTGCTCCGCTCGAACGGCGCCACCTCGCAGGACATCGCGGCGTACCACACCGGCGTAGTCGGGCGCGGCGTGCTGCTCGACATCCCGAAGCTCCGCGGCGTGGAGTGGCTCGAACCGGGCGACGCGGTCACGCGCGCCGAGCTCGAGGAGTGCGCCGCTTCGGAGGGCGTCGAGCTCGGGGAGGGCGACATCCTCGTCTTCCGTACCGGCCACCATCGGCGCCGGCTCGAGCTGGGCCCGTGGGACAACAACCCGCCGCCTGTGGGCGAAGGCAAGGCCGGCCTCCATGTCGATGCGATCCCGTGGATGCACGAGAAGCGGATCGCAGCGTTCCTCCCGGACGGGGACGGCGAGACCGTCCCGAGCGTCGTGGACGGGATCACGTATCCGGTCCATCCGCTCCAGGTGACCGCGATGGGGATGCTCGTGTCCGACAGTCTCCAGTTCGAGGAGCTCGTGGTCGCATGCGAGGAGGAGGCCCGGTACGAGTTCATGGTCGTCGGATTGCCGCTCCGCCTGCCGGGCGCGACCGGCTGCCCATGGAACCCGATCGCGATCTTCTAAGAGGCGAGCATGCGCCGCGTGCAATCGTGTCTTCGCTACTTTCGTTAGCTGCCGAGATCGGAGAGCGGGGTCGCCGGCTCCGGCACGACAACCCCGACCGAGACCCCGCCGTCGACGACCAGCTGCTCGCCGGTGATGTACGCCGCGTCGTCGGACGCGAGGAAGATGATCGCCTTGGCGATGTCCTCGGGGTCAGCAAAGCGGCCGAGCGGGACGTTCTCGAGATACTTCGGCCCTTCGACGGGATCCTCGGTGAGGAATGTGGCGAGTCGCGTGCGCACGATGCCGGGGGCGACGGCGTTGACGCGGATCCCGTGGTGCCCGAGGTCGATCGCCGCGTTGCGAACGAGGCCGAGCAGCCCATGCTTGCTGGCCGTGTAGGCGGTCGTGCCCGTCTCCGGCCAGAACGCGTTCGTCGAGGTCGTGACGACGATCGCGCCGCCGTGGTCGCGCATCGCGCGCGCGGACTCCTGGATCGTCCGGAACGCGCCGTGCAGGTTGACGGCGAGGATGCGCTCCCACGTCGCGTCGTCGGTCTCGAGGAACGGCTCGACGACCGCGACGCCCGCGTTCGCCGAGACGACGTCGAGGCCGCCGTGGCGCTCGACGCAGGTCTCGACCGCACGCCGAACGTCGTCACGCTGTGCCACGTCGCCCGCTACGGCGACGCAGCCGAGCTCGGCGGAGGTGCGCTCGGCGGCCTCGGCGTCGAAGTCGAGCACCGTGACCTGCGCGCCCTCGGCGGCGAGGGCAGCGGCGACGGCCCGGCCGATGCCCTGTGCGCCGCCGGTGACGAGAGCGGATTTCCCGGCGAATCTGCTCAAGTGGATGCGTGAGCGGAGCCGGCCTCTCGGCGAGGCCGGCTCCGCATAGCGGTTACTCCGGCGGGATCTCCGCCGTGGCCTTGGCCAGGCTCATGCCCTGCTTGCCGCGCACGTAGCTTGCTACCGCGTAGACGACGATCGCCGCGCCCGCGAGGATGCCGAGGTATTTCAGCGCGTCGCTCGGCCGCGTCAGCCCCAGACCCGGGTAGTGCAGGAACACGATCAGGCAGAACAGGGAGACTGCGAACGAGAACATGCCTGCGACCGTGATCAGGGGCACGCCCCGGACGCGGATGTTCATCACGGAGCTCTCCCAGAGCTGACGGCGCCGCCACGGCAGGATCATCGCCGATATCGACATCAGCATCATCGGAACCACGGCGAGCACGATCGCGACGACGTAGACCCGGAACAGACTCGATCCGTATACCGCCCAGGAGTAGAGCCCGATTGCCAGGGCGAGCGTCAGCCCGACCGCCACGATCGGCACGTGCGTCCGCTTCTCGACGTGTGCGATCTTCAGCGGGAACACGCCGTCGAACGCGTATGCGAACATCGCGCGGACGGGCTGCAGCAGATTCAGCCACAGCAGCCCGAGCATGATCGAAATGAGCGAGATGCCGAGGATCCACGCCACAGCCTCACTGTTGCTCGCCACCGAGACGAGAAAGACAAAGAATGGGGGCGACGGGAACGGGTAGTGCGCGCCTCCGTTCAGTGAGTTGATTGCGGTGAAGAACTTGCCGCCGAACGAGTGCACGAACAGCAGCGTGAAGATGAGGACGCCGAGGAAGTTCACGACTGCCGCTGCGATCATGGCGCTCGCGAACTTCCAGGTCCGAGCCTGGCGCACCTCGCCCGCGATGTTGATCGCGAACCAGGTGTAGATGCTGAAGCCCATCACGGCGCCGATGACGGGGATCGTGTTTCCGAAGTTCGTCCCCGGGTTGACGTTGATGCCGTCCGCCTGCGCCCGTGCGATCAGATAGTGGTAGCTATCGGTTTTCCCCGTGTACGAGCGGGCGAAGCTGTTGAAGTGGTCGATGAACGAGCCGCCCGACTCCACGAGCAGGACGACGAACGCGACCGCCATGCCGATCATGCCGAGCGCGAACGCCCAGTTCTGGAAGCGCAGGGACACTTTCCAGCCGCTTCCCACGATCGCCGAGCACAGGACGAGCGCAATGATCCCGGCGACGAACAGCCAGCTCTTGCTCGACTCGAGCGTCGTGCCCCAGTCGAGCAGGGTCTTGTGGTGGCCGATCGCACCGATGGCGACGAGTGACGGTGCGAGCGCGCCGACGATCAGGGTCTCGGTGATGAACGCAATCGACACGAGCACGTTGACGGTGAACCAGAACGAGGAGATCAGGCCGACGACCGGGTGGATCGTCCGGCCGACGAGCACGTAGTCGCCTCCGCTGCGCGGCATCGTGGTCGAGAGCATCCCGATCCCGATCGCCGCGAAGAGACCGCCGAGGTAGCCGATCCCGTAGGCGAGGTAGAGGTTGCCGCCTGGATACGCGCTGAATGTCCAGAAGATCGCGATCGCGAGGACCCACGGGAACGGGGCCGTCAGGATCGCGAAGACGAGCTGGGACAGCGGCGGGACGTCACGCACCAAACCTGTTGCCTGCCGCGTGAAGAGCCTAACGGGCGGCTGCGCGGCCGATATTTCTGCGCTCACTGCTCTACCACCTCCTGGGTTTAGCCCTGGTCATCCGTTGACAAGGTGCTTGTTGCGGACGCCGTCCGCAGCGAGCTCGACGACCGCGCCGTCGATCCGGCCGGTCCCGTAGTTCGACCCCGGGTTGATGCAGACTGTGCGCCCGATCCCGACGATGCCGCGGCTCTCGTGGATGTGCCCGTGCAGCGCGAGGGCGGGCTGGTACTCCTCGATCAGCTGGCGCACTGCCGTGCTCCCGACCGGGATCTCGTGCACCTGCCCGCCGATGAGCACGGGCTTGAGCGTCTCGTCCAGCTCGACGGCCGTGTCGAGGCCGCTGTGGTACGGCGGGACGTGGATGTTGAAGATCGCGCTGCGGGGATCCTGGAGCTGCTCGGCGAGCTTCTTGATCCGCGCGTAGAGCCGATCTTCGTCCAGCTCGCGCGCCGTGTGCCACGGTGTCTCATTCGACCAGCCGAGCGAGAGAAGCTCATGCTCGCCGACACGGATGACCTTGTCGTCGCACGGGACGACCTTCTCGCGGCCTGCGAGCGCCTCGTCGACCGCCCACGGGTCGTCGTTGCCCGGCATCACGTACGCGATCACCTCCGAGCCCCGGAGCCGCTCATCGGCGAGCGCCATCCAGCCCCGCAACCCCTCGACGATCGTCTCCTCGAACATCGTCTCGAGCGCGGCCGGGTCGTCGGAGATCCGCGCGAACTCCTCCTGCGTCATCCGCCGGGGATAGAAGCCCGAGCGGCGAACGAGCTGCTCGAGCTCCGCGAGCTCCGCCTCGTCGGCGACATGGCGCTCCTCGCCCGCGACCGGCATCGTCCAACCGCCGTTCGTCCCGACCACGGGCGCGAGGCCCTTGCCGCAGAGATCGCCGCCCATGATCAGGGTCTCGACCTCGTAGAAGGAGGCCGCATTCAGGAACTTTCGCCAGAGGACGTCGCTCCCGTGGATGTCCGACGCGTAATAGAGGCGCAGCGACGGCTCCTCGCGCCGAGACCGCCTCAGCATCCATCTGCCTGTGTCGTGCGCACAGCCTGCCTCCGGTCTAACATCGCATCCTGTACGGACAGGACGACGCTACAGGAGGGTTCGGACCGATTCAAGAGCCGCGCGGGCCGGCGGCCGAGGACCACGAGAGAAGGGAGCGAACGGTGAGCGCGAGCGGGCAGCGGGTCGCTGTGGTTACCGGAGCGGGGACGGGCATCGGCGCGGCGACCGCGCGGCTGCTCGCGGAGAAGGGGCTGGCGGTCGCCCTTGTCGGGCGCCGCCGCGAACTGCTCGAGGAGACGGCCGCGTCGATCGCGGCCGACGGCGGGCGGGCGCACGTCCTGGCCGACGACCTCGGCGACCCAGAGGCGCCGGCCCGGATCGTCGACGGGACGCTCGAGGCGCTCGGCGGGCTCGACGTGCTCGTCAACAACGCCGCGACCATCAAGACAGGTCCGCTCGAGGCGTACTCGCTCGAGGACTTCGACCGTCACGTCGCGGTCAACATCCGCGGCATCTTCTTCCTTGTCCAGCGCGCGCTCCCGGCATTACGGGCCTCCAGCGACGCCGCCGTCGTGAACATCAGCTCGGTCGTCGGCAGCATCGTCAAGCCGGGGAACCTGCTTTACGGGATGACGAAGGCGGCCGTCGAGTACATGTCGAAGGCGCTCGCGCACGAGCTCGCGGCCGACCGGATCCGTGTGAGCTGCATCGCCTCGGGCTCCGTGAAGACGCCGATCCACCTGCTCTGGGCGGGGTCGATCGAAAACGCCGAGCGCGACCTCGTGCCGCGGATCCCCATCGGGAGGATGGCCGAGCCGGAGGAGATCGCGTACTGGGTCCACCAGCTCGTCGCGCCCGAGACCGGGTTCATGACCGGCGACGTCCTGCACATCGACGGGGGCCAGATCCTCGGTAATCCGGAGGGCTGAGATGTCGCAGCCGAAGCCTTCTCTCTCGAAGTACGCGGTCTGGCACGGTGTCAGGTGCACGCGTTCGACGACGTTTCCTCGTGGAGACCCTTGAGGCGCAGGCGGAGACGGTCGAGTCGGCGCACGCGCTCGCAGCGGGCGGGCCGGTCGTCGTGAGCCCGGTAACGCTGCGCCGGCGCTTCAACGACCACGCCGTCAAGCGGCGCTTGAATCCGGTCGATCGCTCCTATACGGTCGTCCTGTCCGTACAGGATGCGATGCCCGACGAGGCAGGCTTGATGTCTCGGAGCACACAGCGAAAGACCCTCTCCTGCTCGCCTGTGGCCCCCGGGCGGATCCTGGCGGCCGTTCCTCCGGCGTACCCCCAAGAGGAGGTTCACCCTCGATGAGCGACACGATCATCGCCGGCTCGGCGCCGGACGACGCCGCCGTCCCGATCTTTTCGCGCACCGCGACCGGGCTCGTCCGCCAGGTTTCGTTGCTCCAGCAGATCGTGTTCAACCTGGCCTCGAGCAACGCGCTCGGCCTGGGGCTCGTGTTCTTTCTCTCGGTCGTGGTGCTGTTCCCGAGGGCGAACATCTACATCGCGATGCTCATCGCCGGCTTCGGCAGTTTCTTCGTCTGGACGACGTTCGCGCTCCTGACGTCCGCGATCCCGCGGGTCGGCGGTGACTACACGATCAACTCGCGCGTTCTCCCGCCCTGGCTGGCGCTCGGCGGAAACATCGGCTCGTTCATGGGCGGGCTCTTCGGCGTCCCGATCTTCGGGTACTTCATGGCGACGCTGGCGCTCTCGCCGGCGCTCGCCGTCGTCGGCGGCGTCAGCGACTCGTCGACCCTCACGCGGTGGAGCACGTACTTCAGCACGTCGCACAAGAATGTCGTCTTCATCACGACGCTCGGCGTCGTAGCTCTCGTGAGCCTGCTTTCGTACCTGGGCACCCGGCTGGTCATGCGCGTTGCGACCGCGATGGTCGTGATCGCGGCGGTCGGCTTCTTCGTCGACATGTTGATCCTGCTGTTCACGAGCCACTCGCATTTCGTCAACTCGGTGAACAGCGTCGCCGGGCCCGGGGCCTACGAGAAGACGCTGAAGGCGGGTGCCTCCTCGGGCGCGTACCCGGATCACGGGTACTCGACGAAGATGACCATCGGCGCGATCTACTACGCGCTCACGATCTCGATCTACATCTACTGGGGCACCTACCTCTCCGCCGAGTTCAAGCGGGGCGGACAGCGGCGGCGCCAGCTCGCCGCCATGTGGGGCGCAGGCCTCGGCAACCTCGGCGTCCTGCTGGTCGCGATCCTGATCTTCATGAAGACGGTCGGCTACGACTTCTTCGTCTCGGCGTTCAGCGGCAACCTCGACGCTCCCGGCGCCGCCTCCGGCGTCGGCAGCGCGGGGTACGTGTACTTCGCCGGGCTCGTCGCGTCGAACACCGCCCTGGTCGCGATCCTCAGTTTCGCGTTTCTCGGGTGGTTCCTGCCCGCGTGCTTCACTCAGGCGGCGATGGTGCAGCGCGCGATCATGACGTGGTCGTTCGACGGCCTGCTGCCGAAGCGCTTCGCAAGCGTCAACGACCGGACGCACACCCCCGGCGTCGCCATCCTCACAACGGCGATTGTCTCGATCCCGCTAGCGGCGTGGATCGCGTACAGCAGCAACTTCTTCCAGTACTTCGCGATCGCGGCCGTGTCGGCGTATCCGTCGCTCGTCCTGATCGGGATCACGGCGACGCTGATCAAGCGGCGGCGTCCCGAGCTGTACCGCGGCACCAGCGCGGAGTGGCGACTCGGCGGCGTCGAGGTGCTACCGGTGGTCGGCGTGCTCTGCTCGCTCGTCGGGGCAGGGGCGATCTTCCTGCTCTTCTACTTCCACACCAACGTCGGACTGAAATACACCACCCAGACGGCGATCTACCTCGTCGGGATGTTCGTGGTCGGCGCGGCGTGGTGGTTCGGCGTGCGCGAGTACCGCCGTCGGCGCGGTGTCGACATCGGGCTCGCCTACAAGACGATCCCGCCCGACTAGCCGAATGCGACAGCTTCGCTCTCGTACGCGCGGCGGCCATCGCTCGGCCCGCCTGTGCTTCGTCACCGACGTCCACGGCTCGGAGAGGTGTTTCAAGAAGTTCTTGAACGCCGGCAAGTTCTACGACGTGCAGTACCTGATTCTCGGCGGCGACATCACCGGCAAGACGCTCGTCCCGATTGAACGGGCGACCGGTGGCTGGTGCGCGCGCTACGGCGACCACCAGTACGCGGACCTAACCGAGCGCGAACGTGGCGAGCTCGCGCAGCTGATCCGTGACAACGGCCAGTACCCCGTAGTAGGCGACCGCGACGAGCTGCTGGCGCTCTTCGCCGAGGATCGTCGCGAGCAGACGTTCCGGGAGGTCGTTGTAGCGAGCATGCGACGGTGGATGGAGCTTGCGGACGAGCGCCTGGCCGGCTCCGGCATCCGCTGCTTCGTCAATCCGGGCAACGACGACTTCTGGGAGATCGACGACGTCCTCCGCGCGGCACGGTCGGTCGAGTTCGTCGAAGGACGTTGCGTCCGGCTGGACGACAAGCACGAGCTGATCACGACCGGCTACTCGAACATCACGCCGTGGCACTCCCCGCGCGAGGAGGAGGAGGACGAGCTCGCGCGGCGGATCGACGCGATGTTTGCCGAGGTCGAGGACCCGGCCAATCTCGTCGCCGCGCTCCACTGCCCGCCGCGCGGCACGGAGCTCGACCAGGCCCCCGTGGTCGACTCGGAGCTGCGCGTGAAGATGAGCGGCGCCGAGGTCCGCATGGGCCCGGTCGGCTCGACGGCCGTCGGTGACTTCATCAGGGAGCGGCAACCGCTGCTCGGGCTGCACGGCCACGTGCACGAGTCGAAGGCAGCACAGCGCCTTGGGCGGACGCTGTGCGTAAACCCCGGCTCCGAGTACACGGCCGGGATCCTCAACTGTGCGATCGTCACGCTCTACGACGACGCCGAGCCCGAGTATCAGTTCACGAGCGGCTGAACGGAGGTCGATCGGTGAGGGACGAACGCGTGCTGAGGGTGGCCGAGGCGGCCCGGACGGTCGGGGCGGACTGGGCCCTGCTGAGCTCGACGGATG
>WNGI01035108.1_pt1 | contig 11670 bp, 16 predicted proteins | sample 5400621 | NCBI WGS metagenome assembly WNGI01 (sample SAMN13153374, study PRJNA577476) | soil metagenome | isolation source: 20 cm soil or saprolite under Garry oak tree replicate 1 | place: USA:California | collected 2016-06-15
TGTAGACGGCTTCGGATGTCTCCAATTGGAATAGTCATGCCTCTGCTTGACCAGATCGCCCGGCCTGAGGCTTCCCCCTTCATCGTTCATCACGTCGGCCAAGCATGGCAGCCTGTCATCGGCCTCGCGCACAGCAGCATATTGACATCCACACCGTACTGGCCAGAGCACGAGTCCGAACGACGAAAAACAACAATTGACAAAGTTCACCAGCATCAACGGAGCGGGTCAGTTTAGTAACACCCATGCTGTCCTTCGCCATTTGGGAAGTCTTGCTGATATACCCTTAGCATCGACACTGGGTATGTTTGCATCAAACCAATCTATCTTTTCCGTACTAAACGGCAAACGGGCTCAATTCGCTGACGGCTAAAGTACGCAGAATCCCCCGTATAAAGTGAGTGGCGCGTTTTGCCCATTGAATCATCAATTCAATCTTGGATTAGCAACGCGGAGGATTTTTGTAAGGGTACTGTCGCAACCAACAAGAACAACGCAAAAGAGTACACAATCCTTGTCGGTAAGGAAGAGAGTTGACGTTCCTTCAACGCCTTATGAAAATTCCATTCAGGGAAGAAAGGAATTGGAAAAACAACCTTGTTACCCTCATTTGCAAAAACGTGTTAGTGGGCAGGAGTCCCAACGAGTTTACAGTAACCTGATCGGCGTATAGTATACTTCATAATCAAGAGCCAGAGAAAGGCGAATCCGTTGATGGGAAAACCTACGACAGGAGAGATTCAGAGACGCAGTTGGATTAAGTGTTCCCATTGTTCATTTCATTGTATCGTATACGGGACTGATCTCTAATCAACATGAGTCGTCGCACGAAGAACTCACGTCGTGCTAAGCTCCCCCGTGCCAAGTCAGGGCAGATGTCTTCTTCCAGGCTTGTTCCTTACGGATACCCACGGTTGGTGTACAAATGAGTAAAAGAAGACTGACAACGCGACAACCCTGACCAACTTTGTTCGCTTTTTGTACATCATCCTACAGTGACTTGAGTCTGAGGCAAGGTGCAGCCACCATAGTACTACTGGTGAACATTGGTATGTATGTTTTCATCCAAGGATTAAAGCTTGCTACTAATTCATTTCTCGCAATGACAAGCATCTCGCATCGAAAATGATAAACATCAGGTACACAGCAGATCGCACGTAGATCACACCTGTCATGAGACCTTCGTTAGGTTCCTGTATTCGGTACCACGGCGTACAATGGACGTGATCCAGACGGGCAACCAACACCGTTCAAGGCCTGGACCTGTCTTCCTTGGTGGGCCTGGATTAATGGAATGTAGCGGATATAACTAGGCCAAAGTCGACTCTGGATTCGGCACCCAACATGCGCTTGACTCTTTCCATTTCTCGAATCCTCTTAATTGCAGCTTTGGCCTCCTTCGCTGGAGCCGTCAGGGTACCAAACGCGGACACGCCATCTTTCTACTTCGTTGCTAGTTCGGCATCCACGGGTCCGAACCTCCTGGTGAGCGACATCCCCGAACGTGTGAAACAATTATAACCAACTCTCGTAGCCTCTGCGAACATCTGGCGGAGCAGGCGGCTACGCTACGCTTACTGGCACTGGCCCAATAGGAGTATTCTACTTCTACCAAGGAGTATTGACGGCCGCACCCGCCCCAGGCTCTACCAGTACCCAACGAGCTAACATCGGTGCAATCTTAGGGTCCACAGGATGCTCGACTTACGGCCAACTTGGATTTGTCACAGGAAGTAGTTCTGACAAATGCGCCAAGTACAACTCGTTCCAGATCCAGTCCGATACGGAGAATTCACAGCTAGGCGCACAGCTGACGTTCAATTATGTGGGCGGCTTTTATGCCTGTGGATCCGGAAAAGATGTGGGTGTTGATGTTCACTTTGTTGATTGTAGAATTTTCACTGATAATTTTTCAGGTGTGGTATCAAGCCAGCCCTACCTCAGGTCCACCTGGGTTGCAATGTACACCTATTGGTTTGTGGACCGTCCCGCTTTACGGCCCGTAACCTCGTGTGGGGGAGGGGAAACTCGGTTAATGTGTATTTACAATCTAAGGCTTATAATTGGCTGTCGCTCAGGACGTTTTGGTAGGACTTCAGAACGCTTACAAACTTTGCCTTTCATATGTACTTTGATGCCGTACTTACAGTCTGAATTATATAACTGTTCGCCGTGCAATCCGGTACACGCCTGGATGAATAGCCAGGAGTATACCCGAGCCAATCCTTGGGCCGCCGCCTGGGTCATATTTATTATAGGCCAAACCCATCTCAAGCTGAGCCGGCCATGCACATTACTAAACGATGCCTCACGTAGCGAAGCTCAAGTCGTCTGACACTGGGCTGCTAATTACAGACCACGATACTCTGCATCATCGCGTGATGGGTGCTGTCCCACCTCCAAAACTGGCGGGTTTGAATGGCCGCTCCGCTGCGTTCGATATCTGGAAGCCATATGCTTGGGAAGTTCAGCGTATTCCGGCTCGGCCCGATCGTCTTGTTGGCCATACGCTGGCGCACGTATTGATTGGGTGCATCATGCACTTGCTCTTATTTATAGCGTCGGTGGTCTGATGGACTTTGCAGAGGATGGGTATGGCGTGCTCAAATTTTGTCGGTATTCGTCTTGGGAGGTGTATCAATACTGGGGATGCGTCATCAATCCAATTTAGAGACCCGTGGGGACTCGGATGGATATAACACTTACGGTTTACTCTTCAAAGAAGCAATGCCTGGTATGATGGTATCTGAGCTAGCCTCGTTCCTAGGCGGAGGACGAGAGCTGGAAGCCTGGGTGCGAAGGGATCCGTCGTCCATTGAATGGGGAAACCGCAGGTGCTTGAAGGACCGTTGGAGGTAACTCGGGCTTAAAACTGATAGGAACGCGCGGCACTACTAGGGTCAGGATACCTATATAGCCGGCATCAATCGGCTAATTAGCCGAGGACACCGAGCCTAGTGTCCCGCGCTAATTAGCGGGGTTTTATCACTTTTCCTTCACTGGATGACTTTCTGTAAGACATTTAGAACTTCTAAACGCTTCCAGACTGTGTTTGTAAGCATCAAGCCAACCTGCAGGCTGTTCCCATCAGCGGGACATGAAATTTTGAGTCTTCCAGATTCAGAATCTGTAGAGGCCTCGCGACCCCCCTACAGACTTCCAAACAGCTTTCAAATGCCAAATAAGGTATGCCGGATCATTTATGTAATCCAGATCGGCAAAGCTTATCTCGATTCTCTCCGACCCTAGCCCTGCACCCTAACGGTCCTAACCGCTCGCCAGCGCTCGCTCCTTCCATATCGCTCGACGCTCGACGCTCGCTGCTCAAGCTCAGTGCCGTCCATAAAGGTGAGTCACATCTTCCATTCTATAGTGTGTAAATAGGCTTAATTTGAATAGGATAGCTCACTGCTCTTGAGCACGCCAACCCGAACCCGAGTAGTATCCTATCTGAGCCACAGAGCAGTCCGGTCACAATCTGCTGGCATAGGAATTCATTAAGTGATGGATACAGGTTGGCATTCTGGGCCATCAGCAACAAACGATGGGCAAAATCGGTCGTTATATTCGACTAACGGTCTAAATCAACCAATGGCAGCAAACGACGTACAATACGGCCAGCCGCCATATTCCAATTCCCATGTACGTTACTTGAGCACTGTCCTGTATAATCTCTATTGACTTTTATGTTGTAGTCATCAGCTCCGTACCCAATCGATTACCAAAATCAAGGTTTACCACACCTGGCTGTGCCCATTGACTATTCTCCGTATCATTATGCTGGAAGACAGCATCACCCTTCAGCCATGACCTCACCCATGCCACCTGCACCGGCACAGGCCCTGGGCAATCAAAGTGACCCCAATACGTTCCTACAGCTCCCACCCATCAAGCTGTCACCTGATGCCTCTGAATCAGACTCGGATCTGCGCCCCACACCATCTACCAGCCGCCCTAAACCCAGACCTGCAAACGTGAAAACAAAGAAGGCCTTACTTGACAAAGGGAAGGAAAAGGATGTGGGACAGAAGGCTGACAAGCGAGGTGGTCGTTCTGCAGGCACGCGGAACTTTTCGAATGATGAGACAGATTATCTCTTATCTTGTGTCCGTGAACACCTTCCCATTGGACCCCGAGGTTGGGATGATGCTGCTGCTAGCTACAACAGATGGGCAGACGAGAATGGGACATTGAGACGTACCGTTGAGTCTGTGAGGACAAAGTTTTTGACAGTGAGTTTCTCTGTTCATATTTACGACAATGTAATTAATACATGACGGTATACAGCTTCTTCGTATGGCCAAGACCAAGCCTACTGGTGATCCCAAACGTATTTCCCAGCTCACCGAGGCCTTGGAGATCGACGGGTTGATCAATGCAAAGGCACATGTTGGCGAAATCAATGATCCCGACTTTGTTGATGAGATATCCACCAGTGGTGATGATGAGGTGAATGTAGTCGAGATGGTTGGACCCAAACCTAGCGGGGGGATGGAGAAGTCGTCGAAGGACTCGAAAAAGTCGGGGACAGTCGTAACGAAGGCCTTCCGGGTTGCCGAGACTCTTGCAGAGTCTCGAAAGCCTCAAACCTCGGCTGCAACAGAAGCTCTTACCTCGCTGGCTTCTGTATTCAGTCCAGCAAGTATGCGAGAACGTGACGAGGCTCGCATGGGTATGTCGTTGCAACTGGCTCATCTAGAATCCCAGCAAGCAGAAGTCAGAGAATCGACGGGCGGATAGGGCTGACATCGAGAAAACCATACTCAAGAGGGAAGTCCAATCTTTATGTGGACAGCTTGCTGAGGCAGAACGCCACTCCCGTCATCATCATCAGTACCAATTAAGCTCAGATGAAGAAATGTCCAATCCCCAACACCCAGGTCATCGTTATGTTCGTCGCCAACATGTAGCCAGTCCAACTCCATGGGATATCGTCGATGGGCGGCAGTCCGAAAGCAGTGGAAGTTTAGGCACCCTAGCAAGTGTTGCCAGCGACCATTACTCATCTCCAGGTGCACATACTACTAGTGCAGCCTCTTCGTCGGCCTCTTTGCCTTTAACAAACTGAAACAGTATACATCATAAATTAAGGTAACTTACAGTCTATTATAATGTAGGAGCCTTACGTTAAAACATATTGAATACTCATATGACATCTATAATGTTTGTACTTACAGAAATAATGTAGGTTACTTACAATTAATGTCTAACTATCAATTGTCGTCATCTACTGTTATGTGGAAGTGTGATACACGGTCTCGCTGGCGTATATCTCCAAATATCATGGCTCCTAAGTCAGTCCACAACCTTTCATCCTCAGAGGCTTTCCACATAGGAACATAGACATTACGGATCTGGTTAATCCCCACACAACGTGCACGTACATTGCTTAGCCGAACACAAGTCTCCAATAATTGTTTCCGAAGTGCATCATTTCCAACTGGAAGGGGGACTCGCAAGCGGCCAAATGATCCTTGGAGTGTTCGCATTCCCCATTCTGCTGTCTGCCGATAAGATAGCAATTGCCGGTTCAGCTGCAGAGCTTCCTGTTGCTCAATGGGATCAGCTGGGATATGCTGACCAGCCTTGAGGGGTGCTTTTATCTTCCCCAAAATGCTATGTGCTCCACGTGGAAAGGCTGTATCAGCTACTAAATAGTAGCCATCAGGAACATGTGAACGAAGTTGTTCAAAGATAGGCTGAGCAACATGTGAATCATGCCAGCTGCCTGGGGCATTCAAGACAGCAGAGATGATGACACCTATTTCTGTGTTGAGCATGTAACCAAGATCAGCAGGATCTGCCACTTACCTTCAGGAGAGAACACAAGGACATTGCTTATGCAGTGTGAGCTCTTCCATCCATTATATGTTGCATTTTCAATTTCAGGGTCATCAGACTCTTGCAAAGGTAATGAGAGACCATCAATGGAGGCAAAAGCCCCTGTAAGAAGTGGATGACAGTCGACAATCAGGTGTGAGAAATGTTGGAAATCAGATTCATGTCTGTAAAGTCAAAAATTAGGATCAAGGAATGCCATTATCTAGAGGTGCTTCTCACCGAGGCCATGAAATGGATGCTTCTTTCATGGTCAATAATGTTTCATATAATATATCCCGTGCAAAAGAGAGATATCGTGAAACAGTTGCAGGTATGAGAGCAAATATTTGCTGTAAAGAGACCTCGAGCATAGCTGAATTGAGATAGTGCAAGACAAGGCCAAGTGCTCCAGGGGCATCGAGAGACCGGCCACCAGGACGTGGTTGGCCTGAATTGGAAAGATCGGTTCGGGGAATATTGGCAGTGTTCCAACGCTCCGCAAAATGGCCTGGACCATCGAGAAGCAGTCGAAAAGTGGCAACGTCAAAGCCCATTGTGGTAATGAAGGCTCGGTCACTCTCACTTCTCCACAGCTGTTGCCAGGGTGTCCCTTCTCGTGGGTTAGGCAGGAGCTCATTTCGGCACAGATAGAGTCGATGGAGCTGGCGTCGGTTGTTCCTGGTTTCCCGTGCGACTAAAATACCAGCCAATAGGATTGTGACAATCACAATCGGAATGAATTCTTCATCGGGCTCATCAAATGGAAAGCCCTGAGGCTGCAGAGGATGCGGGAACTCAGGGTCCATGGAGCAGTCGACGCACGCAGGTAGGAACTTGAGGGATGTCCAAATATGGTAATGATCGAGTCTACATCTAGAATACAATCTGGAAAGTAGTTGTTACGGTCTGAAACAAATCTGAAAGCCGCATCAAATGATGGCGGGCGTTGAAATCTGGATGTTCCAGATTCCCTAAAATCCTTACGGAAAGGCAACCACTTTCAATAAATCCCATTAATCAACACATGTACTTGCTTTTTTTTCACCGCACATCTTCCGCATTATAATGAACCTTAAAATAGCCCGGCGCGTCCCGGCGACCAGACCCGTAGATTTGTCCTTGAACAGACGCAACGTTGGGCGTCTGCGGTACCTAGAACAACAACCGTGCCCTTCAACACTGCAAATCACGAAAGTGAGGGAGATTGCGGCGCAGAGGAACATCCTCAGGACTCGGATAATGGTAATCAGACCGGACGTCGTGATGGATCTGTAAGTAACCCAGTGCTCAACTAGATCAATGATATTGTCTTGATACTTGAAGAGTTCCCAACGTGAAGTCGACGACATAGAGCTTGAAGAAAGTATGATTCGTATGAAGCGCCAATACGAGCCCTTGGCTAAGGCAGCCGCAGGTCCCACGGCTGTTAACGCGAGGGCGCGTGGGACAAACGACTGTTCATACAGCCAATTCGGACGCGCGCTCATCGTCCTAAAACGCACGCTGAACGTCAAACTGAGAAGATGAGAAGTACGCGGGTCAAGGAGAGTTTTGAGGCCCTGCAAAAGGATGTGAAGGCTTTTCGCATGCTCCGTGACAAGATGGTCCAGGAACTCGCGGTGAAATTCCGGAAAAAGGAAGGCAGATTCTTGCCAGGGATTGCGGACGCAGTGCAGTAACTACATTCTTGGTGGTCTAAGTGAGTATACGGTCATTATCTTTCTCATCGTTTCTGACTGAAAGGCAGAGCACATCACAAACATGGATAACATATCCATGAATTACGTTAACTATGAGAAATCGATCATTCAGAAGTATCGCGTCAAACTCGTTGGTTGGCCTGACAACATCAAATTTACGAACCCCGCCAGCCTCCCAAGTGTCGAAGAATTAGAAAAGCTTCGTCAAGCACTCAGAACACATTCCTGCCGTTGGATTAAGCTGTCAGAACGAGACTTAAGACTGCTCGGGGAGTCAATTGCACAGCGCGAATCACCCGGCGAAGCGGTCGGTCGGAAACGAAAACAGCGTAGTGACAAGGGGAAGCCAAGGAAAAAAGTCGCCCGGGAGCACGCCTTCGAGGAGGAGGAAGGCAACGATGGCGAGGACGGCGAGGACGACGAGGCTTCCGGTCCATCGTCCTTTACGACTAGGACTTCCCACTTACAAACGCGTTCCAAGTCTCGACGCCTTTTCAAGAGCAGGGAAATCATTCAGTCAGACGAAGAGTGAATATCGTAACGAGAGATTAGCACTTCATACACATAGGTAGACGCATACTAATATTGAGCTTATTGTTGCCTACGATGACGGCGAATGCAAGTACATGTGTTAATTAATGGGATTTATTGAAAGTGAAAAAAAGGCGATAAAATCCCGCTAATTAGCGGGGGATATGTCCTCGGATAATTCGCCGGCTAATAGGTGCAGGATTGATGGTAGACGGTTATGAAAGGTCGGACTTGCTTATGATGCGTGCGTTATTGAGCATGATGGTCCACGAGGTATCTCTAGTGCTTATCGATGATATTGTGTGATCACAACTCATGAACACGAGCATTCACGGTGATTCATGATGACATGTGTGGGTGATTACTTTCACCAACAACCTTCTATAATTAGTTTGTCATCCTATAATTAGAAACTGCCTCGAACGCTCGCTCTCGGCTGTATACAATATACCATTATGTATTAGGCTGCGAATAGATGCTATAGTTCGATACGCTAATTATCTTCCTCTTCTGAGCTAGTAGGAGGAACGAGTGCCCTACTCTTGATTATGCGACGACGGCCAGTGTCCATTGCCTTGCTAGGCTTTTGCTTCGTTCTTGCTTGAGAATCTTCATTCTCATTTGTGTAGAGACAATGGCCACCCGTATCCCGCTTCTTACCCTTGCTTTTTGCTCTTGTTCGAGAAGCTTCATTGTCGTCGGCGCTATCAGGGCATTCTTCGCTATCCTGGTTGTCTCGGGATCTTCGTTTGCGCTTCTTCCCTTTATCTGCACGTTCTTTGCGCCTGCGACCAACAGCTTCACCTGCAGCTTCTCGCTGACGGATGCTCTCCATATGTTCTTCTACCTCGCTGTCCGACAAGCTAGCCCATTGGCATCGTTTTGTTCTCAATGCATGTAGAAGTGTCCAGACATCATCGCAGCGTGTCATGTTGGATGGCGGCATGAATGTAACGAGCTCATGTACCCGTGTTTGGGAAACTTACTTGGGTCATGAGCGCGTATCCATTGCTCGAATTTCTGGAGGATGTCGTGTACAGGTTCACCTAAAACTTCTATGCAGAAGTCTTCAGCGTTTCCGGTGGCTACGAAGCCTGGAACGGTGTTATCTGAAATATGACCACGAGTTGTGAGAAGGAGCGAGACACAACCGACACGCCGGGATAAGTTTTCAAGCTATTCAAGGTGAGTATCACTGGCTACGACGTTAGAGGCTCATACTTACCTCATCTGTGATACGATTCAATGTCTGCTTTATGTCCTGAGCAGCGGAGGCCTTTGATGCACGTGCCCCAATCTGCTTGAGTTCGCGATGCTCTTCTAAACCCCTTAAAAGCGCTTCGCGCTGTTCCTCGGAGAGATTGCTTACTTCGGTTCTAACGTCAATCATCTTCTGAACATCGGGCAGCGACAAACGTTCGCCCTCTGACCGTCCTAAAAGCAAGCATCAGACGCTAAACACCAAACTGGAACTTCTATCAACTACCTTCGTTGAGTTCCTTCGCCCTCTGGTGCAGGAGGGCATTACTGATACTCACGGCCCGCTTCGATTTTAGGATTGGCTTCGAGAGGATTAGTTGTCGAATATCGGCCTCTTTTTTCTTGTATTTCTTTGCCAGTTGTTGGATAACTTGGTCTTGAAAGCCGTGCAAGGCTTTAATTTCCTTCTGTAGAGCCTCGGCATTCTCCGGCATAATTTTGCTCCTCAGGCCTCAGGCGCGCCGTTTGGTTCTCGCCGAGCCTCCTGGGTTGTTGATTGCGGTTGCGACACTGTTGAACGGGTTTCCCAGGATTACGGTCTGGCCACGTGCGTGACAAATGTTTGGTTCCCGAATCCCGACCGCCCGGCGCCGGTTTCTCTCGGAAACTGCGTGGGATTCAGCCGGGCCGCTCTATGCTCCTTCGTTCTCTCTCTTGCCAATTGCACAAACGGAGCAGCGTTTTCAAAGAGACCTGCGTCATTGTAATGTCACCATTGTCCTGCTCGGCTCATAAGGGCACGATACTCTGCGTCATCGCGTGATGGCTTCCGTCCCACTTCCCAAACCGGTGGCTGCGTTCGACATGCGTAGTCCAGCTTGGCCCAATCCGGCAACCGGAATCAACTTTGAGAAAGCTTACGCTCTCTATCCTTATGACAATGGTCAACCTGTAGACGGCTGATGTCGCCAGCCAAAGCGGATTGGAATCTCGCAGTGCCTCTGATGCTTAACCACATCGGCCTTCTCCCCTTATCGCTCATCACGTTGGCCAAGCATGGCAGCCTGCCATCGTCCTCGTGCACAGCAGTATATTGACATCCACACCCTATTCAGAACATGAAACCTGTGGTGGGCCTGAACGACGAAAAGTGAATAAAATATAAGTTTTTGCCATCAAGTTCGACTGTTGATAATAATGAACATAGCTCACCAGCATCAACGGAGCAGGTCAAGTTAGTAACCCTCATGCTGCCCTTCGCCATTGGGGAACTCTTGCTAATATACCCTTAGTCTCGACGCAACTGTCTCAATAGCGCCGACACTGGATGTGTTTGCATCAAACTAATCTATCATTTCCGTACTAAAACGGCAGGCGGGCTCGATTTACCGAGGGCTGAAGTACGCAGAATCCCCGTATAAAGTGGGTGGGTGTTTTGCGCATTGAGTCATCTCAATTTAGTTTTGGATTAGCAATGCAGAGGATTTTTGGTATTGTCGCGACCAACAAGAATAACACAAAAGAGTACACAATTCTTCTCGTCGGTAAGGAAGCCAGAGTTTACTCTCCTTCAACGCCTTGCTAAAATTTTATTCAAGGGAGACAGGAATTGGAAAAACAACCTTGCTATCCTTATTTGCAAACGTGTTAGCAGGCAGGAGTCTCAACGAGTTTACAGTAACCTGATCGGCGTGGTTATCGTACTTCATAATCAAAAGTCAGAGAAAGGCGAATCCGTTGATGAGAAAGCCTGAAACAGGAGAGATTCAGAAACGCAGTTGGATTAAGTGTTCCTATTGTTTATTGTATCGTACAGGCTACTGATCGAATTGACATTGATCAACATGAGTCGTCATACGAACCCACGTCGGGCTAAACTCCTCCGTGCCGAGCCAAAAGGGCAGACGTCAAGGACGTCTCCTTGCAGCTTGTTCCTTGCGGATACCCACGGTTGGCGTAAAATGAGTAAAAGACTCAGTGACAGCACGGCAACCCTGACCAACTTTGTTCGCTTTTGGTATATCATCCTACAGTGATTTGAGTCTGACGCAAGGCGCAGCCACCATAGTACCATGTACTGAACATCTGTATGTATGCTTTCATCCAATGATTAAAGCTTGCCACTAATTTCTCCCAATGACAAGCATCTCATATCGAAAATGATAAACGTCAGGTACACAGCATATCGCACGTGGATCACAACTGCCATGATACTTGAAGTTGTTGTGTCAAATTCCTGTATTCGGTATCACGGGGTTTAATGGACGTGATTTCTACGGGCAACTAACACCGTTGGACCTGGGCCTTGATTAAGTAATAGAAGGTAGCGGTACCGAGCCTGCAGAATATAACCAGGTCAGTCGACTCTAGGTCCTGCACCCAACATGCGTTTGACCCTTTCGATTTCTGAAATCCTCTC
>WNGI01005914.1_pt1 | contig 11669 bp, 7 predicted proteins | sample 5400621 | NCBI WGS metagenome assembly WNGI01 (sample SAMN13153374, study PRJNA577476) | soil metagenome | isolation source: 20 cm soil or saprolite under Garry oak tree replicate 1 | place: USA:California | collected 2016-06-15
CTCGCGGCCGCCGCGAACACCGGCATGCTCTTCGTGCCGAGCATCGGCGGTCGCTCGCACTGTCCGGAGGAGGCGACGGCCGCGGAGGACGTCGTCCTCGGCACGCGCGCGCTCGCGTCCGCGCTGCGCGAGCTCGCCTACCAGCAATGAGCACGCTGCTGCGCGGCGGCACGCTCCTCCCGCTCAAAGACCATCCACGTCCGATGTGGGGCGATCTCCTTGTCTCCGGCACGCGCATCGCCGCGATCGGGAAGATCGAGGCGACGCCGGCCGACGCCGAGGTCGTCGACATCTCGGGTTGCGTGGTCATGCCGGGCATCGTCCAGACGCACGTGCACCTCGTGCAGACGCTCTTTCGCGGTCTCGCCGAGGACATGCCACTCCTGCAGTGGCTGCGCGCGCGGGTCTGGCCGCTCGAGGCCGCGCTGGACGAAGCATCGCTCCGCGCGAGCGTGCGGCTCGGGATCCTCGACCTGCTCCTCACCGGCACGACGACCGTCCTCGACATGGGCACGACGAAGCTCGGCGACATCGTCGCCGAGGAGCTCGTGCGAAGCGGGCTGCGCGCTCGGTTCGGCCAGGCGATGATGGACGCGGGCGACGGCGTACCCCCGAGTCTTCTCGAGACGACACGCTCGTCCCTCGACGCCGCCGCCGCTCTCACGAAGCGCTGGCACAAAGCGTCGAGCGGGCGGATCGGCTACGTGTACATGCCGCGCTTCGCGCTCTCCTGCACGCGCGAGCTGCTCGAGGCCACGACACAGCTCGCGAAGCTCAGCGATCTCCTTGTGCACACGCACTCGAACGAGAGCGTCGAGGAGCGCAACGCCGTGGTCATGGCGACCGGTCGCACCCCGGTCCAGTACCTCCTCGACACCGGGATCGCGTGCGAGCGCGCGATCATCGCCCATGGCGTCCATCTCGACGATCAGGAGATCGAGATCCTGCGGACGACGAAGACGTCGGTTGCGCACTGCCCCTCGTCGAACCTCAAGCTCGCCTCAGGCATCGCGCAGGTGGCGAGGCTGCGTTCGATGAGGATCACCGTCGGGCTCGGCGCGGACGGCGCGGCGTGCAACAACCAGCTCGACGCGTTCGAGGAGATGCGCCTCGCGACGCTCCTCGCGCGCGTCGTGAGCGGGATGGGAACACTCACCGCCGCCGACGCGATGGGCCTCGCGACCCGGGAGGGCGCGAAGATGCTGAAGCTCGACGGCGAGATCGGAACTCTCGAGCAGGGCAAGCGCGCGGACCTGCTCGTGCTCGACGTGACGAAGCTCGACGGGCCGGGCGGCGATCCGGCCGCACGGATCCTCTTCGGCGGCGGCTCGCGTTCGGTGCGGCACGTCCTCGTGGACGGTGAGTTCCTCGTCCGCGACGGAGTCGCCACGAAGATGGACGCGAACGAGGTCCGCGCGAAGGCGGGCGAGCAGCTGCAGCCGCTCCTGCAGCGCGCCGGCCTGGTCTAGGCGGTGACGCGCTTCAGCGCGTTCACGTTGAAGGCGGGGACGGGGCGGGTGAGTCCCTTGAGCGCGAGCTCCCCGACCGGTGACGCGTCGACCTCGTCCTCGAGGGCGCTCAGGAGGCGCTGGCTGATCAGGATCTGTCCCGGCTCGGCCGCCGCGGAGAGTCGCGACGCGAGGATCACGACGTTCCCGACCGCTCCGTAGTCGTAACGGCCCTCGAAGCCGATCCGCCCGAGTGTCGCGTAGCCGACGGCGACGCCCACACCGAACCCCACCGGATAACCCTTCTTGCGCCAGCCGCCCGCGAGCGCGTCGAATCGCTCGCGCATCGCGACGGCCATCTGCACGGCGCGCAGCTCGTGGCCCTCGGTCGGTGCCGGGTCGTTGAACCAGACCATGAGGCCGTCGCCGGCGAAGTGCTCGAGCGTGCCGCCGAATCGCACGATCTCCTCGCCCATCGCGCGCTGATACGACCGCAGCAGCGAGAGCGCCTCCTCCGGCTCGGCTGTCTCGCTGAACGCCGTAAACCCTCGGAGATCGCAGAAAACGACCGTGATCTCGCGGCGGTGCCCCGCCAGCAGGGCCTCGCCGTCGGCAGACGAGACGATCGCGGCGATCTGCGGGGAAAGGTAGCGGGCGAGCTGGCTCTTCTGGCGTTCGATCGTGTCGTGGTACTCCTTGATCCGGAGGAGCGACCGAACGCGGACGGCGAGCTCGTGCTGCGAGACCGGCTTCGGGATGAAGTCGTCGGCGCCGGACTCGAGCGCCCGCACCCGGTCCTGCTCCATGCTCGCGGTCATCAACACGACGGGCAGGAAACTCGTCTCCGGGTTCGCGCGAAGCCGCCTGGTCAGCTCGTAGCCGTCCATCCCGGGCATGAGGATGTCCAGCAACACGAGGTCCGGCGGGCGCTCGGCGATGGCACGAAGGGCTTCGTCGCCGGAGGCCGCCGTCACGACCTCGTACCCGTCCCGAGACAGGAGGGCTTCGAGCAGGCGGAGGTTCTGCGGCGTGTCGTCGACCGCGAGGATTCGTGCGCTCATCGGTTGCGTCCCTTGGCGGAGAGCCGCCGTACCTCGGCCGCGAACGTACGGACCTCGACGGGCTTTTGCATGAACGCGTCGAACCCCGCGGCTTCGAACCGATCACGATCGGCCTGCATGACCGACGCGGTCAGGGCGACGATGGGGATCCCCGACGTGCGGTCATCCTCACGGAGCTTCCGCAGCGCGGCGATCCCGTCCATCCCCGGGAGCTGGATGTCCATCAGCACGATGTCCGGGTGCTCGCGGACCGCGATGGCGATGCCGTCCTCGGCGCTCGTCGCCTCGAGCGTGCGCATGCCGGCGTACTGCAGCAGGTCGCGGGCGAGCTTCATGTTCTTCTCGTTGTCCTCGACGATCAGGACGAGATCCCCAGCGCTCACGCGGTCACCCTCAGAGGCGCGGGAGTCCGCAGCGGCAAGGTGAAGGTGAAGGTGCTCCCGCGGCCGACCGCGCTGTCGACCCAGATCCGGCCGCCGTGCAGCTCCACGAAGCGCTTCGCGAGCGCGAGCCCGAGTCCCGTGCCCTCGCGCGAGCGCTCGGAGGCGCGGCGTGCCTGCTGGAACTCCTCGAAGATCCGCTCCTGGTCCTCCGGAGCGATGCCGATACCCGTGTCGCGGACGGTCACGACCACATCGCCGTTGGCCCGGCGCGCCGCGACCTCCACACGCCCCCCGTCCGCCGTGAACTTGACGGCGTTCGAGAGCAGGTTGAAGAGCACCTGCTTCACTTTGCGAGGGTCGGCCTCGATGAGATCGATGTCCGGTGCGACGTCGAGCGCCACCGCGATGCCGTGGCGGCTGGCGCGCTCCCGGACCATCGTGATGCCGTTCTGGAGCGCCTCGACGAGGGAGAAACGGTCGACGTCGAGCTCCATCCGGCCGGCCTCGATCTTCGCGAGATCGAGGATGTCGTTGATCAGCGTGAGGAGGTGCTTCCCCGAGCTCAGCACGTCGTTCAGGTATTCAGCCTGCTTGGGGTTGACCGGCCCGAACATCTGCTCGATGAGGGCCTCGGAGAATCCGATGATCGCGTTCAGGGGAGTCCGCAGCTCGTGCGACATCGTCGCGAGGAATTCCGACTTGTGGCGGCTCGCGACCTCCAGCTGGCGGCTCTTCTCCTGTATCTCGTTGAAGAGCCGCACGTTCTCGATCGCGATGGCGGCCTGGTCGACGAAGGTTCGCACGAGCTCGACCTCGCGGTCGCTGAAGGGCCGTACCGTGTAGCGGGCCAGCACCATCCCGCCGATCACCCCCTCGTCGCGCATCATCGGGACCCCGAGGACGGTCCGCGCGTTCGTCATTCGCACCACGCGCGCGTTCTGGAACAACGGATTCGCCTTCGCGTCGGGTATGTGCACGGTCGTCTGATCTTCGAGGACGATACCCATGACGCCGAACTTCGGGCCGATCGGCAGCCACCCCTCACTTCCTTCTCTCTCCCGAGCGGCAGCGAGCTCGGCGCGCACGTCCATGGGGAACGCGGAGCTGTACGCGACCGTGCTGAAGAGATCGCCCTCGGCGCGCGACGTCCAGGCGATGTCCGCGCCGGCAAGCCGCGCGGCGTTCTCGGTCACGATCTCGAGGACCGGCCCGAGGTCGAATGCCGATCGGCTGATCGTCTTCAGCACCTCCGAGATCGCTGTCTGCCGCTCGAGCGCCTCCTTTGTCTCGTTGAAGAGGCGCACGTTCTCGATCGCGATCGCGGCCTGGCGAGCGAACGTCTCGACGAGCTCGACCTGACGATCGGTAAAAGCCCGCGCCACCCTCCGGGTGAGACCGAGGACGCCGAGAAGGCGGCCTTCGGCGAGGATCGGCACGCCCAACCGAGTCCCGGGGCCGTCCTGCGGGAGCGACAGATCGCGCGTCGCGTCGGGAACGTGGGTCGTTCTCCTCGCGGCGGCGGTCATCCCAACGACGGACTTCCCGGTGGTCAACCGATCGCCCACGTTGTACTTGCTGGGAAGCCCGGATTGTGCGCGCACGACAAACGAACTCCCCTGGCCGCTCCAGAACGTCGCATTGTCGGCTTCGCAGAGCCGGACGGCGGACTCGGTGACAGCCTGGTACATCGGATCGAGGTCGAACGGGGTCTCGCTGATCACCTTCAGCACATGCGCGACCGCGGTCTGCTGGTCCAGTGATTCTTTGGTCTCGTTGAAGAGTCGGACGTTCTCGATCGCGATCGCCGCCTGATCGGCGAACGTCTGGACCAGGCCGATCTCCTCGTCGCTGAATGGATCGACCTGCATTCGCGCCACGCCGATGATGCCGACGACCTCGTCTCCCCGCATGATCGGGACGCCGAGGACCGTGTGGACGCCGTGCTCGCGATTCGGCGGCCAGTGGTACTCGGGGTCTTTGAAGAGATCCGGGATGTGGACGGGCCGCTTCTCGATCGCCGTACGCCCCACGAGCGTCGAGCGCCCGACGCTCGTCGGGTGCGCGTACTCGTATGCCACGAGCTCTGGCAGACCGCCGCTCGTCGCCACGAGGCGGAACACATCGCCGTCGCGGCGGAAGACGTACGCCCAGTCGCCGTGGCAGAGCCGATTCGCGTTCTCCACCGCGACGTCGAACACGGAATTGAGGTCGAACGCGGACCGGCTGATCGCCTTGAGGACGTCGGCGGTTGCCGTCTGCTGCTCGAGAGCCTTCTTCGTCTCATTGAAAAGGCGAACGTTCTCGATCGCGATCACCGCTTGGTCGGCGAACGTCCGTAGCAACTCGATCTGCTTCTCGGTGAAGGGTCGGACCTCAAGACGTCGCAGAGAAAGCGAGCCAATCGGCTTGCCCTCACGGAGCAGCGGCGTTGCGATGGCCGTGCGGATTCCAAACTGCCGAGAGAGGCTGGCGCCGACCGGGTACTCGGCGGCCTCCGCGCCAAGGTCGAGCACCTGAACTGTGGCGACATCCGTGATACAGCGGCCTGATACGGACCCACGATCCAACGGCAGGCGACTACCGACCGCGAAGCCCACACCCCCGTCGTGCGCCTTGTTGACGAGCCAGCTCTCCTCGATCAGCCCGATGGCGGCGTCCTCTGCCCCGCAAAAACGGCGCGCGCTGCTCACGATCGCCTCGAGCGCGCCTTCGACGGATGTCGGCGACGAGGAGATAACACGGAGGACGTCGCCTATGGCGGTCTGCCGTTCGAGCGCCTCCTTCGTTTCGTTGAAGAGGCGGACGTTCTCGATCGCGATCACCGCTTGGTCGGCGAACGCCTCGACGAGCCGGATCTGGTTCGGTGTGAACGGGATCGGCTCGCGCTTTCGGAGGGCGATCGTGCCGATGGGCGAGCCCTCTCTCAGGAGCGGCGCAACGAGCACCGCGCGCTGCCCCAGCGCGGCGAAACGTTCGCGCGTCGCCGGAAACGCGTTGGCTGCCTCCGACTCGACGTCAGGAATGTGGATCGTGCGACGCTCAAGCATCGCCGCACCGCTGACGGTGTCCGCGCTGGCGGCGACCGGCCTGTTCGAGCGCGGGAGGTCGCCGTAGTGCGCTTCGGGGTAAAGGTCGTCGCCCCGCTTGATCCACACCTGCGCATCGGTCGCCCCGCAGAACCGGACGACGCTCGTCGCGATCGCGTCCAGCACCGGCGCGAGATCGGTGGGCGACCCCGCGATCGCGCGCAGGATGTCGGCCGTCGCCGTCTGACGCTCGAGCGCCTCCTTCGTCTCGTTGAAGAGGCGGACGTTCTCGACGGCGACGGCCGCCTGACGGGCGAACGTCTCGAGCACGTCGATCTCGCGCGGGCTGAACGGCGACACTTCGTTCCGCCGAGCGATGACGATGCCCACGAGGGCCGCCCCCTTCACGATGGGGACGCCGAGGACGGTGCGAGCCGACGTCCCCGACAGCGCGGCGATGAAATCGAGACCCCTCGTGTTGTCGTAGTCGGGATCGGCACGGACGTCCGGGCTCTGCACGGTCGCTTTCTCGAGCAGGACCCTGCCGACGACCGTCGCGCGTTCCTTGACGAGCCGGCCCTGTCGCGCCGCCTCCGTCGCGATCCGCTCGAAGGCCGCCTCGTCGGCGAACCGTCCCGACGCCGTCGCGCTGGCGACGTGCCGGTAGACCTCGCCGTCAGCGCGGAAGATCGAGGCGTTGTCGGCGAGGCAGAGGTTCACCGCGCTCCGGACGATCGTGCGGAACACGATCGAGACGTCGGCGGTCGACTGGCTCATCGCCTCCAGCACCTGGCTGACCGCAATCTGGCGCTCGAGCGCGTCGCGGGTCTCCGTCGAGAGGCGGGTGTTGTCGATCGCGATCGCGGCCTGGTCGGCGAAGGCGCGGACGAGCGCGATCTCGCGCTCGGTGAACGGCCGCACCTCCGGTCTGATGAGCGACAGGACGCCGATCACGGCGTCGCCGCGGAGAAGCGGGACCCCCAGGGCGGTGTGGTAGCCGAACTCGACCGCGTCCTGCCGGAAGTCGTCGGAATCGGCCTCGACAGTCGCGTCGCGGACGTGAAAGACAGCTTTGCTCTCGAAGGCGTGCTTCACGATGTAGGAACGCTCGATGGGGAAGGGGTGCCGAATCAATTCCCGCCAGTCACGGATCTTGTCGGATGACTCGGGAGACCCGGCCGCGAGATGGAACGTATCGCCGTCGATGAGGAAGAGGCTCCCGTTGCGCCTCGCGTCGCAGAGCTCGCCTGCGCGCTGCACCACCGTGTCGAGCACGGCCTGAAGGTCCGGCGGGGTCCGGCTCATCACCGCGAGCACCTCCGCGAGCGCGGCTTCGCCTGCCCGCGATTCGGCGAGGTCTCGCTTCAGGTCCGTCGCTCCGCCCAAACTGCTCCCCTCCCGAGTGCGGCAATCCTAGTGACCGCCTCTCGAACACGGAAGTGATAATCCGCCCGTGAGCGTCCAGGTCGCGCGGCATGTCGGCGAGGTACTGGACAACCTTTCCAGCGTGACCGGGGCGACATTGCTCGCCGGCGGGACCGACCTCCTCGTCGAGATCAACTTCGGACGCGCGCGGCCGGCGACCGTCGTCGCGATCGACCGCGTCGCGGAGCTGAAAAACCTCGAACGTAACGGTCGTGTGCGCATGGGCGCGCTTGTCACGTACACGCGGATGCTCGACGACGATCCGGGCTCGCCGGCGCTTCGGGAGGCCGCGCGCACGGTCGGGTCGCCGCAGATCCGCAACGCGGGAACGCTCGGCGGGAACCTCGGGACCTGCTCGCCGGCAGGCGACACGCTGCCCGTCCTCGCGGCCCTCGACGCGACCATCGTCCTCCGGTCGGCGAAGACCGAGCGGCGCCTCCGCTTCGGCGAGTTCATGACCGGGCCCAAGAAGAGCGCCCGTCGCCCCGACGAGCTCATCGTGGCCGCGGAGTGGGATGACGCCGGCCCGGCCCAGACGTTCATGAAAGTCGGCACACGCAACGCGATGGTCATCGCGGTCGCCGGGCTCGCCCTCGTCGTGGACCGGGCGCGCAAGCGGGTCGGCGCCGGCCTGGGATCGTGCGGCCCCACGATCATCCGCGCCGCCGAGGCCGAGCGGTTCGCCGAGGGCCTCTTCGCTGACGCCGGTTGGGAGCGACCGAGTCGCCCGAGCGACGCCGCCGCGAAGGAATTCGGACGCCTCGTGGCCGCGGCCGCGCAGCCGATCGACGACGTCCGCGGGACCGCGGCGTACCGTCGCCACGTGCTCGCGGTGATGGGCGCGCGCGCCCTCGCGCGCGTGGCGGCGATCGCATGAAGCTGAACGTGAACGGCAGCGAGCGCGATCTCGAGGTCGACGATCACGAGAGCCTCCTCACGGCACTTCGCGAGCGCCTTGGCCTGCCGGGAAGCAAGAACGCCTGCGAGCAAGGCGAGTGCGGTTCATGCTCCGTGCTCCTGGACGGCGCGCTCGTGTGCTCATGCCTGGTCCTCGCCGGCGCCGTCGCGGGCCGCGACGTCCGGACCGTCGAGGCGCTCTCGGACGACGAGGGGCTGCACCCGGTGCAGCGCGCGTTCGCCGAAACCGGCGCCGTGCAGTGCGGCTTCTGCACGCCGGGACTCGTCGTCGCGACGTACGCGCTGCTCACCGAGAACCCCGAGCCCTCGGACCGCGAGGTGCGCGAGGCGCTGTCGGGGAACATCTGCCGCTGCACCGGCTACGGCAGGATCCTCGAGGCGGTCCAGCGCGCTTCGGCCGCGATGTACCGGCGATGAGCACCTCCGCACCGCGCGTCCGAATTCGCGGCGTGGTCGGCGAGTCGGTCGAGCGTCCGGACGCCGTCCCCAAGGTGAAGGGCGAGTTCGCGTACGCGAGCGACCTGCGGCGCGACGGAATGCTCTTCGGCGCGACCCTCCGCAGCCCGCACGCGCATGCGCGCATCGCCGGAATCGAGACGTCCGCGGCGAAGCGGATGAGCGGCGTCCGAGCGGTCATCACGTCCGGCGAGCTGCCGACACGTGAGCGGTTCGGCCTGATGAAGCTCGACCAACCCGTCCTCGCGACCGAGCGTGTCCGCTACGTCGGTGAGCCGGTCGCGATCGTCGCCGCGGATTCGGCCGAGGAGGCGCGGCTCGCCGTGCGCGCGATCACCGTCCGCTACGACCCGCTCGCCGCGATCACCGATCCAGTCGCAGCGCTGCAGCAGGGTGCGGAGAAGCTGCATCGGAGCGGGAACGTCATCGACGAGGTGATCGTCGTGCACGGCGATCCGGACACGCGCGCCGACGTCGTCGTCGAGGGCGAATACGAGGTGGCGATGCAGGACCAGGCCGCGCTCGGCCCGGAGGCAGGTCTCGCCATCCCGCGCCGAGACGGCGGCGTCGACCTGCATGTCGCCACGCAGTGGCTGCACGAGGACCTGCGGCAGATCGCACCGTGCCTCGGACTTCCTGAGTCGAAGGTGCGGCTCGTCCTCGCCGGCGTCGGCGGGGCGTTCGGCGCGCGAGAGGACGTGACCCTGCAGATCCACACGTGCCTCCTCGCGCTCGCCACGAGGCGGCCGGTCCGCATGACCTACGGGCGCGAGGAGTCGTTCTACGGCCACGTCCACCGGCATCCCGCGAAGCTCTTTTACGCGCACGGGGCGACGAAGCGCGGCGAGCTCGTCTTCGTGCGCGCGACGATCGTGCTGGACGGGGGCGCCTACGCCTCGTCGAGCCCGGCGGTCATCGCGAACGCGGCCTGCTTCGGGGCGGGGCCGTACCGTGTCCCGAACGCCCGCATCCACGCGGTCGGTGCGTACACCAACAACCCGCCGGCCGGCGCGATGCGCGGCTTCGGCGCGGTCCAGTCGTGCTTCGCGTACGAGGGACAGATGGACGCCCTCGCCGCGAAGCTCGGCATCGACCCGGTGGAGCTCCGCGAGCGGAACGCCCTGCGCAACGGCGATCCGATCATCACCTCACAACCCGTCGAGGGCAGCGCCCCGGTCGCCGAGATCGTGCGGCGCTGCGCGGACGCTCCACTCCCGCCGCGGGGGCTCGAGACCGATCCCATCGCGCTGCCCGGCGGCGCGGGGAATCTCACGCACGGCGAGGGCGTGCGCCGCGGTGTCGGCTTCGCGGTCGGCATGAAGAACGTCTGCTACTCGCACGGGTTCGACGACTTCGCGACCGCCCGCGTTCGCCTCATGCGCGACGAACGCGGTCCGCTCGCGCGCGTGCACACGGCGGCCGCCGAGGTGGGCCAGGGGCTCGTGACCGTCTGCGTGCAGATCGTCCGGACCGAGCTCGGCGTCGAGCGCGTCGAGCTCGATCCGCCCGACACGACGATCGGCTCCGCGGGATCGTCGTCGGCCTCGCGGCAGACCTGGATGACCGGGGGCGCCGTCCTCGCCGCGTGCCGCGAGGTCAAGGCGGTCCTCCTTTCGCGCGCGCGCGCGGTTGGACGGCCACCGGACGACCTCGCCGCGCTGCTCGATGAGCCGATCGACAAGACGGTGAGCCACCGCCACCGGGACACCGAGCCGCGCGACGCGGCGACCCAGAACGCGGGGCATGTCGCGTTCCTGTTCGCGGCCCATCGGGCCGTCGCCGACGTCGACATCGAGACCGGTCTCATCAAGGTCGTGCAGATCGCGACAGCGCAGGACGTCGGCAAAGCGATCAACCCGCTGGCGGTCGTCGGCCAGATCGAGGGTGGCATCGCGCAGGGCCTTGGGCTCGCGGTCATGGAGGAGGTGATCCTGAAAGACGGGCACGTGCGGAACGCGTCGTTCACCGACTACCTCCTGCCGACGACCCTCGACATGCCACCCGTCGTCACTCTGCTCATCGAACACCCGCATCCCGACGCCCCGTACGGCGCGAAAGGCGTCGGGGAGCCGCCGACGATCTCGAGCACGCCGGCGATCGTCGCCGCGATCCGCGCCGCGACCGGACGGACGCTCCACCGGGTGCCGGTCCGTCCGGACGACATCGTGTTCGACGAGCCCTACCGCTCGGGATGGCGGATCGCGCCCGGGGACGATCCACGGCGCGCGGTGCGCCCGTAGGTCGCGTGCCTTCCCCTCCGTCCGCCGACGCCCCGCGAATCTTCAGCGGGATCGCCGACACCTACGACCGCGTCGGAGCGATCCTCTCGTTCGGCCAGGATCCGCGCTGGCGCCACGCGCTCTCCGCACCGCGGTCGAACACGACGGCCACGTGCCGCTCGTCCGCGCGCGCGCCGAACGGCTGCCATTCCCCGACGAGTCCTTCGACCATCTCACCTTCACCTATCTCCTGCGCTACGTCGACGACCCCGCCGCGACGATGCGCGAGCTGGCCCGCGTCGTGAAGCCCGGCGGGCGGATCGCGATGCTCGAGTTCGGCGTCCCCAGCGGGCCGCCCCTTTGGGCATGGCGCCTTTGGACCCGCGTCGGGCTGCCGGTCCTCGGCCGACTCGTCTCGAAGCGATGGAGCGATGTCGGCGCGTTCCTTGGCCCGAGCATCGAGCGCTTCTACGCGGCCCATCCGCAAGACGAGGTCGAACGGTCCTGGCGTGACGCCGGGATGCGCGACCTCCGCGTCGCGCGCATGAGCCTCGGGGGTGGCGTCGTCATGAGCGCGACGAAGGCAGCCGCCGGCCCGGCCGCGACCGAAACGCGGAGCCTGGCGGCGCCGCCGGAGCGAGCGGCCTTCTACGCGCTCGCACCCGGCGGAGCGCGCGACTACTGGACTCTGCTGCATCCGCCCTACACCGCTTGGCATCTGTCGTACGTGCTG
>WNGI01005222.1_pt1 | contig 11667 bp, 10 predicted proteins | sample 5400621 | NCBI WGS metagenome assembly WNGI01 (sample SAMN13153374, study PRJNA577476) | soil metagenome | isolation source: 20 cm soil or saprolite under Garry oak tree replicate 1 | place: USA:California | collected 2016-06-15
CGCGCGGGCCAGACGTAGCTCCGATCGGTGCGCTGTGCGGTGAAGCGGATCGCATGATCTACCAGACCGCGCGCGCCCTCGTCGTAGCGCAGCACGCCCGGCCAGATCGGCAGACCGGCGGCATCCGCGCTGGTCCAGCCCGCGGGGCGGAGGGCGTGGGACTTGAGATCGAAGACCGCGCCTGATCCCGCCGTCGGCTGCCCGCCGTTCCACGACGCCGCGAAGAGCTCGTAGAGGATGCAGGTGTCCTTGTTGAGCATGAACGCGTGCGCGTCGGAGCCCGCTTCGATCGGCGTGCTCGCCGTGAAGGGATAAGGAACGTTGTCGCTCTCGTCCGCGTAACCGAATGACAGTCGCGTGGTCGGCGTCGCGTTGCTCGTCACCTGGAGCTGATAGCCGTACGGACCGCCGAAGTCCGGATGCAGCAGGCGTGTCGGGCCGCCCATGTTCGCGATCCACGTCGCGCTCATTGGGTGGGCGGGCATGAGCTGGATGTTGGAGTGCCACACGTCGTCGGCGGGATAGATCGGGCAATTCGGCGCCTCGGGCATCGCGGACGCGGCGGCCGGCGACGGCGGCACGAGCAGCGCGAACGCCGCGAGGAAGACCAAGAGCCTGCCCACAGGCCAATGAACGCACGCAGGCGCGCAAAAAAGGCGTCATCTTGACGTCAGAACACCCGTTCCATATCGTGCCTTCGTCATGCGAACAGCCGTTCGATTTCCGGCCCGCGTCAGCCTCGAGCAGATCCTCGATTCGCTCGCGCGCGACGCCGAGTTCAAGCAGATGGTCACCCGCTGGGAGCGCCTTCCGCCGCGTCGCGCGATCTACGCCGACTTCCCGGCGTGGCTCGACGGGCGGATCTCGGCCACGCTGCGCCGTCGCGGGATCCTCTCGCTCTACTCGCACCAGGCCGACGCTCTCGAAAACACGCATGCCGGAAAGCACACCGTCGTGGTCACGCCAACCGCGAGCGGCAAGACGCTCTGCTACGACCTCCCGGTCATCGACGCGATCGCCAAGGATCCTTCAGCGCGCGCGCTCTACATCTTCCCGACGAAGGCGCTCGCGCAGGATCAGCTCGCCGAGCTCGAGCGTCTCGCGAAGGACGTCGACATCGACCTCAAGACCTACACGTACGACGGCGACACGCCGCCCGCCGTGCGCGCCGCGATCCGGAGCGCCGGTCACGTCGTCATCACGAACCCGGACATGCTCCACACCGGGATCCTCCCCCACCACACCAAGTGGGTGAAGCTCTTCGAGAACCTGCGCTACGTCGTGCTCGACGAGCTCCACACCTACCGCGGCGTGTTCGGCTCCAACGTCGCGAACGTCCTGCGGCGCCTGCGACGGATCTGCGCCTTCTACGGATCGCATCCCGTCTTCATCTGCACGTCGGCGACGATCGCGAATCCCGAGGAGCTCGCACGCCGGCATGTCGAGGAAGACGTCGTGGTCATCGACCGCAACGGAGCGCCCCGAGGCGAGAAGGTGCTCGTCTTCGTGAACCCACCGGTCGTGAACCAATCGCTCGGCGTCCGCAAGAGCGCGCTCTTCACCGGACGCGACATCGCGGCGACGCTCCTGGCCTCGGGCGTCCAGACGATCGCGTTCACGAGATCGCGGGTCTCGACGGAGCTGCTGCTCACCTACCTTCGCGCCCGTTTCCCGCAGCCGCAGTGGCCGCCCGATCTGGTGCGCGGCTATCGCGGCGGCTACCTCCCGTCCGAGCGGCGCGCCATCGAGCGCGGGCTTCGCGATGGGTCGGTGCGCGGCGTGGTCTCCACGAACGCGCTCGAGCTCGGCATCGACATCGGCGCGTTGCAGGCCGCGGTACTGATCGGCTACCCCGGCACGGTTGCGTCGACCTGGCAGCAGATGGGCCGCGCGGGACGGCGGGAGGAGCTCTCGGTCGCGTTCCTCGTGGCGACCTCGCTGCCGGTCGATCAGTACGTCGTGCAGCACCCCGACTACGTGCTGCTGCGCTCGCCCGAGGCCGGCCTGGTGAACCCGGACAACCTCCACCTGCTCGTGCAGCACCTCAAGTGCGGCGCCTTCGAGATCCCGTTCGAGCGAAAGGAGCGCTTTGGCACCGAGGACACGCCCGGCGTGCTCTCGTACCTGGACGAGCAAGGGATCCTGCACGAGGCCGACGGCCGCTACCACTGGTCCGCGCAGTCGTTCCCGGCCGAGGGGATGTCGCTGCGGACGGCGACCTCGGACAACGTCGTGGTCGTCGACCAGAGCAATGGACGGCAGCGCGTCATCGGCGAGATCGATCGCTTCGGCGCCCCGCTGACCCTGCACGAGCAGGCGATCTATCTCCATGAGGGCCGCCAGCTCCAGGTGGAAAGGCTCGACTGGGAGAACGCGAAGGCGTACGTCCGCGAGGTCAAGGTCGACTACTACACCCAGGCCGGCGAGTCGGTGCGCATACGAGTCCTCGACGAGTTCGCTGGGCAGAGCTCTGAACGGTTCAACCGCGCGCACGGCGAAGTTCTCGTTTCGATGATCGCCACGATCTACAAGAAGCTGACGATGTACACGCACGAGAACATCGGCTGGGGCAAGATCCACATCCCCGAGCAGGAGCTCCAGACGACCTCGTTCTGGCTCTCGCTGTCGGAGCGCGCAACGGCGGGGTGGCCCAAGGAGCGGATCGAAGTCGCGCTCGCCGGTCTTGGGAATCTGCTCCACGGCCTCGCGCCGCTTCTCCTCATGTGCGCCCCACACGACCTTGGGCTCGCCGTCGAGGTGCGCTCGCCGCACACCGAGCTGCCCACGATCTATCTCTTCGACATGACCCCTGGAGGCGTCGGCTTCTCCGAGCGACTCTTCAAATGGACCGACGTGCTCCTCGAGCGCGCCCGAGAGCACCTCGACTCCTGTGGCTGCGGCACCGGCTGCCCGTCCTGCGTCGGCCCGGCGCACGCCCTTGGCCACGACGTTCGCGAAGCGGTCGCCGATCTCCTCTCCCTCCGCCAATGAACGACCTTCGCGCTCGCATCGCCGCGATCGTCGAGCGTGATCGCGCGCATGCCGGCAGTGGGGAGCGTGGGCTTGGTGGCGGCACCGACCGAAACCCTCTCAACGCGATGGCGGACCCCCCGGCCTCCGGCCGGTACCCCATCGCGCGGGGGCCCTCGGTCGGTGCCGCCGCGTCCGGTCCGCGCTTCGAAGTGCGCGAACAGCGGATCGCACTCGACGATCTCGCGCTTGAGATCGTCGGCAGGGGAGCGTGCGATCCGCTACTTGTCGCCCATCTTGGTCTCAAGGGCGCTCCCCCGGACCGATGGCAGGACGTGCTGTTCCTCGATACGGAGACGACGGGGCTTTCAGGCGGTACGGGGACGTACGTCTTTCTTATTGGCGTCGCTCATTTCGCCGGAGAGGAGCTGATTCTTCGGCAGCACTTGCTCTTGGATCTCGGTGCCGAGCGTGAATTCATCGCGGCGCTCAAAGATGAGATTGAGCCGTTTCGCGCGTGCGCCTCGTACAACGGCAAGTCCTTCGATCTTCCGATCATCCGCACGCGCTTCGTGATGGCCATCCGCAGCGAGCTCACCATCGACGACTCGCATCTGGACCTCCTCCACCCCGCGCGACGGCTGTGGCGCGACCGGCTCGGATCGACGTCGCTCAAACAGCTGGAGGAGAGCGTCCTCGACGATGGGCGTACCGACGACGTACCCGGTTGGCTCATCCCCGATGCGTACTTCCATTACCTGCGCAAACGCGACCCCGCGATCATCGCGCCGGTCCTCGAGCACAACGCGCGCGACGTCATATCGCTGGTTCGCATTGCGGATCGCGTGGCGCGCGCCGTGCTCGCGGCGCGAACCGGCCGCGCGCCGGATCACGCGCCCGCGGCGTTCGCGCTCGCGCGTGGGTTCGAACGGACCGGCGAGCTCGAGGCTGCATTCGCCTGTTACGAAAGCGCGTTCTACGACGGCGACAATCCGCTGCGGGTGCGGGTCGCGCTCCCGCTCGCGCGGCACCTCGAGCGGCGCGGCGAGCTCGAGCGCGCGGTCCGGTCGATCGAGACGCTGCTCGATCTCGGCCTCGGCGCGGCGCGATGGCGGGAGCAGGCCGAGGCGCGGGTGCGCAGACTCACACGGAAGAGATGGCGAAGCGCGCTTCGGACGGCGAGCTAGCGATCCGGCCGCTCACCCCCGCCCATGTCGCCGACCTGAAGGTCGTGACCGCCGGGACATGGGGCTCGGCCTGCTGGGATCTCTTTCCGCGGTACACGGCGAAGGACAAGAGCGTCTTCGGTGGGGTCCCTGCCGACACCGAGGAGCGGCGCCGCGCCGTGATGGCGCGGCTCGCCCGCCGGCGGACTGCGCCGGGCCTCATCGCCTACCGCGGCCGCGAGCCGGTCGGCTGGGTAGCCATCGGGCCGCGCTTCGACTTCGCGCGGATCGCGGCATCACGCGCCACGCCTCCGGTCGATGAGCTGGCGGTGTGGGTGATCCCGTGCATCACCGTGCGGCGCGGCAATCGCGGGAAAGGTCTCGCTGTCGCGATGATCCGCGCGGCCGTCGAGTACGCGGCGAAATTCGACGCGCCCGCGGTCGAGGCATACCCGCGCGCCGACAATTCCCGCCTGCACGACGACTTCGTGTTCTTCGGGAACGAGGCCATGTTCCGCAAGGCGGGCTTCCGGCAGGTTCGCGGAGCGCTCCCGAATATGCCGAAGAGCTGGGTTCCGCGCGTGACCATGCGCCAGGTGATCAGAGGGCGCGCCTCTCCCGGCGCGCGCGCGAGCCGTGAGCGACGTGGCTCAGCCCTCGCGATCAGGTCTCCTCAGAAGAAGCCAGGCGAGTAGGCCTATGGATCAAGGTGGTAGACGCCCGAAAATGGCCCACTCGAACCGCCGGTCGAGGATTGGAAGGTGCCAACGCCGTGCAGGTTCGCAAGGCCACCCGTCGCGCCCTCGAGCGTGAAGCGCCCGCTCGCCGTACCGCTGGCATCGCCCGTCCCCGAGAATGGGGAGACGACCGTGCCCGACCGACCCGCGAGCGTGCATGCGCAGACGTCCACTCCTTTGAAGTTGAACGAGCCATTGGGATGGATCACCACATCGATCTGTTCGACGACTGATCCCGAGAGGTCGCCCGCGTAGACCACTTGCACGGTCTGGCTGATGAAGGTGTTCCCGTCAGCCTGTCGAAAATCCGTTGTGACTGCGCTTATGTTTTGGAATGTCCCCTTGAAAGCGACCGGCGTGCTTGCTGATGCCGGTGATCCGACCAGAAGCGCTGCCAGGGCCAGACCAGCACCGAGTAGCGTCTTTCGCCATAAGTTGAACATCGCGTTCTCCTCCCCTGCGGCGGCGGCCTTCGCCGGTCGGTTTCGCTTTCCGCCTCGTCTGCTGCGGGCGAGTCTGGTAAGCGCCGGCAGGGGTGTCAACGGTTCCGGCCCCGCGTTCACGTAACGACTACGCATCGCGGGCGCACCCACCGCAATCCGCACGATCGGGCGCCGCGTCGTCAAGACGCGCGCCGCTCCCGGCGGGCCGCGCGCGCGGCGTGGTCGGCCGAGCGTGGACGCACCACGGCAAGCGCGGCGTGCCGCCAGCGCGCGGCCGCGACGATCCCGACGAACGCTGCGGTCAGCAGAAGCTCGACGAACGGGATCTGGGCGGCGAACGAGATCGCCGGCTCGTTGACGATGAGCTCGGCCGCGGTCCACAGGATCGCAAGCGCGCCAAGCCACGTCGCCTGAGGGAACCGGTCGAGCAGCGAGACGACCAGGCCACTACCGAAAAGAACGATCGGCATCGAGAGGCCCAGTCCGAACAGCAGCAGAGGGATGTTCCCGTGGGCGGCCGCGCCGACCCCGAGGATGTTCTCAAGGCTCATCGCGAAGTCGGCGGCGAGGATCGTCACGACCGCCGCGCGGAGCGTCGTCACGGGACGCACCGTCGGACCTTGTGCCACCTCAGGGCGCACCAGCCGGTAGGCGATCACGATCAGCGCAAGACCACCGATGAGCTGCAGGTATTGGATCGTCAGCAGCAAGGTCACCGCCGCCGCGGCCAGGACCCGGAGCGCCACGGCGGCGCCAGCCCCGACCACGATCGCCTTACGGCGCTGCGCCCGCGGTAGCCCCCGGGCCACCATGCCGATGACGAGCGCGTTATCGCCCGACATCGCGAGGTCGATCAGGGTGATGGCGATGATCGCCTGAAGCGTCTCGAGCATCGCCTACCGGGTGCGGAACTTGTGAGCGATGAGCAGGACGACGCCGAGGATCCAGAGCGCCGGGATCACGAGGAGGATCACCACATCGGTCCCCGCGGCCGGAAGCTTGTGATCGGCCGCGAGCGCGGACACGATCGGGACGGCGGCGTTGGGTAGCGAAAGCACGATTGTCAGTATACTGACATCACGTCAGTCTGCTTGCTTTTCTGACATCGTGATAACTTCGCTGACATCGCGCGCTCGAATGATCGCCCGCCGCTCGCACTGGCGGTGCGCGCCGCCAGGGAGCGCTCGCATCTCACCCAGGCCGAGCTCGCGCAGCGGGTCGGTGTTTCGCGTGCGGCCATCGCCGAGCTCGAGGCGGGACGCATCCAGCAGCCGCGCGCCGCCGTCTTCGCGCGGCTCTCGGCGGTCCTCGGCATCCCCGTGGCGATCCTGCTGGCGGCGACGGGCGTCGGCGAAACGGAAGCCACGCTGCTTGCCGAGCTCGAGGGCGATGAGCTGATGGCGATGGCCACGGGAATGGTCCGCATGGCCGACAAGGACCGTCGGTGGCTGCGCGATCGCCTCGGTGAGCTGCGGGAGCTCCTCGTGCTGCGCCGCTCCGGCCGGCCGCGCGTCAAAGCGAAGAAGCCCTAGGGCGAGCCCCGGCGCATCATGCGCCGGATGGCCAGCGCGCTCATGGAAAGCCTCGCACGCTACGAGGCGACGGAATCCCGGATCCACGCCTTCGCCCGATACGACGCCGAGCCCGCGCTCCTTTTGGACGCGGCGCTCGAGGCCACCGGCGCGACAGGCCCGCTGCTACGAGTCCCGGTCGGCGTGAAGGACATCATCGACACCGCGGGGGTACCCACCGAACGGGGAAGCGCGCTCTACGCCGGTCGCATCGCCGAGCGCGATGCCGATGTCGTGCGGAATCTGCGCGCGGCCGGCGCGGTGATCGTGGGCAAGACCGTCACCGCGGAGCTCGCCTTCTACCACCCGGGCCCGACGCGCAATCCGTGGGATCTCTCGCGGACGCCGGGCGGATCATCGATGGGCTCGGCGGCCGCGGTCGCCGCGGGTGTGGTCCCTCTCGCCGTCGGCAGTCAGACGAACGGGTCGATCATCCGGCCCGCGGCGTTCTGCGGCGTGGTCGGCTTCAAGCCGACCGCAGGTCGCCTCTCCCGCAAGGGAGTCTTCGAGTTCTCGCGGACGCTCGATCAGATCGGTGGGTTCGCCGGCTCGGTGCGGGAAGTCGCGGCGCTCACCGCGGCGATGGCCGGCGAGCCGCTCGAGCGCTGGTGGTCGGGCGATGCGACGACACCGAAGCTTGCGGCGGTCCGCACAAGCGAGTGGGGCCAAGCGGAGGACCCGGCTCGCGACCGGTTTCAGGCGGACGTCGACCGCCTCGCCGCGGTGGGCGGACCGGTCGAGTGGCCTTCACCGCCCGCCGGTCTCGACGACGCGCCAGCCGTGCTACGCACGATCATGCTGTTCGAGGCGGCGCGCGCGCTCGCGTCCGACACGCGCGGTCGCGAGGAATTGGTGAGCGAGACCGCACGCCGTGCGCTCGCGGAGGGCGCCGCGATGAGCGAGGAGGACTATCGGGCCGCGCTCCGCGAGCGGGATCGGTTGATCGCGGCGTTCGCCACGCTGGCATCCCGCTATGACGCGATCCTCACGCCGCCCGCCGTGGGCGAGGCCCCGACACCCGAAACCACCGGCGACCCGCGCTTCTGCTCCCGCTGGTCGCTCGTGGGCGCGCCTGCGATCGTGATCCCAAGCGGCTTCGGCCCGCACCGCTTGCCCCTCGGACTGCAGCTGGTCGCCGCTCCCGGCGACGATCGCCGGCTGCTCGCGGCCGCGGCATGGTGCGAAGCTCACCTCCCGTCCATCGGAAGGCCGCCGCTCTAGCTCGAGCGGGTCAGTAATACTCCCGCGCCGAGTCGCGGCCGCTCTCGCCCGCGGCGGCGAAGGCGAACGCCATGTCCACAGCCTGTTGCGGCGTCTGGGCGTAATGGAGCTCGGCGATCTTCGCCTCATCGAGATGCTTGCCCTGGTACGCGACCTCGCGCATCCGCGACGACCAGCCGCCAGTGCCCTCGAGGATGACGGTCGGTTTGAGCTCATACGCGACCGTGAGCTCGTTCAGGGTGCCGATGCCACCGGAGATCATGATCACGGCGTCGGCCGCGCGGACCGTGAGCGTGTTCCGCATCCAGCCCATGCCCGTCGTGATCGCGATGTCCACGTACTCGTTCGCGTCGCGCTTGTCGAACCCGGGCAGCATTCCGATGACGAGACCGCCGGCGCTCTTCGCGCCGCGGCTCACCGCTTCCATCACCCCGGAGAGTCCGCCCGTCACGACGATGCCCTTCCGCTCGGCGATGAGGCGCCCGACCTCCTCGGACATGCGCAGCGCCTTCTCCGGCACCGGATCGCGCGGGTCCTTACCGCTCTTGCCGATGACCGTGATCAGGACGGGCCGATTCAAGGTGCGGTGAGCATAGGTTCGCGATCGAGCAGGGCTCGGAGGGCGGCGGGCCAGGCGAACCAGTGCCGCGACGCGACCGCGCCGCTTGTCTCGTCGTACGCCTCCGGGAGCATGCCGTCCCACGTTTCGACGCGTTCCAGGCGCGCTTTCGCCCGCCGCTCGCGCTCCGGGTCCTGCGTCACCCGCGCCACGACAATCTCTTGCAGATCTCCCAGCGGCCAGGGGTGCGGCGTGTGCACCGATCCGAGCCCCGACAGCGCCCCTGCGAAGTACCCCTCGTTCGCGGGACTCCACGCGAAATCGATGGTCGCACGCCAGCGTGGATCGTCAGCCGCGCAGAACCCCCACCCTGGCGCGAAGACCGTCGGCAGATCGTTCGCGTCGTGGTAGTGCCGCGCCCCGGCGCCGTCTGGGCCCGCGATCGCGTAGGCGAAGCGACCGGCGCTCGTGAAGTGGCGCAGGGTCGCGTCGCGGACCTCGCCCGCAGCCGGATGATCGAACACATCAAGCAGGTGCCACAGCAGGACGTGACTCGAAAAGTGAAATGGCTGCACGAGCGGATCGTCACCGGGCGTCTCCTCGGTGGCGATGAGGCCATGCTCGGATCGTCGCGCGAGAAGACCCTCGATGACCTGATCGCATTCGCTTCGCCGGTCGTCCAAACGCGGCCGGTCCGTCGTCCGCGCCCAATCGGCGACCAAGAGAGGCGGGTAGATCTGCTGGTCGAGCTGGAATTGCCGATCCTTCGCCTTCCCGTTTGCCAGCAGCGCGCGACCCCACCATGGTCCCGCGGCCACACCGAAGAGCCAATCAACGAACCCGCTCATCAGCCGATCGGTGGCCGCGTCGCGCGGCGCGATCGAGAGAAGCGCGCGACAGACGTAATACGCATCTCTCGTCCAGACGAGCGGAAGGATCTGATGGTCGGCGAGCACCGCCACGGTGCCGAGCTCGCGCGACCAGGGACCGTCGAGATTTGGGACCAGACGTGACGCGGCGCAGTCGAGCGCGTAGCCGGTGCCCTTCCTGATCGGACGTTGGATCTCCGAGGCCACGTCGCACCCCGTCCAGAGCTTCCGCCGTTGCTCGACGGCGGCGGCCATGAGCTCCTCGCCTTCGCGCGCGAGAGCGGTCGCCTCGGCGATCGCGGCCCCCCTCGTTCCGGCGAGCGCGATCGCGAGCACCACACGTGCGTCGGCTCCCGGATCGATGATCACGGGGTCCGATTGCGCGATCGCCGCCGCCGCTTCGAGCGCACGATCGTCGATCCAGAAGACCGCTCCGTCGAGGCCCGATCGGTTCGCGCTCGGTGCGGCCGGGAGCGGCCCACCGGGCGTGAGCTGCGTGTACTCCGCCCGCGACAGGCGGATCGCCCCATCCCAGCTCGGCCCGTCGATGTGCGCGCGTGCCTCTATGCGAAGGAGCTGGACGGCGCCGGCGCGGCCGTCCGGAGCAACGGTCGTCACCTCGAAGCGTCCCTGCGACCGCTCCACGACCGCATGCGGAAAGGAATCCTCGTCGAGCCAGACGGAGCTCGCGGCAAAATCAAGGAGGTCGAAGCCGAAGGACAAACGGCGCGGATCCGCGAGCTCGGCGCGGTACGCGCGAACCGCCGCCTGAACGAAACGATCTCCGGTGAACGGCGGCGCTGTGGTCAGCTCGACGCGGCCGTGGATCGGATGCGCGATCCCGAGCGAGAGCCATCGCCCGTTCGGCGCGAGCGTTCCCGAAACGATGCCGTTCCCAAGGTCGAGCGGCTTGTATGGCTTTCGCGGATCGAGCGGCGTCAATCCGATGCGAGCCAATCGAGCGCGACGGCGGCCGTCCAGGATTGATCGGGCGACCCGAGCGGTTCGGCCGTGAATGGCTCGAAGTACTCGGCGAAGCGCGCCTCCGGTCGCGAGAGGAGCGCCAGATTCGGCGCGCGCAGCCGCGCGGCAGCCTCGTGCATGCCCTGCTGGACCAGGCCCCACCAGAGCAGCCAGTTGATGACCGGCCACGCCGGACCGCGCCAGTACGCCCGTGGACGGAACTCGGAAGACGTGCGCGCCGTGCTGAGCACGACGGGATAGGCGAGGCCCGCGGCTCCGGCGAAGTCGGGGCCGAAGAGCGTGCGCGCCGTCCCTGCGGCGACCGTGCGATCGGCGTCCGGCAGAAGCAACGTGCAGAGCCCGGCGCTCGTCGCGACACGCACGCGCTCTCTGGTTCGAAGATCGGTGTCGAGCGCGAGCCCGAGCTTCGCGTCCCAGCACTCCTGCACGGCCTGACGCGATCGCTCTCCCCAGCGCGCGATCTGGGCTCGCTCCTCCCTTGGGGCGCCGGCGATCTCCGCGATCCGCTCGAGCGAGTGACAGGCCGCGCTGAAGACCGCGCTCTTCTGGACGTCCTTGATAAGGAACGGATGCGTCCTCTGAATCGTCTCGTCGTCGTAGCGCGCCTCTCGCAGTAGCGCGACCAGCCAGAGATAGCGGTCGTATTCGGCGGAGGTCGGACGCTCGTCGGCGCCGACGACGCTCACGTCGGTCCGTGCGTAGGGTGGGATCGTCCCGACCTTGATGCGGGCGAGCGCGGCATCCCACCGCGGTGAGTTGTCGGTGCCCTCCCAGGGGTGATAGATGGTGATGAGCCCGGAGCCCTCAGGGTCGCGTCGCTCGGCGAGATAGCGGTGCCAAGCCAGGAGCTTCGGGTATAGGGCCGCCACGCGGTGCCGCAGATCCGCGCCCTGTGCCTCGCCTAACAGTCGCCATACCGCGATCGCGTGCATCGGCGGCTGGATCAGACCGCTGGTCGCCACGTCGGGCGGCGCATGCTCGCTGGCCTCGCGGGAGGCCCAGAGGCCGGGCCCGGGCCAGTAATCGCGCGCGCTCGGATCGAACACGATGTGGGGTACCCGCCCATCGGTCCACTGCGCGCTGAAAAGATGCTCGAGCTCGCGCAGCGCTCGATCGGAATCGTGGCGCGCGAGGCCGATCGAGATGA
>WNGI01006972.1_pt1 | contig 11666 bp, 8 predicted proteins | sample 5400621 | NCBI WGS metagenome assembly WNGI01 (sample SAMN13153374, study PRJNA577476) | soil metagenome | isolation source: 20 cm soil or saprolite under Garry oak tree replicate 1 | place: USA:California | collected 2016-06-15
CGATTCCCAGCAGTCGTGCAGCCAGCATCTTGTCGCCATTCACCTGGGCCAGCGCGTTGAGGATAGTCTGCTTCTCCAGTTCCGCCATTGGCATGATGCCCCCATTGCCCGGGCGACTCTGCCCGAACGACTCTGGCGGAGCGCTATAAACCTGCGTGGGCAGGTCGCGGACCTGTATTTCGTCTGCACTGGAGAGTGCGCAGGCGCGCTCCAGGCAGTTTTCAAGTTCCCGCACGTTGCCCGGCCAATCGTAATTGAGCAGGATCTTGAGTGCTTCGTCGGAAATCGTCTTTTCCGTTCCAGCGTCGTGTCCCAGGCGATCAAGCATGTGGCCTACCAGTAGCGGAATATCCTGCCGCCGCTCACGCAGAGGGGGGATGCGCAAGGTCAGCACGTTGAGCCGGAAAAACAAATCGCGGCGGAACGTGCCCTGCACCACCTCTTGTTCCAGATCGCGGTTCGTAGCAGCCAAAATACGAACATTGATCGGTATGCGCCGAACGCTGCCCACCGGGCGGATTTCCTTCTCCTGAATGGCGCGCAGGAGTTTGGCTTGCAGGTCAACCGACAGCTCTCCGATCTCATCCAGGAAGACGGTGCCGCCTTCGGCAATCGCCAGCAGGCCGTCCTTAGGATGGCTCGCACCCGTGAAAGCGCCTCGCACATGGCCAAACAGTTCGCTTTCGATCAGAGTCGGGACCAGCGATCCGCAATCCACCGGAATGAACGGCTTCGCACGACAGGGTCCAGTGAAGTGCAAGGACTTGGCCACTAGTTCCTTGCCCGTCCCGCTCTCACCGCACGCGTTCCAGAAGCAGCCTGAGTTCCTCCATGCTGAAGGGTTTGGTGACATAGTCGTACGCGCCATCCTTCATGGCCTGGACCGCGGATTGAACGGTTCCAAAGCCGGTTATCACGATCACAAGCGCCTCGGGTCGATGTTTCCTGATCGTGTGCAGAGCTTCCAATCCGCGCGCGCCCGGCAGCTTTAGGTCGAGCAGAATGACATCCGCGCCTTGACTCTCCAGTACGCGGTAGGACTGCTCGGCGGACTCGGCCACCTGCGAGCTAAAGCCTAGCGACTGGGCTACAGTTCGGCACGCTTCGCGGACGCCGCGGTCATCGTCCACGATCAGTAGGTTCAAAAAATTTGCCCCCTTAATTTGTGGAGGACGGCTTAGTGCGGTATCGGTTGCTACCATGGAGAGTCTCCCTTGGAGTCCAGAACTTTGCGGATGCGTTCGATCAGCACACGGCCGTCGAAGGGCTTGCGTATGAGTTCCACGGAGGCGGCCGGGGGGCTGCCCTGGAGGTCCTGATAGCCCGAGATCAACAGCACTTTCAGCTCTGGCTTTTGGTGGCGCAGTTTCTCGGCGAGTTCGCGACCATCCATGCCCGGCATCATCCAGTCGGCGATGCGATAGCCAGCCTGCTGCAGGACGCGCTGTATCGAGTTGCGAGCGCTGGAGTGATCGTCTACCAGCAGAATCGCCTTTCCGGCACGTGCGCGTCCCGCCGAGACGCTGGCTGCGGGGACGGTGGCTATGGCGGGAAGCAACACTTTGATGCTGGTGCCATGTCCGGTTTCGCTGTTCACCTCGATCGTGCCTCCGGACTCCGACACGATGCGCTGTACCGTTGCCAATCCAAGACCGGTGCCGTGTCCTGGCTGCTTGGTGGTGAAAAAGGGCTCGAACAGTCGTGAGCGGGTATCCTCGTCCATGCCGCAGCCGTTATCCTCGACCAGCAGTGAAACCGTAGCTTGCGCGCCGCGGAGAGGCTCGCTGGATTGTGTGCTCACCGTGATCCGCCCGCCGTGCGGCATGGCGTCACGAGCGTTCAGCACCAGGTTCAGCAGAACCTGCCGCAACTGCGCCTGATCGGCCATCACCGTCCGGAGGTTGGGTGCCAACACCGCGACAAGATCAATCTGTTCACCGATCAACCGGCGTAACAGGTTCGCACTGGCGGACACTATGTCGTTGAGAAGAATTGGCCGCGGCTGCGGCGCCTGTTTGCGGGCGATGGCCAGCAGTTGTTGCGTCAATGCCGCTCCCTGCTCGCCCGCCAAGCGGATTTCCTCGACATGCCGCAGCAAGGCGCTTCCATGCTCGATTCCGGCAGAAAGCAGATCGCAATAAAGCAGGATGCCAGTCAGCAGGTTGTTGAAGTCGTGCGCAATCCCGCCCGCCAGTCGTCCGATTACCTCCATCTTTTCTGCTGCGCGCGATTTCTCCTCTGCGCGCCTGGATTCCGTCGCATCCTCTAGCATAGCGATCAGGAAAATGGGTTCATCCTCGGCATCGTGCACCACCGAAACCGTCCATTGACCCCACAGGTAAGACCCATCTTTGCGGCGGCAGCGACTCTCCTGCTTGAAGGAGTTACGTGTGCCCCGCTTCAATTCTGCGAGCAGGGTTTCGTCTGGCTGAAAATCGCCTGGATGCAATTCCCGCGCCTGGAGGCCTGAAAGTTCTTCGAAGGTGTAGCCCAGCATTTTAGCGAGCGCGGCATTGCTCTCTAAGATATGCCCGTACAGGTTGCACGTGACGATCCCGATCGCGGCTCCTTCAAACATTGCGCGGAAATGCTGTTCGCGGTCGCGTATCAGGCCCGTCACTTGGGCCATTCCATTGCTTCTCGCTGCCACTTTCGCTGCCCCAGCCATGCAATTCTCCTGGAAATCCTGCTCCATGCCACAGTGCGAACGTGCGGCAAGATCGTTGGCAACGCGGGGAAGTCATGCCAGTCTCAAGCTGGGAAAGTCCGGTTCAGCCTTCCCCAGCGGAGGCGCGTCGGCCTATTTTGGGAATTTTAGAGGTTTGGCACGCAGAGCTAAGTGCGGGCCGTCACGTCAGATTGTGATGATTTCGCAGGAAGTCTAACCGGATAGTTGGGGTGACTTGGCGAGCAAGAGATCGCCCCGATTCTGGCCTGTGCTTGTTAGAGTTGGCTTTCTAGTGCAACTCGACGGCCTGGGCGAGCCTGAAGGTTAGCCGGCTCTCGACTCCAAACGATACTTCTTTCTTCCCAGTTGCGTAGGCGGCCCCGGTGCCCCCAGCTGCTCCAACTGACGAGCCGATCAATACGCCCTTGCTACCACCCGCCACACCTCCAATTAGCGCCCCGGTGCCGGTACCGCCCCCAATCATGGCCAAATTCCGCTTCTCATGAGAGCCGCCCTTGACGAACAAGCTGGAGGTTTCAACGGCCACCGGCTGTCCCTCCACCTTGATGCTGACTAGTGCGATCCGCAAGTAGCCAGGGTCACGCAACCGTCCCGACGACTTCGCCGCCAGCACTTTTCCCGTTACGGGAGCTCCTCGTGGGATCGCCGTCTGCCCTTCGATCACAACCGGATCGTCTAAGGTACCTTCAAAAATGTCGCCCGCACTCGAGACGGTGCTCGAAACCGGACTCTTCAAACGGATGGTAATCGGTGTCCCCTCTGGAAGCTTACTGACCCCCGGTACGATCGAACGGCTCGGCGAAATGAATGCTGACGCCTCACCGCGGTCCAAAGGCATTGTCTGAGATTCATCGGCTCCAGCTAAATCGTCGCCGGGCACTCCCGTTGCTTTGTTACATGCCAGCGTTAACCCGATTATCAGGCTAAGTAGCACGATCACGGGGCGCGGGACAGTTTCATCGGGTGTCCTTGTTCTGGATCAGCAAACGCACGAGAGGTGCCATGATGATCATTGGAAACAATGCACTTGTAAGCACTTAACGACAGAGATCATGTACTTTTTGCCGCTCCAAAATCAGAAAATACAGTCGGATCCGGGCCTCGAAATCCAACCAATAAAAAGGGGAGCGTCTCCGCTCCCCCGATTGCTTGCTCCTTATAATGCTGACTTCTAGTTCGAACTACCCGTTCCAGCGGCAGCGCTGATGTTGCCGTCATCGGGTTGCAGAACGACGCCGTCAAACGGAGTCGCGGCAATGAAACGCCCGCCCACTATGCTGACCCGGCGCAGCGGGAATCCGGTGTCCGGACCACGTTGCCAGGATCGTCCGCTGTCGCTGCTGACGAAGATTACGCCCGTCGAATCGCTGGTAGCGAGGAAACGCTTGTGATGTTCGTCGAAGCTGACTGAGGTGATGTCCTTGCTCGGCAGCCCATTGACGACATGCTCCCACGTGGTGCCGCTGTCGCTGCTGCGGTAAATGCCCTCGCGCGCGGCGATGACGATTCCACCGTCGTGCGAAAGGGCGCTGCCGCGGATGCCGGTCATGAAGGACGGCAAGCCCGCCTGTTTCCAGGTCGCGCCCGAATCATTCGAGACCATGGCACCTGTACGTGTACTGGCCACCATGAAAGAGCCCTGCGCCCTCACGGAGACAAAATCTCTCTGCCCCATGATCGGCCCGCCCTTCCAGGTTTTGCCCTGGTCGGTGCTGCTGTAGACGCCCTGGGTGGTCGCCGCCAGCCAGCGCTGCGAACCTAATTCCAGATCGTTCACCCGGGCATCCAGCTCGCCCGATTTCTTCACAATGGTCGTCGTCGAAGTCTTTTTCGAACCCTTCTTTGATTTTGCGGCCTTGACGATTTGTTCGGTTACTACCGAGTTCATCGCACGCCACTGAGTGGCGTTGTGGTCCAGGGCAAACATTCCACGATTCGTTCCCGCCACTAGCGTGCCGCTAGCCGCCTGCTTGAGCGCGAAGATGTCGCGCCCGCCCAGCCCGGCGCTGCGCTGCAGCCAGGTGCGTCCGGCATCACGCGTATAGAAGACGCCGCCGTATTCCCGGTCGTTGACCAGGCCCACGTAGAAGGTGTCAGCTTCTTTCGTATCAGCTAAAAGAGCCGAGACGTAACGATGCGCATAGCCCTTGTTGGACGTGGTCCAGCTCTGCGTGCCGTCGGTGCTGGCCATTACGCCGCTGCGGTCGGTTGCCAGCAGTACGTGATTCGAATCCCGCGGATCAACCAGTACGTCATTGACCACGATCTCCGGATTGCTCATCCGCTTCCAGGTCTTGCCCAGGTCGGAGGTCTTCCACAGGCCTTCCGTCGTGCCGGCGTATACGATGTTCTCGTTGGTCGGGTCCTGCTTCAGCACGCGCGTCCGGCGAGCCGAGAACGGGATGCCCTGGATCTTCGAAAACTGATTGCCCGCACTCTCGCTCTTGTAAATTCCCGAGCAGGCGCTGGCGAAAATGACCGAAGGATTGGAATGATCCACGATCACCGAGAACACATCGGAGTCGTCAATCATGCCCTTCTTGATCTGCTGCCAGCTGGCGCCGCCGTCCGCGGTCTTCCAGGCCAAGTGCCAGGTCCCAGCGTAAACGGTGTTGGGATCCTTGGGATCAACGGCAATCGATTCGATATTCTTGATGTCAGCATGATTTACGGGAGACATCCGCTCCCAGCTGTCACCGCCATCCTTGCTGCGGAACACGCCATCCAGCGCTCCGGCTACCAGCACTTTGGAATTGGCATGGAACATCGCCATGGCGCGAATGGATTTGCCGTGCATCGCAGGCAGCGTTTCCCAATTCTTGCCGCCATCGCGGGTGCGAAAAATGTCGCCGACCTGCTGGCTCGATAGGCTCCAGGTCGAAACATAGATGTGCTTCGCATTCTGGGGATCAATCGCGATGTGGTCGATCACGAAGTCATCGCCGCCCAGACGTGCAAACCGCGACCAGTTGTGTCCCGCATCGTTCGAGACAAACAGTTGACCCGTGCTCGTACCTAGCAGCATGTGGTCGGGATTGTGGGAATCATAGGCCAGGCTGCGCGCGTCGCCGCCATCTGGACCCAGTACCTGCCAGGATCCCGAGGCGAGCAGCGCCGTGCTCACCAAGCCAAAAGCCACTACAACCAAACTCTTGCGTAAAAATCCCCAGTTCATAAGCGTAAATTGACCCCTGCGAACAGTATTCGCCCGTTCACAGAGACTGACAGCCTACCATGCGCGCGACAAGGTTACCGAAGAACAGAGACGAAAAAGGGCCGATGGGTTGTCCCCACCGGCCCTAAACATGCCCTTATTACTGCTTGACGCTATTGAGCCTTCTTGGCCCCCTTTTTGGCGGCCGGCTTCGGATGGTCCGGAATAGCTTTCACCTTCGACTCATCCACCGGGGTCGTGGTGCTGGCCTCTGGGAAGGTCGCGCCGGACGGTACGATCCACTGCTCAGAGGTCATCGTGCCCTCATTGCCAATTCGCGTCTCGATGCGGCTGGGGTCAATATTCTGCTTCGCTTCGCCGCCCGAGATGTACGCCTTGACATCTACCGCACGTTCCGCCGCAAGGTTCTTACGCTTCTCCTTCGGATCAGCGTTGCCAACCACCACCAGCTTGGCTTCCGGATCCTGCTGTAGTTTCAGGGCAGCATCATCCAGCATGGCTTTGCAGGTGTTGTCCACGCGCCATGGTTTCGCCTTATTGGGATACTCGCATTCGTTCAGCTTGTTAGCTTGAGGAGGCGGCGGTGGCGGATTTTCTACCGTCACTGAGGCCGTGGTCGAAGCCGTCAAGCCACGGGAATCGCTACAGGTCGCGTTCACCGTGATCGTACCGGCCGGGGCCCCGGTCGTATTCAGAGTGGCCGAATTGCCGCTGCCGGAAATGCTGCCGCCAGTTGCGGTCCAGCCCCCTACCGTCACCGGAACGTTATCCGGACTTGTACAGGTACATGTAATCGTCGCAGTCCCGCCTGTCTGTACGCTCGTAGGACTCGCCGAGCAGGAAACCTGTGGCGGGTTCTTGGGCGGTTCTTTCACTGTAAAGTTCGAAGTGCAGCTCGCCTCATTGTTCTTCTTGGCCTTCGGATCGCTGACACGCGCGGTCACGGTGTAGCTGCCGCCCGCCAAACCAGTGGTGTCGATGGATGCGCCGGTATCCTTACCCTCGAGCTTGCCACCTGTGCTCGACCAGGTATAGCTCAGCGTGTGTTTCGGGTTGAAGTTACTCGCCGCTACAGTCGCATGCACCGGCTCGCCTACCATTACTTCATTGTGGTCGACGGAGCAGGACGCAGCCACCGGCGCTTCTTTTCCGCCACCACCGAAGTTGAACACAAGGCCGGTGCGCAGGCGGGCGCCCTCCAACACCGGATGGCGAAGCTTGGGTTCGGTCAGTGGAGCAAAGTCGGAAAAGTTGTGCCGACCCAAAACATAGTCCGCTTCGATCAGACGGAAGCTCAGCGACTTCCAGATCTTCAGATCGATTCCGCCGCCGAGGACGGCTCCGATACCATTGCTCGAAGTCACGTCCCTGGGGCTCAGGCGATTCAGCCCCAGCAAGGTGTGTGCGAACATGTTGATGTTCTCGCCGCGCCACATAAAGCGAGGTCCCACCGAGATAGTGCTTTCGGTGGCCAGGTCCTGAAAGTTTCCACCCACGTCGATCGACAGGCCCCACCACTTGTCGAAGTTGTAGGTGCCGGTTACTCCGTAGCCGATTGGCATGCCTGGCAGCTTGGTGGCTACCGGCGCAGGCGGCGGTTGGAACGGAGGGTTGGAACCGACAGGCACTGTGCCTCCAGGATTGAGCCACTGATAGCCGATAAACAAATCCGCCTTGGGCGGCGTTTCATCCTGTGCACTCAACAAAGACGGCGACAACACCACAACAATGGCCAGCACGAGCGCGATCGACGCGCTTCTCTGGTGAGTCCTGGAACAAAGTGACATAGAATCCTCCGAATCCAATCCACTTCAACACTTAAACGAACGGAATTGCGAAACCTGGTAGCACGAGTAGCACGACTGGAATAAGCGCCATTTGGAAACGATGAATTCTACAGCAACCATGCACTTCTGCAAAAGACAAAGAATCACTGCCGAGAAAAATACGATGCTCGAATGCTCTAAGCATTCTCCGAGTCTGACTTCCAAGCCAGTTTGTGGAAACTAAATCTCAAATTGATATGCCCAGAGCCGAATACTGTGGACACGGTCGAGGGTAAGTAGCGGTTCACGCCGCCAGCCAGGCACAACTGGGTAGTGAGGTACCCTGGTGCGATCAGTCGCCGGTCGCGATGGGGTTCCGTTGCTGAATAGCGCCCCAGAGCGGACTGCGTCCAACGGGCGTCGGCAGAGTCCTTTCAGCATGTCGGAGAGATGATGCCTCAGAACCTGGGTGCGGGGATGGTCAATCTTGACCACTTCGATCAATCGCACGACGTTCATGCCGGGAATTAGATTTGGGCCCATCGCGACCGAAGCTTGCCCCGGCTTGCAGGGCAGCGCCGCACCCTGAATAATAGCCATTTGGGCCTATGACACAGGAACGGATACTAATCGTCGAAGACGAAGCGAATGAACGCACCGGACTGGCAGAACTGGTTTCGAGCTGGGGCTATCGCACCGACACCGCCGCTGATGGCGTCGAGGCGCTTGAAAAGGTAAGTGCGTTTTCCCCCTCCATCGTCATCACCGACATAAAGATGCCCCGCATGGATGGAATGGAATTGGTCGAGAAACTGGCAGACCTCTCCCAGTCCATCGCTGTCGTAATGGTCACTGCGCAGAAAACCACCGAAACGGCTTTCCATGCCGGCCGCCTGGGCGTGCAGGATTATATCGAGAAGCCGATAGACTTCCGCCGCCTGCGCTCTATTCTGGGAAATCTAGGCGAAATTCTCCAGACCCGCACCGAGAACGAAACGCTGCGCCGCTCACTCCGCGACCGGGGTGCCCTCGGACGACTGGTCGGGTCTTCGCCCAAAATGCTGGAGATCTTCCACCTCATCGAGATGGTCGCACCCAGCACCGCCTCGGTTCTAATCACCGGCGCCAGCGGCACTGGCAAGGAGTTGGTAGCGCGCACGATTCACGATATGAGTCCGCGCCGCAACAAGCCGTTCTTTCCGATCAATTGCGCGGCTATTCCTGAAACCCTTATCGAGAGTGAAATCTTTGGCCACGAAAAAGGCGCTTTCACTGGTGCGCTCGAGCGCCGTACTGGCTGCTTCGAACTGGCCGAAGGGGGAACGCTGTTGCTGGACGAAATCGGCGAGATGCCGGTGGCCACCCAGGCCAAACTACTGCGCGTGCTCGAGGATCACAAACTGCGCCGGCTGGGCAGCAAGGTTGAAACGTCGGTGGACGTCCGTGTTCTCGCCGCCACCAACAAGGTGCCCGATGAAGCGGTCGAGAAAGGAGAACTCCGCCAGGATCTCTATTACCGTCTCAACGTTTTCAATATTCATATGCCGCCGCTGCGCGACCACAAGGACGATCTTCGCGAACTGGTGAAGTCTTTGCTTGCGGAGATGAATAAGAAACACGAACGCAAGGTGGCGGATGTCAGCGAGGCTGTGCTTAATCTTTTCCAGAGCTATTCCTGGCCAGGCAACGTCCGTGAGTTGCGCAATACTCTCGAGCGCGCCGTGATCGTGTGTGAAAGCGGCTTGATCGAGACCAAGCACCTGCCGCCGGGATTCGGACAGAACGTTCGTCCCGCGGTCCATGATCCCGACGCTGTCCATTTGGGAGTAGGCACAACGGTGGAAGAGGCCGAAAAGCAGCTCATCCTCAAGACTCTGCAGGCAACCAGTAACAATAAAACCCGCGCCGCAGAGATTCTCGGCATCAGTCTGAAGACGCTGCATAACAAGCTTAAAGAATACGGACGGGCGACGGATGCGGTGCTGGCCGCGGAGGAATAGAAACAATTCTCGGTTCCCAGTTCTCAGTAAACGCTCGGAACCAGCAACTGAGAACTGAGAACTGCGAGCCGAGAACTGGTTTCAATCGATGAGCCGCAAAGCAATTATCGTGTTCGTGATCACCACGCTCATCACAGCCCTGGTGTTCGCTTTTTCGTGGATTTATCTTGCGCAGCTCCTCCGCCAGCGGATGTTCGAGGTCGATGAGACCGCATCCATGCTTACTCATCAGTTGCAGTACGTTGCCTCCAAGGCCGTGCCGGATTTGAGCAGCACTCCCGTCGATACCACCAATCCAATCGCCTTGCGCGCCGCCGTCTCCGAATATCTCCAGACCGACGCCAACCTGAATGACATCCTCGAGTCGGTCATCGAGAATTCTCAGATCGTGTATGACGCCGCCATCGTCGATCCTACCGGCATCGCCATTCTCGATACCAACCCCACGCTGAATGGCAAGCCGATTCCTCCCCGCCGTGACCTTATCGTTTTGCGCGATGCCGGTTTCCGCCGCCAGTTGCGTATGCTCTATAACCCGGGCACCGTCTATGACGTGAGCATCCCGCTCCAGTTAGGCGGGCAGCCCTTCGGCAGCGTGCGAGTCGGAGTCTCCACCGTTTTCCTTCGCAACGAACTGACACCTCGCTTGCAGCAGGCGGCATTTTTCTGTGTGGTCGCGATTTTCTGTTCGCTGGTGCTCTCCGCGGTAATTGCGAATGTGGCGCTCGGGCCGCTCAAACGGATCGCCGCCAATCTCGATATGGCCAGTGCAGGCGACACCGAGATGCTTCCCGCCGACGATTCGCCGGCCGATGAAGTCGGCCTGGTGTCCTTGAAGATCGCTCACCTGGGACGCAAGATCCGCGATACGAACCAGATCTTTTCCGCTCTCAAGGACAACGTCGAGCAGGTCATGGCCAATCTGCAGGATGGCCTCATGCTGTTCACGCCCGATTCCCGGGTCGTGCTGGTCAGCGCCTCGGCCGAAAAGTTCCTAGCCCGCCCCCGCCACGAAATCCTCGGACGCACGGCCGAGGAGATTTTTTCCGACGGTTCGCCTCTCGGGGCGGTCGTACTTCCCGCATTCCTGAAGCGGCGTCCGCTCGCGCAATACGAATTTGACGCGGCCGATAACCGTCGCGTTCAAGTCTCGCTAGACTTTATTCAGGAAGGGGAAGCCTCGATCGGCGCGCTTTTGACGATGCGCGACGTCGAGTCGGTGCGGCGCATAGAAGATGAGATCGAAATCTCCCGCCGCCTCTCCGCCAGTGGCCGCAGAACGAAGGAAGTGGCTCATGAGGTCAAGAATCCCATGAACGCCATCGTGCTGCACCTGCAGCTGCTCCAGAACAAGCTGAATCAGAGCGATCCCGACACCCTGCGACACATGGATGTCATCGGTGACGAAATTCACCGCCTCGACAGGGTCGTACAAACACTAGTGGATTTCACTCGTCCCCGTGAACTCCACGAGCAGGAAATCGATATGCGAAAAATCCTGGAGGACGTTTCGATTCTGGCCGCTCCCGATGCCGAGCAGCATGGCGTGCGACTGCTCCGCGAATTCCCGCAGGAGCCTCTGATGGTTCGAGTTGACATCGATCTCATGAAACAAGCCATCCTTAATCTGGTGTTGAACGGAGTGCAAGCCATGACCAAGGGCGGTACTCTGACCCTCACCGCGCAACGTAAGGACGATGCGGTCATCACCGAGGTCCGCGACCAGGGCAACGGAATACCCCCCGAGCTACAGGAAAAAGTTTTCGAACTCTATTTCACCACAAAAAAAGAGGGAACCGGCATCGGGTTGGCCCAGACCTCCCAGATTGTAGACTGGCACTATGGCTCGGTCGATTTCGAATCCACGGTCGGCGTCGGTACTACTTTCCGCTTGCGACTGCCCGCGGTTAGCCAGAGCCGCCTCGGAGCACAGAAAGAAGTCCCAGCGCGGTCCTGATCGCGTGTAAGTAATAGGAGTGGCTGCATCGTTTGGCCCTGCATCTAATTCAAATATGGGATTTCCCGCCATTCTCGCC
>WNGI01005226.1_pt1 | contig 11660 bp, 10 predicted proteins | sample 5400621 | NCBI WGS metagenome assembly WNGI01 (sample SAMN13153374, study PRJNA577476) | soil metagenome | isolation source: 20 cm soil or saprolite under Garry oak tree replicate 1 | place: USA:California | collected 2016-06-15
CGGCTCCAGGTCTCCGGCCTGGTGGATATCCGTCACGGCGGGCAGATCTGGAACGGCACCAAGGGCGCGCTGTGGAGCTACGGCACGCACCAGGACACGGAGACGCGCGCGACGTGCACCAGCCCGACGAACGCCCTGTCTTGCACCGGCAACGTGAAAACGTTCGGTCAAGGCGGTTGGTGGGATGGACCGGTCGCCGGACCGGGCAAGGGGACCGCGGTCTCGATCGGCGAGCCGTGGTTCAAGTTCATCGCGGCGTGCCCGTTCATCGGCATCGACGAGCCGTGCATCGAGGACGGCGGGTTCGTGAAGCTGCGCGAAGTGTCGGTCAGCTATACGATCGACGCGCCCTGGGTGCAGCGGGCCATCGGGTTCTCGAGCATCGACATCCGCGTGTCGGGCCGCAACCTGAAGACGTGGACCAAGTACAAGGGCCTCGATCCGGAAACGAATCTGGGCGGAGCCACCGCGCGCAGCTTTGGCGGCAACGACTACTTCAATCTGCCGCTGACGCGCTCGTTCGTGTTCACGGTCGGACTCAACCGCTAACGCGAGGGTGACAGCCATGAGACGCATCTGGACCGTCGCGGTGGCAGTCCTGCTCACCGCGACCGCATGTACCAACTTCCTCGACGCACCGAAGGCGGTAGCTGATCCGAACAATCCAACGGTCGCGTCGCGCAATCAGCTCTTCGTCGGCGTGCAAGCCAACACGTTCGGCTACTACGAAGGCTATGTGCCAATGCTCGTGTGCATGTGGATGCAGCAATGCGCCGGCATCAACAGCCGCTTCGTGCAGACGGAGGGCGAGTACGGCATCACGGCCGGCTCCCTCGACTTCACTTTCTCCGGTGTGTACGTCGGCGGCGGCTTGATCGGCATTCGCGCCGTCGAGGCGAGCGCCGAGGCCTCGGGTGACAAGTTGTACAAGGGCATCGCCGAGGTCCATGAGGCGATGATCATGATGCTCACGGCGGACGCCTGGGGCGACGTGCCGTATCGTGAGGCAGTGTCGAACAAATCGAATGCGGTGTTCGATCCACAGCTGCAGATCTATGATGATCTGCTCACGCTACTCGACAAAGCCATCGCCGATCTCAATGGCGGGGGCGCCGGACCAGGTCCGATCGACCTGGTGTACGGCGGTGACAAGACGCAATGGACGCAGGCGGCGCACACGCTGAAGGCGCGGATCTATCTTCATCGCGTCGAAAAGCTCGGCACCGGTGAATACGCCAAGGCGCTCACCGAGGCCAACCTCGGCATCAGCACGCCTGACAACGATTGGCGCACGCAGCATTCTGCGGCCAATGCTGAGCGCAACGTCTGGCAGCAGTTCCAGACGACGTCCGGTTTTGGCCAGGACCTGGTTGCCGGCGCCGAGCTCGTGAACATCATGAAGGCGCAGAACGATCCGCGGCTCACGGATTACTTCGGCGAGAACCCGAATGGCGGCTTCGGCGGCTTCGACGCGACAGTCGGAACGACGGATTTGCACACCGTCTCGCCGCTCGCCGGCGGTCGGGCATCCGACCCGACGTTTCGCCAGCCGCTCATCACCTATGATGAGAATCAACTCATCATCGCCGAGGCGTCGTTCCAAACCGGGAACGCCGCGGCGGCCGCGGCGGCGCTCCACAATGTCCGTAGCCTTCATGGCAAGCCGGACGTCGCGGCGACACTCGACGCGATCATGACCGAGAAGTACATCGCGCTGTTCCAGAATCCTGAAGTCTGGAACGATTACAAGCGAACCTGCTTGCCGGCGTTGAGCCCGGCCGTCGGGCACACGGTGATTCCGGGCCGCTTCCTCTATGGTCAGACCCAGGTGCAGACGGATCCTCAGCCGGCGAACCAGAACGACAACATCACGACGCGACGGAACGCCAACGATACGAACGCGTGTCAGTAGATCCGAGGACACGGCGATGGCTCGCGGCCGTTACGGCCGCGAGTCTCGTCGTGTGCGGTTGTTACGGCTACCTCCCTCCGCAACGAGGCGCGTCGCTCGTTGGTCGCCAAGCGCAGCTCTTGCTGAGCGACTCCGGAGCAGTCGTGCTGACACCCGTGATCGGGCCAAGTGCCGAATCCATCACGGGTCGTGTCGTGACGGACTCAGCGTCCAGCTACGTCGTCTCCCTCTCTAGCGTTAGGCGTCGCGGCGGTGAGGAGACGATGTGGCGCGGCGAGCGCGTGGCAATTTCGCGAACACTAATCACCGAGGCGGCCGAGCGCCGCTTCTCGCCGTCACGCACCGCCCTGTTCAGCGGAATCCTCAGCGCCGGTCTCGTCGCGGCCCGCTTTGCCTTTCAAGGGCATGGTAGCGGCGCTGGTGGTGGGGGCGTCGGTCAGTCAGGCAGCCCACACTAGTAGAAGATGGTGATAGCAGGAGTGGGGTCCACAGGGGCGTCATGGCAATACTGCCATAGCGTCGAGAGGGCCGATGATCCAGAGTGGCAATGAACCCCACTCCTGCTATCAAGATTTCGGAAATACACCATAGGAGCGAACGGACGCTATTTACTCCACGGCGGTGTTACACCGTTCATGCGCGCATACGCGATAAGCTGGCCGAGATGCTCGTGTAGATCGTCCGTCATCGCGAACGACGTCTCGACGATGGTGTGATCGCCGCCGAAGAGCTTCCGTGACCCCGTCAATTGCGCCGCGTCGATGCCGTTGATCGACTGCTTCGCAAAAGCGAATCCTTCCTTCAGGTGCTTGAGCACGTCCTCCTTCGTCGATGCTGATTCAAACTTCTTGAATGCGTCTTGGCCGCGCGGGATCACCGGCGATCGCGCCGCGCCATATGCCATCGGCGCGTAGACGTAAAACTCGCTGGCGACGTGCATGAAGGCTTCGCCCACCGAGCGGACCCCCTCCGCGGGGCGCCACGCGTATTTCTCCGCCGGGAAGGCTTGCGCCAACGCCAGAAATTTGTGTTGAAGCGTGTCGAGATCAGACATGAATTGCTTGCGTACTTCGAGCGCGGCCTCACGATTCGGGACGGCCTGCGCGTGCAGCGCAAGTGGTCGCACCGCGGTGAGCAGAGTGAAAGTGACGATGCCGGCGAATGCGATCTGCGAGCGGCGTCGAGTCATGATGCGGTCCATTTGCAATCTCCTCGGGTGGGTGGAGCGGACGACGCCTACTATAGTCAAAGCGCCAGCGGGCGCTCGTTCATGGTGATGATCGGCCGTTTGACGGGGACGAGCCGGCGGCGCCGCGGTCTACCAGCCTCCGCGGTCATTTAATCGGTCGTACGCGTACTGCACGGCAAACGCGTGCGCGTCGGATACCTCGTCAGGCACGGACGTCCACTCCCCGAGCGCGTCGCCGTACTCGACTTGCGCCTGCTCGAGCGCCTCGTCCGCGCTCGTGTGAAACGTGTCACCGCCAAAGTCGCCGTGGGCGGTGTACCGAAATAGCATCGCCGCGCCCGGCTCCCGATCGACGACGAGGAGAAGGACGTCGGCGACGGGGAGCATCTTCGATGGATCGAGTGGGTAGCCAGCGGTCTGCGCCGTGAATCGCTCGCCGGAGAGCGGCCCGATGAGCGCAATGCGGCGCGGGTGCGCTTGCTCAGTCATCGTGGAAGGCTCGACGCCTGGAGAAAGACATCATAGCAACCACTCTGGGACGCCATCCGTGACACCCTGATCGTCACCTCCTGCGTCCCCCGCCCGGGAACTGCCTTCGACCACGTTCGGGTGGCGCTCTCGGATTCGTTCGCGGCGGTCTTCCAGCCGGCTGAATCCAGCTGTCGCCCGTAATGCGCAAGCACGTCGGCCATCGACATCTCCGTCAGCAACGGCTGGCTTTGCGACTGCGATCCCGTCGTTAGGTTCGACGTTCGACACCGCTGATTCGACACACGGACGTCCCCTGGCGACCAGAGGGGTGGAAGACTCGCGAGCGGCATCTCGGCCATCCGCTGCGCCATATCGGACGTCGACGTGGCGATGAGGCCGACCGAGCTGCTCGTCGCAACGGAGTTCGGCGGGGACCGGTTGCACGCGGGCGAGCCCGCGTTACGCGTTAGGCGCAGTAACGTGACGCCCGTGCCGTGAAACTGCGTCGAGATCGTCATCGCGTCGGACATACCCGCCGCCGCTGTTTTGCAGAACGTCATCGGTACGGTGCCGCGCGGGACGTACTGCAGGCCGCCCATTCGAGATATGGAACGCTCCCGCGCCACCCAACCGTGCTCCGTCAACGAACGACTCGCGAAGGCTTGCGCGCTGTCCGCAGTGCCCGGAAAGGCCATCACGATCTGGATGTAGCTGAGGCTCACGAAGCTACCGAGCACGCGGCCCGCCGGCGGAAGGGCAAATGTGGTGGCGAGATCGGGCGGGAGCTGCCCAACGATGATCTCGCCACCGTCGCTACCGCCGAAGGGGATCAACGCCAGTGCCAACTCCTTCGGGATTTGATCCTGCTGCCCTTGTGAGGGCACTGAGCAAACCGCGCCAAGGATGCACGCTATTGATGCGGCATGAAGGAGGTTGCGCTGACGCATTGGAGTCTCCAACGGTTATGACTATTCACTCAACTTATGCATGCGACGCCAGTCCGCCAGACACGCCGATCGCCATCTACTCCCTATGAATTGCCTCGATTGGCGGCAGCCCTGCCGCGCGCAGCGCCGGGTAAAGGCCGAACGTCAGCCCCACGAACACCGATGCCAGCACGGCGACTCCGATCGTGCTCGGTGACACCCAGGCGTACACCGGCGCGTTCGTGCGCGCGCGCATGATCGCCGAGACGCCGAACGAGGTCGCGAGGCCGAGCGCGACCCCGAACAAGCTTCCCGCCGCGGAAATCGCCACCGACTCGCAGAGAAACTGAACCAGGATATGTCGGTGCTGCGCGCCTGCTGCCTTGCGGATACCGATTTCACGGGTCCGTTCCACGACCGAAGCGAGCAGCACATTCATGATGCCGATCCCACCGACGAGGAGCGACACGCCGGTGATCGCACCCATGAGCAGCTTGAACACGAGCATGCCTTGCTCCACCTGCTCGACCCGTGACCGATTCATGCTCACGTCGACCCGTCCTTGCCACGCGCCCACGCGCCGCGTGAGCCATTGCTCGATGCGCAGCCGGGTCACCGAGGACTCTTCGACGCGATCGACCTTGACGAGCAGTATCGGCGCACGGGCGCCAAACGCTCCGACGCTCACCTCCGCCGCCGTCGCGACCGGCATATACACGAGTCGCTGGCGTTCCTCCGGGTCGGCGGTGAGAATCCCGACGACGACGCGTGGCCGCCCTTGGAAGAACACTGTGTCGCCAACGAGCGCCGCCGCGGCGGAGGTGAGGGGGCCGGTCGGCGGCGGAATCCGACGCAACGGCGCGGATTCGCGAGAGGGCGGCCGGACGAGCGAGTTCGCCGCCGCCCGGGAGAGCACGACGACGCGCGCATCGGTCCGCCCTTCCTCTCGCGTGAAGAACCGACCCGTTTCGATCGTTAGGCTCCGCATTGCTTGAATGCCCGCCGTCACGCCGGCCAGCTGCACGCCCCGTGCCGACGTGTCGCCGCGCGTGCGCGCGAGCGAGGCGCCGAGCGTGAAGAGCGCCACGCCATTCCCGGGTCCAACCGCTCGCTGCAAAGAGTCCGCGTCAGCGACAGTGAAGGCCGGGACGTCGGTGTTCTCGACCGGCACGCCGTCTACTTCGTGATATGGCTGCGGCGCGACGGTGATCGTTTGCAGATCAGTCGTGCGCTCGATCTGCCGCCGCGCGTAGTGCTCGACGCCGTCGCCTAACGATAGCACCGACACGAGCGCCGCCACGCCCATGATGACGCCGAGCGTCGATAGAAGCGTCCGCAGCGGATTGGCGCGGAGCGTCTCGACACCGACCTTGAGCGACGCGAGAAAGACAGGGCTGATCATGTGCGTCCATGACGAAGGAAGCCCGGCCGCCTGTGTCAGCGGCCGGGCTTATTACGCGTCAGGCTCGATTATCGTTCGACGATGATCAGATATTTCGACGGCGCCCAGAACTTGTCGATGTCCTTGATCTTGAGATTGCCGCGAAAGCTCGGTCCGTCACGCTGCGGCGCTTCGGCGTCATCGAGACTCTGTCGGGAAACGATCTGATATCGTCGCGAGGTATCGGGCACTGTGATCTGCTGGACGTTGCGCACGTCGATCGCCGTGAACTGCTCGCGATCCAGATTGCGCGCCGGCACCAGCGTCCGTCCGACACGAGCAATCAAGAGATTCGCGCCCCCTTCCTTGACGATGATCCCCTTCTTGATGAGCGCGTCTTCATCGCCGATGACGTAATACGCTTTGCTCTGCGTCGCGCGCAATTCGTTCACCGTGAGGTCGAGCGTGTCGACCTTCGCCTGCATCAGCGCGATCGTCTGCGCCTGCTGATCGATCTGCGACGTCAGCTCGGCGATGCGCAGCGCGTCGGCATCCACTTGTGTTTTGAGCTTCTCGTTGTCGCTCTTGAGCTCTTCCTCACGCTTGCGCGCGTCGGCGAGATCCTTCGCCGTCTGCTGTGCGCGCTCCACGAGCGCGCTCACCCGCTTGAGCATGTCCCGCCGCGCTTGCAACTGCTCCTCGATGGGACTCTCTACGTTCTTCTTGCGCTTGGACTTCGGGAGTCCTTTGACCTTCGACACCGTGCTGTCGACCTTCGCGATGAAGCTGTCGGCGTCGCCGACGACTTGCGACAACGAATCCTTCTGCGCTTCGAGCTTCGCCATCAGCACTCTTTGCTGACCGGCAAGGGCCTGTGCGCTGTCGGCGCGCGCTTTCTCTTTCGCGGATGTGCAGGCGACGGCGAGCGGGAGCGCGAGAATGGCCGCGGGCCAGAGACGCTTCATAGATCGAGACCTCGAGGGGTAGTAACGTAAGTCTGCCGCGGGCAGTGCCCGCTTCCTCGGGGATGACGATCAGCGGCGCGCGAAGGTCTCGTCCGCCTTCAAAGTGACTTAGAGCACTCCTTTGAAATCGACCTAGCTACAACTGCTCGGGGCGGCTGGATTTGCCAGGTCGAAATGGCACGTGAGCGTCCCAAAGCCAGTGACCACGGTGACCGTAACGACGCTCGTGCCGTTGAACGTGATTGTCTCCCTCGTGATCGTCGTCAACGATTGCTGGCCATTGGGCGTGACGGAGGTCGTTTGATCGATTTGAACGCTGCCCGACTGTGGCCAGCGTTGCCCAGCCTTGGCATTGGGCAGGACGATGTTGGTCGTCAGCTCCGTTTGGTTCGTCGTCACGTGAATCGGGCCGAGGGCCGTGCTCATCGTTCCATCGATCTTCGTCGCGGCTCTTCCGTTGAGTGTGTGCTTCGTGGTCTGAATTCCGCTCAACGTCATGTCGTCACTGCGATCGATGGCGACCGTGCTCGTTCCCGACGTCCGATCATTGAACGTCAGCGTCCCTATGATCGTGGATTTCGTCTCGATCGCGACGGTTTGCTCGCTTGGCTTTGATTGCGGATTGTTCGCCGCATCCAGAAGCCTGAACATCCGCGTGAACGTCAGGCCGTTCGACGTAATAGTCGGACAAACGAAGTAGCCCGTGGACGGCGTGAAGACACAATTGGCCGGCGCAAATGTCGGCGAGGCGGAGAAGACAAGGCCAACTTCGGGCGACGCGACGCTTACGGCTGATCCGATGCCCGAAACGGACATCTCACCGATCAGCGAAGCCACGTCAGGAACGTTAGGCGTCGATGGCCCGGTCGATGAGTCCGAGCAAGCGGCAACGAGCGCCGCGACCGCCAGCAGGGCGAAACGGGAACGAGGGGCAACGGACATCTTTTCCTCCGGCTGAAGCCCGTCTCTGATACTGAAGACAGGCCCGGAGAAAGACAACTATTCCTTCCCTTCCCTCATCAGCTCCGCCATCACCTTCGGCATTTCTCCGGAGCGCATGCTCACCGCTTCCGACCACGCTCGCACTCGATCACGTCCAGTTCGTTTAGCCGCATACAACGCTTCGTCGGCGCGGATCTTCATCTCCTCGGCGATATTCTTCCCGCGCTCCGCAACGAGCGGTCGATCTCCGTCGGTCGAGACCACACCGATGCTCATCGTGAGACGGATCTCCTTGTTGTTCACGCGGAATACATGGTCACGGAAGGTGTCGCACAACCGATTGGCCAGATGAAAGGCGCCGTTGCCTGGCGTGTCGGGCAAGAGAATAGAAAATTCCTCACCACCCGTCCGCGCCACGACGTCACCAGCGCGCGCGGTCTGCAGGAGTAGCGCACCCGCCTCACGGAGTACGGCATCGCCAACGACGTGGCCGCGCGTGTCATTCACGGTTTTGAAGTGATCGAGATCGAGGGCGAGCAATGACATCTCGCTGCCGGCACGCGACGATCGCGCCATCTCGCGCGCGAGTGACTGCTCGAAACCCCGTCGATTCATGCAGTTCGTAAGTGGGTCGGTCAGCACCATGCTCGCGAGCTGCATGCGCACGCGGTTGTACACGCGTCCGACGAGCGTGACGGCGTCCGGTCGGCCGTCCGCGGACGTGTCGTACTCCTGCGAGAAGTCGCCTTCTTCAGCGCGCTCGAAGAGTGCGACGATGTTGTTGAGTCGCTTGCGGAAGCTTCCGTATTGCAGAACGAAGACGCCGGCAGCGAGCGCGAAGACGCCGACCGACCACAGTTCCTCCGACCAGATGAGTCGCGCGCCGCGACCGATCATGACGTGAACCGTGTAGAGGTAGCCGGTCACCACGAGGGCGCCCGCGAATGCTGCCTGATCTGGACCGAAATAGGTCTCCGTCAGATGCAGCACCAGGAAGGAGAAGATCAGAATGCGGTCGTAATAAAACGGCGGCGACGAAACGAGCGTCGATCCGAAAATGAAAAGAATGTCGGCAATGACCGTGACCGCGACCGACCAATTCGGCGCCCGACCGGTCTTCTGCACGAAGAGCGCAACCGCGGTGATGACGGCGATGTAGCCGCACACACCCTCGAGAAGATAGAGCGCGTTCCCCTGGAGAATCCGGTGCTGCTGGAGAACGAACTCCGCTCCACCCGCGACGAGCGCGACGATCATACGCACGCGGCTCTGCCAGAGCAGCACCTCGGCGTTGACGCTGGCTCTCGATTGGCTGGTGGAGTTCAAGCGGAATGGGGTGTGGGGCAAGTACTTACTCTTGGACGAGCGCCGGAAGTGGCTGGTCACCCGTGGTCGGGCACGATGATCTTCTGGGCAGAAGGGCGAGCCGAAACGAGCGAGCCGAGAAAGGCGAGCCGAGAAGAGCGAGCCGAAAAGAGCATGACGGATTCGGAATAGACGGGCGCGCTGCGCGCGCCCGATTTCCTTATCACCGCGTAGTTTTCGCCTCGTACCTTTCGGCCCGCTCTTTTCGGCCCGCTCTTTTCGGCCCGCTCCTTTCGGCTCGCTCTTCTCGGCTCGCTCTTCTCGGCTCGCTCTTTTCGCCCTCCTTCACCCGCACTCGTGAGCGATACCTCCCTCCTCCCTTCGGACCTCGCCAGTCGGTCCCTCTCCGTCCGCGAGATTGTGCTCAGCCTCTCCGACGCCGAGCGGGCAATTGAGCATCTTGGAAAAGCCGGACGCCGCCTCGAGGCGTGGGAAGGGTGGGTGAAGTTTGCCGATGGCAGCCGCACGCACTCGTTGAGACATCCGGGCTCGTTCGTCCTCCCGGCCGACGGTGCGCGGGCGGCGGCCGTGACGCTGGAGAGCATCCGCAAGGCGCAGTCGGTCTGGGACCGGACCCCCGAGTATCCGGGCGCCGCGCTATACTTCTGCTTGACGGTCGCTCCCGCCTAACGCGGTATCAGTGCGGTCTTTGGGTGGTCGGTGGAGGGTGACGGGGGTGGTCGGCAACGCGTCTTGACACGGGGCGTTGGCGCGCCGAAACAGGCGTTGACGTCAGAGTTTCCCACCCTCCCTTGGAGTCGTCGATGTTTCTCGTCTGGATCGTGCTCCTCATCGGGCTCGTTGGCCTTGTCCAACTGCTCGATCGAGTACGGCGACTGGAACAGACGATCGCTGATTTGCGTTACACGATCGAGCGCCTGACGAGGCGTCTCGACGAGGGGATCGCGCCACGATCGGCCGCTGCACCGAGGCCCGCGCCCAAGGCGGTGCAGAGTTACGAGGCTCCCACCGTCCGCCCAATGCCGGCGACTCCACAGGAGCCCCAGGTCGTCGAGGAGCCCGAGATCGGCTTCGAACCGGCACTCCTTGCCCAACTCGCGCAATCATCCGCACCGAGCCCCGAGCCCGCGAAGGCCGAACCGGTCGTCAGCCGTCCCAAAGAGAAGACCGCGCCTCCATCTCCGCCAATCGCTCCACCACGCGCCGCGCGGCCGGCGGCATTCGAGCCATCACCACCGAAGCGATCGTTCGATTGGGAAGCTCTAATCGGCGTGAAGTTCTTCGCGATCGTCGCGTCGCTCGCGCTCTTTCTCGCCGGCGGCTTCTTTGTCAGCTACTCGATGGAGCACGGTTGGCTGACGCCATCGTTCCAGTTCGCGATCGGCATCCTCGCCGGCGTCATCTGTCTGGTCCTCGGCGAGCTGAAGGGGTCCCGTCGTTATGCATGGACCGCGGACGCGCTCGACGCGGCCGGCATCGCGCTGCTGTACGTCGTCTTCTTCGCCGCCTTCGCGCGGTGGCATCTGGTTGGCTCGACCGTCGCGTTCGTGCTGTTCGTGATGGCGACCGTGGTCGCCGTCTTGCTCTCCATCCGGCGCGCATCGCTTCTCATCGCGCTTCTCGGCCTCGTCGGCGGCTTCGCCTCACCGGCGATCGTCGCCACCGGTCAGGACAACCCAATCGGGTTGTTCGGCTACCTGTTGCTCCTCAATGCGGGACTCGCCTGGGTCGCCTACAAAAGGCGGTGGCCGCTGCTCACCGCCATCAGCCTCGGCATAACGACCATATACCAATGGGGCTGGGTTTCGAAGTTCCTCACTACAGGCAAGCTGCCGCTCGCCGCCGCGATCTTCCTGATCTTTCCTGTGATGAGCTTCGTCGGGTTGTCGTTGAATCGTCCGGCGGAGGACGAGCGTCGCTCGACGAATGTGCTGTTCGCGAACGCGGCCCGAATCGGCGCGGTGCTGCCGCTGCTCTTCTCGATCTATCTCGCCACCGTACCCGCGTACGGCGCGCGATACGGCATTCTCTTTGGATTCCTCTTCGTTCTCGACGCCGGCCTCTTCGCCGTTGCCGTCTTCCAGGGTCCGCGCCTCCTTCATCTCCTCGGCGCGGTCTCGACGTTGATCGTGTTTGGCATCTGGTTCGGCGGTTCGTACGACTCGTCGGCGTGGCCGTGGGTGCTACTCGCCGTGGCCGCATTCACAGTGTTTTACCTGGCCGCGCCGTTCATTTCATCGACCAAGTTCGTTAGGCGACGCGCCGGCGACTTCGCGCTTAGTGAGCTGGGGTCGCGCGCTGTTCTCGCCGCGCCCCTCCTTCTCTTCGTTTTTTCCGTGCTCGCCGCTATCGAACCGCGGGCGGCGTCCCCCGCTCTGCTGTTCGGCGTCTTGCTCGTTCTGCTCGGTGCGTGCTCGGCGTACGCGATCGTACGGCGGGAAGGGATCGTCCACTTCATCGCCGCGTTCTTCGTTGTGGCCGCGGAAGCCGTATGGTCGGCCAAGCATCTCGCGCCGCCGCGATTGCTCGCCGCGATGGCGATCTACGG
>WNGI01005228.1_pt1 | contig 11658 bp, 8 predicted proteins | sample 5400621 | NCBI WGS metagenome assembly WNGI01 (sample SAMN13153374, study PRJNA577476) | soil metagenome | isolation source: 20 cm soil or saprolite under Garry oak tree replicate 1 | place: USA:California | collected 2016-06-15
CTCGGTGTCAAATTCCGGAGACAGCACCCTATCGGCCCTTACATCGTGGACTTCGCATGTTGTCGAGCGAAGCTGGTCGTTGAGATCGACGGTGAAATGCACGAAAAGGCGTATGACATTCGCCGCGACCGATGGCTCGAGTCTCTCGGCTGGCGAGTGATGCGCCTCGTATTGCAGGAAATCGACGAGGGCCTAGACGCGGCGGTTGACGCGATTGCCTTCGAGCTGGAGCATCCAGGGTCCCTGTTGAGGTACGAACAGCGTTCTGGTGATTTGTTGGAGCCATCTGACGCCCCCACCTAGCCTCCCCACACGGTGGGGAGGGACGTGTTGGAGCCGTCTGACGCCCCCACCTAGCCTCCCCACACGGTGGGGAGGGACGTGTTGGAGCCATCTGACGCCCCCACCTAGCCTCCCCACCCAGTGGGGAGGGACTGCCTCTAAGGCTTGGCTGGGGCCGCCGCCGCAGGCTCTTTCTGCTTGTGCTTGGTCGGCGTGAACTTCAGACCGTCCTCGCCTTCCACGTCGATCAGCACGGTGTCACCGCGCGCGATCTTGCCGCGGAGCAGGTGCTCGGACAGCTGGTCCTCGATCCGGCTGGTGATCACGCGTCGCAGCGGACGCGCGCCATAGATCCGGTCGTAGCCTTCCTTCGCGAGCAGGTCCTTCGCCGCGTCGGTCACCTCGATCGTGATCTGCTGCTCGGCCAGGTGCTTGCCCAGCCGCACCATCTGGAGGTCGACGATCTGGCGGATCTGCTCCGTCGTCAGGCTCTTGAACACGACGACGGCATCGACGCGGTTCAGGAACTCTGGCCTGAACATGCGCTTCAGCTCCTCGTCGATCTTCTCCTTGGTGTTCTTGTGCCGGCGCTCGACCTCCTCGGCTTCGTCCACGACGGCGGGCTGGAAGCCCAGCGATGTGGCGGCCTGGTTGACGTCGCGGATGCCGAGGTTCGAGGTCATGATGATCACGGTGTTGGCGAAGTTGACGATCTTGCCCTTGGCGTCGCTGAGCCTGCCGTCCTCGAGGATCTGCAGGAGCATGTTGAAGACCTCGGGGTGCGCCTTCTCGATCTCGTCGAAGAGGATCACCGAGTAAGGCCGGCGCCGCACCGCTTCGGTGAGCTGTCCGCCCTCGTCGTAGCCGACGTAGCCCGGAGGCGACCCGACGAGCCTCGCGGTCGTGTGGCGCTCCATGAACTCCGACATGTCGAGCTTGATGAGCGCGTCCTCGGAGTCGAACAGGTACTCGGCCAGCGCGCGCGCAAGCTCGGTCTTCCCGATGCCGGTGGGGCCCAGGAAGATGAACGAGCCGATGGGCCGGCGCGGGTTCTTGAGGCCGGCGCGCGCGCGCCGCACCGCCTGCGACACGGTGACGATCGCCTCGTCCTGTCCGACCATGCGCTTGTGGATCTCCTCCTCCATACGCAGCAGCCGCGACGTCTCCTCCTCCACCAGTCGCGAGACGGGGACGCCGGTCCACGCGGCGACGATCTGCGCGATATCCTCCTCGCCCACCTCGGGCACGGTCTCGCCCAGCTTGTCGCGCCACGCGGCTTCCTTGGTCGCGAGCTTGTCCTGCAGCTTCTTCACGCGGTCGCGCACGGCGGCCGCGGCCTCGAAGTCCTGCTTGTTCACCGACTCGTCCTGGTCGAGCCGGTACTTCTTGATCTCCTTCTGCAGCTCCTTCAGATCGTCGGGAGTCGTGGTGAGCTTCATGCGCACGCGCGCCGATGCCTCGTCGATGAGGTCGATCGCCTTGTCGGGGAGCGCGCGGTCGCTCACGTAGCGGTCGCTCAGGGTCACTGCTGAATGCACCGCGGAGTCCGTGATGATCACGCGGTGGTGCTTCTCGTACAGCGACTTCACGCCGTTGAGGATCTCGATGGTCTCGGCCAGCGTCGGCTGGTCGACGAACACCGGCTGGAAGCGGCGCTCGAGCGCTGCATCCTTCTCGATGTACTTGCGGTACTCGTTGAGTGTCGTCGCACCGATGCACTGGATCTCGCCGCGCGCGAGCGCGGGCTTGAGGATGTTGGCCGCGTCGATGGCGCCCTCGGCCGCGCCGGCGCCGACGAGCGTGTGCAGCTCATCGATGAACAGCACTACCTCGCGGCTGGAGCGGATCTCGTCGAGGATCTTCTTCAAGCGCTCTTCGAACTCGCCGCGGTACTTGGTGCCCGCGACCAGCGCGCCCATGTCGAGCGTGAGCACGCGCTTGTGCTGCAGCGACTCGGGCACGTTGCCGAGGTTGATCTGCTGCGCGAGACCCTCGGCGATCGCCGTCTTGCCTACGCCGGGCTCGCCGATGAGCGCGGGGTTGTTCTTGGTCCTGCGGCTCAGGATCTGGATGACGCGCTCGATCTCCATCTCTCTACCGATGACCGGGTCGAGCTGGTTGCGGCGCGCGAGCTCGGTGAGGTCGCGGCCAAACTGGTCGAGCAGCGGAGTCTTGGAAGGCTTCTTCGGCGCGGGCTCGGCCTCGGTCTCCGCGCTGGAGTCGTGCAGCAGACGCTCGATCTCCGACCGCACCTTTTCGAGCGTCGCGCCCAGGTCCTCGAGCACGTGGGCCGCGATGCCCTCGCCTTCGATGAGCAGGCCGAGCAGCAGGTGCTCGGTGCCGACGTAGTTGTGGCCCATGCGCCGCGCCTCTTCGAAGGAGATCTCGATCACCTTCTTGACGCGGGACGTCGGGATGATCTGCTGGATGATGATCCGCTCGTTGCGACCGAGGACAGACTCGATCGTCTGGCGAACCTTGCCGATCTCCACGCCAAGGTTGTTCAGAACCTTGGCGGCGAGGCCCTCGCCTTCACGGAGTAGACCCAGGAGTAGGTGCTCGGTCCCTATGTAGCTGTGGTGGGATCGTTCTGCTTCTTCCTGTGCGAGCGTGAGAACCTTCTTGGCTCGCTCAGTGAATCTCTCGAACGGGTACATCGTGCTCATGACGTTTCCTCGACTCTTATAGGTACTCCGGCGACTCGGTGGGGCCAGCACCTCCTCGTACTAATAACTCGCATGCCCTCGCAAGCGTGCAAGTAATATACCGTCCCCCTCACCCTGCAGATTCCCTCTAACGCGCCCGCCGGGAGGCCGTTTTCCGATCGTTTGGGCCGCTGGCTGCCCGTGGTTGTCGCCTTCGGTCTGCCGACTTTCTTTCTCCCCAACCTGATCGACGAATTCATCCTGCCGAGGGCGTCACTCGTCATCGCGGGCGCCTGCCTCGGGGCGGGCCTTGCGTTGCTGACGCCGGACCGGCCGTCCCTTGGCCGGCTGCGCTGGCCGCTGATCGCCGCAGCCGTGGCGGCGGTCCTGGCGTTCGCGTTCTCGGTATCGCCGGCGACGAGCTTCGCGGGCTCGTACCTACGATACGAGTCGCTCCCGGTCAGGCTCGCGTACCTCGTGCTCGCCGCAGTGCCCGTCTGGCTTCTGCGCGACGACAGGTCACGTGACCGCTTGGTCGCAGCCTTCGTCCTTGGCACCTCCATCGCCAGCCTGGAGGCCCTGCAGCAGCTGGTCACCAGCGCGCCCTTCCGGCCGGACGGCAACGTCGGCAACGCAGGGATCCTCGCGGCGATGATCACGATGGCGGTGCCGCTCGCCATCGCGCGCGCGCTGCGAGGCGGGCTGTTCAGCGTCGCCTGGTGGCTGGGCGTGGTCGCGCTCGCGGCCGGCCTGTACGCGTCGACGTCGCGCGCGGGCGCCCTCGGCGTGATGGCGGGCTGCCTCGCGCTGGTGGTGCTGCGGCTGAAGGGACGCACAGCGCTCATCTCCGCCGCCGGAGCCGCAGGGCTGGTAGCGCTTGCGCTGCTCGCGATCCTGATCTCGCCGCTGCGCGAGCTCAATGGCGATCCGGGCCCGGCTCGCATCCATCTCTGGAGCGACGCGCTGGGGATGCTCATCGCGCGGCCGCTGACGGGTTGGGGCGAAGACTCGACGGGTATCGCGCTCGGCAGATTTCTCACCGGCCAGTGGGCAGGGCCTTATGTGACCTTCGACCGCGTGCACAACGGCGTCCTCGACACGGCCGTCACGCAGGGCGTCCTTGGCGTCGTCGCGCTCGGCGTGGTGATCGGCGTCGTCGCCCACGGCGCGTGGAAGCATCGCCAGAACGACTCTGTCGGTCCGCTTGCGGCCGCGTGCGTCGCCTACTCCGTGTGGGTCTTCTTCAACTTCGACTGGGCGCCGGCCACCGGCGCGTTCTGGCTGCTGCTCGGAACGTGCTGGTCGGCGGTGCGGGCGGCTGAGAGCGACAACCAGCCCGCGCCGAGCACAGTGCCGGCGTGGCACGCGCTGGGCGCGATTGGGCTGGCAGTCGTCGCGACCGCCCTCGCGGCGATGCCGATCCTCGCCGAGGCCTGGTACGCGGACGGCCGCACTGACCTGGCGGTGCGCGTCGATCCGTTCCAGTCGCAGTACCACCGGGCGCTCGGCGAGACGCTGATCGCGCAGGGCGACCTGAGCGGCGGCGTCCAGGAGCTGCGCCTGGCCGGCCGCCTCGGCAACTCCGATCCCGGTCTTTACGTCGAGCTCGGCGACGAGGAGCTGCAGCAGGGCAACCCCGCCGCAGCGCGGGCGGACTACGAGATGGCGCTGGCCATCAACCCGTTCTGGCAGCCCGCCCTACAACGCCTGTCAGGCAGCTAGTTCCTCCCCACCTGGTGGGGAGGTTAGGTGGGGAGGCTAAAGCTAGCCTTCCTCGTCGTCCTTGTCGAAGTACTCGTCCGGCCGGCCGCCGGCCCGGCTTGGGACCAGGTTCGCCGGAGGCGCGGAAAGCTGCTTCAGGCTGAGCGAGATGCGGCGCCGCGCAGTGTCGATGCCGATGACCTTGACCTGCAGCGTCTCGCCGACCTTAAGCACGTCCTCGGTCCTCTCCACGTGGTCCCACGAGAGCTCCGATATGTGAAGCAGGCCCTCGATGCCGGCCATGATCTGCAGGAAGGCGCCGTACTTCTTGGTCTTCGTGACCTGGCCCTCGACGATCGAGCCGATGGGCATCGACTGCACGAGCTTCTCCCACGGGTCCTGCTGCAGCTGGCGCAGCGACAGCGAGATGCGCGTCTGCTCGGGGTCGAGCTTGATGACCTTCACGGTCACCTCCTCGCCGAGCTGGAGAACGTCGGTGACCTTGGACACGCGGTCCCACGAAAGCTCCGAGATGTGGATGAGCCCGTCCGCGCCGCCGATGTCGACGAATGCGCCGTAGCTCGTGATCCCTGAGACCGTGCCCTTCACCGTGCTGCCCGTCTGCAGCCGGCTGAAGAGCTCCTCGCGCTTGCGCGCGCGATCCTCGTCCTCGGCCGCCTTCTGGCTGACGATGAGCCTGTTCCGCTTGCGGTTGACCTCGAGGATCTTCACCGCGATGCGCTGGCCGACGAGCGATTCCAGGCTGCCCGCGTAGGCGCGCGCCACCTGGCTCGACGGCAGGAATCCGCGGAGGCCGAGCACGTTGACGATGAGCCCGCCCTTGTTCTGCTCGCGCACGTCCGCCTCGATGACGGAGCCGTCGGTCTGCTTCTCCGCGGCCACGAGCCACGTCGTCTCGGCGCGAGCGCGCCGCAGGCTCAGGACCACGTTTCCTTCCTCGTTCTCCGGCTGCAGGACGAAGACCTTGATCTGGTCGCCTGGCTCGAGCCCCAGCGCGTCGGCTTCGCCGCGCAGGCCCAGCTCCTTGCTGGAGATCACGCCTTCGGCCTTGGCGCCGATGTCGACCAGCACTTCGTCCGGGTCGACGCGGACAACGATTCCGTCCACGATGTCCCCGTGGTTCGGGGTCTTGAAGGCCTCCTCCTCGAAGTGGAGGTAGTCCTCCATGGTCATCGGAGCTGACTGGTCTTCTGTCTCCTCCTCAGACTGTGTCAGGACGGCACCGGATTCATTGGGCAAAGTACGAACCCCCTAAGGATTTTTGGTGTGGTGTTGGTCGTCAAAACGGCCTTCGCCAAAACGGAAAATTAATTGTAACTCACGAATTCCGATCAGCCAGGAAAAGGTTTTGAGACCTCGTGGTTGTCGATCAGGCGGGTTTTTCCGATCTTTGCAGCAAGCACAGCCAGCGTGCCCGGAGGCTTGAATGTCGACGGGTCGACCAACTCCGCGTAATCGATGCTGGCGAGCGGCTCGGCGGTCAAAACCTCGTGAATTCGAGCGCGCAGACGGCCAGCATCCCGCTCACCTGACGCGTACATCTCGGCCGCGACCCGAAGAGACCGGCTCAGGCTCAAGGCCGCCGCCCGCTCGGCCGGGCTCAGGTACGCGTTGCGCGAGCTCACGGCCAGCCCGTCCGCCTCGCGCACGATCGGGCAGACGACGATCTCGACCCCTGTGTCCAGATCCGCCGCCAGCCGCTTCACGACAGCCACCTGCTGCGCGTCCTTCTGGCCGAAGTAGGCCCGGTCGGGATCGACCGCCCACAACAACTTGGTGACCACCGTCGCCACGCCCTCGAAATGGCCCGGCCGTGAGGCGCCCTCCAGCAGCTCTGACACGCTGCCCACCATGACCCGCGTCGAAGCGCTCTCGGGGTACATGTCCTCGACCCCAGGCATGTAGACCGCGTCGACGTCCATCCCGCGGAGCATCTCGAGGTCCTTCTCGATCGGGCGCGGATAGCGCGCCAGGTCCTCGCCCGGCCCGAACTGGAGAGGGTTGACGAAGATGCTCACCACGACCAGGTCGTTCTCGGCGTCCGCGCGCTCGATAAGGCTCCGGTGCCCGGCGTGAAGCGCGCCCATGGTTGGCACCAGCCCGATCGAATACTCGGCCCACTCCTGAACCTTGGCCCGCATCGCTGCGGGGGTTTCAATCGTGATCAGCGGCTAGGGCGCCCCGTACTTGACCTCTTGAGCCGACGGCTTGACGCCGTTCGCCGAGTACTCGTGCTCCGGGCCTGGGAACGTGCCCTTGCGCACCTCGTCGGCGAACTCCTGAGCGGCGCGCGTGATGTCGTCCGCCAGGTTCGCGTAGCGCTTCACGAACTTCGGCGCCTTGCCAGTGGTGAGGCCCACGAAGTCGTGGAACACGAGCACCTGGCCGTCCGTCTGCGGCCCGGCGCCGATGCCGATGGTCGGGATGTGAACCGAGCTCGTCACCCGTCCCGCCAGGATGGACGGCACCCCTTCCAGCACGAGGCTGAAAGCGCCGGCCTCCTCGAGCGCCTTTGCGTCCGCCAGGATCCGTTCGGCCTGAGCCTCTGTCTTGCCCTGCACCTTGAATCCGCCCATCTGGTGCACGAACTGCGGCGTCAGTCCAAGGTGCCCCATCACGGGGATGCCCATCTCGGTGAGCTGCTTCGTGATCTCGATGACGCGGCCGCCGCCTTCCAGCTTGACCGCGTGCATGCCGCCTTCCTTCACGAAACGCCCCGCGCTCTCGATGGCCTGCTCGACCGACAGGTGATAGGACATGAATGGCATGTCGCCCACGAGCAGGGCCTGCCGCGACCCGCGTGCCACCGCCTTGGCGTGGTGGATCATCTCGTCCAGCGTCACCGGCAGGGTGGTTGGGTAGCCCAGCATCACCATGCCTAGGCTGTCGCCGACGAGCAGGATCGGGATGCCGGCCTCGTCGAGGATCCGCGCGCTTAGAAAGTCGTAGGCCGTGAGCATGGCGAAGCGCCTGCCTTCGTCTTTGAACCGCTGGACATCCAGCACCGTCGTCATCGACGTCTCCTCCTTCGGGTCGCTGCCACATCTCGGGTCAACGCCCTACGCACCCGCTCCGCCGCGGCGGGGTCGAGCCCCGCTTCGCGCGCGATCTCGAGCGCGATCGAAGCAAGGATACGGTAAAGATCGGGCCGGTCAAGCGCTTCGAGGTGCCGCCTGACGGTGTCCGCGTCGCCCCTTCGGATGGGCCCCGTGAGCGCCCTGGTCACGCCTTTGCGGCGGATGTTCTCCACCACGCCGTCGAGCAGCGGCAGCAGCGCTCTGGTCGCGTCCTGCTCCGACCAACCGATCCGCATGAGCTGGCGCACCCCTTCGCTGAAGGCGGCGAGCACGAAGTTCGAGGCATACACCGCCGCGGCGTGATACAGCACCCTCTCGTCCGCGGCAACTTTTCGTGGCCTGGCTCCCAGCTCGCGGGCGAGACGATGCAGCTTGCGCAGGAGTGGCGGCGTCGAGGCGTCGACCGCAATCGCGATGCCGCGAAAGGCGTCGGGCTCGCGCGGGAACGGGAAGGACTGCAGCGGATGGAACGAGCCGACAGCATGGCCGCGCAGCGGAGCCAGGACGTCGAGCGTCAGGGCCCCGCTCAGGTGGATGAAGCTGACCGCGGGCGCCGGATTGGTCGCCGCGAAGCGTGCGGCGACCTCGCCAATCACCGGGTCGGGCACCGCCAGGAAGACGATGCCGTCCGGCGGTGGCTTGAGCGCGGCGCGCGCGGGCACCAGCCTGGCGTGAAGCGCGCGAGCAAGGCTGCGGCCGAGGTTGCCCCGCCCCGCGACGACTAAACGATCTGGCGTTCTAGCTTGCTGAGGAGCTCGCGGCGGCCGGAGCCTCGGGCTCCTGGTTCAGGATCGCGTCCAGCTCTTTGCCGTCGAGCGTCTCGACGACCTTCAGCCGCTCGACGACCGCGTCCATCTTGCCGCGGCGCGCGACCAGGATTCCCTTGGCGGTCTGGTAGCCGTGGTTGATGATCGATCGGATCTCCTCGTCGATGATCGCGGCCACCTCTTCGGAGTAGTTGCGCTGCTCGCCGAGGTCGCGGCCCAGGAATACCAGCTCCTCTTTATGGCCCATCGTGACCGTGCCGAGCTTGTCCGACATGCCCCACTGCGTGACCATGCGACGCGCCATCTGCGTCGCCTTCTGGATGTCGTTCTCGGCGCCTGACGTAACGTCGCCGAACACGATCTCCTCCGCGACGCGGCCCCCCATGATGCCCGCGATCTGGTCCATGAGCTCGTCCTTGGAGATGAGGTACTTGTCCTCTGCTGGAAGGCTGAGCGTCCAGCCCAGCGCCATGCCGCGGGAGATGATCGAGACCTTGTGCACCGGGTCCGCGTGCGGCAGCGCCTTCATCACGAGCGCGTGACCGGTCTCGTGGTAGGCGATCACTTCCTTCTCGTGGTCGGAGATGCGGCGGCTCTTGCGCTCAGGGCCGGCGATCACGCGCGCGATCGCCTCCTCGAGCTCGTCCATGCCGATGACCTTCTTGTTCGCGCGCGCGGCAAGGATCGCCGCCTCGTTGATCAGGTTCGCGAGGTCAGCGCCGCTGAATCCTGGCGTCTGGCGGCCGAGCACGTCCAGGTCGACAGTCGAGTCGAGCGGCTTGTTGCGCGCGTGCACGTCGAGGATGGCGCGGCGGCCCTTGATGTCCGGCCGGTCCAGAGTCACGTGGCGGTCGAAACGCCCCGGCCTCAGCAGCGCCGGGTCCAGCACGTCCGGCCTGTTGGTGGCCGCGATGACGATGACGTGAGTGTTGGTGTCGAAGCCGTCCATCTCGACCAGCAGCTGGTTGAGGGTCTGCTCGCGCTCGTCGTGACCGCCGCCGAGGCCGGCGCCGCGCTGGCGGCCGACCGCGTCGATCTCGTCCACGAACACGATGCAGGGCGAGTTCTTCTTGGCCTGGTCGAAGAGATCGCGGACGCGGCTGGCGCCAACGCCAACGAACATCTCGACGAACTCGGAGCCGGAGATCGAGAAGAACGGCACGCCCGCCTCACCGGCGACTGCCTTGCTCAGCAGCGTCTTGCCCGTGCCAGGAGGCCCGACGAGCAGCACGCCCTTCGGTATGCGCGCGCCGAGGGCCACGAACTTCTCAGGATATTTCAGGAACTCGACGATCTCGGATAGCTCCTGTTTGGCCTCGTCGACGCCCGCCACGTCGGCGAACGTGATGGCCGGCTTGTCGCCCGCGATCATGCGTGCGCGCGACCGCCCGAACGAGATCGCCTGGTTGTTGCCGCTCTGGGTCTGCCTGAGCACCCACCACATGAAGGCGGCGATCAGGACGACCAGGATGATGTTCGGCAGCAGGACGCTCAGCAGGTACGTGCCGCTGTTGTTGTTGTCGAGCTTGATGACGGTCTTGGACGCGTACTGGGTGCACCAGTCGTTGCTGCTGCTCGAGCAGTCCGGCACTGTCACGTTGTGCTTGGTGCCGTTGTTGTCGGTGGCGACGGCGTCGGTGCCCTTCACCTCGACCGTCTTGACACTCCCGTCGTTGATGTTCGAGAGGAGGGCGGAGTACGACCACTCGTTGGAGTTCTGGTTGCCCTGGATCGACTGGTAGGTGAACCAGAACACAAGGCCGAGTACGACGACCAGTGCGAAATAGAACAGGCTGGAGCGGGGGAAGCGGCTCAACTCGGATCTCCTAGAGGGCTGTCGGGCGATTTTAGCATTGGCATTTGCGGGTTCCTGTCGGACAGGATACGTGTGACCGTTACGTGCAGTGCGGTTTCGCCGGGCGCCGACCGCAGATCCCGGTCGATCGCAACGCCCGGCACCCAGGCCAGCCGATCGCCCGCGAACACCAGCGGCAGGACGTCTCGCTCCTCGCGCGGCACCCGCGCGTCGACCAGGATGTCCTGCAGCTTGCGGGTGCCAGCACCGCCGGCGGGCCGCATGCGCAGGCCCGGCCGCCGGTGACCGAGCGTCAGCTCCAGGCCCGGCTTCAGGTGAACGGCGCCGGACTCGCTGCAGCCGGTGCAGGAGCGGACGCTGAGGACAGCCTCCACCAAAAGGGGAACGCGCGGAACGACCTCCACACGTGATCCGACCACCCGGAACCTGAGACCGCCGGGCAGGTCGATCCCGGTCCCGCCTCGCTCGCCGGCCGTCAGCCGGACCATGGCCTCGAGCTGGCGGCGGCTCAGCGAGGGCAGGCGCCCCCCCGCCTCGGCGTACAGCGTGCGCATGCATTCGCCCGCGATCGCCGGCGTCATCGACTTGATGGCCTCGCGTGAGCGCGTGCCGCCGGCCTGAGCGCTGATGGATTCGTGCATCGCCGCCGCGCTCGACGCCGCCGCGTGCAGGCGCCTGACGATGCCCGGGCGGTCGCGCTCCAGCGCGGGCAGCACCAGCTTGCGCATCCGCACCCGCGCATAAGAAAGGTTGGAGTTCGCAGGGTCCTCGAGGGCGACCACTCCCCTGCTTTCGAGGTAAGCCATGACGTCGCTCCGCCAGACGCTCAGCAGCGGCCGCACGAAACGGCCGCGCATCGCCGGCATCCCGCGCATGCCGGCAAGGCCGCACCCGCGCAGCAGGTGCATGGCCGCGCCTTCAATCAGGTCGTCGGCGGTGTGCGCCAGCGCGATCTTCGCGGCGGGCACATCGGCCGCCGCGCGCTCGAGAAACTCATACCGCAGCGTGCGCGCCGCGGCCTGCACCGAGCCCCTGGCCAGTGGGGAGCTGCGCCGCTCGATGATCAAACGCACGCCGAGCATCTCGCAGAGATGGCGTACGTGGTCGGCCACTAGCGCCGAGCCCTCCTGCAGCGCATGGTCGTAGTGCCCGGCCACGATGTCGTGCCCCTCCTCGCGAAGGGCAAGAAGAAGCGCTGTGGAGTCGTGCCCGCCCGAGAAAGCGACCAGCAAGCGCTCGCTCTTCGCGAGGAGGTCGGTGGCACGGATCGCGCCGATGACTGCGTCGGGCATGGTGGTGCCGGCTGGACTCGAACCAGCGACAACGCGATTATGAGTCGCGCGCTCTAC
>WNGI01010932.1_pt1 | contig 11658 bp, 7 predicted proteins | sample 5400621 | NCBI WGS metagenome assembly WNGI01 (sample SAMN13153374, study PRJNA577476) | soil metagenome | isolation source: 20 cm soil or saprolite under Garry oak tree replicate 1 | place: USA:California | collected 2016-06-15
GTGCGCGGAACTCTTGCCGCGCTAGAAAAGTTACATGAGCAGGTTGGCAATGCAATGAGCAGGAGTCACGCCTTTGGCTGATTCGACAACGAATCGGGGGAGGCGTTCGATTGGGAATAGGGGAGCTGTGCGGCAAGGAGCAGGGTATGTCTTGAGCGCCAATGGCGCGGACTCAAAACAACCTGGGCATCGCCCCAGGATTATGATTTGATTCTCGAGGAGCGCTGAAGTCGCGAAAGGCGCCAAAATGAATCGCGCTTTCAGCGCTTTCGGTTTCCCCTTACAGCTACCTGGGCGCTGCCTCAGGCTAAAATAAATACCGCGCCATTGGCGCTGAACAGATACCTTGGCCGCGGGGCACGGTCATTGCGTCGAACGGGGCTTGGAGTAAACTTTACACCCAAATAGCAATGGCCGAATTGTTAGCCCAGGTAGCCGATAAAATTGATCGCGCGGTGCAACGCGTGACCCCTTTTGCGTATCGCATGCAGCGGAAAGGTCGGCGTTGGATGCGCCGGGCCATGCGCAAACCGCGGAGCGTTTCGGAAGGGCCGAATTTGCTGCCATTGCTGATCCAGGTGCTGGCCAGTTTTTCGAAAGCGGACGGCGTTTTGCTGGAAGAAGAAATCGACTCCAGCCTTGGCTTCCTGCGTTATGATTATCCGGAAGCAGTTTACTCCGAGCTGCGGCAGCTGTTTCGGCAGGCGCTTTACGAGCAGCAGGATTTAACGGCGATGGCGCAAAAGCTTAGCGTTCAGCTGAGCACCGACCGCAAGATCATGCTGGGGGTGCAGCTCTACGATCTGATTTCGCAAGCCGGCCTCAAGCAGGAGCAGGTGGTGCAATTTTATTCTTTCATGTCGCAGCTGGGGATGGCGGCGCAGGCGATTGACATCGTCTATCAGCTGAACGCGAGCGAGGAATCGGACCCCGGGGTTTACCAGCGTGGCTCCTCCCCCCTGGAATCGATCTCGTTTGGCAACAATGGGCAATCGGACGTGATGTTGAAAAGCCTCAGTGTCAGCGACCGGTTGCTGGCCTTCCGTTATCACGATTTGATTCTTTTGAAAAACTACAGCTCGCAGAGTGTATCGGTGCGCAGCCGGCCATTGGCGCGGGGCGGGTTTTGCCGCATTTATCCTGGCCAACGCATTTTGGTGGGCGACCAGGTGCTCAGTTATCAGGATCTGGCGCAGTATTTCAATGCCAAGAAAAACGTTTCGCTTCCGCAAATCTTCATTCGGGTGAATCGCGATTCCGATGAGGTCGAGCTGGAGCGGGCGCGGACACGTGAGACTGCGTTGGAGGTAACTTTCGGATTAAAAGTGAGGGTAAAGGCCTTGAAGGACGTCGATGCCGAACTCAATGGCACTCGGTTGCGGGCCGGGACTTTGGTGGAAGCGACGTTGCAGGACCGGATCGTTTTTCATAACGACACCGAGCTCGATCTGCTTGATCTGCGCCGCCGCGCCCGGGCGCTGGGCGGTCGATTTCAACTCAAAGCTTCCAAGTCGGAGTATCTGGTCTCGAATAACCCGAGCCTGCTCGAAGAGGACGACATTTTGCTGTCGCCGGGGACCGCGGGCGATGTCTTGCTGAAGATTTTTTGCGATTATGACAAGCGTGTCGGCACTCTGGAAGTGCTGGAGGCCGATCGCCCGATCGTGGTGGGCGAGACCAATGTGCGCACTACGGCGCCGTTAAAAGATGGTGACACCATTCGCATCGATGTCGGGCAGTTTCTGAAATGCAATTTTTCCGAGCGCATCATCGAGGAAGAGCGCAACATCATTCGCACCCTAGAGGTGAGCGAGGTCACGCACCGCTTTGGCGGCGGCGAGATCGGGCTGGAGGGAATTTCCTTCAATGTCGTGCGCGGAGAGCTGGTTTGCGTGATGGGGGCGAGCGGTTCCGGGAAAAGCACGTTGCTCAGAGTGTTGGCCGGGCAACTGGAGTCGACCAGCGGCCAGGTCCTGCTCAATAACCAGCCTCTTTATCCAAATCTCGATCAACTAAAGCGCTACGTCAGTTACATCCCGCAGCAAGACGCTTTCGATGAGCATCTGACCATCGGCGAAAATTTGCAGTTCGCAGCCGCGATTCGCTCGCCGCATTTGTCACGGCGCGACCGGACGCGCCGCCTGGAAGGAAAGTTGGTCGAGCTCGGTTTGAGCGAACGGCGCGACGCCGTCGTTGGCACTGCGATCAAGAAAACGCTCAGTGGTGGCGAACGCAAACGACTCAACATCGGCCTCGACATGATCGGTTCGGCGGACGTTTATCTTTTCGATGAGCCGACCTCGGGGCTGAGCTCAAAGGACTCCGAGCATGTCCTGGAGATCATTCGTTCGATGGCGCACAACAAAATCATCATCGTCACCATTCACCAGCCGAGCTCGAAACTTTTCCAGATGTTTCACAAAGCCATCCTGCTGGACAAAGGCGGACGACTGGTTTTCTTCGGGACGCCGACCGAGATGCTGCGTTATTTCGCGGAAGCGGAACACCAGCACCAATTCGGCGCCGATCTGGGTGCATGTCCATCGTGCGGAACGACCCGGCCGGAATTTATTTTCGACGTTTTGGAAACGCCGCTGCGCGATCTGAGTGGCGACATTATTTACGAGGAGAACAATCGCGGCCAACTGGTGCCGTCGCGGCGTTACGCGCCGGAATTCTGGCGGGACAAATATGAAGCCTTCCGCCTGATCCAGGATGTTAAGCAGGTATCCCTGCGCAAGGAGCCAGTGGCGCCGTTGCCAAGCGCGCCGGTGCAAAAGAAAAAACGGGTACCGTTTCGCTGGCACGACGAATGGACACAATTGCGCACCCTGCTGAAGCGCGCCTTCATCAGCAAGTTGCGCAATCGCGGCAATCTCGTCATCACTATCGGGGTCGCGCCGGTGCTGGCCTTTCTGATCGCGAGCTTGCTGCGCTACTCCGACAGCGGCACCTACGATTTCGCCTCCGCCTATCACATCCCGACGTTTCTCTTTCTTACCCTTATCGTCGCAATGTTCCTCGGGCTAACCAATAGCGCCGACGACATCATTCGCGATCGGGTTGTCCTGCAACGAGAGCGCAACCTCAATGTCAGGCTGCCCTACTATATTTTCGCGAAAACCGTTTCGCTGGGCGTCTTCGCGCTGCTGCAATGCGTTCTCTTTGTTCTTATCGGCAATTACATTCTCGAAATCCGCGGGATGTTTTGGATCTATCTCGGGATCGTGTTCATCACCGCGATGGGCGGAGTCGCTCTCGGCCTGGTGATTTCGTCCCTCGTTGCCGATCCGAAGACGGCGGCCAACATCGTGCCGCTGGTCTTGATTCCGCAGATCATCATGGGGGGCGCGCTCATTAAATATGAGGACATGAACCGCAACCTCGCGCTCGTCTATACCTTCACCCGCTGGTTTTCCGAGCATCCGAACAAGGAACAAAACAAGAAAATGGACAGCAAATTGCAGGTGCCATTCATTTGCCAGTTCATTGCCATGCGGTGGTCTTACGAAGAGATGATTGTGGCGCAGGCCAAATTAAATCCGGTGACACGCCGCCAGGACCGAACCCAGCGCGAGATCGATCGGATCGTGGCTCGTCATGATACTCGGCCGGAAACAAGGAGACGCTTGAATGATTTAAAGGATACATTGGCCATGCTGTCGGGCCTGGAGGCAAAAACGCCGGATGATTTGGACCGGTACCTTGGGGCGATTGATCAGGTACTCGATGGCAAGCAGTCGTTTGATCGCACTCAGTTCAAGGATGCCAATGGTCCGGTAACGGCGGAGACGCTCTATCTGAATCAAAAAGTATCCGATTTGATTTCGAACGCGGAGATGGAGCAAAGCGATTATCGCCGCGGCGGAAAACCGAATGTGTTTTTCGGTCAGTACAAGCAGTATCTTGGAATGAAGGTTGATGTGTTCATCTTCAACACCATGGTGTTGATCGGATCGAGCCTTGCGCTGCTCGGGTTCTTGCACTGGATTTTGCGGCGGCAATTGGATGTGCGAAGGACGTAGTCCGTCCGTCATCCCGAGCGTCGTCGCCTGCCACGCCGTAGCTTTATGCGAAGGCGGGAGGCGACATTGCTCGGGATGACAAAATGCCCGACGCGGGTAAGATCGAAAAATGGCCACAAAACCTGAATTAGCGCGTTTGATTGTCGCGCCCAGCGATACCGATGCCGATATGCTTTACGCGACACGGATCTTCATCGGCGATCCGTTCATTTTTCTTCAGCAAAACGGGAAGCGCACGCTCGTCCTGAGCGATCTGGAGATCGATCGGGCGAAGAAGAATGCGAAGGCGGACGAGTTTGTCATGTTCAGCCAGCTCGAACGCGAAGTACAGGGCAAGGCAAAGAAGGCGCCGCCCTACGAAAAAGTCCTGGCGCATTTTCTGAGGAAACGGGGAGTAAAGCGGGCGAAGGTACCGGCTAATTTCCCGCTGGGTTTTGCTAATGAGATTAAGCGGAAGGGGATCGCGCTGGAAACGAGCAATGGGCTTTTCTGGCCGGCGCGAGAGAAGAAAACAGCGGAGGAAATTCGGCTGCTCGAGCGCGCGCTGCGGATCACGGAAACAGGGATGAAGCGTGGGATGGAAATTCTGAAGGCGTCAAAACCAGGCGCAGGAAAAAAATTGAAATGGTCCGGCAAAACGCTGACATCGGAAATTCTGCGCGCGGAAATAGACAGCGCAATTTTGCGCGCCGGCGGTGTGCCGACGAACACAATCGCGGCCGGGGGCGATCAGGCATGCGATCCGCACGAGCGCGGCTTCGGTCCGCTCCAGGCAAATTCGTTGATCATTCTCGATATTTTTCCGCGCGACGCCAAGACCGGCTACTGGGGCGACATGACGCGAACAGTGGTGCGCGGTCGCGCCAGCGAACAACAGCGGAAGCTTTGGGAGGCGGTCAAGGCGGGCCAGGCGTTGGCCTTGAAACGAATCAAAGCGGGCGTGGACGGAATGAGTATTCACAAGGCGATCACCGAACTATTCGATCGGCGGGGCTTCCCAACGGAAGTGCGTAATGGGCGCCGTGTCGGGTTTTTTCACGGGACCGGCCACGGCCTCGGGCTCGAAATTCATGAATATCCGCGCTTGCAAAAGGTGACCTTGAAAGCGGGACAATGTCTCACCGTCGAGCCGGGTTTGTATTATCCAGGAATCGGCGGTGCGCGGATTGAAGATGTGGTGATTGTGGAAAAAGATGGCTGTCGGATTCTCTCAAAGTTTCCGAAACAGCTAGAAATCTAAAACCTGTCCATTCCGAGCCGCGCAGATACCGCTAGTCCGGCTCGGACCGAGGAACCTCACAAATGTTCGATGGCGTAACACCTTAGGAGAATTTTCTCGCTTCGCTCAAGATAACGAGCGCGGAAAGAAGCAAAATGAACGAAGCAATCTTGTCGGCGTCTAATAAGCAGACACACTTAAGACAGGAATGTTCTACCCAATCGGATACGGCGGGAGTCATTGGTTGCTTTATATCGGCGTGCCTTTGATCATCGGTATCTGGGCGCAGATTCGCGTGAGCAGCGCGTTCGGGCGCTGGAGCAAGGTGCGCGCGAGCTCCAACATCACCGGCGCGGAATGCGCACGCGAGATTTTACAAGCAGCACAAATTCACGACGTCGAAGTGGTGGAGACGAACGATTTTCTGGGCGATCATTACGACCCGACTAAGAAAAAGCTTTGCCTCTCGAGCAACGTTTACAACACCCCTTCGGTCGCCTCCCTCGGGATTGCCGCGCACGAAACCGGGCACGCCATCCAGCATGCAAAATCTTACGCGCCCTTGAAAGCGCGCATGGCAGTGGTGCCGTTGACGATGGCGGCGTCGCAGATGCTGCCGTTTATCATAATCGGCGGAATATTTTTTCACATTACCGGACTGATTACACTCGGCATTTATTGTTACGCCATTCTGCTGGTCTTTCAGTTGATCACCCTACCGGTGGAGTTTGATGCTTCGCGCCGCGCCAAAATTATTTTGCAGCAGATGGGGATCGTGCAGCCGGGAGCTGAGGTCGCGGGGGTAAACAATGTGCTCAACGCCGCAGCCCTCACCTACGTCGCCGCCTTCATCGCCGCGCTCGGTAATTTGCTCTGGCTCTTGTCAGTGCGCGATCGCCGGAGCTGATCGCGGCCGTTGAAAAAAATGAGTTCCGTTCTCGCTGCGCCGCGTCGAATCTCTGATTTGTTGTCGTCGGTTCCCGGCCCGAATGTTAAAAGAAGGAGAGGGGCAATGGACCAGCCACGAACCGATGAAGATCAGCAGCTGGTCGCGCGTACACAGGATGGGGATGCCGGCGCCTTCGATCAGCTGGTGGTAAAATACACCCCGCGCCTTTACGGTCTGGTCTACAACATGACCTCGAATCACGAGGACACGAACGATCTCCTTCAGGATATTTTTTCCAAGGCCTACAAATCGATCCGCGGTTTCCGTGGCAAATCCTCGTTCTACACCTGGATCCATTCCATCGCGGTGAACATGACGCTGAATTTTTTAAAGAAACGCGGCCGCCGTTTTCACCTCAGCCTCGACGATGTGGACGCAAGCATTCAGAACGACAAGGAATTTCTCGAGCTCACCCAAACCAGCAGTCCGGTGCGGGAAGCCGACCTGTCCGAGCTCCAGCGAAGATTGAACGAGGCCATGATGAAACTGTCTGATGAACACAGAGCCGTTGTGACTATGTTCCATATTCAGGGAATGCCCCACGCCGAGATCAGTAAAATCTTGAACGTTTCTGAAGGAACGGTACGTTCCCGGCTCTTCTACGCGAATCGGCAATTGCAAAATTATCTGGACGAGTTTCGCAAGAACCCGGTGACGTAAAGACAAAAGAAGATGGACGAGTTCGACGACAACGAAATTGGCCGGCTGTTGCGGTTGAAAAAATACGAGCAACCGCCTCCTGGTTATTTCGAGAATTTCCTGCACGAATTTCACCGCCGGCAGCGTGATGAATTGCTCCGCCAACCGCTTTGGAAAATCGCGTTCGGCCGCGCCCAGGATTTCATGATGAGCCTGAATGTTGCAAGCCTCGCCTCCTATCGGGTGGCGGTGACGGCAGTGTTGCTTTGCGCGGCAGTGATCTCGCTCAAGATTTATCAGACCCCGCCAACGCCGAATGTCGCCCGGCTTACTCCCATTGTTCCAGCCCAAAGCGTAACCGATGGTGGCTGGAGTCTGGCTTCGCCGGTCTCCACTCGCATTACCGTCACTCAACCGCGTTCGCATCTCTCGACTCACCGGACGGCCACGCCTCCGCGTTATGTGCTGGACAGCATGCCTGTGAGTTATGAGTCGTCATTGCGGTTCTAATCATCGCCTGACGGCGGTTTCGGCAGGGAAACTCGCGATGCGTTGGCTGCTTATTCCCATTTTTGCCGTTGCCCTATCGGCGCGGGCGGAGGACCAATCGGCTTCCACCATCAGTCGCGAGGTCAAAGATATTTTTGATCATTGCAAGAAAGCGGTAGTGAAAATTCATGGCGACGACGAGCACAGCGAGCTTTCCGGGACCGGCTTTTTTATCGATCCGACTGGGACGATTTACACGGCCTATTCCGTTGGCGGGGAAGGGAACAACTTTAGTGTTGAATTCGATGGGAAGAAGCTGCCGGCGCGACAGCTCGTGACCGATGTTCGGAGCGGCGTCGCCATCCTGAAAGTCGACACCGCATCGCCGGCGTTACCCATTGGCAAATCCGAAAATATGGAGGTGACCACGCCGGTTGTTGCAATCGGTTATCCCCTGGATTTGCCGGAGACCCCCAGCCTGGGGCTAGTGGGTGGTTTTGATCGAAAATATCTCGGCTACTATTTTCACACTACGCATCTGCGCGTAAACGTAGCGACCCAGCGTGGGGAAGCGGGCGCGCCGCTCCTAAACCTGAGGGGCGAAGTCGTGGGCATCGTTGCCTTCACTTTGGAAAACAATTCGTCCTGTTACGCTTTGCCGATCGAAGCCGCGGAAAAAATTCGCAGCGATTTTCTGCGCTTTGGCGAAGTGCGGCATGGCTGGATCGGCGCCAAGTTGATGCAGGCGTTGGAGGGAAAAGGCGGTTCCTATGCAGAAGTGACCGAGATTCTCGATAGCACGCCGGCGTCAAACTCAGGACTTCAGCCGGGCGACATTTTGCTCCGAGTCGGGAACAGGGAAATCCAACAGCCTGACGACATCATCGATGCTTCGTTCTTTCTGACTGCCGGAGAAGCGGTGCCGATCACCGTAATCCGCGGCGACGAGAAATTGACGTTCGACGTCAAGGCGGATTTTCATCCGGCCAGTCAACGTCCGCCGGTAATCGCGCAGCCGAGCATGAACCAGGCGCTGCCGCTCAGGTTGCAGAAAGCGCCGGAGAACCAGGCGCTGCCGCTCAGGTTGCAGAAAGCGCCGGAACGCACGCCGTAAAATTTCAAGGAACGGCGGCTTCGAAGCCGCCGATTTAAATAAACGTCGGTCAGAGACCGCGGCTCCTTGGAGGCCCTCATCCGAGCGAACGCGAGGGGCCTCGCAAACGTTCGAGAGGACAATCGCGAAGTGCTTCAGTCCGAGCCGGACGGGCGTTTTCGCTCAGGATGACGACTCCAGCAGCCGACGAAACTCTTTCTCATCGATAATTTTCACGCCCAGTTTTTTCGCTTTTTCCAATTTGCTGCCCGCTTCGTCGCCCGCGAGCACATAATTGGTTTTCTTGCTTACGCTCCCGCTCACTTTGCCGCCGCGCGCGATAATTATTTCTGCGATTTCATCACGTGGCTGGCTCAACGTGCCCGTGATTACCCAGGTCGTTCCGCCGATCGCCGAATCGCTCTTTTTCCGCGACTCGACCGTTGGCTTCACGCCCGCCTTTTTCAATCGCGTGACTAACTCGCGATTGTGCGGTTCTTGAAAAAATTGATGAATACTGGTGCCGACCACTTCGCCCACGTCCGGAATCCGCTGTAGCTCATTCGCCGATGCATTCATTAACGCCTCGATGCTCTGAAAATGATCTGCCAACTCGCGGGATGAAGTCTCGCCGACATGCAAAATTCCGAGCCCGAAGATCAATCGCCAGAGCGGCCGCGTCTTCGATCGCTCGATGGCCTCGAGTAAATTGCGGATGCTTTTCTCGCCCGTGCGTTCGAGCTGGGAAAGTTTCGCGGCATCGAGAGTGTAGATTTGGGCAACATTCTGGACTAGGCCGGCCTTTACCAACTGCGTCACCATCATTTCGCCAAGACCTTCGATGTCCATCGCGCTGCGCGAAGCAAAATGCTCGATCCTTCGCCGCACTTGCGCCGGGCACTGCGCATTGACACAGCGCACCGCCACCTGCGCCGCATCCTTCACCACCGCGCTGCCGCATTCCGGACATTTTTTCGACATCCGAAATTTCTTTTCCGATCCGGTACGCAAATCCTTCCGCACTTCCACCACCGCTGGAATGACTTCGCCCGCCTTCTCGATGATGACGGTATCGCCGATGCGAATATCTTTGCGTGCGATCTCTTCTTCGTTGTGTAAGGTCGCGCGGCCCACGGTTGATCCGCTAACGAGAACTGGATCGAGCGCCGCGACCGGAGTCAGCACCCCGGTTCGCCCCACTTGTACCAGAATGTCGTGCAGTCTTGTTTGCACGCGTTCTGCCTCGTACTTGAAAGCGATGGCCCAGCGCGGCGACTTGGAAGTGAAGCCGAGACGCTCCCGTTGAGCAAAAGAATCCACTTTCACCACCGCGCCGTCGGTTTGATAACGAAAATCATGGCGCACTTTGTCCAGCTCCTGAATGGCTTTGATAATTGTGTCGGCTGAGGAGGCAGACCAAATGCGTTCGCTGTGCGGCAGCCCGAATCCGTCCAGCAGCGGAAAGAGATCGGAATGTTTTTCCAGCTTCACTCCCTCGACCGCGCCCGTGCCGTAAAAAATGATTCCAAGGGGGCGCTTGGCCACCAGCGCGGGATCGAGTTGCTTCAATGAGCCCGCCGCTGCATTGCGCGGATTGGCGAATGCGGGTAAGCCTTGTTCGGCGCGACCGGCATTCAGTTTTTCGAAGCCGTGCTTATCCATGAAAACTTCGCCGCGTACTTCGAGCACAGCCGGCGCTTTTCCTTTGAGCCGCCGCGGCAGGGAGCGAATGGTCAAGATATTTTGGGTGATGTCGTCGCCGACCGCACCGTCGCCGCGGGTGGCGGCGTAACGGACTTCGCCGTTTTCGTAGAGCATTGAAACCGCGACGCCATCGACTTTTGGCTCGATCACCACTGGAATTTTCTCCTGCGGAAGCAAGCGGGTGATGCGCGCGTAAAATTCCGTCAACTCTTCGACCGAGTAGGTATTGTCGAGGCTAAGCATCGGCACACGATGCGTAACCTGCGCAAACTGCTTGAGCGGTTGGCCACCGACGCGGCGTGTTGGCGAATCCTCGCGCACGAATTCCGGATACTTTTTCTCGAGCTCGGCCAGCTCGCGGTACAGCTGATCGTATTCGCGGTCGCTAATAGTGGGCGCCGCTTCTTCGTAGTAACGGCGATTGTGCTCAGTGATGTCGCGCCGCAGCGTCTCGATACGTGCGCGCGCTCCCCCTTCGGTCATAGGTTGATCATACGAACGCCGGTTCATGAGACAATCGCTTCTGCCGTCATCCCGAGCGACAGTCGAGGGATCCCGGTGCGTTACTGTAAGGCGAGGTTTCAGCGGAGTAGAACTCCGCCGGGCGCACAGGTCTGGTGACCTGTGTTCCGCGCCTGCTTCAAGGTACCTTAATCGGGATCCCTCGACTTCGCTTGGGATGACTGTGGCGGCGGTCTATGACCGCCGCTGAATTTGCGCTTACACTAGGTACGGCGGTCATCCGCCTTCGTGCTAATACGGCGCGACAGGTAGACCGCTGGTACAGCAAGATGACTGACGAAAAAATTCTTGGCATCGAAGGCGGAGGAACGAAGACCGCTTGGGCATTGGTTGCCAATGGCGTAATTGTTGAGTCAGGGAAATTGCCGCCGTCGAATCTGCGTCTGACGCCGCTGGATCAGATCACAAAAATTTTTCGCGTTTTGCCGCGCGAAGTGAATCGAATCGGAGTCTTTCTCGCCGGCTGCGCAACTGAGGAAGATCGCGCAGCCTTGCTGAAACTTGCGCGGTCCGTTTGGTCGAAGGCGAATATCGTCGCAGGCAGCGATCGCGATTCCGGAATGGCGGCGTGTTTGCGCGATCGTGACGGCATCGCGGTGAATGCAGGCACGGGTTCATCCGTGACCGGTCGCAGTGGTCGCCGAATCGAAAACGCCGGTGGATGGGGACATATTCTGGGGGACGCCGGCGGCGCGTATTTCGTTTCCATTCGCGCCTTGCGGTCGATTTTGCGGGAGTACGACCTGCGCCGGGGCGAACGGAAGTTTGCGGCAAATATTTTGCGCGCTCTCGGCTTGAATAATTTCGATGAGCTAGTGCGGTGGGCGCAGACGGCAGATAAAATGGAGATCGCCTCATTGGCGCCGGTCGTTTTCGAAGCGGCGCGGAAGAGCGACGAAGCCGCGCGCCAAATTATCGCTGCCGGTGTGAGCGCGCTGGTCGATTTCACTACCGCCGTTTCGATGCGACTTCAGCTTGAGACTCCGGAAGTTCGACTGATGGGGGGCTTGTTCGAAAA
>WNGI01005230.1_pt1 | contig 11656 bp, 15 predicted proteins | sample 5400621 | NCBI WGS metagenome assembly WNGI01 (sample SAMN13153374, study PRJNA577476) | soil metagenome | isolation source: 20 cm soil or saprolite under Garry oak tree replicate 1 | place: USA:California | collected 2016-06-15
CGCGAGCACGCCTTCGACGTCGACTCCGCGGTGGGCCGGGGCGAAGGGCGCAAGTCGCCGCGTCGCCTTCTCCAGCTGTCTCCCCGTTGCGACGGGACGGCCGCGGCCGGCCTGGTACCACGCGACCGCGACGTGGACGAGCCCCTGGAAGAAGTCGCGCTCCTCCGCAGGCGCCGCGCGCCACGCTTCCTCGAGCTCCTCGTGGGCCTCGAAGTAGCGACCGGCGCGAATCTCTTCCAATCCGCGCTTGAACGCAGCCTCCATCTCGTTCTAGGCTTGCACCGTGGCGACGATCCTGCTCTGTGGGGTCGAACTCTTCATGCGGGGGAAGCTGGAGGCGCTCCTGCCCGGCCATCGTCTCATCACGGCCGACCATACGGAGGATCCCGAGCTCGTTCTCGCGGACGTATCGCGCGTCGACGCAGAGGAGGTCGCGGACGCTTATCCGGACATCCCGATCGTCGGTTTCACGAACCACACCGACACCTCCGGACTGCGCGCCGCGCACGCGGCCGGATTCGACCAAGTGCTCGCGAAATCGGCGCTCCACGAGCAGCTCGACGCCGTCGTGGCGGAGCTCGCGAGCCCCCCGGAGCCCTGACGGTTGGCTGCGCACCCGCTGAGGGCGGCTATCTACAGTAGGGCGCAGTGACGTACATCATCGCCGAGCCCTGTATCGACATCAAAGACCTGTCCTGCGTGGACGTCTGCCCCGTCGACTGCATCCACGAGTTCGACCGAATCCTCGTCATCGACCCCGAGGAGTGCATCGACTGCTTCGCACCGAACGAGGAATTCTTCACCCCGTGGGGGCTGCGGACGTTCGTGGAGCTCGAAAACTCGTGGACGAAGGTTCTCACCGACGACGGCTTCAAACCGGCGCTCATCAAGCGCTTCCGGCGCAAGCCGCTCGTGGAGCTCGAGTTCGCGCCGGCGTTCGAGGAGCGCGACCGCTACGGAGGGATGCGGCTCACGACCCGGAACATCTCGCGTTACCGGCGCACGGTGCGGGCGACGCCGACGCACTCGTGGGTGCTCGCCGACGGCGATCGTACGACGTCGCTCGAGGTGGGCCAGTTCGTGCCGGCCGTGCGCGCGACGGCCCGGCGGGAGAACGAGAGCTACCGGCTCGGCGTCCTCCACGGGCTCGTCTTCGGCGACGGTACGTGGAACAAGCAGGAGGTGCGCTCGGGAGAGCATCTCCACTACGTGCAGCTCTACGGAGAGCGCGTCGCGCAGTTCAAGGACTTCTTCGACGACATCACGTTTTCGCCGTGTCTCGACGTCCATCCGGGGTACGTCGGCACCGGTGTCGTCCGTGCGCCGCTCAACCTCAAAGGCGTGCTGCCGATGCACGCCGACCCCGAGTACATCGCCGGCTTCGTCGACGGGTGGGTCGCCGCCGACGGCGATCCGGTGAGGGCTGGCTCGTGGCGCCTGCGTTCGATCGAGCATGAGGCGCTCGCCTGGCTCGCGCAGGTTGCGCCACTCGCAGGCTACGTCGCCGTCGGCTCCGGCCAGGAGTCGAACATGGAGACGAACTACGGCCGGCGCAACCGGCCGATCCGCTGGCTGTACCTCGCGACGCGCGAGACGTACTGGCGCGTCAACCGTGTCACGCCGCTGACGGAGCAGGACGACGAGCATGTCTTCTGTGCCGTCGTCCCGGAGAAGCACACGCTCACCCTCGCCGGCGGAATAGCAACGCAAAATTGCGGCGCGTGCGAGCCGGAATGCCCGGTCGAGGCGATCTTCCCCGAGGACGCGCTGCCGGACAAGTGGAACGCGTTCGTCGAGATCAACTACGCCTACGACAAGGGGGCCGAGGTCGTGAACGGGCTCACGCAGAAGTACGCGGAGGAGAACAACGTCCAGAACGAGCCGATCGACTAACCGCGCGCGCACGGGGGAACACCGCCTGTCGTGAACCCGAAAACTCTCGATCACGTCGCCTACTGGCTCGCGGACCGCGACGCCGTCGCGGGCTTTGCGATCGCGCATCTCGGGATGCACGTGATCGACCGGACCGATGCGTTCACTCTCGTCGGCGCTGACGCGCGGCGCGGGAAGCTGACGCTCTTCGCAGCCGACGGTCCGAGGGACCGCGGTGCGCTCGAGCACGTCGCCCTCCGGGTGAACGATCTCGGGCGGGCACTGGCCGAGCTGCCCGAAGGCTTCGACGTCGAGCGGCGGCGCGAGGGCGAGGCGTACTTCGAGCTGGGAGAAGGCGTCGCGCTCGGTCTCGTCGAGGCCGACACCGACCTCGACTACGACCTCGACCACGTCGCGCTCCGCTCCGCCGATCCCCAGGCGACGGCGGCGGAGTACGGCTCTCTCGGGTTCCGTGCCGCGCCGCCCGGCGCGTCCGGGTGTCCGCGCGTGGAGGTGGGCGGGGCGTGGATCGAGTTCCATCCCGGTGAGCCGGGCGCTCCGGAACAGCCGCTCCTCAACCACCTCGCCGTCCTCGTCGACTCGGCCGACGAGCACGAGGCCGCGGCGCGGGACCTCGGCGTCGAGATCGACGACGTCGTCGACGCCCCGAACACGCTCGCGGTCTTCGTCTGGGGCCCGGAGCGCGTGCGGATCGAGTACGTCGAGCACAAGCCGACGTTCTCGCTCACGTGAGTTGCGCGTAACCGTCGCGGGCGCGGGGATGGCCGGCCTCGTCGCGGCTGCGCGCCTCCGCGAGCTAGGGCATGAACCGCGCGTGCTCGAGAAGGGCACGCGGGCCGGCGGCTCGATGCTTCTCTCCTCCTGCGTGGTCTGGCGGCATCTGGAGTGGGAGCGCTTTCGCGCGGAGTGCCCCGGCGGCGACGAGTCGCTGCAGCGGCTGATCTGGGAGCGGCTCGACGAGTCTCTCGGTTGGCTCGAGTCGCTCGGCGCGGAGCCGGTCTGGCGCGACACCGAGAACCCGCTCACGACCGGACGCCGCTTCGACCCGCGCGCGCTGACCGGGCTTCTGCTCGGGGCGGCGGGGGGAGTCGAGCTCGAGACGCCGCTGCCGGGCGATGCCGAGGCGCCGCTCCTGCTCTCGACGGGCGGCTTCCCGGGGCGCCTCGCCCGCGAGCGTGGGCTGCTCCTGCGTGCGAACCCGTGGAGCGAGGGCGACGGCCTCGACTTCGCCGTCCGGCGTGGTGGCGCGACCACGCCGGGCATGGACGAGTTCTACGGCCGCGTCATGCCCGCTCCGCCTGCGCGCATCCCGGAGGAGGACTTCGTCCGGCTCGCCCAGCTCTACGGCCGGGAGGCACGCGTGTTCACCGAGGACTGGCAGGAGATCACGCCGCCCGAGGTCGCGTGGCACGAGAACGACCTCGCGCAGCTCGTCGGGTCGCGCGGGTGGTACGTGGTCGAGGAGACGAACGAGCGAATCGAAGCCGCGCGCGCCGCCGGCGCGACCGTGGTGGGGCGCGACGAGGGCATCGCTGTCCACGTTGCGGCTGCGGTGACCCACACGATCGGCGGCCTGCAGGTGGACGCGCAGGCGCGGGTGATGGGCGCCGACGGCCTGTGGGCTGCGGGCGTCGACGCCGGCGGCGTCGCGACGGGCGGCTACGCAAGCGGTCTCGCGCAGGCTCTCGTGCTCGGCCTCGCCGCTGCCGAGTCGATCGCCGCCGGCTAGCCGGCGAGGTAGGCGCAGACGCGGCGGTCGCCGGGCAGCGGCGACGGGGCGAGCTTCGTCACGCGCAGCTGCTTGCCCTCGACCTCGACCTGGGCGCCGATGGACGGCGGCTCACCGTCCTGCTCCACCAGCTCATAGCCGGACGGCTTCCAGACGAAGAGGAGGTACTTCTGGGCGCCGTCGCCGTTCACCGCGCGGAAGACTAGTCGTCGCCGGTGGGCTGTCCGCGCAGTTCGAGGCTCATCGTCGTCCCGCCGATGTCCGGGTCGAGCGTGAGGTTCGCGCCGAGCGTGCGGGCGCGTTCGCCGAGCACCTCGAGGGCCCGGCGGCGGCGCTCGGTCGGGGCGTCGTCGCGGATCACGAGGCGCAGCGTGCCCGGCGCGTCGGTGGTGGCCGCGACCTCGAAGCGGGAGGGAGGCCCGCGCCGGATTGCCTCCTCGAGCGCCTCGCGCACGATCTGGTACAGCGCCGCCTGCGTCTCTTCGCCGAGCGCGTCGATCGGCGCCACGTCGAGCGTGATCTCGATCCGGTGCTCGCGGCCGCGGGATTGCGCGAGCGCGTCGACCGCCGCGGTGAAGCCGTGGTCGCGCAGCGCCACCGGTTCGAGGTTGAAGGAGAGGTCGCGGAGCTCCCCGACCGTCGTCCTGGTGCGGGACAACGCCCGGTCGAGGATCTCGCGCGCCTGCTCGTGCTCACCCCGTTTGATCAGGTCGAGGGAGGCGTCGAGCATGAGCGCAACGCCCGCCAGCGACTGCACGGGGCCGTCATGGAGGAAGAGAGCAATCCGCCGACGCTCGTCCTGTTCCGCCGCGAGAACCTGCTCGGTCGGCTCGCCGTCGGCAGTGACGATCGTCTCGGTCTCGGTCGGGCTGGTCGACGGCTGCTTCACTAGTCGATGATCGCCTCGCGCAGTGCGATGGCGACCGCCTGGGTGCGCGTGTCGGCCTCGAGCTTGGCGAGGATGTGCCGCACGTGGCTCTTCACCGTCTCCTGGCTGATGAAGAGCTGCGTCGCGACGTCGGCGTTCGACATGCCGTCGGCAAGGAGTTGGAGGATCTCCCGCTCCCGGCCCGTGAGCATGTCGTCCTTGTCGCGGCCGGTCAGGAATGCGGGCATGAGCGCCGGATCGACGTAGCCCTCGCCGCTCGCGACCTTCTCGATCGCCCGCAGCAGCGTCTCGTGCGGCGCCTCCTTCAGGACGTAGCCCTTCGCCCCGGACTCGAGGCCGCGGCTGAGGAGACTGCGCTCGCTGTAGGCGGTGAAGATGAGGACGGAACTGTCGGGCACCTTCTCCATCAGCGCCTGCGTCGCTTCGAGCCCGTCCATGCCGGGCATCCGGACGTCCATGATCACGACGTTGGGACGGCGACGCTCGGCAAGCGCGACGGCGGCCTCGCCGTCGGCCGCCTCGCCGATCACGCGGATGTGCGGCGCTCGGCTGAGCGACAGGCGGAGCCCTTCGCGCACGACCTCATGGTCGTCGACGATGAGGCAGGTGATTTCCTGGGCCGCCACGCCCGGCAGATCATAGATCGGCGATCCGCTGTCACATAATCGTCATTCGCAGCTGCTCGGCCGGGGAGGCGGGCACGAGCCGCATCCGACGGCGGTCGCGAATGCCGTGACTGCGGGCGAGCTTGCGCACTCGATCCCGCACGGAAGCGGTCTCGCGGCGTGGGAGATAGGCGCCACCGCGGTACCGCCGCTCGTACTCCGGCAACAGCTCGGGCCAGTCGCGCTCGAGCGCGGAGAGGAAGTGCTCGCGCGTCCCCGGCCGCAGATAGAGGAGGTTCGCCCAGATCCCGGTCGCTCCCGCTGCGCGCGCCTCGCGGACGACGTCGGCGAGCAGCTCGGGCCGGTCGCTCAGCCCGGGCAGGATCGGTGCCATCCCGACCCGCGCGTCGATCCCTGCCTCCACGAGCCTTCCGAGCGCGCGGAGGCGCTGGCGCGGCGGTGCCGTGCCCGGCTCGGTGCGACGCCAGATCTCGTGGTCGAGCGTCGGGACGGAGAACGTGACCGAGACCTCGGCGCGGCAGGCCGCCTCGGCGAGCACATCGACGTCACGCACGACGAGCGGCCCGCGCGTGATGATCGAGAACGGGCTCGCCGCGTCCGCGAACGTCTCGATGCAGGCGCGCGTGAGGCGGTAGCGGCCTTCCGCCGGCTGGTACGGATCCGTCGCCGCGCCGACCGCGACCGGCTCGCGCTGCCACGACCGGCGGGCGAGCTCGCGCCGGAGCACCTCCGCGACGTTCGTCTTCACGCGGATGCTCGAGCCGTAGCGGTCGTCCCACGGCCGGTCGGCGCGCGCCTCGAAGGCGCGGACGTAACAGAACGTGCACCGGTGGGCGCAGCCCATGTACGGGTTGAGCGACCACGCGAACGGCATGCCGCGGACGCGGTTGAGGGCGTTGCGACACGGCTCCTCGCGGTACTCGGCTCGCATCGCCTGAGGATAGCGAACATACGTTCGTAGGGTGAGGTCGCCGCCGACCCCGTCCCTATACTCCGGCCGGAGAGTTGGACGAGAACCCTCCTAGTACCTACGCCCTCGAGGTTGTGAGGGCGTGACACTCCTCTTCGAGCTGATCGGGGTCGCGGTCCTGATCCTGCTCAACGCGTTCTTCGTGGCGGCCGAGTACGGCCTCGTGACCGCGCGCCGGACGCGGATCATCGAGCTCCAGCACCAAGGGGACCGCCGCGCGCGCGACGTCTTGAGGATCACGGGCGACCCGGGCCGCTTCATCGCCGCCATGCAGCTCGGCGTCACGCTCACGTCCCTGGGTATCGGCGCCCTCGGCGAGGCGACGCTGTCGCGCGAGTTCGACAAGTGGATGGCGACCGCGCTGGCGATCGTGCTCGCCTACGCGATTCTCAGCTTCTTCCACGTCGTCTTCGGCGAGCTCGTGCCCAAGGGCGCGGCGCTCGGCCACGCGGAAGGGACGGCGCTCTCGGTCTCGACCCCCGTCCGCGCGTTCATCGCGGTCTTCCGGCCGGCGATCTGGGGGTTGCAGGCTGCGAGTGACGCGATCCTGCACTCGTTCGGGCTCGAGCCGCCGGGCGCCGAGCGCGAGGTGCACTCCGAGGCCGAGCTGCGCATGCTCGTCTCCCGCTCCACCCAGCAGGGACAGATCGAGGAGGGCGAGCGGGAAATGATCGACAAGGTCTTCGTCTTCGGGGACAAGGACGTCGCCGAGGTGATGGTCGCGAAGCCCGACGTCGCCGCCATCTCGATCGACCTGCCGCCCGAGGAAGTGCTCGCCGTCGTGCTCGACTCGCCGTACACGCGCTACCCCGTCTACCGCGAGTCGCTCGACGACATCGCCGGCGTGCTCCACGTGCGCGACCTGTTCAGCGCGATCCACGACCGCGGCCTGGCCGACGTCGAGCTCGAAGGGCTGCTACGGCAGGCGTACGTCGTCCCGGAGACGAAAGACCTCGCTTCGCTCCTGCAGGAGTTCCGGCGGACGAACAACCACTTCGCCGTGGTCGTCGACGAGTACGGCGCGATGGTCGGGATCGCGACGCTCGAGGACCTGCTCGAGGAGATCGTCGGCGAGATCGAGGACGAGTTCGACGTGCCCGAGGAGCCGGTCGAACAGATCGGCGAGGACTCGTATCGTGTCGACGGGATGTTTTCGATCGACGATTTCAACGAACGCTTCGGCACCGACCTACCGGACGAGGACTTCCACACCGTCGGCGGGTTCGTCTTCGGTCAGCTCGGACGGGCGCCGGAGCCCGGCGACGACGTCTCCCACGACGGCATGCGCTTCGACGTCCTCGAGGTGGAGGGCAACCGGATCGAGCGGATCGCAGTCACGTTCGAGGAGCGACCGCAGCCGCGGCGGGAGCCCGGCGACCTACCCGTCGACGAGGACGAGCCCGAGTAGCCAGATTGCTGTGGAACTACGCCGCTGCCCGGCCGATCGACTCGCCGAGCTCAACGAGATCGGCGAGGGCCTGCTTGAGCAGTGTGGTCGATTCGGTGCCGAGGATCTTCGCGACCTGTTGATCGAGCTCGGCGAGTACCGACTCTACGACAGGCTCGAAGCGTCTCGCCCTTCCGGTGAGGAAGAGTCGTGTTGCGCGGGCGTCGTCTGCGTCCGACTCGCGTGTCACGAGCCCGTTGCGCTCCAGCAGGCGTGACATGGTCGTCACGGTCTGCTTGCTCAAGCCCGCGCGGCGAGCGAGCTCGCCCAGGCGTAGCCCGTCTTCCTCGAAGAGCGGCACGAGCAGCGCGCCGTACGACGCGCGAACCTCCGCGAAGCCGGCTTCCGCAAAGCGGTGCTCGAGGATTTCGTTCCAGCGTCTGCTCGCGAGCGCAAGCAGATAGCCGGTGTCGGTGCGATCAACCATCAGCGCGTTCGGGGCACCCGCGAGCACCCTGCACGCTGAGCTTGGCCGATCATCGGACGTCGGTCGGCTCAGCCCGAGAGAAACGCGCACTGATGTTCTCGAACTCGCGCTCGAGCGAGCGGTGCTGCGCTTCGAACAGGTCGTCAGTCATCTCCGGAGACTTGAACATCGTGAATGTGTACGCGCACTTCTCGGGAGCGAGCTCGATGACGCGGGTGGGGAAGATCGCCATCTCTCCCTCGTCAGGCCCCGCGAACATGTCGATCACGCCGGTGTCGGGGTCCGCGACGATCCGGAAGTAGAACTCGCCGAGTCCGTTGACGACCTTTGGCCTGCCGTTGTCGTATTTGAGCTCCCGCGCGAAGTCGGTCGCCCAAGCCGGAAGGTTCTCCACGCGGGAGAGGAACGCGAAGACGTCGGCGCTTGGCGCCTCGAGGACGACAGTCACGGTGCGACTTAGCATGGCGGAGCCTCCTTAGTCCTATAGCGTACTAAGTAGTACGTTATCAGACTAAGCTGCTTTCAGATCGAGCTGCTCGATCCGGCCGTCCTGGATCGTCCAGCCGGCGAGCTCGTCGCGCGCGACCGAGTAGATGAGATACGGCCTGCCCTGCCAGAGACCGACGTTCTCGACGTCGGTGCGCGAGGGCCGCGGCGGGGCCGAGACGTGGGAGTGGACGACCGCGAGCTCGTAGCCCTCGTCCTCGAGGAACCAGAGGTCGGGATCGACCTCCAGCTCGAAGCGGTACGGCGACTCGGCTGCGTTGCGGCCCGGCTCGTAGCGGTCGGCGACGCGGTCGCGCAGCACGAGCAGGCCGCAGCTCTCGTTCGGTAGCTCCCCCCGCGCGTGCTCGGCGAGCGCCTCGCGGACGGGAGGCGGGACTACCACCACAGCTTGCTCTCGTCGATCTCCTCGCCCTGCCAGAAGCCGGCGGAGAGGTACTTCCAGCCGCCGTCGGCGAGGACGCAGACCACCGTGCCCTCCTCCAGCTCGTCCGCGAGCCGGCGGGCGATGTGGAGAACGGCGCCGCTCGAGACTCCCGCAAAGATGCCCTCGCGCTCGAGGAGCGCGTGCACGCCCACGACGGCGTCCTCGTTCGAGACCAGCAGCTTCCGGTCGAGCTTCGCAACGTCGAGGATCGGCGGCACGTAGCCGTCGTCGAGCGAGCGCAGGCCCATCACCGGGTCGCCCGGGAGCGGCTCGGCCGCCGCGACGACGACGTCGGGGAAGCTCTCCCGCAGGCGGGCGCCAGCGCCCATCAGCGTCCCGCCGGTGCCGAGGCCGGCGACCAGGATGTCGACCCGGTCGAGCGCTGCGGCGATCTCCGCGCCTGTGCCCTCGTAGTGGGCGCGCGGGTTCGCCTCGTTTGCGTACTGGAACGGCATGAAGTACCGCGGTTCCCGCTCTGCGAGCTCGAGCGCGAGACGGACGGCGCCGTTCGAGCCTTGCTCCCCGGGCGACTCGACGATCGTCGCGCCGTAGAGGCGCAGGAGCCGGCGCCGCTCCTCGGTCGCGTTCCCCGGGAGGACGCACGTGAGGGAGTAGCCCTTGAGCTTGGCCACGAGCGCGAGCGCGATGCCGGTGTTGCCGGAGGTCGGCTCGAGCAGCGCGCGGCCGGGCTCGAGCTCGCCCGCGGCTTCGGCGGCCTCGATCATGGCCAGTGCGATGCGGTCCTTGATCGAGCCGGTCGGGTTCTGGCCCTCGAGCTTCGCGTACAGGCGCACGGACGGCTTCGGCGACAGGCGCGGCAGCTCGACGAGCGGGGTGTTGCCTACGAGCTCGAGCAGGGAGCCGGCCGTGCGGAGGCTAGAGCCCACCGGCCATGGCGGGGAGGAGGATGACCGTGGAGCCGTGGTCGACCGACGTGTCGAGCCCGTCGAGCGTCCGGACGTCCTCTCCCTCGACGTAGACGTTCACGAAGGGCGCGATGTCGTCGTCTTCGACGAGCTGCGGCCGCAGCGACGGGAAGCGGGCCATCAGGTCGAAGAGGAGCTCGCGCACGGTGTCTCCCTCGGCGGGGACCTCGCGCACGCCGCCGACCTCTCCGCGCAGCATCGGGGGGATGCGGACGCGACTCATGCGTGGGCCGGCCTTCCCGAGCAGAACTCGACGTAATCCACGTACTCCGTGATGGTGGGCGAGTTGCCGCAGACCGGGCAGTTCGGGTCGCGGCGCAGATTGACCTCGCTGAACTCGGTCGCGAGCGCGTCGAAGAGGAGCAGCCGGCCGACGAGTGGCTCGCCGATGCCGAGGCAGAGCTTGAGCGCCTCGCTCGCCTGCAGCGAGCCGACGATGCCGGGCAAGACGCCGAGCACGCCACCCTCGGCGCAGCTCGGTGCGAGCTCCGGCGGCGGCGGCTGCGGGAAGAGGCAGCGGTAGCAGGGGCCGGCGCCTGGCTTGAACACCGTGGCCTGCCCTTCGAAGCGGTAGATCGAGCCGTGCACGAGCGGGATGTCGTGCCAGACGGCGGCGTCGTTGATCAGATAGCGCGTCGGGAAGTTGTCGGCGCCGTCGACGATCACGTCCCACCCGTCGGCGAGGATCCGCTCGACGTTCTCGGACGTGAGCCGCTCGATGTACGGCACGACCTCGACGTCGGGATTGAGCTCCTCTAGCGTGCGCTTCGCCGACTCCGCCTTCCACTCGCCGAGGCGCCCGGTCGAGTGCAGCACCTGGCGTTGCAGGTTCGAGGCGTCGACGCGGTCGTCGTCCACGATCCCGAGCCGCCCGACGCCTGCGGCCGCGAGGTACAGCGCCGACGGTGAGCCGAGCCCGCCCGCGCCGAGTAGCAGCACGCGCGAGTCGAGCAGCTTGAGCTGTCCCTCCTCGCCGACCTCGGGGATGAGGACATGGCGGCTGTAGCGCTGCCGCTTCTCGCCGTCGAGCGTGCGCGGCAGCTCGGTCTCCAGGCCGCTGCGCTTCCAGTCGGTGTAGCCGCCCGCAAGCGAGACGACGTTCTCGTAACCGAGCTCCTCGAGCGACTTCGCGGCGAAGGCCGAGCGGTTGCCGGCGGCGCAGTAGAGGAAGATCGGTTGGGCGCGATCGGGGGCCGCCTGCTCGATGCGCGACTCGAGGTTGCCGCGCGGGATGTGGATCGCGCCCGGAATCCGTCCTTCGGTCCATTCGTCAGGCTCGCGCACGTCGACGACGAGCGGGCGCTCGGGCGCGTCGAGCAGCTCGCGCGCCTGCGTGACGTCGACCTCGTCGATCTCCGACTTGACCTGCTGCAGCAGTTCCCGATAACCCGGCATCGCTTTCGGAAATGTAGCGACCCCGTTCATGGCTACGCTCGGAGCGTGGCGACGGAAGCTCGCCCTCTCGTGGCAGCACGGAACCGGCGCGTGGTCGTCATCGTCGCGCTGGCCGCGCTGATTGCTGCGGCCGCCGTCGTGGGAGCGACGCTGCTCCAGACGCGTGGCGAGACGACGAGCATCCCCGGCGCGGTCACGCATCCGCGCTCGGGACCGCCGCTCCTTCAGCTCGAGTTCGGTGTGCGCACCGACCCGGAGGCGCGGGCGCTCGCGCAGGCGCAGACTCTGTTCGACCGGGATCGTCGGGCCGCCCAGGCGGCTGCGATCTTCCGGCGCTACCACACAGTCGAGGCGCAGCTCGGGTCGGCATTCGCGGCCTGGCGCGGCGCGTCGAGCCTTGCCGCCGTGGAGAAGATCGCCGCC
>WNGI01012828.1_pt1 | contig 11654 bp, 9 predicted proteins | sample 5400621 | NCBI WGS metagenome assembly WNGI01 (sample SAMN13153374, study PRJNA577476) | soil metagenome | isolation source: 20 cm soil or saprolite under Garry oak tree replicate 1 | place: USA:California | collected 2016-06-15
ACTCAAGCTCACGAAGGATTCGCGCGACGAGTCGAAGAAGATGGTCACCCAGTTCGACATGAACGGCGTCGCTCAGCTCGGGTTGCTCAAGATGGACTTCCTTGGTCTGCGGACGCTTTCGGTCATCGAGGAGACCCTGCGGCACCTTCGCTCGCGGGGCACCGAGCTCGACATCGACCACATCCCGCTGGATGACGCCGAGACCTACGCGATGCTCCGCCGTGGGGACACCACCGGCGTGTTCCAGATGGAATCGCCGGGGATGCGGAGCCTGATCAAGCTGCTCGAACCCGACCGGTTCGAAGACCTGATGGCGCTCGTGGCGCTCTACCGTCCCGGACCGCTCAACACCGGGATGCACACGGAGTACGCCGAGCGCAAGCACGGCCGGCGCAAGGTGGTGTATCCGCATCCGGACCTCGAGCCGGTGCTCAAGGACACCTACGGCGTCATGGTCTATCAGGAGCAGATCATGCAGATCGCCGTTCGGATGGCGGGCTATTCCATGGGGCAGGCGGACACGCTCCGCAAGGTCATGGCCAAGAAGAAACGCGAGCTCGTCGGCCAGGAGCGGCAGCGCTTCGTCGCGGGGTGCGTCGGCCAGGGGGTCTCGGAGCGGCTCGCCGCCGATCTGTTCGACCTGATCGAGCCGTTCGCCGACTACGGGTTCCCCGCCGCCCACGCGTGCGCCTACGGCTTCATCGCGTACCAGACTGCATACCTGATCGCCCAGCACCCGGTCGAGTACATGGCGGCCATCCTCACGTCGGTGAAGGACGACAAGGACCGCAAGCCGTACTACCTGTACGCGTGCCGGAGCATGAAGATCGAGGTGCTTCCCCCGGACGTCAACGAGTCCGACATGGACTTCGCTCCCGCGCCCGGCGATCGTCGGGCGATCCGGTACGGCCTGTCGGCGGTCCGGAACGTCGGTGAAGGAGTCGTGCAGGCGATCCTGGATGCGCGCCGCTCGGGCGGCATGTTCGAGTCCTTCGCCGATCTGTGCCGGCGGGCCGACCCGGGAGCCCTGACGAAGCGCGTCCTCGAGTCGCTCATCTTCGCCGGCGCGTTCGACTCGTTCGGGTACACGCGCGGCGGGATGGTGCAGCAGACCGGTGAGCAGGCGGCCTGGGAGAAGGTCGCGGCGCCGATCCTCGCCGAACGCAAGGCCCGGGCCGCAGGGCAGTTCTCCCTGTTCGGGGCGGGCACCGATGGCGCCGGGCTCGGCGAGGTCGACGAGGGGATCCTGCTCGGGGACGAGCTGGACAAGCGGCTCCTGCTTTCCAAAGAGAAGGAGATGCTCGGCCAGTTCGTGACCGACCATCCGCTGCTGGGTGTGGAGGACGAGCTCCGAGCGCAGACGAGTCATCCGATCGACGAGATGCCCAACCTCGGTGACGGGGATCTCGTCACGGTCGGGGGCATCATCGGTTCGCTCGCCCGGAAATACACGAAGCGTGGTGAGCCGTACGCTCAGTTCCGGCTCGAGGGGCTCGCGGGTGGTGTCGAGGTGATCGCGTTCCCCAGCGTGTACGAGGCCGTGCCGCAGCTGATCCAACCCGACACGATCGTGCTCGTGACCGGGCGCATCGACCTGCGTGGGCGCGAATTGCAGATCCGCGCGACGGAGGTGAAGGAGCCCGCCCTGGGTCCGGACGCGCCCAGGCTCCGTCCCGAGTCGCTCGTGGTGGACCTGGCTGCGACCGCGTGCACCCCGGCGGTCCTCGAGAAGCTCAGACAGCTCTTCGAAGCGCATCCGGGGACCGCCCCCGTTCGCCTGCGGTTCCTGTCCTCCGCCGGGGTGACCCCCCTGTCGGTCGGCTCGTTCAACGTCGACGCGGCGGGATCGTTGATGGGGGAGCTGCACGATCTGCTCGGGGTGGGATCCAGCCGTCTCGACCGCTCCGGCTGACCGGACCCGCGTATCGTTCGCCACGTGCCGTTCCTCCTCCTGTCCGCGCTCGACGTCTGGCAGGGACGCCTCGCGGTCGTGACGACCGAGGGACCGAGCCCCGTCGACGCGTTCGGCGGCGATCCCGTTGCCGCGGCACGCTCCGCGGTGGCGTCCGGAGCGAGGGCATTGCATCTGGTGGACCTGGACCTCGCGTACACGGGGATCGCCGGGCTCGACGTGGCGGCGATACGTGCGGTCGCCCCGGACGCGATCCTGCAGGTGAGCGGTGGGATCGGCGATGCGGCGAGTGGGCGAGCCTACCTCGATGCCGGTGCCGACCGCTTCGTCCTCGGATCGGGGGCGTTGACGGACGAGCGGGGGACGCTCCGGGTGCTCCGCGACGCCGGAACGGACGTCGTGATCGGGCTCGAGGTGGACGATGGCCGGATCGGGTGGAGGGGCACCGGTCGCCCGGACGACGCTGAGGGTCTCGACCTGATGGCCACGCTCGGCTGGCTCGAGGCTGCCGGCGCGCCGGCCTTCCTCGTGACCTCGATCCTTCGGGTCGGAGGGCTCGGCGGTCCCGACCTGGAGCTCATTCGGAGGATCGCCCGCGCCGGCCGGCCGACGTATGCGGCCGGCGGGATCCGCTCGCTCGAGGATCTCCGAGGCATCCGGGCCGCGGGAGCCTCGGGAGCGGTCGTCGGTCGTGCAGCGCTCGAGGGGCGGATGGATCTCGTCGAAGCGCTCGCCTGGGCGGAGGTCTGATGCCCCGCCGGTAGACTTCCCCGCTCCATGGGCTTCCTCAACGATCTCATCGGGACGATCCGGCGTGAGCTGGGTGACCGGCCGCTACGGCTCGAGGAGCTCTAGGCCGTCGCCCGTTCCCAGCCTCCGGCGCGCTCGCTCCCGGGCGCGCTGCGGGGCGCGGGAGTGCCCGCCGTGATCGCCGAGGTGAAACGCGCATCCCCGAGCGCCGGCACGATCGACGCCGACGCCGATCCCGCCGCGCTCGCGCGTGCGTACGAGGCGGGCGGTGCGGCGGCGATCTCGGTCCTCACCGAGCCACGGCACTTCGCCGGGTCGCTCGTCGACCTCGGCCTCGTCCGCGCCGCAACCGGCCTCCCGGTGGTTCGGAAGGACTTCTTGATCGACCCCGTACAGCTCGTCGAGGCGCGCGCCGTCGGGGCCGATTCGATCCTGCTGATCGTCGCCTGCCTCGACGACGAGGCGCTCGACACGATGATCGCGGCAGCACGGGCGCTCGGGATGGAGCCGGTCGTCGAGGCGCATTCGGACGACGACTTGGAACGAGCGCTCGCGACCGACGCCGAGATCGTCGGGGTCAACGCCCGTGATCTCGAGACGCTCGAGGTGGACGTGCCCGCGGCGCTCGGGAGACTCCGCTCGATCCCGCCGGGACGGATCGCGGTGTTCGAGAGCGGCATCGAGAACTACAGCGATGTCGCGAGAGCGGTCGCATCCGGAGCGTCTGCCGTCCTCGTGGGGGAGGCGCTGATGCGGGCCGTCGACCCGGCCGCGGCGATCGCCGGGTTGGTGCGCGAGCCCGGGTCCGGGCTCGCCGGCCGCCCGGGGCATCGGGATGCGAACGAGGAAGAGATCGCGTGAACGTGACGACCCGGCCCGACGAGCACGGTCGTTTCGGCGCGTACGGGGGGCGCTACGCCCCCGAGGTACTGATCCCGGCGCTGGAGGAGCTCACCACGGCCTGGCTCGAGCTCCGCGACGACCCCGTATTCCGCGGCGAGCTCGCGGAGCTCCTGCGCGACTTCGTCGGGCGTCCCACGCCCATCACGCACGCGACCCGGCTCTCCGAGGAGCTCGGCTGCGACCTCTGGCTCAAGCGCGAGGACCTCGCGCACACGGGCGCGCACAAGATCAACAACGCCCTCGGTCAGGTGCTCCTTGCCAAGCGGCTCGGCAAACGGCGGATCATCGCCGAGACGGGGGCTGGTCAGCATGGTGTGGCGACCGCGACCGCGTGCGCATTGCTCGGCTTGCCGTGCGTCGTCTACATGGGCGAGGAGGACACGCACCGCCAGGCCCCCAACGTCGCGCGGATGGAGCTGCTCGGCGCGGAGGTCGTGCCGGTCACCGCGGGGATGAAGACGCTCAAGGAGGCCGTCAACGAGGCGCTCCGCGACTGGGCGGCGTCGGTCGGAACCACCCACTACGTGATCGGCTCGGTGGTGGGTCCGCATCCGTTCCCGACGCTCGTGCGCGACCTGCAGCGGGTGATCGGGGACGAGGCACGAGGGCAGTACGCGGAGCGGGTCGGGATGGAACCGGAGTACGTGGTGGCGTGCGTCGGCGGGGGGTCGAACGCGATCGGCATGTTCACGGCGTTCGTCGGAACACCGGGTGTGCGCTTGTGCGGCGTCGAGGCCGGCGGTGTCGGTTCGGAGCTCGGTCGGCATTGTTCCTCGCTCACCCTCGGCCAACCGGGAATCTTGCACGGCGCCCTCAGTTACCTCCTGCAGGACGCGGAGGGGCAGGTCGTGGAGACCCACTCGATCTCTGCTGGCTTGGACTACCCGGGCGTCGGTCCCGAGCATGCCTACCTGAAGGACGAAGGCCTCGCGACGTACGTCAGCGCGACGGATGTGGACGCGCTCGATGGGTTCCAGCTGCTCGCACGCACGGAGGGAATCATCCCCGCGCTCGAGCCGGCGCACGTGATCGGATGGCTCCGTCACCGGCCGCTCCCGGACGGGGCGCGGGTGTTGATGAACCTCTCCGGTCGTGGCGACAAGGACCTCGACACGGTGCGCGCCGCGCTCGCCGGCGACGGGCAGCAGGAACCGCGCTGATGGGCCGGCGCTGATGGGCCGGCGCTGATGGGCCGGCGCTGATGGGCCGGTTGGAAGCAACGCTGCGCGCCGTCCGGGACCGAGGCGCGAAGTCGTTCGTCCCCTATGTCACGGGCGGGTACCCGGGCGTGGACCCGGAGCTCCTGCGGAAACTCGCCGCCGTCGGCGCGGATGCGATCGAGGTCGGTATCCCGCATTCGGATCCGATCATGGACGGCGGTGTGATCCAGGAGGCGTCGCGGGTCGCCCTCGAACGCCGCACCCGGCTCGACGATGTCCTCGCGCTGGTCGCTGACGCAGGGATCGATATCCCGGTCGCGGTCATGACGTACGCGAACATCGTTCACCATCGTGGCTATGAGACGTTCTGTGACGACCTGGTCCGGTCCGGGGTCGGTGGCGCGATCGTTCCCGACCTCCCCGTGGACGAGGGAGGGACCTTCGACGCGCTCGGGGCCGCTCGCGGGATCGACATCGTCCTGCTCGCAGCTCCCGGGAACACGGCAGAGCGGTACGCGGCGATCGCGGCCGCCTCGCACGGCTTCGTCTATTGCGTCGCGACGTACGGCGTGACCGGCGCCCGCGATCAGCTCTCGGTGACGGCGCGCGAGGTGGTGACGGCCGTCCGTCCACACACGGACCTGCCGCTGCTCGTCGGGGTCGGGATCGCGACCCCCGAGCAGGCCGGGGCGGCCTGCAGGTTCGCCGACGGGGTCATCGTCGGCTCGGCTCTCATGGCACGGATCGTTGCCGGCGAGCCTGAGGGGGCCGTACACCTCGCGGAGGCGTTCCGGCGCCGGATCGCCTGAACGACACATCTCGCTCAGGCCCCACGCCCGTATCCGCTGTGGGGGACATGGTCCTCCATGGTGATTGGCCTGCGCCCCGCGGATGTGGTACCAACCGGGCCATATCCACGGTGCAGCACGAAAGGGGGCTTCATGAGACATCGTCGGTGGCTCACGCCGCTGGTGCTCCTCGGCGCATTCGCGATGATCGCGGCGGCGTGCTCGAACAGCAGCTCGGCGGCCGGGGGATCCACCTCGGGTGGCGCCTCGGTGGACTGCAACGCGGCGCCCGGCTGCGTCACGGTCGCGGCCGGCGCGCCGATCCAGATCGGAACGCTCCTGTCCGTGAGCGGTGACAACGCGGACCTGGGCCAGGACAGCCTGTACGGGGTCGAGCTCGCGATCGATCATCTCGACGGGACGTTCGACGGGACGCCCGGACAGATCGACGGTCATGACGTGCAGCTCCAGCAGGAGGACGACACATGCTCGGCCGAGGGCGGCCAGGCCGGTGCGACGAAGCTCGCCGCGAACCCGGACATCGTCGCGGTCATCGGCACGAGCTGCTCCGGCGCCGCGCTCGGCGTGGCGGACAAGACCCTCGGCGACAAGGGGATCGTCCTTCTCTCGCCGTCCAACACGAACCCGGCGCTCACCGCGCAGGGGACGCACAACCCCTACTACTTCCGGACCGCGCACAACGACCTGATCCAGGGCCTGATCGTCGCCGACTTCGCCGTGAAGAAACTCAGCGCGACGACCGCCGCGACGATCCACGACGAGTCCCCGTACACGGAGGGCCTGACCACGGCGTTCGCCAACGCCTTCCAGAAGCAGAACGGACAGGTCGTGGATGGCGAAGTGATCGACAGCAGCCAGCAGTCCTACACGCCCGTCCTGACGAAGATCGGGCAGAAGTCGCCGGACCTGTTGTACGGGCCCGATTACACGGCCGAATGTGCCCTGATCCTCAAGCAGGGACACCAGGTCTCGGGGTTGGCGAACACGACTTTCATGGGTTCGGACGGCTGCTTCGCGTCGAACTTCATCAAGCTCGCCGGCTCAGCGATCAACGGGGCCTACTACTCGGCGCCCTGTCTCTCCTGCTTCCAGCAGAAGGACTTCTACACGAACGAGTTCCTCCCCGCATACAAGCAGCTCGCCGGGACGGCGCCGATCTCGGCGTTCCACGCGCACGCCTACGACGCGCTGAACCTCCTGGCTGCGGCGATCGACAAGGCCGCGGTCAAGAACAGCGACGGTTCCCTCACGATCCCTCGGACCGCGCTCCGGGATGCCGTTCAGGGGACGAGCAACATGCAGGGGATCGTCACGACGTACACGTGCACCGATCTCGGTGACTGCGCGTCGATCGTCACGATCGGCGTATACCTAGCGCCCAACCTGGCGATCGAGGGCGCGACCGGGAACGGCAAGCCCGTCTTCACCGAGACGAAGACGCTCGCCCAAGCCACGGGCACAGGCTGATCGAGGCGAACCGAGTTGCGCGTCGCGGGGTGAGCGAGGCTCACCCCGCGACGCACACCCTGGGGAGACGCGATGGCTGAGGACACCGACGTCGAGGCGACGCCGGGTTCGACGACCGCCACCCTCGGCCGCGTGCAGCGGCTGCCGTTGCGTCAGCTGATCCAGATCCTGCTCGCGATGCTCATCGTCGCGTTCGTCGCGATCGGCTCCTACAAGACGTTGACGTTGCCCGCCGGCCAGGGCTACGACCCATCCACGTGGAAGGCGTTCGTGATCTCCGGCGTGGCGCAGGGCGGCATCTACGCCCTGATCGCGATCGGCTACACCCTCGTATACGGCGTCCTGCGCATGATCAACTTCGCGCACGGCGAGGTCTTCATGATGGGGTGCTTCGTCTCGTTCTTCTTCGCCGACGCGTACGCCTCGAGCGGCTTCCTCAACCGGCATCCGTATCCCGCGCTGGCGATCGTCTTCGTGATCGCCATGCTCACGTCGTGTCTCGTGGCGATGCTTCTGGAGCGAGTCGCCTACCGGCCGCTCAGGAACGCGCCCCGGCTGGTCCCGCTGATCACGGCGATCGGGGCGTCGCTGTTCCTCCAGAACACCGCCTACGGGTTCTTCGGGCCGCAGACCAGGGCCTACCCGGTCCCCGACGTCCTGAGCGGCGACAAGACGTGGACGATCCTCGGTGTCACGATGCAGCGGATCCAGGTCGTCGTGATCGTGACCGCGATCTGCGCCGTCATCGGGCTCCCACTGTTCATCTCACGGACGCGGACGGGGAAGTAACGATCATGGTCACGTTCGCGCTCGGCGGTCTCCTCGCGGGGATCGCCGGGGTCCAATTCGGATTGACCTTCGGCCAGGTCAACTTCCACATCGGGTTCGCCGTCGGGATCGCAGCGTTCACCGCGTCGGTCCTCGGCGGGATCGGAAGCATCAGCGGTGCCGCGCTCGGCGGGCTGATCCTGGGGTTGTTGCAGTCGGTGGGTCCGCCGCTCCTGTTCACCGGGTTCAAGATCCCCGCGCCGTTCCAACTCCAGGACGTGATCACCTTCTCCGTGCTGGTCCTCGTGCTGATCTTCCGGCCGGGCGGGATCCTCGGTTCGGGTGAGGCGGAGAAGGTGTGATGGCCGCGGATCGGGGAACGCGTTGGACCGTTCGCGCCGGGCTGCTCGGGGGGGTCGTCGCGATCTACCTGTGCCTCGTCGGCCTGGTCGGGACGCTGACCTCGTACGTCGTCGGGAAGATCTCGGTCGGCCGCGTCTTCCTGGCGATGCCGGCCGTCCTCGTCGGGTACATCGTTGCCCGTCCAGGGGTGACCGCCGGTGCGGTCCGTCGGCTCTCGGTCCGAAGGGGCGTCGCGGTCGGAGCGCTCGCCGGGGGGACGGCCGGGGTCCTGCTCGCCGCCGGGGTCGGCGTGGTCAACCTGATCGGGCAGGATACCGTCCGGAGCGTCTTCGCTTCAGTATCCCCGCAGCTCATCAACCTCCTCACGTTCGGGCAGTCCGCCGTGGTGGGTGCGCTGGCGCTGATCGGCCTCGGAGTGGCGCTGGGCGCGATCGGCGGCGGGGTCTCGGCCGCCCCGGATGACGTCAAACGGCCGACGATCGTCGCGTCGGCGACGGTCGTCACCATCGGCCTGCTGCGCAACATCGTCCACCCAGCGCTCGCACAGCTCGGTCTTCGGGACGACTGGTTGTACAGCCGGATCACGCTCGGACTCACCTGGCTCGGCGCGATCCTGATGTTCGTCGTGACGTACGCGGTGGTCGCGTTCTGGCGAGCCCGGCGAACGGTGGTGGTCGCCCGCGCTCGCCGCGTCGCGGGGACCGAGGCGCGGCTCCGGGCCGGCGTGCTCGCCGTGGTCGCCCTCATCCTGATCGCGCTGCCGTTCCTCGTCGGTTCGATCGTGACGCAGATCCTCGGGACCGTCGGCATCTACATCTTGATGGGGCTCGGCCTGAACATCGTGGTCGGCTACGCGGGTCTGCTCGACCTCGGGTACGTCGCGTTCTTCGCCGTCGGCGCGTATACGACGGCGGTGCTCACCGGGGGGCTGCGGATCACCACGGTCGGACTGGCGCCCCCGACGTTCTCCCTGCACCTCTCCTTCTTCGTCGCCGTTCCGATCGTCGTGACGATCGCCGCCATCGTGGGACTCCTGATCGGCGCACCCGTCCTGCGGTTGCGGGGCGACTACCTTGCGATCGTCACCCTGGGGTTCGGTGAGATCGCCCGGATCCTGTTCTCGTCGGACTGGCTCAAGGGGCTCTTCGGGGGGACCCAGGGGATGAGCGGGGTCCCGGCCGCCCCCATCGGCAACCTGCAGTTCCGCAACGCGCAGCCGTTCTACTTCCTCGTCCTGGGGTTCTGTCTGGTTGCCGTCTACTTCTCGTGGCGCCTCTCCGACTCCCGCGTGGGCCGGGCCTGGAACGCGATGCGGGAGGACGAACAGGTCGCGGAGGCGGTCGGCGTCAGCACCGTGCGCTACAAGCTCCTCGCGTTCGCGATGGGGGGGGCCGTCGGATCGCTCGGCGGTGCGCTCTTCGCGATCCAGATCGGTTCGCTCAACGACGCGAGCTTCACGCTCCTCGTGTCCATCACCGCGCTCGCGGTCGTGATCTTGGGCGGCATGGGGAGCATCCCCGGCGTGGTCGTCGGCGCACTGGTCCTGATCGGGATCCCCGGTGTGCTCTCCGAGTTCGCGCAGTACCGCCTCCTGCTCTACGGGGCGGTCCTGATGGCCATCATGATCCTCCGACCGCAGGGGTTGATCCCGAACGTTCGACGGTCGCGCGAGCTTGAGGAAGAGGAGCGGGCGCAGGACAAGTGGGCGGGGGAGGTGTCCGGGGATGAGCTCGCTGCGCCGCCGGTCACCCCCCTCGGAGATGGGTCCGGATGAACGTCCTGGAGGTGCGAGGCGTCTCCAAGCACTTCGGCGGTCTCTACGCGCTCAACGGTCTTGACTTCGTGGTCGAACGGGGCGAGATCCTGAGCATCATCGGACCCAACGGTGCGGGCAAGAGCACCGTCTTCAACGTGATCACGGGGCTCTACACGCCCGATGCCGGGGACATCGTCTTCGGCGGGCAGAGCCTGGTGGGCCTGACCCCGAACCAGATAACGAAGCTCGGGATCGCCCGGACGTTCCAGACGGTCCACCTGTTCCCCAACATGACGGTGCTCGAGAACGCGATGGTCGGCCAGCATTGCCGATCCCGCACCACCGTGTTCGGGGCCGTGTTCCGCACGCCGTCGATGCGTCGTGAGGAGCGTTCGATCCGTGAACACGCCGAGAGCGCGCTCGGATTCTTCGGACAGCGGCTGGCCGGGTACCGGCAGGACCAGCCGGCGTTCTCGTTGTCCTACGCGAACCGGCGCCGCCTCGAGATGGCGCGGGCGCTCGCCACCGAACCCTCCCTGCTCCTGCTGGACGAGCCCACCGCGGGGATGAACCCTCGGGAGACCCTCGAGCTTCGGGACCACATCGTGCGGATGCGTGACGACCTCGGGCTCACGATCCTCGTGATCGAACACGACATGCGCGTGGTCAAGGGCGTGTCGGACCGGGTCGTCGCCTGCGACTACGGTCAGAAGATCGCCGAAGGCTCCTACGAAGACGTTGCCAGCGACGAGCACGTGATCGAGGCGTACCTGGGCACGAAGGCGGCAGGATGACCGAGGAGGACCCGGCTCATCGCGACGGCGACGAGCCCGTGCTGGAGCTCCGGCACGTCAGCACGTATTACGGCCTCGTCTCCGTCCTCCGCGACGTCAACGTCCGGATCCTCCCGGGGGAGATGGTCTGCCTGTTGAGCGGGAAGACGACGACCCTCAAGACGATCCTCGGTTACGTGAAACCGAGCGAGGGAGACGTCCTGATCAACGGCGACGTCGTGACCGGCTTGCCGACGATGCAGGTCGTCGCGCGTGGCGTTTCGATGGTTCCGGAGAACCGACGTCTGTTCCCCAACATGACGGTCGCGGAGAACCTCGAGCTCGGGGGATACCGGCGCAAGGACAAGGACAAGCTCGCGGCCGACCGAGAACAGGTCTTCGAGACGTTCCCGCGGGTCCGCGAGCGCCTCAAGCAGAAGGCGGGAACGCTCTCGGGCGGCGAGCAGCAGATGGTCGCGATGGGACGGGCACTGATGGCTGACCCGAAGGTGCTGCTGATGGACGAGCCGTCGATGGGGCTCGCCCCCGTCCTCGTCGAGCAGGTCTTCGAGATCATCCGACAGATCCGGGCGCTCGGGAAGACGATCTTCGTCGTGGAACAGAACGCGAACATGGCGCTGTCGATCGCCGACCGGGGCTACGTGCTCCAGACGGGACAGATCGTGCTGTCGGGCGACGCCCAGGAACTGCTCGACGATCCGCTGATGCGCCAGGCCTATCTGGGCGAACTGTGATCCGGCTGATCGACGCCGGGGAGTTGCGGCACGTGCTCTCGATGAGCGCCGCCGTCGACGCCTTGGAGGCCGCCTTCCGTGATGAGGGTCCCTCGCGCTCGGCGCCGTTGCGATCGTCCGTGTCGACCCCGGCCGGCACGTTGCTGCTCATGCCGGCGGCCGGCGAACGGGGGGTGGGCGTCAAGCTGATCACCCTGTCGGAGTTCAACCCGCAGCGTGGCCTCCCCTTCATCCACGG
>WNGI01005235.1_pt1 | contig 11653 bp, 10 predicted proteins | sample 5400621 | NCBI WGS metagenome assembly WNGI01 (sample SAMN13153374, study PRJNA577476) | soil metagenome | isolation source: 20 cm soil or saprolite under Garry oak tree replicate 1 | place: USA:California | collected 2016-06-15
AGATAGGCGCGGCGAATGCCTTCATCGGCACCGATGACGGCGGCCGGGGCATCCATGACGATATGGCCGGTTTCGAGGAGATACGCGTGCTCGGCGAGTTCGAGCGCCAAGGCGGCGTTCTGCTCGACAACGAGCATCGCAACGCCGGTCTCGCGGTTGACCTCGCGCAGAATCCCGAACAGTTCTTCGACGATCAGCGGCGCGAGGCCGAAGGACGGTTCGTCGAGGAGCATCAGCCGGGGCCGCAGCATCAGGGCGCGGCCGACCGCCAGCATCTGCTGCTCGCCGCCGGACAGTGTGCCGGCCTGTTGCCGGCGGCGCTCCCTGAGGCGCGGAAAATGCGCGTAGACCTGCTCGATATCGGCGGCGATCCCGGGTTTGTCGCGGCGAGTGATCGCGCCGAGTTGCAAATTCTCCTCGACCGAGACGCGCAGAAACGTACCGCGCCCTTCCGGCACATGCGCGATCCCGAGCCGCACGATGTCCTCGGTGGCCCAGCCGGCGATCGCCCTCCCGTCGAAACGGATCTCGCCATTTGTCCGCACCATGCCGCAAAGCGCGCGCAACACGGTCGTCTTGCCCGCGCCATTGGCGCCGAGCAGCGTGCGGATGTGCCCCTCGCCGATGTCGAAGCTGACCCCGTGCAGCGCCTGGTTCTGCCCGTAGAAGGCGTGGAGTCCTTTGACCTCCAGCATCGCCGGGCCGGAATTCATCTTCCGGGCCCCGCGGCCGCCTTGCTCGTGCCGAGATAGGCGCGGATGACCGCCTCGTCCTGCTGCACCTGGGCCGGTGAGCCCTCTGCTATCTTGCGGCCGAAATCGAGCGCGACAACCTTGTCCGACACCGACATGACGAGGTTCATGTGGTGCTCGACCAAGAGCACCGTGACTTGGCGCTCGTCGCGGACGCGGCGGATCAGCCGGCCAAGCTCGCCGACCTCCTCATGGTTAAGCCCGCCCGCCGGCTCGTCGAGCAACAAGAGCTTTGGCTGCCCGGCCAACGCGCGGGCCAACTCGACCCGCTTCCGCGTGCCGAGCGGTAATCCGGCTGCCGGCCGCAGCGCGAATTCCTCGAGATCGAGCATGCGGATCAGCGACCAGGCGGTCTCGGTCAGCCGCGCCTCCTCGCGGCGCACCCAGGGCAGGCGCAACGCATCGCTGACGAAATCACTGCGGCTGTGCGCGTGAGCGCCGAGGCGGACGTTATCGAGCACCGATTGCGGCGCAAACAAAGCGAGGTTCTGGAAGGTGCGGCCGATGCCGATCTCGGCGATGCGGTGGGGCGGCCGCCACAGCATCGAGCGGCCCTCGAACAGGATATCGCCGCGGTTTGGCGTGTAGAGCCGGCTGACGCAGTTGAACAGAGTCGTCTTGCCGGCACCGTTCGGCCCGATGAGGCCCAGGATCTGGCCCTCCTCGATCGTAAAGGAGACGCCGTCGAGCGCGATAATGCCGCCGAACCGGAGCGCGATGTCCCGCATTTCCAGCAGCGGGACGGAGGACGGCGCGCGCGCAGCCGAATAGGGTTCTGCTGTCCCGACCGCCGCCACGCCGCTTCCTCCGCGCTCTTGTCCGATTCCGGTTCTGCGCGCGCGGAAGGTGCCGGGCAGGGGTGATCAAGTCAAGCAACCGCCGGGCCGCAGGGCGCCGCATCGACAATATCCGGGAAATCCGAGATGATCGGGACCGGCGGTTTTGCGGATGAAAGCGCCTTCTTAATCATTGGTTGGCTATACCGATGACGCACCCGCTATCCGGGGGGAAAGGGCGCGTGATTACCCGATTGCCAGGCAGGCGCCGATGCTTCTGACCTGCCCTTCCTGCGAGACCCGTTATCAGGTCGATGAGGCGGCGATTGACCGCGCAGCCGGGCGGCAGGTCCGTTGCGCCAATTGCGGCTATCTCTGGCATTTCGCGCCCTCCCTCGAGGAGCATGTGCCGGCGCCAACGGCGGCGGGGCCCGCAGCGCGGTCCACCGGCGCCGTTGCGGGCGCCGCTTCGGCAGCCGCCGCGCCGGGGGCGGGTCCGGCCATGGCGGGCGCTGTCCTGCAGCCGGACGGGGCCGCCGCGCTCTCCACCACCTTGGAGCTGGGCAGCGCTGCGGCGCCGGCGGTCGAGGCGATGCACCCCGCTCTGCGGGGGCTACTGCAGGTCGGCGCGGCGCTGATCGTCGCGGCCGTCATCCTGGTCCCGATCCTCGGACGCAACACGGTGGTCGGGACCTGGCCGGAATCCGCGAAGGTTTATCAAGCCGTCGGATTGCAGACCGTAGCTCCCGGAACCGGCCTCGACGTGAAGGTCACGCCGCTGCGCAGCGACGGCGCCTTTGTCGTAACCGGCGAGATCACGAACACCACCCGTGGGGCGGTCACCATCCCACCGGTGCGCGTCGGGCTGCTCGATATGACAAAGAGGGAAGTCGAGTTTCAGATGGTCGACCCGCCGGCCGAAAGCCTGCCCCCCGGCGCGGTCATACGCTTTAAGACCGTCTTCGAGCACCCCAGCGTTGCCGCGACCGATGTGGTCGCGACATTCGGCGCCGAATAGTCCGGCTGTCCTTCAGCGCGCCCGAGCGGCGAACTGCCGGCGAGCGACGTCCCGCAAGCGGGACAACCGGTCCCCAACGGGACCGACCCCATTGCCTTTCACCATGACCGGGCCATTGCCCCGCAGCACGACGACCTGTTGCTTGCCGTCGACGTGATAGGTCGTGCCGCTGACGAGCTTGGCGTCGCTCGGGGTGGTCTTTGCCGAGGCACTCCGCACGTTTCCGCCAAGCGCCCGCGCCTTGCCGCCCCCGACCATGCGGCCCTTCTTGTCGAAATGCGTGCGGCGATTGCCGGAAATCAGCGTCACGAGCTTTGGATGATCGAGGTCCCAGTTGCGCACCGGCCCGGTGTCCATGTGCATAAAGCCGGAATGCGGATACCAGCCGACCCCGCCGCGCTGCATCGCGCGGGCCGCCTTCATGGCGTCGGCGAGCTTGTCCCCAAAATGCACATCGAGGGCGCGGCCATAGAGGTGCTGGCTGTTTTCCGCGACCCCGAAATGCGTCTTCGCGAGCATCGCGTTGGTTTGCGGCGTGCGGTAGGCCGACAGGATCATCGCCTGGCTCTGGCCGACCGCCTGCATCACCGAGGACAGGAAGTCGAGCACCCCGACATCGATCGCGATCTTCTCGCCGCTGTGGAAATCGCGGAGAAACACCGAGAGCTCGTCCATGACCCTCGGGATCGGACCGTTGTCGTCACGGTAGATGCCACTAAACGTCTCGCCGGTATGCGGATTGGCGAGATTGAGCCTATGCGGCTGCGGTGGCGGAAGAGGCAGGGCCCGAAGCATGTTGGGCAACGCGGCCGTGCCGGCGATCACAGACAAAAAAAGTCGTCGATCCATCGTCCCCGGATTTAAAGATGTTTCCACCCCAAGCGCCCGTAAGCGCCCTGTCCCGAGCCGCGCTCGTGTCACAGAGCGTCACAGACGGAAACAGTATATAACCGAAATTATCCGGAGATGAAAGCCGGTAAACCTAAGACGGCAAAGATTTGTCTTAGACCAGGCGCTCAGAATCTTCTTAATAGACGTTCGATGTAGTCTAATTCAATTAGAGGTCGAGAGCGTTCGCCGGCGCGGCGGCGCAGTTCGTCCAGGATCTGCCGCGATTTCTGCAGCGTATTCTCGTCGGGAATGCGGATATCGCTCTGGTCGTACGTGCCGTTGCTCGAGGTCGGCCGGCCAAACGGGTCACGCTCGATGCGGCCGCGCTGATCGCGGTCGGTGGCGCCGATCTCATCATCGCTGGGATCCCCCCAGCCCTTGCCGAGCCGCTGTTGCAATTGCTGCGCGAAATCCCGCGCGGCCTGTTGCAATTGATCGAGCGCCTCGGTCTGCGGCCCGATCGCCTCGCCGGCTTCGCCGCGCTGCAGCGCGCCGGTCGCGTCGCGCATCGCGCGCTCGGCGCGGCCGAACGGATCGGGGATGTCGCCCATGCCCTCGCCGAGCCGGCTCATCAGTTCGCCGAGCGAACGGCGCAAGCCTTCCTGCTCGCCGGCTTCGTCGCCCATCTCGCCGGATTGCCCCATCTCGCCCGGATCGCCGTTCCCCGGTTGGCGCGGGCCGCGCTGGCCCTGCCGGCCCTGTTGCCCTTGCTGTCCCTGTTGTCCTTGCTGCCCCTGTTGGCCTTGTTGTCCTTGTTGGCCCTGCTGCTGGCGTTGCGCGCGGAAGCTCTTGTCGAGGAGCTGCTGCTGGCGCTGCATCAATTGCTGCAAGCCGCGCATCATCTGCTGCGCTTCGCTGGCGCCGCGCTGCATCTGCCCGGGCCGGGCGGCGCGCAGGTTTTCCAACATGTTCTGCATTTGTGACAGCAATTCGCGCGCCTGGTCGCGCGCGCCGCTGCGCGCCATCTCGCGGGCACGGTCGAGCATGCGCTGAAGATCGCGGCCGGTGATGACCTTCGACGGATCGGCCGGCTGCCGCGCCGCATCCGGATTGCGCTGCATCTCCTCGGCGAGCGACTGAAGGTAGCGGTCGAGCGCCTGGCGCAGCTCGTTCATCAGCCGCTCGATCTCGGCATCGGGCGCGTTTTTCGCGAGCGCATCCTGCAATTGCTGCTGCAAGCGCCGCAGATCCTGCTCGGCCAGCGCCATCCGGCCATCCTCGATGCGCAGCGCGGTTTCCCAGAGGATCTGCTGGACGCCGGCGATGGTGGTCTTGTCGCTGCCCTGCTGCAGCCGGAGCTGCGCCAGATGCAGCGCCAGATAGACCGCCGTGTCGTCGCGATACAGCACCGGGCGCGTGTTCAGATCGCCGATGATCTCGGCCACGGCGGGCGCGGACCCGGGATCTTTTGCCAGCTCCCTGCGCTGGTCGATGATGGCGCGGGCGACCGGGTGATTGAAGACCCGTTCGGGCAAGGTCATCGCCACCGCGTCGCTCTCGCCGGTCTGGCCGAGCGCATCGGTTGCGACAACGCGGATCTCGACCGGCAGCCCGGCCCAGGGATGTGGCGACAGATCGTGATAACTGGTCGCCTGCGCGTCTTTCAGATGCAGCCCGGGGAGCGGCAATTCGAGCTCGATCGCCTCCTCCGAAGGCGGATCTCCCGGCTTGTCGCCCGTGCGATGAATCACCGCCTTGACGCTCTCCACTCCGTAATCGTCGCTGGCGCGATAGTCGAACCGCAGCGCGGCGCGCGCGGTGCCCTTCGGCGGCTGAGCGAAGGTGATCGCCGGCGGGTTGTCCGGCACGATCTCGATCGGCCATTGGCCCAGTGTTGCGCCGCCCTGGGTCAGTGACAGCATCCGGCCGCCGCTCAGCGTCGCCTCAAGGCGGAAATTCTGCTTGTCGACCGGCTGCAAATCGCGCCCCTCGGCGTCGATGGCGAGTTGCGGCACGCGGCCGCCGCCATGCACCTGGGCGAGGAGCACGCTGCCGGTCGGGATGGCGACCGGTCCGGGATCGCCGGCGCGCAGGAATTGCGGCGCCAGCCCGGTATATTCGGGCGGCGTAATCCACAGGTCGAAGCTGGCCGCCACTGCGGCGCCGCGCCCGTAGAAGCTCGGCGTCAATGCCCGCACCGCGCGCTCGCGCCAATCGGCGCCCGCGTCTACGACCGCCAGCACCAAGAGAATCGCCAGGACCGATCTCAGCCCCCAGGGATCGTGCCGGGCCAGTCCGGCAACCGGCCAGCCGACACGCAAGCGACGGATTGCGGCTTCCATCCGCTGGCGATGCGCCGCCCATAATCCTGCTGCGGCGCGGTCCAACGGGATGCTCGGCTGATCGAGCAGAGCCTGGAGCGGACGATGCGAGAGCCCGCTAGCCCGCTCGATGCGCCGCCGCGCCGCCACCGGATCGCGCCAACCCGGCAAGCCCGACCGACGGCGCAATCCCCAGGCAATCGCCGCCGCAAACGCCAAGGCCAGCATCGCCAAGACGGCGATATGCAGCCAACCGGGCAGCGCCGCAAAGATGTCGAACAGCGCCAGGACCGCTAAGATTCCGATAACCGCGAGAGGCGGCCAGGCGGCGGGCCACACTCGCTCCCACAGTAAGGCGGCGCGTGCCAGCCGCATCCGCCAGAGGAGGCGGTGGTCTTGCCGAAGCTGGCGGCGCAGTTGCTGCGCGGCGTCCAAATCGCTCATGCGGCACCTCGCCGGCGCGGCGCCTCGGCGGGATCGCCGAGCCAGTCTGGGATCGTATCAAGGGCCAACATTGCCTCGTAGCTCGGCCGTTCCCGGATCACCGCAAAACGCCCGCCATGCACCAGCACCTCGGGCACCAGCGGCCGCGAGTTGTAGGTGGAGCTCATCACCGCACCGTAGGCGCCCGCTGCGGTAAACGCGACAAGATCGCCTTCCTCCAACCGCGGCAGCCGATAGCCGCGGTTGAACGTGTCGGTGCTCTCGCAGACCGGCCCGACGATGTCGGCCGCCTCAAGGCGGACGCCAGCCGGCGGTTCGCGAACCGGTACGATCCGGTGCTCGATATCGTACATCGCCGGCCGCACCAGGTCGTTCATCGCGGCGTCGAGCACAACGATCCGCTGTTCGCCCTCCTTGACATAAACCACCCCGGCGATGAGCACGCCGCCGGCGCCCACCAGAAACCGCCCTGGCTCGAACGCCAGCGCGACGTCGAGCGGGCCGAAAATCTCCTGCACCAAGGCGGCATAGCTCGCCGGGCTGACGGGTTCGGGATCGTCCTCGTGATAGGGGATGGTCAACCCGCCACCGAGATCGACGCGCGGCACGCTATGGCCTTCGCCGCGCAATGTCGCCACGAGCTCGGCCACCCTGGAAAACGCAGCGCGCGACGGCGCAAGCTTGACGATCTGCGAACCGATATGCACCGCCAGCCCGACCGGCTCGAGACCGGGAAGCTGCGCCGCGAGCCGGTACGCCGCGGGAATTTCGGTATGCGCGATGCCGAACTTGTCGCCCTTGCGGCCGGTCGCAATCGCGGTGTGCGTCCCGGCGTCGACATCGGGGTTGACGCGGATCGCGACCCGCGCGATCTGCCCCCGGCTGCTCGCCAGTTCACTCAACGCCCGCAATTCGGGCACCGACTCGACATTGATCTGGTGGATGCCGGCGTCGAGCGCGGCCGCGAGCTCGGCGCGTGTCTTGCCGACACCGGAAAAGACGATCCGCTCGGCCGGGATACCGGCGGCGAGCGCCCGTCGCAATTCGCCTTCCGACACCACGTCGGCCCCGGCGCCGAGACTGGCGAATAGCGTCAGCACCGCCTGGTTCGAGTTGGCCTTGAGCGCGTAACAGATCAGCGGGTCGACCGGCGCCAGCGCAGCGGCAAGCGCGCGGTATTGCTCGACAAAGGACGCCACGGAATAGACGTAGACAGGCGTGCCGACCGCGGCGGCGATCTGCTCGACCGGGACGTTTTCGGCGTGCAGCTGACCGCCGCGATAACGGAAGAACTCATTCACTCGGATAGGTCCTCGGATAGACATCCGGCACGCCGGGCGGCGGCTGCGGATTGCCCTTCTTGCCGCAGCCGGCGAGCGCGAGGGCGATCAACAACAGGGCCATGATGCGGAAAAGCGGGCTCATGCGAGGTATTTCCGGCGCGCGGCGGCGATCGCTTCGCGCACCCGAGGGGGCGCCGTGCCGCCAAAGCTGGCGCGGCTCGCGACCGAACGCTCGACATCGAGAACATCATAGACGGCATCAGTAATCGCCGGCTCGACGGCCTGAAGCTCGTTGAGCGGCAGTTCGGCGAGCGAGCAGCCGCGCGCCTCGGCTCGTCTGACGATCTCGCCAGTGATGTGGTGGGCGCGGCGGAACGGCATATCGAGCGTCCGCACGAGCCAGTCGGCGAGATCGGTCGCGGTGCTGAAGCCGCGCGCCGCCGCGTCGCGCAAGCGCTCGCGGTCGGGACGCATGTCGCGCACGAGACCGGTCATTGCCGCAAGACACAGCTCGAGCGTGTCAGCGGCCTCGAACACCGGCACCTTGTCTTCCTGCATATCCTTCTGATAGGCGAGCGGCAGGCCCTTCATCACCGTCAGCAATGCAATGAGCGCGCCGTTGAAGAGCCCGGTCTTGGCGCGCACCAGCTCGGCGGCATCGGGATTCCGCTTCTGCGGCATGATCGAACTGCCGGTCGTAAAGGCATCGCTGAGCCGGATAAAGCCGAAGGCGTCGCTCGACCAGATGACGACCTCCTCCGCAAAGCGCGACAAATGCGTGCCGGCCAGCGCCGCGGCGGCGAGAAACTCGACCGCGAAATCGCGGTCGGAGACAGCATCGATCGAGTTCGCGGACGGGCGGTCGAAGCCGAGCGCGGCGGCGGTCCGGTCGCGGTCGATCGGAAAAGCGGTGCCGGCGAGCGCGGCGGCGCCGAGCGGGGACTCATTGAGGCGGCGGCGACAATCGGCGAAGCGGCCACGGTCGCGCCCGAGCATCTCGACATAGGCCATCAGATGGTGGCCGAAAGTCACTGGCTGCGCGATCTGCAGATGCGTAAAGCCGGGCATGACGCAATCGGCATGTGTCTCGGCCTGACCGAGAAGCGCGCCCTGACATTCCCGGAGCGCGGCATCGAGGCGGTCGATTGCGTGGCGAACCCAGAGACGAAAATCGGTCGCCACCTGATCGTTGCGCGACCGCGCGGTGTGCAAGCGGCCCGCCACCGGCCCGATCAGCTCGGCGAGCCGCGCCTCGATATTGAGATGGATGTCCTCGTGCTCGTCGCGGAAGACAAAGCTCCCCGCCTCGATCTCGCCGCGGATCTGCTCTAGACCGCGGGCAATCGCTTCGCCATCTTCGGGCGACAGGATGTTCTGCGCGACGAGCATCGCGCAATGCGCCTGGGAGCCGGCGATATCTTCGGCATAAAGGCGCTTGTCGACACCGATCGAGGCATTGATGCGGCGCATGATCGCGGCCGGGCCCTCGGCGAAACGGCCGCCCCATAGAGCATTCGGCCCGGCGGCGCCGGGGCCGGCGGGATCACGCTTGCCGGGATCGGACCCGGGCGGGTCGGGCCGTCTGTTGGCCTCTTTCGGCACGGTCGCGGTCGCGCTCCTGCTCGCAGTTGGGGCCGCCCTTGCGGTCGAGCCAGACCTCAAACCCGGCGAGTTTATCGCGGCCTCGCCGCCGCAACCAGCACCCGAGGTTTCCTTCCAGGATCTCTCTGGCAATTGGGTGGCTCTCGCCGATTTCAAGGGCAAGCTGGTCCTGCTCAACCTCTGGGCGACGTGGTGCCAACCCTGCCTCAAGGAAATGCCGTCCCTCGAAAAGCTGCAGGGGAGCCGCGAGGACAAGCTCACCGTGGCGGCGGTTTCCGAGGACCGCGGCGGCAAGAACATCGTCGAGCCGTTCATCGCGAAGCTCGGTCTCGACAAGGTCAAACCCTATCTCGACCCAAAAAGCGCAGTCGGGCACGCCTTTTCGGTGCGCGGCCTGCCGACGACCCTGATTATCGACAGCGGCGGCAAGGTGGTCGGCCGGGTCGAGGGCGCGGCCGAATGGGATTCCGACAAGATGGCGAAAGTCTTGCAGCCGTTTCTGCCCGAGGTATCCGAAGATGCGAAGCTCAAGCGGGCGGAGCGCTGAGCACCTGTTTGAGGAACGCGCCGCCGCGCTGCAGCCCCTCGGGATCGATCGCGTGTTCGATCCCCGGGCACGCCAAGGTTTCGACCGGAACGCCGGCCGCTTTGAGGGCGGCTTCCGCATCCGCCAGCGACTCGAAGGGCACGAGCGGATCGTGGGTGCCGTGCACCAGCAAGACCGGCGGGCGCGAGCGCAACTCGCTCGCCAAGAGCTCCGGCGCGATCAGCCGGCCGGAATAGCCGAGGATGCCGGCCAAGGGCTTGGCGCGGCGCAGCCCGATATAGAGCGACATCATCGTGCCCTGCGAGAAGCCGACGAGCGCCGTGTCGGCTTCGGTAAGCCCGCGCTTCTGCAATTCCTCGTCGATAAACGCGTCGAGCGATGGCACGGCGGCGCGCAACCCTGCGAGCAGTGCGGCCGGTGTGCGGTCCTGAACACTGAACCACTGATAGCCGTAAGGCGCCATGTCGCAGGGGAACGGCGCGTTCGGAGAGATGAACTCGGCATCCGGCACGACCCGCCCCCAACGTTGCTGAAGGCCGATCAAATCGTTGCCGTCGGCCCCGAGTCCGTGCAGCAGAATGACGAGCCGGCGCGGCTTACCGCCGGAGAGGGGCGGACGGCTCGGTCCGGTCAACTGGCCCAGCATCGGCGGCGGCTCCTGAAGGATGAGAGGATCATCACGAGGCATAGCCGATCCGCCGCGCGGCTGTCATCAGCGGCGGCGGGGGGCGAGGCGTGAGCGCTGACAGCGTAGTCACGCGGTTTGCGCCAAGCCCGACCGGGTATCTGCATCTCGGCCATGTGCGTTCGGCATTGGAGGGATGGCGCGCGGCGCGCGAAGCGGGCGGGCGCTTTCTGTTGCGCATCGAGGACATCGACCACACGCGCTGCCGCGCGGAATACACCGAGGCGATCCTCGAGGATCTGCGCTGGCTCGGGCTCGATTGGGATGGGCCGATCCGCCGTCAATCCGAGCATTTCGACGATTACCGCGCGGCGTTGTCAAAGCTCGACGCGATGGGGCTGCTCTATCCCTGCTTTTGCACACGTCGCGAGATCCAGGCCGAGATCGCACGAGCCGGCGGCGCGCCGCAAGGAGATATGGGTGCGCCGTATCCCGGCATTTGCCGCAGCTTGAGCGCGGCGGAACGGGAAGCGCGCAGGCAAAGCGCCGCCGATTACGCCTTGCGGCTCGATGTCGGCGCGGCACTGGCGCGCACGGCGGGGCTGTATTGGCACGAGCACGAAACGCGCATCGCGGCCGATCCGGCGGCGCTCGGCGATGTCGTGTTGGCGCGCAAGGAGGTGCCGACGAGCTATCACCTCGCGGTGACGGTCGACGACGCATTGCAAGGCGTGAGTTTGGTGACGCGCGGGATCGATCTGTTCACCGCGACGCATATCCACCGCCTGCTGCAGGCCTTGCTCGATCTCCCGACGCCGCATTACGGGCACCACGCGTTGTTGACCGACGCGAGCGGACGGCGGCTGGCGAAACGCGACCGCGCGCTGACGATCCGCGCGATGCGAGCGGCCGGCCGGAGCCCGGAGGGAGTCCTGGAAGCAGCATCGAAAGGCTCGCTTGCATAACCCGATCATCCCGGCGGAAGCCGGGATCCATCCTTCAACGTCTCGGGCGCCGAAGAGTGGGTCCCGGCTTTCCCCACGGATCAAGTCCGTGGGCTGAAGGCCCACGGGACGACGGTTTTTCTGTTCAATCCAACGGGCGGTGAAGACCGCTCGCGACGTCGAGATATTCGGGGTCCTCGACCGAAATGAGCCCGTGCCGGAGCGCGAAATCGAGGATCACGAGGTTGACGTTGAACTTGAAATCGTCGGTCTTGCGCACCCGCTCGACCACCGCCTCGGCCGGCATCAGATCAAAGCGGACGATCTCGCCATCGCTGTTCTTCGGCTCGAACGCGTCCGGCAATTTGATGTCGTAGACAAACAGCACATCGTCGCGGATGCCGAGCTCGGTCTCCATGCAATAGGTGACGGCGCCGACCGGCACGGCATCCTTCACCAGGAATTCGGGGATGCCGCCCTCCTCCTCGCTCTCCTTGACGAGCGTCTCGT
>WNGI01009946.1_pt1 | contig 11650 bp, 9 predicted proteins | sample 5400621 | NCBI WGS metagenome assembly WNGI01 (sample SAMN13153374, study PRJNA577476) | soil metagenome | isolation source: 20 cm soil or saprolite under Garry oak tree replicate 1 | place: USA:California | collected 2016-06-15
GCTCATCGCCCCGGTGCGCATCACCGACGAGGTCAAGGAGACCATCCGCGCCTGCGCGGCCTACGCGCCGCTGCACAACCCGGCCAACCTCGCCGGCATCGAGGCGCTCCGGCGCCTGCAGCCCGACGTGCCGCATGTTGCCGTGTTCGACACGGCGTTCCACCGGACGCTGCCGCCACGCGCCTGGACCTACGCACTTCCGCTGGACCTGGCGCGCAAGCACGGCGTTCGACGGTACGGCTTCCACGGAACGTCGTTCCCCGGGGTGGCCCGGCGGGCCGCCGCGCTGCTCGGTCACCCGGTCGACGACCTTGCGCTCGTCATCCTCCACCTCGGGAACGGGTGCAGTGCCGCCGCGGTGCTCGGAGGTCGCAGCGTCGACACCTCGATGGGGCTGAGCCCGCTGGAAGGGCTCGTGATGGGCACCCGATCCGGCGACATCGATCCGGCCGCCGTCTTCCACCTGCATCGCGTCGCGGGCTTCTCGTACGAGGAGATCGAGGTCCTGCTCACCAAGGAGTCCGGCCTCAAGGGGATCTGCGGCGACAACGACGTCCGTGACGTGGTGCGGCGGGCCGAATCCGGAGACGACGCCGCCCAACTCGCGCTCGACGTGTACTGCTATCGCATCCGGAAGTACGTCGGCGCCTACTACGCAGCGCTCGGCCGGCTCGACGCGATCGTCTTCACCGCCGGCGTCGGCGAGAACGCGCCCAGCGTGCGCGCGCAGGCGCTCGGCGGGCTCGAGCGGCTCGGCATCCGCATCGACCCGGCGCGCAACCAGGCCTCCTCGCGCGAGCCACGCTTTCTCTCCCCTGACGATGCGGAGGTGGCCGTCCTCGCGGTGCCCACCGACGAGGAGTTGGAGATCGCCCAGGAGGCGCTTGCCGTGGTGCGCGGCGGCTGACCGGGTGGCCGCCGGCGCCGACCCGGCCCGTCGATGGTCCCCCGTCGGCGGTGACCTGGAAGGGGTGTGGTGAGCCGTGGACGTTCGGCTGGTGTCCGAGACCGGGGTGGAGCGATTCGCGGCCGGTGACCTCGAGGAGCTGCTGAAGCGGCAGGACGGCGTCGTCTGGGTGGACATCCCGTCCTGCGACGCCGAGGCCGCGCAGGTGCTGACGACGGTGTTCGGCTTCCACCCGGCCGCGGTCCGGGACTCCGAGCAGCGCAACCCCATACCGAAGGTGCACGTCTACTCCGACCACATCTTCGTCGTCCTGCACGCCCCGGAGCCCGGCGCCAGCGGGCACGTCCACTACGTCGAGCTGGATCAGTTCGTCGGACCGAACTACTTCGTCACCGTGCACGGCCCGATGAACCCGGCGGTCGCCCCGGATGCCGCGCTGGTGGAGACGGAGACGCTCGCCCGCCGGCTGGACAGCGGGCGGCTGCGACCCGCCGCGGCGTTCGACCTGTCCTTCGGGGTCGTCAGCGCGCTCACGAAGCGGATGCGGGAGTACCTCACCGTGCTGACCCAGGAGGTGTGGCGCTTCGAACAGCAGGTCACCGCGGGACAGCTGGGCGATGCCGAGGAGTTCCTGGACGCCATGTTCCGCGTCCGGCACGGGCTGCTGGCCGTCCGGACGATGGCGATCCTCAGCCGGGAGGTCTACGGCCGGATGGCCACCCTCGGGGTGTTCGGCCGCGACCGGGGCCAGCTCCTGCTGACCGACATGGTGGACCAGTTCCACCGGATCGCCACCATGGCCGAAGGCCAGAAGGAGTACCTGCAGGGCGTGATCGAGTTCTACCAGACCCGCACCAACACCAAGTTGACCATCGCCGCCGAGCGGCTGGCCGTGATCGCCGCGGTCACCCTGCCGATCACCGCGCTGTCCTCGGTCCTCGGGATGAACGTGATCGTCAACAGCTCGACGCACTGGTTCGCGCTCGCGGTGCTGCTCGCGGTCATGGCGGTGATGTCGGCTGCCCTACTCGTCTGGGCGAAACGCAAGGGGTGGTGGTAGGCACCGAGGTGAGGTCGCGTCGTCAGCCACCCGCCCGCGATCATGACGGAGATCGGAAATGACGATCCCGCCCACCGAGAGTGATCCGGGACACCCGGAGGAACCACTGGCACGCTAGCCCCATGGCGACCCTGCTGCTGCTCCGTCATGGTCAGAGCGACTGGAACGCGAAGGAGCTGTTCACCGGCTGGGTAGACGTCCCGCTGTCACCCCTGGGCGAGCAGGAGGCGCGCCGGGGTGGCGAGCTGATCGCGGAGGCGGGGCTGCTGCCCGACATCGTGCACACCTCGGTGCAGCGCCGGGCGATCTCGACGGCGAACATCACACTCGACGTCTGCGACCGGCACTGGATCCCCGTGCGCCGCGACTGGCGGCTCAACGAGCGGCACTACGGAGCCCTGCAGGGCAAGGACAAGAGGCAGGTCCGGCTGGAGTTCGGCGACGAGCAGTTCATGCTGTGGCGGCGCTCCTACGACGTGCCGCCGCCGCCGATCGAGCCGGGCAGCGAGTACGCACAGACTGGCGACCCCCGCTACGCCGAGCTCGGCGACGCGATCCCCCAGACCGAGTGCCTCGCCGACGTCGTCGCGCGGATGGTGCCCTACTGGGAGGAGGCGATCGTGCCGGACCTGCGCGCCGGGCTGGTCGTCCTCGTGGCCGCGCACGGCAACTCCCTGCGGGCGCTCGTCAAGCACCTGGACGGGATGTCCGACTCGGCCGTGGTGGGGCTGAACATCCCGACCGGCATCCCGCTGCTCTACGAGGTCACGGAGTCCGCCGGCGACCTGCGCCCGGTCGAACCCGGCGGCACCTACCTCGACCCGGAGGCCGCGGCCGAGGCCATCGCCGCCGTCGCGGCGCAGGGCCGGTAGGGGTGTCCGATGGATCTTGGTGGATGGCCGCGGCGATCCAGGCGGCGCCTGGCAAGGCGGCGGAGGATGCCGCTATCGGATCATAACGGCGACGACGCCAACGCCGCCAGGCGTCGTCTGGGCGTCGCGGGCGCCGCCGAAGATCCATCGGACACCCCTCACGCCGCCGTGCCGGGGAGGAGACGATGAGGATCGCGCTGGCGAGCGATCACGCAGGGTTCTCGCTCAAGGAGGAGATCAAGGCACTCCTCCGCGACCACGAGCTGACCGACTTCGGCACGCACGACGACCTGGCCTGCGACCTGCCCGACTTCGCCTACCCCGCCGCGCTCGCCGTCGGCGACCGCCAGGCCGATCGGGGCATCCTCGTCGACGGGGTCGGCTACGCCAGCGCGATGATCGCGAACAAGATCCACGGGGTATACGCGGCGGTGTGCCAGGATCCGTTCTGCGCCACGCTCGCCCGGTCGCACTCCGACACCAACGTCCTCTGCCTCGGCGGGAAGATCATCGGATCGGCGCTGGCCCTCGAGACCGTGCGCGCGTGGATGTCGACCGAGTTCCTCGCCGACGTCCCCAAGTACGTCATGCGGGTGGACAAGGTCCACCGGATCGCCGCGAAGCACATCCGGAAACTGCCATGAACGTCTGCGCCGGAACCCGCCGGTGGTTGTGTCGCCCACCGGCAGGTCCGCGGATCGAATCCAGTGACGCAGCTCCCTCCGGGCGTCACCATGTGTCCAGCTCAGCCACGCCGAGGAGGACGGGCTCCGGCCCGTCCGGGGAGCCGAGGACGTCGTGTCGTTGATGACTGGGATCGGAGTGTGTCCGGGGCTCTCGGTCGGCCCGATCGTCCGGATGCCGGATCCCGTGCCCGAGCCCCCGGCCCGCGCCGTGGTGGGCGACAGGGACGCCGAGAAGGCCCGAATCCAGCCGGCCATGGAGGCCGTCGCGGCGGAGCTGCGGGCCCGGGCCGAGAAGGCCGAGGCCGAGACGAAAGCCGTCCTCGAGGCGACGTCGGTCATGGCCCTCGATCCGGGCATGCTCGACCTCGCCGTGGCGAGCGTGACCGACCGGGGGCTGTCCGCCGCGCGTGCCGTCTTCGAGGCCGGGAACACGTTCCGCGACATACTCGCCGGCGCGGGCGGCTACATCGCGGCGCGGGTCGCCGACCTCGAGGACGTCCGGGACCGGATCATCGCGGCTGTCCTCGGCGTCCCCATGCCGGGAATTCCCGACCCGGGCCACCCGTTCATCCTCGCGGCTCGGGACCTCGCTCCGGCCGACACCGCGACGGTCGATCCGGACAAGGTCCTCGGCTTCGTGACCACGGAGGGCGGGCCGACCAGCCACACCGCGATCCTGGCCCGCGCCCTGGGAGTGCCGGCGGTGGTGGCGTGCATCGGTGCATTGAGCGTCCCGGAGGGCACGACCGTCGTGCTGGACGGAGGCGCCGGCACGCTCGACCCCGCACCGAACGATGCCGCCGTACTGGACGCCGAGAAGCGGATGGCGGCGCGGCGGGGAGCCATCCATGTGTGGCGGGGCGAGGGCGCGACCGCCGACGGGCGGCGGATCCTGCTGCTCGCCAACGTCGGCGACCCGAGCAGCGCGCGGGCCGCCGCCGCGGCCGGGGCCGAGGGAGTCGGGCTCTTCCGGACCGAGTTCCTGTTCCTGGACGCGGCGACCGAGCCCACCGTGACGGAGCAGGAGAAGGCCTACACGGAGGTCTTCGCCGCCTTCCCACATCACAAGGTCGTCCTTCGCACCCTGGACGCCGGTGCCGACAAGCCGCTGGCCTTCCTCGACCAGGGCGAGGAGCCCAACCCGGCGCTCGGGGTGCGCGGGCTCCGGGTCGCGTTCGAGCGGCCCGACATCCTGGACCGGCAGCTCAGCGCCGTCGCCGCGGCCGCCGAACGGACGTCGGCGGAGGTCTGGGTCATGGCGCCCATGATCGCGCTGGCGTCCGAGGCGAGTTGGTTCGCCGATCGGGTGCGGTCGCACGGCCTGCGCACCGCCGGGGTGATGGTCGAGATCCCGGCCGCGGCGCTGTGCGCCCGGCAGATCCTCGAGGTGGCCGACTTCGCCAGCATCGGCACCAACGACCTCGCGCAGTACACGATGGCCGCCGACCGGATGGCCGGCCCGCTGGCGGCACTGAACGACCCGTGGCAGCCCGGGCTGCTGCGGCTGGTGCAGGCCACCGGGACCGCCGGCGCCGAGGCCGGCAAGTCGGTGGGCGTCTGCGGCGAGGCCGCGTCCGACCCCGTGCTGGCGGTCGTCCTGGTCGGCCTGGGGGTGGTCAGCCTGTCCATGTCGGCGCGGATCATCAGCGAGGTCGGGGAGCTGCTGAGGACGGTCACGCTCGAGGAGTGCACCCGGCTCGCCGGGCTCGCGCTGGACGCGGGGGACGCCCAGACGGCGAAGGCGCGCGTCCGTGCCGAACTACCGCAATTGGCCGAACTCGGCTTGTAATCGCGGTACCACCGAGGACCCGGTGAGGTACTCATGATCGTCACAGTGACTCCGAACCCCAGCATCGACCGCACGGTGGAGATCGAAGCGATGCGCCGCGGCGAGGTGAACCGCGCCGTCGGCGGGCGGATCGACCCCGGAGGGAAGGGCGTGAACGTCTCCCGGGCGCTGGCCGCGGGTGACGTGGCGACGGTGGCGGTGATCCCATCGGGGGGCGTCGAGGGGGACCAGTTCCGCGCGCTGCTCGCCCCGTACGGCGTGCAGGTGGTCGGGGTGCCCATCGCGGGCGTGCTGCGGAGCAACATCACCGTCGTCGAGCCGGACGGGACCACCACCAAGTTCAACGAGGCGGGGCCGGTACTCAGCCCGGACGAGGTCGGCGCCCTCGAACGCACCGTGGTGGAGGTCGCCGGCCGTGCGACGTGGGTGGCCGGCGCGGGCAGCCTGCCAGGGGGGCTGGGCAACGACTTCTACGCCCGGCTGGTGCGGCTGCTGCGCGACGGCGCCGCCCAGGTGTGCATCGACAGCAGCGGCGCGCCGCTCGCCGAGGTGGTCGACGCGGGGCCCGATCTGATCAAGCCGAACGCCGAGGAGCTCGCCGAGCTCGTCGGTCGTCGGCTGCGCCGCCTCGGGGAGGTCCTCGACGCCGCCGCGGAGGTGCGCAAGCGCGGTGTGGGCACCGTGCTGGTGAGTCTCGGCGCGGACGGGGCGTTGCTCGTCAGCGGCGAGGAGGTGCTGCACGGCTGGTCGCCGCCGGCGCAGGTGCGCAGCACCGTGGGGGCCGGCGACGCGACTCTCGCCGGCTTCCTCGCCGGTGGCGGACGCGGCCGGACCGCTCTGGTGACGGCGCTGGCCTACGGTGCGGCGGCGGTGGCGCTGCCCGGCACCGCCATGCCGCGACCCGCCGATCTCGACCCGGCCGCGGTCGTGGTGACCGACGACCTTGACCTGGACCGAGCGGTAGGAGGGACCGAACCATGAGCGAAGTCATCACCGCGGACTTTGTCGACCTGAAGCTCGAGGCCGCCGACCGGAAGGAGGCGTCGCGCTCCCTGGCGGAGCGGTTGGTGTCGGGTGGACGGGTCACGGACATGGAGGGGTTCCTCCGCGACATCGCCATCCGGGAGTCGCAGATGCCGACCGGCATCGAGGGTGGCATCGGCATCCCGCACTGCCGGTCGGTGCACGTGACGGAGCCGAGCCTGGCGTTCGGCCGCGCGACCGCCGGCGTCGACTTCGGCGCCTCGGACGGCCCCGCGGATCTGATCTTCCTGATCGCCGCTCCGGAGGGCGGTGACGCCTCGCACATGAAGATCCTGGCGTCGCTGGCGCGCAAGCTGATCAAAAAGGACTTCAAGGAGACGCTGCGCGCGGTCAGCGACCCCCAGGAGGCCGCAACGTTCATCCAGCGGGAGGTGAGCTAGTCATGAAGTTCGTCGCGGTCACCGCGTGCCCCACCGGAATCGCCCATACCTACATGGCTGCCGAGGCCCTCGAAGAGGCCGCGAAGGCCGCCGGGCACGAGCTCACCGTGGAGACCCAGGGGTCCGCCGGGGCCGAGCGGCTGACTCCGCAACAGATCGCCGAGGCGGACGCGGTGATCTTCGCCGCCGATGTCGAGGTCCGGGACCGGGATCGCTTCGCCGGCAAACCACTGGTGGCAAGCGGTGTCAAGCGAGCCATCTCGGGGGCCCCGGCGATGGTGGCCGAGGCCGAGCAGGCGGCGCTGCGGCAGCCGGCGACGGTTGGCGCGGCCCAGCCGGGGGCCGGCGGGCCGGGCGACCGGGGACCATTCCCCGGGGCGGCCGGGGCGGGCGGGCCGCACTTCGGCATCAAGCTGCGCGGCTGGCTGATGACGGGCGTGTCGTACATGATCCCGTTCGTCGCCGCCGGGGGCATCCTGATCGCCCTCTCCTTCGTGTTCGGCGGCCCCCAGGTGGCGACGAAGGTCAGTGGGGGTACGTTCCGCGGCGTCACCTACCCGGGCGTCACGGACCTGTCGAAGCTGTGGGCCGAGGCCGGCTTCGCGGGCATCCTGTTCAAGACAGGTTCCATCACGTTCTCGATGCTGGTGCCGATCCTCGCCGGCTTCATCGCATACGCGATGGCCGACCGGCTGGGTCTCGTGCCGGGGATCGTCGGCGGTCTGGTCGCCAGCGCGATCGGCGCCGGCTTCCTCGGCGGTCTGGTCGCCGGCCTGCTCGCGGGCGCCGTGGCCCTCTGGCTGGGTCGGATCAAGGTGCCCCGCGCGGTCCGTGGGATCATGCCGGTGGTGGTGATCCCGTTGCTCTCGGCGTTCGTCGTGGGCTTCATCATGCTGGTGGTCGTCGGGCAGCCGATCGCCGCCGTCACCAGGGGGCTGAACGACTGGCTGGGCGGCCTCAGCGGCACCAACGCCATCGCGCTGGGCGCGTTGCTGGGCCTGATGATGGGCTTCGACCTCGGCGGGCCGGTGAACAAGGTGGCCTACACGTTCGGCGTGGCGGCGCTCGCGGGTGCCGCCGGCGGATCGTCGACGATCATGGCGGCGGTCATGGCCGCCGGCATGGCGCCGCCGATCGCGCTGGCCATGGCCACGGTGCTCCGGAAGACGTTCTTCACCGAGGCGGAGCGGGAGGCCGGCGAAGCGGCGTGGCTGCTGGGGGCGTCGTTCATCACCGAGGGCGCCATCCCGTTCGCCGCGGGCGATCCGGTCCGGGTGATCCCGTCGATGATGATCGGCAGCGCGGTGACCGGCGGGCTGTCGATGGCCTTCAAGTGCAGTTCGCCGGCGCCGCACGGCGGGATCTGGGTGGTCGGCCTGATCGGCAAACCGCTGCTGTGGGTGATCGCCATCCTGATCGGCGCGGTGGTCGGCTCGCTGTGCGTGGTCGTCGCCAAGTCGATCGGCCGGCCGCAGGCCGCCGGCGAGGAGGTGGCGGTGCCGGCAGGTTCGGTCGCGGCCGCCTCCGCGTAGCAACAACGTCACGGCCGGGCCGCCGTAAGCCCCGACGGCCCGGGCCGGCCCTCCGAGAGACAGAGGTGTGCTCATGCCCGAACGCACGGTCACCGTCGCCTCCTCCGTCGGGCTGCACGCACGCCCGGCCACAATCTTCGTGCAGGCCGTGGCGAAACAGCCGGTCAAGGTCACCATCGCCAAGCCAGGCGCGGCTCCGGTCGACGCCCGAAGCGTGCTGTCCGTGCTTGGTCTGGACGTCCGCGGTGGGCAGGAGGTGGTCCTCGCCGCCGACGGGGACGGTGCCGAGGCCGCGCTCGACGAGCTCACCGCGCTGCTGTCCAGGGACATGGACAAGGAGCACTAAGTGGTCGGGACCGCAAGTTCGTCCAGGGTCTGCCGGGCCCAGGCGGCGCCCCGCTGCGTTGTCGTCGTCGCCGATACAACTGCGGTATCGGCCTCCTCCTCCGCCTTGCGGTGCATCCACCTGGACTCCGGCATCCCCCGAACGACTTCGGCTGCCTGCCACGGCCGTCGAGGCCGTGGCGGTCAGCCCCGGCACACCCGACGAGCAGGCTCGACAGGCGGGACAGCGGTGCGCATCCAGGTCGCGGAACTCAGAAATCCGTCCGCGCCCGACGGGGGGCGGACGAGCCGGACTGCCGCAGGGAGCTGACATGGCGAACATCGAGCAGATCGGAGCGCGGGAGATCCTCGACTCCCGTGGAAACCCGACGATCGAGGTCGAGGTGGCGCTGGACGACGGGAGCGCGGCCCGTGCGGCCGTCCCGTCCGGGGCGTCGACCGGCGAGCACGAGGCGGTCGAGCTACGCGACGGCGACTCGGCCCGCTACGGCGGCAAGGGTGTGCGCAAGGCCGTCACAGCGGTGCTGCAGGAGATCGGACCGAAGCTGACCGGGATGGACGCGGTGGACCAGCGGCTGGTCGACCAGCGGCTGATCGACCTCGACGGCACGCCGGACAAGTCGCGGCTCGGGGCGAACGCGCTGCTCGGGGTGTCGCTGGCGGTGGCCAGGGCCGCGGCGGAATCGTCCGGGCTGGACCTGTTCCGCTACGTCGGCGGACCGAATGCGTACCTGCTGCCGGTGCCGATGATGAACATCATCAACGGCGGCGCGCACGCCGACAGCTCGGTCGACGTGCAGGAGTTCATGATCGCGCCGATCGGGGCGGACTCGTTCGGGGAGGCGCTGCGGTGCGGCGCGGAGGTCTACCAGGCGCTGAAGTCCGTGCTGAAGAGCCAGGGGCTGGCCACCGGTCTGGGCGACGAGGGCGGGTTCGCCCCCGATCTGCCGGGCACCCGCGCCGCGCTCGACCTGATCGCAACAGCGATCGGCAAGACCGGCCTCACCGTCGGCCGGGACGTCGTGCTCGCCCTCGACGTCGCCGCCACCGAGTTCCACCGCGACGGCGGGTACGCCTTCGAGGGTGCTACCCGGTCCGCGTCGGACATGCTGAAGATCTACGCCGACCTGATCGACTCCTACCCGCTGGTGTCGATCGAGGACCCACTGTCCGAGGACGACTGGGACGGCTGGATCGAGCTGACCAGGGCCATCGGCGACCGGGTGCAGATCGTCGGCGACGACCTGTTCGTCACCAATCCGGAGCGGCTGAACGACGGCATCGCGCGGGGCGCGGCGAACGCCCTGCTGGTGAAGGTCAACCAGATCGGCACGCTGTCGGAGACGCTCGACGCGGTGACGTTGGCGCACTCATCGGGCTATCGCTGCATGATGAGCCACCGCTCGGGCGAGACCGAGGACACCACCATCGCCGACCTCGCCGTGGCGACCGGCTGCGGCCAGATCAAGACCGGGGCGCCGGCCCGGTCCGAGCGGGTGGCCAAGTACAACCAGCTGCTGCGCATCGAGGAGACGCTGGGCGACGCTGCCCGCTACGCCGGCCAGCGCGCGTTCCCCCGGTACACACCGGCCCCCTGACGGCTCCCGCTTCGAAGGAGTGCATCGTGGCTGTGCATTCGCGGGCCGGTCAACACGCCGACGACAGCGATCTGGTCGATGTCGCCGCGCTGGTCACCGCCTACTACACCGAGCATCCGGACCCTTCGGTGCCGGCGCAGCGGGTCGCGTTCGGCACGTCGGGCCACCGCGGTTCGGCGCTGCGGCTGTCCTTCAACGACGACCACATCGCGGCCACCGCCCAAGCCGTCTGCGAGCACCGCGGGCGGGCCGGCGTCGACGGGCCGCTGTACCTGGGCCGGGACAGCCACGCGCTGTCCGAGCCGGCGGCCGCGACGGCGCTGGAGGTATTCGTCGCGAACGACGTGAACGTCCTGGTCGACAGCCGCGGTGGTTTCGTCCCGACGCCCGCGTTGTCGCTCGCCATCCTGCTGCACAACGCCCGTGGCTCCGGTGGCACGGCCGACGGCATCGTGGTGACGCCGTCGCACAACCCTCCGGAGGACGGCGGCTTCAAGTACAACCCGCCCGATGGGGGGCCGGCCGGCTCGGACGTCACCAGGGGGATCCAGGACCGGGCCAACGAGCTGCTGGCGGGCGGGTGCAAGGAGGTCCGGCGCCTGCCGCTGTCGCGCGCCCGTGCCGCTGCGGGCTCCTACGACTTCCTCGATTCCTACGTCGCCGAGCTACCGTCGGTCGTTGACGTCGAGGCGATCCGGTCGGCCGGAGTGCGGGTCGGGGCGGATAGCCTCGGCGGGGCGAGCGCGGCGTACTGGGCCGAGATCGCCGACCGGTTCGGCCTGGACCTGACGGTCGTCAACCCGCGGGTGGACCCGACGTTCCGGTTCATGACGCTGGACTGGGACGGTCGGATCCGGATGGACTGCTCGTCGCCCTACGCGATGGCCTCGCTCATCGAGCGGGCGGGAGAGTTCGGTCTCGCGACGGGCAACGACGCCGATGCCGACCGGCACGGCATCGTCACCCCGGATGCCGGCCTGATGAACCCCAACCACTACCTGGCAGCGGCGATCGACTACCTGTACCGGAGTCGGGACGGGTGGCCGGCCGCCGCCGGCGTGGGCAAGACGATGGTCAGCTCGTCAGTGATCGACCGGGTGGCCGCCGACCTGGGCCGATCACTGGTCGAGGTGCCGGTCGGCTTCAAGTGGTTCGTCCCCGGTCTGTTCGACGGCTCGGTGGCCTTCGGCGGGGAGGAGAGCGCGGGCGCGTCGTTCCTCCGCCGGGACGGTCGCGTGTGGACCACGGACAAGGACGGCATCGTGCTCGCGCTGCTCGCCTCGGAGATCACCGCCGTGACCGGCCGCACTCCGAGCGAGCGCTACGGGGAGATCACCAGCAGACTCGGCGGCTCGGTGTACGCCCGGATCGACGCCCCGGCCGGCCCGGCGCAGAAGGCCGCGCTGGGACGGCTTTCCGCGGAGCAGGTCACCGCCG
>WNGI01022475.1_pt1 | contig 11650 bp, 6 predicted proteins | sample 5400621 | NCBI WGS metagenome assembly WNGI01 (sample SAMN13153374, study PRJNA577476) | soil metagenome | isolation source: 20 cm soil or saprolite under Garry oak tree replicate 1 | place: USA:California | collected 2016-06-15
CCGCTGTTCGCGGTCGCCGACGGGATCGGCGGCGCTCAGGCCGGCGAGCTGGCGTCCAGCCTCGCCGCTGCGGCGGTACGCGACGACTCGAGCGATGGTCGCGGCGACGGCCGGCGCCGCGTCGACGAGCTGATCCAGGAAGCGAACCGACGCGTCTACCAGCGCCAGTCCGAGGACGCGTCCCTCTCGGGGATGGGCACGACGATGACCGTCGCGCTCTTCGAGGAGGGCCGCGTCTGGATCGGTCACGTGGGCGACTCGCGCGCGTACCTCGTGCGCGACGGCAAGCTCGAGCAGCTGACCGAGGACCATTCGCTCGTCGCCGAGCTCGTTCGCAGCGGCAGGCTCTCGCCCGAGGACGCCGAGACGCATCCGCAGCGCTCGGTCGTGACGCGCGCGCTCGGGACCGACCCGGACGTCGACGTCGACACGTTCTCGATCGACTCCAAGCCCGGCGACCTCTTCATGATCTGCTCGGACGGGCTCACCTCCATGGTGAGCGACGAAGGGATCCTCGAGGAGATCCGCCGCCACCGCGACGACGTCCGCGCCGCCGCCAAGGCCCTCGTGCGCGCGGCGAACAAGGGCGGCGGCGAGGACAACATTACCGTCGTCTTCTTCGAGCTCCAGGCAGACGAGCACGCGGGTGAGCGGACCGTGGTCTTGCCTCCTCCCGAGCAAGAGGCAGGCGCTGAAACGGGTGATGACGCCACCCTCGACGAGCTCGACGCGGTTCCCGCCGTCCAGACCGGGCGGAGAGGCCGCGAGCGCAGGGAGCACCCGGTCCGGCGCCGCGTCGTCTTCGTCTCCCTGCTGCTCCTCCTCGTCCTGGTCGCCGGCGCCCTCGGAGTCTGGGGCCTCTGGCGCTCGCACTTCGTCGGCGCGGAGCCGGACGGCCACGTCGCGGTCTACCAGGGCGTCCCCTGGAACATCGCCGGCAACGTCCACCTCTACCGCACGGTCTACGAGAGCCCGCTGCTGACCGCCCAGCTCAGCCGTTCGGAGCGGAAGAAACTCTTCGACCACAGCCTGCGCAGCGAGTCTTCCGCAATGGACGAGGTGCGCAGCTACGAGGAGCAGCTGGGGAAATGAGCCTGAGGAACCGCGAGCTCGCGAACCTGATCGTCGTCGGGATGCTGACCGCGATCGGCTTCGCGAGCGTCTACATCGCGCGGCAGGCGGTCGTCTCGACGGGCTCCCTCGCCTACGCGGGGTTCTTCTTCGCGCTCTACCTGGCCGCGCACCTGGTCTCCCGGCTTACCGTCCCCAACGCTGATCCATACCTCTTGCCGATGGCCGCGCTGCTGACCGCGGTCGGCCTGACGGAGATCTACCGGCTCGACCCGACCGACGCCTTCCGCCAGGGCCTCTGGATCGTCGTCGCCGTCGGCGCGCTCGCCGCGACGCTGTTCCTCCTCCACCGCGACTACCGGCGGCTCGAGAGCTACAAGTACCTCTTCGGCCTGGCCGCGATCGGCCTGCTCGTCCTGCCGGCGCTGCCCGTGTTCGGGCAGTCGATCAACGGCGCGCGGCTCTGGATCCACTTCGGCTCGCTCCAGTTCCAGCCCGGCGAGATCGCGAAGGTGCTGCTGATCGTCTTCCTCGCCGGCTACCTGCGGGAGAAGCGCGAGGTGCTCGCCCAGGGGCGCTTGAAGGACTTCGGCCCGCTGCTCGTGATCTGGGGCGGCGCGATGCTCGTCCTCGTCGAGACGAACGACCTCGGCTCGGCGCTTCTCTACTTCGGGATCTTCCTGGCGATGCTCTACGTCGCCACGGGACGGCTCGCGTACGTCCTGATCGGCGGGGTGCTGTTCGTGGGCGGCGCAGCCGGTGCCTACAAGCTGATCGGCCACGTTCGCACCCGCGTCGAGATCTGGATCGACCCGTGGCCCCACATCCACACGAGCGGCTACCAGATCACGCAGTCGCTCTACTCGATCTCGAACGGCGGCTTCGGCGGCGCGGGCCTCGGCAAGGGCACGTTCACGACGACGAACGGCGCGACGCTGATCCCGTCAGCGAACACCGACTTCATCTACTCGGCGATCGCCCAGGAGCTCGGCCTGGTCGGCGCCGCGGCGCTGCTGCTCGTCTTCATGCTCTTCATCGCGCGCGGCATGAAGGTCGCGATGCTCGCCGACGACGGCTTCTCGAAGCTGCTCGCGGCCGGGCTGACGTTCTCGTTCGCCCTGCAGACGTTCATCATCGTCGGCGGGATCCTGAGGATGATCCCGCTGACGGGCGTGACGCTTCCGTTCGTCAGCTACGGGGGGTCGAGCGTCGTCGCCAACTTCGTGCTCCTCGCCGGGCTCCTGCTGATCTCCAACCGCTCGAACGCACCCGCCAGATGAACAAGCAGATCGCCCAACTGGCTCTCCTCGGTCTCGCGCTGATCGGCGCGCTGATCGTCGGGACGACGTACTGGCAGACCTGGGCGGCCGCAGGGCTGGCCGACCGTCAGGACAACGCGATCAAGCTCGTCGCGCAGTTCTCGATCAAGCGCGGGCTGATCCGCGCCGCCGACGGCGAGATCCTCGCGACCAACCGGAAGAAGAAGACGAAGTCGGGGCAGACCGTCTATTTCCGGCGCTATCCGAAGGCGGGCCTCTTCGCCAACCTCGTCGGCTACTCGACGCTCTCCCGCTCCCGCACGGGCCTCGAGGCGTCGGAGAACGACTACCTGACGGGCTCGAACACGAACCTCAAGACGATCCTGGACAAGACGCTGACCCAGCTCCGGGGCGCGACGATCAAGGGCAACGACCTCTGGCTGACCGTTCGTCCGCGTGCACAACGCGTCGCGATGGCCCAGCTCGCGGGCAAGTGCGGAGCCGCCGTCGCGCTCGACCCGCGGACCGGAGCGGTGCTCGCGATGGCCTCGCAGCCGACCTTCAACCCGAACCTGGTCGAATCGAATTTCGGCGCAATCGTGCGCGCGGGGGCGCCGTGCCAGCCCGCTTCGCGACTGTTGAACCGCGCGACCGCCGGCCTCTTCGTGCCCGGGTCGAGCTTCAAGGTCGTGACGAGCACCGCCGCGCTCGACTCCGGCCGCTACACGATCAACTCGAGCTTCGTCGACAAGGGCTACTGCATCGAGTACGGCCGGAAGGTGAACAACTTCGCCGACCAGGGCCGCGTCGAGAGTTTCGGCCCGGTCAACTTCCTGCAGGCGCTCGAGCACTCGATCAACGCCGTCTTCTGCGAGATCGGCAAGACGATCGGCGCGCAGTCGATCCTCAACGCCTCCAAGCGCTTCGGCTTCTACAAGGATCCGCCGCTCGAGACTCCCTCGAACGAGCGGGCCCCGAGCGGGCTGTACGACCACGGCAGGCTCTTCGACCCGCGTCACGCCGAGACGCAGGTCGACCCCGGCCGCCTCGCCTTCGGCCAGGAGCGGATGCTCACGACGCCGCTGCAGATGGCGATGGTCGCGGCAGGAGTCGCAAATAGCGGTGTCGTGATGCGCCCGTACGTGGTGCAACGCGTGACGGCTCCGGGTGGCGGGACCGTCACGCGCACGAAGCCGCACAAGTACAAGCGCGCGATGAAGACCACCACCGCGGCCGCGCTGAACCAGATGATGCAGGCCGTCGTGACCGGCGGCACCGGCACGGCAGCGCAAATTCCGGGCATCAAGGTGGCCGGCAAGACGGGAACCGCCGAGACGGGCGGCCGCCTCAACACGACCTGGTTCGTGGCATTCGCGCCTGCGGATGCACCGCGTGTCGCGGTCGCTGTAGTACTCCAAGACCAGACCGGCGCCGGCGGGACAACGGCCGCGCCGATTGCTAAGGCAATCATGGAATCGCTGCTCGCAGGCAGGTCGGGTCCGTGAGGCGCTCGCTTGCGACGCCGACCAAGAGGCCGGGACGGCTTCGCCGGCGCGGCCGTCTAACGCAGCGTCTGGGCGTACTACGGAAACGGACCCCCTACCGGCATGGTCTCTAACCTCTGATTTAGCGATGGCTGTCTCTGACACCCTGATCGGCACCGTCTTCGACGGGCGCTACCGGATCGTGCGCAAGCTCGGCACGGGCGGGATGGCGGACGTCTACCTGGCCGAGGACCAGGAGCTCGGCCGCCGCGTCGCGATCAAGATCCTCAACGACCGGCACGCCGCCGACGACTCGTTCGTGGAGCGCTTCCGCCGCGAGGCCAAGAACGCGGCCGGGCTCTCGCATCCGAACATCGTCTCCGTCTACGACCGCGGCACGGCCGAGGGCACCTACTACATCGCGATGGAGTACCTCGACGGGCGGTCGCTGAAGGAGCTGATCGTCAGCCGTGGGCCCGCACCGGTGAAGACGTCGGTCGAGTACGCGCGCCAGATCCTCGCGGCGGTCGGCTTCGCGCACCGGCACGGGATCGTGCACCGCGACATCAAGCCGCACAACGTGCTGGTCGGCCCGGAGGGGCGCCTGAAAGTGACGGACTTCGGGATCGCCCGCTCCGGTGCGAGCCAGATGACGGAGGTCGGCTCGATCATCGGCACCGCGCAGTACCTCTCGCCCGAGCAGGCGCGCGGCGCACCGGTCGACCAGACCTCGGATCTCTACTCCGTCGGGGTCGTCCTCTACGAGCTCCTCACAGGCCAGGTGCCGTTCACGGGCGAGACGCCGCTCGAGATCGCGATGAAGCACCTCTCCGAGGTGCCGAAGCCGCCGTCCGAGCTGCGACCCGAGGTGCCGCACGACCTCGACCTCGTCGTGCTGCGTGCGCTAGCGAAGGATCCGGCCGACCGCTACCCGTCGGCCGAGCAGATGGACGCCGACCTCGAGCGCGTGCTCACGGGCATGCCGGTCGGCAGCGAGACGGCGGAGGCGGCCACGGCCGTTCTTTCCGGCTCAGGCGTGATCGCCGCGGCGCCGACGTCCGTGATCACGCGCCCGAGCCAGGCCGCACCGACCCGGCCTGCGCCTCCCGGCGGGACCCCGCCTGCCGGCTACTACGGCTACGAGGGGCCTCCACGCCGGCGGCGGCCGGTCTGGCCGTGGATCCTCGCCGTCCTGCTGCTCGCCGCCGCGGGCGCCGCGGCCTGGTTCGCGTACACGAAGATCCAGGACCAGCTCGGCGCGAACAAGACCGTGGCCGTTCCGCTCGCCAAGGGCCTGCGCGAGTCGCGAGCGGTTCAGAAGATTCGGAACGCGAACCTCGTGCCCCGCGTCACGCGACAGACGAGCGAGACAGTCGAGAAGGGGGTCGTCTTCGCCCAGAGCCCGAACGAGGGCACACACGTCGCCAAGAACAGCACGGTCGACATCACCGTCTCGAGGGGGCCGCCACAGGTCGAGGTGCCCGACGTCGTCGGCAAGACCCGCGACGACGCGGTCGGCACCCTCACGACGGCCGGATTGAAGCCGGATGTCCATCAGGTGCACTCGAACAAGGCGCCGGACACCGTCACGGCCCAGGACCCGCCGGCCGGAACGATGATCCTCAAAGGCAAACGCGTCCGGATCAATGTCTCCAGCGGGCCGCAGCCCGTTAGCGTGCCGTACGTGGTCGGACTCTCGTTCGACCAGGCGAGCGCGCAGCTCCAGGGCGCCGGCTTCGCCGTCGCGCGGAAGAACGTCGACAGCGATCAGCCGAAGAACAACGTGGTCGCGCAGGAGCCGACCGGCTCGGCCGCGCCCGGGGCGACCGTGACGCTGAGCGTCTCGAAGGGACCGAAGCAGTCGACGGTCCCGGACGTTACGAACCAGGACCAGGATTCCGCGACTTCGACCCTCGAGAGCGCCGGCTTCAAGGTCTCGGTGCAGAACCAGGACGTCCAGGACCCCGGGCTCGACGGGATCGTGCTCTCGCAGAACCCGACCGGCGGCACGAAGGCGCCGCAGGGCTCGACCGTGACCATCACCGTCGGCCACATCATCCCGCCCGGCCAGTGAGCAAGCGCGTCCGCGTCGCCGTGCTCCTGGGCGGCCGCTCGTCGGAGCACGACCCGGTCCTGCACGGCCCCTTCGGCGAGGACGGCACCGTCCAGGGGCTGCTCGAGCTCGCGGGAGTCCCGTACGTCGGCGCCGGGGTGCTCGGCTCGGCGCTCGCGATGGACAAGGACGTCTTCAAGGCCGTCATGCGTGACCGAGGCATCCCCGTCACCAGGAACATCACGCTGCGGCAGGGCCAGGCACCCGAGAACCCGTTCGGCTACCCGGTCTTCGTCAAGCCGGCCCGGCTCGGGTCGTCGGTCGGAATCACGAAGGTCGGCTCCGAGAACGAGCTGGGGCCGGCCGTCGAGCTCGCGTTCCGGCACGACGAGAAGGTGCTGGTCGAGGAGTTCGTCTCCGGAGTCGAGGTCGAGTGCGGCGTGCTCGGCAACGAGAAGCCGATCGCGTCGCTCCCGGGCGAGATCGTCTCGCACGGGTTCCAGGGCGCCGATTGGTACGACTTCTCGGCGAAGTACGAAGAGGGCGGCATGGACCTGATCGTCCCGCCGCGCCTCCCGCAGGAGACGATCGAGCGAGTGCAGGAGCTCGCCGTCCGTTCCTTCGTCGCCGGCGAGTGCGAGGGCATGGCGCGCGTCGACTTCTTCGTCCGCGACGACGGCGAGGTGCTCCTGAACGAGCTGAACACGATCCCCGGCTTCACCGCGACGAGCGTCTACGCGAAGCTGTTCGAAGACTCGGGCATCCCCTACGCGGAGCTCGTCGACCGGCTCGTCCGGCTCGCGCTGGAGCGGCACGAGCGGCGCTCACGCCTGAGCTACTAGGAGGGATTGGCGGAACCTCGCTCGTCGTCGGGGTGCGATGGCCGTTCCGAGGCAAGGACGCAGGGAGTCCCTGTAGTGGATAACTACAGGGGCGACTGAGGACGCGGCCTCGGGGCGGACAGCGCGGCCCGACGGCACAGACTAGGTTTCGTCAAGCCCTCCTAGCTTCCTCGTCTCGTCGGCGTGCCACTCCAGGCCCAGCGCCTCGAACGAACTCAACGCCTGCTCGACGAGCTTCTCGTCCTCCCTCGCGAGCCCGAGCGCACGCAGGACAAACGGCTCGAGGTAGGTGCCCGGCTGGAGCAAGGCCTCCGCCTCGGCTTCGAGCCGTTTGCGGTCGCGGACGGCCGCGAGGCCGTCGAGCAGTGCGGTCTGCGATCCGAGATAGAACGCCTGGGAGGAATGCCCTCCGGCGACCAGGCGCTCCACCTCCTCTAGGTCATCTCGCGTTAGGGCGAGGCGTATCCGCGGACCGTCGAGCGTCAACCCGAATCCCTCAAAACTGGCTTCCTCGGCGCGCCCCTCCAGTCGCTGAGACTCCTCCGCCTCACCCTCGTAAGCGCGAGCGAGCGCACACAGAAACAGCGAGCGAGCGTTCCGGACGCAGGGCGTGGACAGATTTGCCTCGACGCTTTCCTCCGTCCTGCGCTGGAGCTGGGCGACCCGATCCCACGCGCCCAGGAGCTCCTCGACCTCGAGCACGCCGGCGACCCCATGCACCCGGTGATGCGTCGAGAGCTTCGAGTTGAGCTCGTCGTGCAGCCGTGCGTACCGTCGCGCCGCGCGGAAGTCGCCCCGCCCAACCGAGGGCGAGCTCGCGTTGAAGTACAGCTCGACCCGCAAGTCCGGGTCGCGGATCTCGTCCTCGAGCTGCATCGCCCTGTCGGACCAGGCGATGGCCTCGTCGTAGTGGAAGCCGGCCGACTCTGCGAGTGAACGCGCCGTGTACGCAAGGACGCGAAGCTCTGGGTCGCCGAGCCGGTCGGCGAGCTCGATTGCCTGCGCGGCAGCCTTCACCCCCTCGTCACGATTCCAGTACGAGCTCCCGATCAACGCCTTCGCACGCGTGGCACTCGCCGGCTCCGCGAGCTCGAGGGCCTTTGCGATCCACCCTTCCACGAGCTCGTCCTCGGGCCTGCGTCGCCACATCCCGGACCGAACCGAGGTTTGCAAGGCCAATTCGGCATAGGTCTCCGCGGAGGTCTCCCTGTCCAAGCTGAGCTCGAGTGATTTCTGCATCGCAGTCCAGAAGGCCTCGCCCTCGTAGTTGAGGGCGTGCACCCTGCCGATCGCGCGCCAGAGCTCCGCGCGGACGCGATCGTCCGGCTCCAGCTCGAGGGCCTGCTGCAGGAGTGCGAGGGTGTCTTCCATCTCGTAGCGCGTGGTCGCCAAAGCCGCCGCTCTCCGCAACCAGATGACTGCCTTCGCGCGAAGTCGCTCCGCGTCAGCCTCGTCGCCCGACCAGACCAAGTCGGCGTCCTCGGGTCGGACTGCCTCCGCGTAGTGGTGCGCCAGGAGCGAGGCGAGATCGTCGCGATCCTCGCCGAGCCGTTCGAGCCAGGCGGCGAACGCAGCGTGCAGGCGGGCGCGGCGCGCCTTGGGCAGGCTCGCGTACGCCACTTCCCGAGTCAGCGCGTGCTTGATCGCATACTCGCGCTCGCCGGCCATCGCCGAGCCGGACCGGCGCCGAACGAAGTCGCGCTCCTCGAGGACGCGCAGGTCGGGCTCGCCCTGGACGAGCTCGTAGACCGGGCCTGACCAGAAGACGCGGCCGATCACGGCTGCGGCTTGGAGCGCTTCCTTCTCCGTGGGCTCCAGGAGATCGATCCGTGACGAGAGCACCGCCTGAACCGAATCGGGCACGTCGAAGTCCGGCGGCAGCTCGGCGAGCGTCCAGCCGCCGTTCTCGCGCTGGAGCAGGCGGCGGTCGATAAGCGTCTCGAGGACCTCCTCGACGAAAAGCGACTCCTCGGCGGAGAGCGCCTGGAGGTCGACCGTCTCGCCGGCCCGCGCCCACCCCGGACGGCGGTCGAGCAGCTCGGGGCGTCCGGTCGCGAGCAGGAGCAGCGGCCCTCGCACGTCCGCGGCCAGACGCTCGAGGAGGTCGAGCAGCTGGTCGTCTGCCCAGTGGAGATCCTCGATCAGCACGACCAGCGGCCGCTCGGCGGCGGCGTGGGCGAAGAACTCGGCCCAGGCATCCTGAAAGCGGTCGCGCACGAGCAGTGGGTGCGCGCCCTCGGCGACGTCGAGACCCAGCGCGAGCCCCAGTAGCCGCCTGTCGCCGAGCCGTTCGAGAACGGCCTCAGCGGGGTCGCTGTCGAGGAGCCCGAGATGCTCGCGCAGGACCTCGGCGAGCGGCCAATACGTGATTGCCTGCCCGTAGGGGAGGCAGCGGCCCGTGCGCCGCAGCGGCTCCGGCGATTCATCGGAGAGCCGCTCCCAGAGCTCCCGCACGAGCCGTGTCTTGCCGACGCCCGCGTCGCCGAGGATCGTGACCAGCCTGGGCCGACCCTCGTCGACAGCGGCTCGATACGCGGCGAGCAGCCGTTCGAGCTCGTCGGTCCGACCGACGAAGGCCCGCCGGAGGCCGCTCACGCCGCGGGTGCGCATCAGCGAGAGCGCGCGCACGAGCCGCCGGCACGCGACGCCTTCGGGCTTCCCCTTCGCCTCGATCGTCTGCGCCTCGCCGAGCTCGAAGGCACCGCGAACCGCAACGGCGGTGCGCTCACCGACGAGAATCTCACCCGGGGCAGCACCTTGCTCCAGCCGGGCCGCAATGTTGACCGGGTCGCCCGTCACGAACGAGCTGCCCTCGCGTGCCCGGCCGACGACGACCTCGCCCGTGTTCACCCCGATGCGCAGCTCGAGCCGCTCGTCCAGCTCCCGCGTCCGGTTCAGCATCGCGAGCGCCGCGTGCAGCGCGCGCTCGGCGTGGTCCTCGAGCGCCGCGGGCGCGCCGAAGACGGCCATCACCGCATCGCCGACGAACTTCTCGACGGTGCCGCCCGCGCGCTCGATCTCTCCCGCCATCGCGTCGTAGAAACGGTCGAGCAGCGCGCGGGTCCGCTCAGGGTCCTGCGAGCCGCCGAGCTCGGTCGAGCCGACGAGATCTGCGAACACGATCGTCGCGAGCTTGCGCTCTTCGACGTCCATGCCCTGATTCTCTCTCAGGTCTTAGCCGTGACCTCGTTCACGTGTGCCACGCCGCCCGAGGGGAGGCTCGTGATCCAGACCAGGTAGTAGCGCGCCGCGGCGCCGTGCAGCGAGAAGGTCGTGCGAGAGCCGACCATCTCCGCGCCCGAGACCGGAGCGAAGGGGCCGGTCGAGGACTGCGAGGACTTGATGATCGCGGTGAAGCCGGCGGTGTCCGAAGTCAGGGTCAGCTGCGTGAGCTTCTGCGACTTGCCGGAGTCGAGCACGAGCCCGACGCCGTCCTTCAGGTTGCCGAAGTTGCTGCTCGAGTACTGCTGCGTCTGCCAGTACGTGCCCGCCTTGCCGTCGATCGCGTTCCCGGCCTCCGGATTGTGCTCCTGGCCGTCCCCAGGCGGTGGGTCGTACGCCGTGACGTCCGCGAAGTGCACCACGGTGCTGCCGCCGCCGACGCCCGCCTTGTGAACGGCGCTCGAGAACTTCGTGGGCGAGCCGGTGAGGGCGAAGACGGCCGCGAAGATCCCGGCCAGGACGGCGAGCCCTGCCAGCAGGAGGATCAGCGGCCAGATGCTCGGGCGCTCCATCGGCGCGCGCTCCCGAGGGCGTGGGCGGCGGCGCCGCGGGCCGGGCACCACAAGTGTCCGGTCGGTCGGCCCGGCGACCGCGCCGTCCGGCTCGGCGAGGCAAGCGCGGAGCTCGGCGGCGAACGCTTCCATCGACGGGAAGCGGTCGCCCGGGTCCTTCGCCATCGCCCGCCGGATCGCGGCATCGACGCGCGGCGAAAGCTCTTGTCGGCGCTGCCGGACACTCGGCGGCGGCTCGTTGATGTGCCGCATCGCGATCGAGACGAAGTTGTCGCCGGGGAAGGGCACGTCGCCCGTGAGTAGCTCATAGAGCACCGCGCCGAGGGAGTAGATGTCGGTGCGGCCGTCCTCGGTCAGAAGAACGTTGTGCGGCTTCACGTCCCGGTGGACGAGCCCGTGCGCGTGCGCGAACGCGAGCCCGTCCGCGATCTGAAGCGCCAGCTCGATCGCGGCCTTCTCGGGAAGAGGCGCCTCGCGCTCGATCAGCGCCTTCAGGTTCTCGCCCTCGACGTACTCGAAGACGATGAACTGGCGGCTCTCCTGCTCGCCGCGGTCGATGACCGTGACGATATTCGGGTGCGAGAGCTGCGCGGCCAGGCGCGCCTCGCGGCGGAAGCGCTCCACGTGGTCGCCCTCGCTGAGCAGCTGCTCGTGCATGACCTTCAGCGCCACGTGGCGCTCGAGGAGCGAGTCCTGCGCCCGGTAGACGCTGGACATGCCGCCGGTGCCGACGAGCTCTTTCAGCTCGTAGCGGTCCGCAATCAACTGGCCGACCACGGCTGGATTGTGCCCGTAGTACCTGAGGCTAACCGGCCGGAACGGTCAAACGCCTGATTCTCAAAGACGGTGCGTTGGACTAACCGAGCGAAGCGTCGAGCGCCTGTTCCCAGGCCTCGAGCGCCTCGTCGAGCTCGGCATCCGAGATCACAAGCGGCGTCAGCACGCGGATGCAGTTCGAGTAGATCCCGCACTTGAGCAAGAGCAATCCGCGCTCCGAAGCAGCCTCGACGACCGCGCTCGCAACATTTGCCGCAGGTGCCTTCGTCTCGCGGTCCTCGACGAGCTCGATCGCCAGCATGGCGCCGAGGCCGCGCACGTCGCCGATCGCGTCCCAGCGCTCCTGCCAGGCGAGCATCCGCGCCTGAATCGTCTCGCCGATGGCCGCGGCACGGGCGTTGATGTCCTCCTCCTCGAACACGTCGAGGAC
>WNGI01006789.1_pt1 | contig 11648 bp, 7 predicted proteins | sample 5400621 | NCBI WGS metagenome assembly WNGI01 (sample SAMN13153374, study PRJNA577476) | soil metagenome | isolation source: 20 cm soil or saprolite under Garry oak tree replicate 1 | place: USA:California | collected 2016-06-15
ACCTTCAACGAGCCGAACCTCGGCATCAATATCTCCGGTCTGGAATCAGGTGAATAAGTGCTAGAAGTCAACGAGTTCAACGCCATCCGCATCTCGCTCGCCTCGCCGGACCAGATCCGCTCGTGGTCGAGCGGCGAAGTGACGAAGCCCGAGACGATCAACTACCGCACGCTCCGTCCCGAAAAGGACGGGCTCTTCGACGAGCGCATCTTCGGTCCCACGCGGGACTGGGAGTGCTACTGCGGGAAGTACAAGCGGATCCGCTACAAGGGGATCATCTGCGACAAGTGCGGCGTCGAGGTGACGCGCGCCAAGGTGCGTCGCGAGCGCATGGGCCACATCCAGCTGGCGTCGCCGGTGTCGCACATCTGGTTCTTCAAGGGCACCCCGAGCCGCCTCGGGATCCTGCTGGACATGTCCCCACGCAACCTCGAGCGGATCCTGTACTTCGCCCTCTACCTCATCACGCACATCGACGAGCACGCGCGCGAGCGTGTCCTCCAGCAGATCGAGGAAGAGGCCGAGGGGAAGATCCGCCGGCTAGAGCAGACCATCTCCGACCGCACCGGCGCGATCGAAAGCCGTGCGTCGGCCGAGATCATGCGCATCCGGACGTCGACCGAGCAAAAGGTCCGCCAGCAGGAAGAGCAGCTGGCCTCCGACTCCGACGCGCTCACCACGGCGGCGTCGAAGGTAAAGGAGCAGCTCGAGGACAACGTCGGGAAGCCGGCGTCGAAGGACATCATCTTCAAGCAAGCCGAGCTCACGATCGCCGAGAAGGGCGACAACGTGACCAAGTCGATGCTCACCCAGCTCCAGCGCAGTCTGCAGAAGCAGCTCGACGCGATGGTGAAGGCCGGCCGTAAGGAAGAGGAGCAGACCCGCTCCGACGCCGAGAAGAAGGTCGCCGACATCCGGATGCGCGCCGATCAGGATCTCTCGGTCGTCCGCCAGGACATCGCCCCCGACGTGCAGGTCGTTCGCGACGAGGGGAAGACCAAGCGCGAAGAGGTCATGAGCATCAAGGCGCTCGAGCCGAAGACCGAGGCCGAGTATCGCGCGCTCGCCGACAAATACCGCTTCTTCCGCGCGCAGATGGGCGCCGAGGCCGTCCTCGAGATCATGCGACAGATCGATCTCGAGAAGCTCTCGCTCGAGCTTCAGGCCGAGATGCGCTCGACCACCGGCCAGCGCCGCAAGAAGTCCATCAAGCGGCTCCGCCTGGTGAAGGCGCTGCTGCGCTCGGGCGCGTCGCCCGAATGGATGATCCTCACGATTCTTCCGGTCATTCCGCCGGACCTGCGCCCGATGGTGCAGCTCGACGGCGGCCGGTTCGCGACGAGCGACCTGAACGACCTCTACCGCCGCGGCGGATGCTCCAGGAGGCGGTCGACGCGCTCATGGACAACGGCCGCCGGGGCCGCGCGATTTCCGGCACCGGCAACCACAAGCTGAAGAGCCTTTCGGACATGCTCCGCGGCAAGCAGGGCCGGTTCCGCCAGAACCTGCTTGGCAAGCGCGTGGACTACTCGGGCCGCTCGGTCATCGTGGTCGGCAACGACCTCAAGCTGAACGAGTGCGGCCTGCCGAAGAAGATGGCGCTCGAGCTCTTCAAGCCGTTCGTCATGCGGCAGCTTGTCGAGCGCGGCCTCGCTCACAACATCAAGAGCGCTAAGCGCTATGTGGAGCGCGTCTCTCCCGAGGTCTGGGACGTTCTCGAAGAGGTCATCAAGGACCACCCCGTCCTTCTGAACCGCGCGCCGACGCTCCACCGCCTCGGCATTCAGGCGTTCATGCCCAAGCTCATCGAGGGCAACGCCATCCAGATCCACCCTCTCGTCTGCGAAGCGTTCGGCGCCGACTTCGACGGTGACCAGATGGCCGTGCACGTCCCGCTCTCGGCGGCCGCGCAGGCAGAGGCCAAGCACCTCATGCTCTCAACCCGCAACATCTTGAAGCCCGCCGACGGACAGCCGGTCGTCACGCCGCGCCAGGACATGGTGCTCGGCACGTACTGGCTGACGCTCGACGCGGACAAGAAGCAGGAGTCCCGCCTCTTCGGCGATTACGCCGAGGTGCAGTCCGCCTACGACATGGGCATCGTCACGTACCACTCGCCGGTCAAGATCCCGCACAACGGCGGCGTCATCGACACCACGGTCGGCCGGGTGCTGTTCAACGCGGTGCTCCCCGAGGAGCTGCGCTTCATCAACCAGGTGCTCGACCGCGGCAAGATCCGTGAGATCGTCACCGCGCTCTTTGACCGCTTCGGCGGCGAGGTCACGGCGGAGGTTGTCGACAAGATCAAGACGATCGGCTTCGCGGCCGCGACCGTCGCCGGCGTTTCCATCTCGATCAACGACGTTGCCGTCCCGCCGGAGAAGAAGGCGATGGTCACTGCGGCCGAGAAAAAGGTGGCGGAGATCGATCGGCAGTTCCAGCGCGGCCTTATCACCGAGCAGGAGCGCTACGAGGCTACGGTGAAGATCTGGACGGATGCGACGCGAGACGTCATCGAGGCAATGATGCGCACGCTCGATCGGCGTGGATCCGTCTACATGATGGCCACGTCCGGCGCGCGCGGTAACACCCAGCAGATGGGCCAGATCGGTGGAATGCGCGGTCTCATCGCCGACCCGCAGGGCCGGATCATCGATCTGCCGATCCGTTCGAACTTCCGCGAAGGCCTCTCCGTCCTCGAGTACTTCATCTCGACACACGGTGGACGCAAGGGTCTGGCCGATACGGCCATCCGTACAGCCGACTCGGGCTACCTCACGCGGCGTCTCGTGGACGTCGCGCAGGACGTGATCGTCCGGCTCGAGGACTGCAACGACGAGGACGGCATCTTCATCAACGCCGACGAGGTCGGCTCCATCGAGCCGTTCGCCGACCGTCTCTTCGGCCGGCTCGTGGCCCAGGACATCAAGAACCCCAAGACCGACAAGGTGCTCGCAAAGCGCGGTGACTCGATCGACATCGAGCTCGCGAAGACGATCGCCGACGCAGGCGTACGCCGTGCTCGCGTGCGCTCTCCACTCGGCTGCCACGCCAAGCACGGCATCTGCCGCGCGTGCTACGGACGGAGCCTCGCCTCGGGGAAGCTCGTCGAGGTCGGCGAGGCCGTGGGCATCATCGCCGCGCAATCCATCGGCGAGCCGGGCACACAGCTCACGATGCGTACGTTCCACACGGGTGGCGTCGCCGGCAAGGACATCACCATGGGTCTCCCGCGTGTCGAGGAGCTCTTCGAGGCGCGCGTGCCCAAGGGCGTGGCCGTCGTCTGCGAGATCGACGGCATCGCCGAGATCGTCCGCGATCCGGATGGGTCGCGGAAGATCGTCGTCCGGAACTCGCAGAACTACACCGTGCCGATCTCCGTTCCCAGCGGATACGTACTCGCGGTGGAAGACGGCGCCGACGTCGTGGCCGGCCAGCCGATCGCGAAGCCGGAGCGGCGCACGAAGGGCAAGATCGACATGCCCGCGCCGGTCTCAGGCAAGGTCAGCGTCCATGGCTCGAAGATCACGATCGCCATGAAGGACCTCGAGGAGCGTATCTACGAGGTCGAGCACAACGCTCGATTGAACGTGGAGACCGGCCAGGAGGTCGAGGCGGGCGACTTCCTCACAGAGGGCTCGGCGAACCCGCAGGACATCCTGCGCATCTCAGGCCGCGAGGCGGTCCACCGATACATGGTCAACGAGGTCCAGAAGGTCTACCGGAGCCAGGGTGTGACGATCAACGACAAGCACATCGAGATCATCGTCCGTCAGATGCTCCGGAAGGTCCGTATCGAGGAGGCCGGTGACACCGAGCTCCTCCCGATGGAGCTCTTCGACCGGTTCGAGTTCGAGGACATCAACGCGCGAACGATCGCCGCGGGCGGCGAGCCCGCGACGGCGCAGACCGTGCTGCTCGGCGTGACCAAGGCGTCGCTCTCGACCTCGAGCTTCCTTGCGGCGGCCTCCTTCCAGGAGACGACGCGCGTCCTCACCGAGGCCGCGGTCATGGGCCAAAAGGACCGGCTGCTCGGGCTCAAGGAGAACGTCATCATCGGCAAGCTCATCCCGGCGGGCACGGGTCTGCCATCACGTCGCGAGCAGCTCGACTGGATGCCGAAAGCCCGCGCGCTCGCGGGCCTGTTCGGGACCGACGAGGACGAGGCGGTGCCGGCGCTTCCCCCTGAGGAGCTTTCGCTCGAGGACCTGGACGACGATGAGGACGAGACAGGCGAGGGCGTCGAGGAGCTCGAGGAAGCCGTGCCGACCGATGCGGACATCAAAGCCCAGGAATAACAGCGTTTTCCGGGAATCTCTGGAGGCCGCCCGAAAGGGCGGCCTCTCTCTTTGTGGCTCGTGATACATGGATGACGCGGCAGTGGACGAGGGCGCCGATAGGCTCCGCCGGATGACCCTCCGTGGTGACGCGCCGATCGTCCCATTCCTTGCGCTTCCCGCGGTGCGGCTCTTCCTGACGAGCGCGCTGCTCTTGTTCGCGGAACTGCTCTTCATCAGGTGGATTCCGAGCAACATCATCTATGTCGGCCTCTTCAGCAATTTCCTGCTCATGGCCAGCTTCCTCGGGATCGGCCTGGGCATCGTGATTGGACGCGCCCGGTTCGAGCCGCGCATCGATCCGGCGCCTCTTCTCCTCTTCCTGCTCATCGGGGTGGTGCTCTCGGGCCGGCTGAACGTCGCGCCTCCGACGAACGACGACATGTTCATCGGGAGGACACCCCGCGAATTGGTCGACGTGAACGTGTTCGTCCTCGCGCTGATCGTCGTTCTCGTGACCGGGAGCCTCGCTGCCCTCGCGCGTCCGCTCGGGCCGCTCCTGCTTGCGCTCCCTCCGCTCCGTGCCTACGCGACGGACATCGCGGGCTCTCTCGCAGGTATCGCCGCGTTCGCGGGGCTGGCCGCCATGGCCACGCCACCGCTGGCGTGGTTCGTCGTGCTGGTCGCGCTCATGGTTGCACTCGCGTTTGGCGCGCCCCTCGCCCGGTCGTGGACGGTCGGCGCAGTCGCGCTCGCCGCGATCCTCGCCCTTGGCGTGTTCGACCTAACACACGGCGACCGATGGTCGGCCTACTCACGGCTCACGCTTCAACCTCTCGGGTCAGAGAGCGAGCTCATTTCCGTCAACGGCATCCCATATCAGGAGCTGACGGGCGCGACCGATCCGAAGATCCCGCCGTGGTTCGGCGACGTCTACCGGCTCTTCCCGGAGAGAACGTTCGACCGCGTGCTCATCATCGGCGCGGGCGCCGGTACGGACACGGCGGTGGCGCTGCATAACGGCGTCGGCTCGGTCGACGCCGTGGACATCGACCGCGTGATCGTCGAACTCGGCGTGTCGCGCCATCCCGACCGGCCGTATGACGACCCGCGGGTCCGGCTGCACATCGACGACGGACGCGCCTTCCTCCGGCGGTCGGCAGACCGCTACGACCTGATCATCCTGGCCCAGACGGATTCGTTCACGCTCGTCGGCAACAGCGCAAACGTCCGCCTGGAGTCCTTTCTGTTCACGCGCGAAGCGTTCGAGAGCGCACGCGACCACCTCGCGCCCGATGGCGTGTTCGTGATGTACAACTCGTACCGTGAGTCCTGGCTGATCGACCGCTACGCGACGACTCTCCACGCAGCATTCGGCCAGGCGCCCACGATCCGCTCGTATCCCGAGCCAAGCCGGGTACTGCTCGCCATCGGGCCGGGTGTGAAGGCCGGGGCCGAGACTGCGCCGGCGATTGGCGGCGCCGTGATCGAGCCCGCGTCGGACGACTGGCCGTTCCCGTACCTGCGCGACCGCGCGATCGTTCCGCGATACCTACTTGCCCTCGCGCTGATGCTGGCGCTTGGTGTGGCTGCGGTCGCCGGTGCGACGCGAGTGGCGCGCGCGCCGCTTGGCCGATTTAGCCCGCACTTCTTCGTGCTCGGTTCGGCCTTCCTTCTGCTCGAGACGCGGAGCCTCGTGACCTTCAGCCTTCTCTTCGGTACGACTTGGCTCGTCAACGCGCTCACGTTCTTTGGGATCTTGCTCGGCGTGCTGGCGGCCATCGGTGTCAACGCGGTCATCCGTATACCGAAGTCATGGCCGATCTACCTCGCGCTCGGGGTCTCCCTCGCCCTGAACTTCCTGATCCCTCCTGACAAGCTGCTGCTCGATCCCGCATGGCTTCGTTACACGGCGGCCGCGGCGCTCGCGTTCATGCCGATCTTCTGCGCGAACCTCGCATTCACGTACTCGTTCCGTGACACGCGTTCGGCGGACATGGCCTTCGCTTCGAACCTGTTGGGCGCCATCCTCGGTGGGGTCTTGGAGTGGAGCGCGTTAGTGATCGGCTACCGATCGGAGATCCTGATCGCCGCAGCCCTTTACCTCCTGGCGTTTGTGCTTGCGACCCGCTGGCGCCGGCTCGCCGACCGTGATCTCGTTCGCGTAGCCGCCGGCCCTACCGACGCGTCGGCACTTGACCGAACGGATCCAGCGGCCCCGAGGACGGCCCCCGCGGGCTAGAGCGGGCCCCAGAATCGGCGGATGCCGAGCGAAGGCGGACACGCGACTCTCCGCCTGCGGCATCTGGTCAGAGCAGCCGATGCTGATCTTCTGGACACGTTCCTCGTGTCCGCGGTGGCCACGCTCCTGATCATTCGCATCTTGCTCGAGGCCACGGGCTACCCCCAGCTCGGCGGCAACGGTCTGCACATCGCCCATGTGCTGTGGGGCGGTCTCGGGATGCTCGTCGCGATCGCTCTCCTCCTTCTATTCCTCTCGTCGACGACCCGTCTTGTCGCAGCGCTTGTCGGCGGCGCGGGATTCGGCGCCTTCATCGACGAGCTCGGCAAGTTCGTTACTTCCGACAACGACTATTTCTTCAAGCCCACGGCAGCCCTGGTCTACGCGCTGTTCGTGCTCCTCTTCCTGGCCACGCGTGAGGTCCGGCGCTTCCGCGCCCTCAGCCCGGAGGAGAGCCTTGTGAACGCGGTCGAGCTCGCCAAGAAGCTCGCGATGGGCACGCTCACCGCGGATGACCGAGCTCATGCGCTCGAGCTTCTGGCGCGGACCGACCCGGCCGATCCCCTGGGAGCTCGTTTGCGCGAGAGCTTCCTTTCGGCAGATCCGGCGCCGGTAGAGTTCGCGCGCCTACGGTGGCTGAGCTCGGCTGGGAGCAGAAGGTACGCCGCGGTCGTGTCGAACCGCTGGTTCAGGCGCGTGATCGCGGCGATATTCATCCTCGCCGGCGTCGTATTCCTATTGAGCACCACGGCGACAGCGGCGCTGATCGCCGGTGCTTTCCTTGGCTTCCAGGAAGCTCGGGCGGCCTTCGACGAGGAGGCCGGTGGCAGCACGATCGCCTCGGTGATCCAGGCGATCGCGGGCCTCGCCGCCGGCGCGCTGATCGTGAGGGGCGTCTTCGCGCTACGACGGTCGAGGATCAGAGCCTATCGCGCATTCGAGCTCGCGATCCTTGTCGATCTGTTGCTGGCCCAGCCGTTCGCGTTCCTGGACACCGGCTTCGGCGCCGCGGTGGATGTCTTCATTGATCTCGCGCTTCTTGCGACGCTCCGCTACATGCAGGCCCAGGAGCGGCGGCTTGTCGTCGTCGGGGCCGCCGCTTGAGAAGCGACCGCCCTCACTTCCGCTGTACGTCGACGACGAAGGTCACGCTCCGTTCGGCGATCCGGTAGGTCACCTCCCAGCAGCCGTTCGACGGGAACGTGAGCCCGCTGGCGATGAAACCCGGAGGTCCGTAACCCTGGTCGGGTGTGCCGATGCTGGCCTCAAACCCCGGGGGCGTCACACCACCGAACCGGCGCGCGGTTGCCGTCATGCGTCCGGTTCCGAACGCGTAGAGCCCGAATTTGGACCCGAACGTGGTCGAACCCCATGTCACCACGCCGTCGTTCGGCAGGACCACCCAAATCCCGTCGTTTCCTGCCCAGTTGGTCCGGCGAGCCGCCGCGACGGCCTCTTCGTGGGTCGGCTGCGCGCTCGAGCCCGCTCGCATGAAGTCGATCGCCTCATCTGGCGGAAGTTGGAACGCGAGGGTGACGGGGCAGGGTGCGGCAACGGCGGTCGCGGCGGGCGAGCCAGCGACCGGCCTGCAGGCTGCCAAGACCACCGCCAACCCAACCGTCACGCACAGAGAACGGCAACCCACGCCCACCCTACCTCTGCACCGGAGACGAGGTTCCCGCATGGCTCGCGGTTGACCGCTCGGTAGCAGGACCGATAAACTCTTTATTCGGCCTGTCTTTCGAGACGGTGACCGCCCTCGGGGGCGGTCATTTCGCGCATCGGCCCTGTCGCGATCTTGTGACTGCCGCCGCGCTGCGCCCGGGGACCTAGCCCATACCGGGCGGGCTCTCCGGTCTCAGGAGAGAGAACCAGAGAAAACGCGCAATACCTACCTGCGCTCAAGTGGCACGGGTGCGTATTGAAACTCGTTAAGGAGTAATCGTGCCAACGATCTCGCAGCTCGTACGCAAGGGACGCAAGCCGCAGGGCAAGAAAGTAGACACGCCCGCCCTCCGCACGACGTGGAATTCGCTCAAGGGCCGCCACGTCGAGCTACGCCGCGGCGCGCCCCAGAAGCGTGGCGTCTGCACGATCGTCCGCACGATGACCCCGAAGAAGCCGAACTCGGCCCTCCGGAAGATCGCCCGAGTCCGGCTCACCAATCAGATGGAAGTCACGGCATACATCCCGGGCATCGGCCACAACCTCCAGGAGCACTCCGTAGTGCTCGTGCGCGGCGGCCGCGTTCCCGACCTGCCCTCGGTCAAGTACCACATCATCCGCGGCACGCTCGACACCGCGGGTGTGAAGGACCGGAAGCAAGGCCGATCCCTGTACGGGGCGAAGAACCCGAATCCCAAGAAGAAGGCCGGTTAGCAGATGCCCCGCAGAGCACGACCCACCGAGCGTCGCCGTTCGCCCGACCGCAAGTACGGCAATCAGACTCTCCAGCAGTTCAACAACAACGTGATGCGCAACGGCAAGCGCGCGACCGCCGAAGGCATCGTGTACGGCGCGCTCACGCTCGCCGAGACGTCGACGCGCAAGCCGGGCATCGATGTGTTCGAGACGGCACTCAAGAACGCGATGCCTCTCATCGAGGTCAAGCCGCGACGCGTGGGCGGCGCCACCTACCAGGTGCCGGTCGAGATCCGCGCCGATCGGCGCACGTCGCTCGCGATGCGCTGGATCATCCAGGCCGCGCGTAAGCGACCGGGGAAGTCCATGTCCGAGAGGCTCGCCGGAGAGCTCATGGACGCGATGAACAACACCGGCGGCGCGGTGCGTCGGAAAGAAGAGACCCACAAGATGGCCGAGGCCAACAAGGCCTTCTCCCATTACAAGTGGTAGCGGCGATGATCGAAGCCAAGCCCGTCAAGGGTCAGGCCCCCAGGCGCGAGTATCCGCTGGAGCGATACCGGAACATCGGGATCATCGCGCATATCGACGCGGGCAAGACCACCGTGACCGAGCGGATCCTGTTCTTCACCAAGAAGATCTACAAGATCGGCGAGGTCCACGACGGCGCCGCGACGATGGACTGGATGCCGCAGGAGCAGGAGCGGGGCATCACGATCACGGCCGCCGCGACGACCTGCTTCTGGAACGACCACCGTATCAACATCATCGACACCCCCGGCCACGTCGACTTCACCGTCGAGGTGGAGCGCTCGCTGCGCGTGCTCGACGGCGCGGTCGTCGTGTTCGACGGTGTCGCAGGCGTGGAGCCGCAGTCGGAGACGGTCTGGCGCCAGGCTGACAAGTACAAGGTCCCGCGCATTTGCTTTATCAACAAGCAGGACCGCATGGGCGCCGACTTCCAGCGGTGCGTCGACATGATCGTCGACCGGCTCGGCGCGAACCCCGTCGTCATCCAGCTTCCGATCGGGAGCGAGGACAAGTTCAAGGGTGTCATCGACCTCGTCGAAATGAAGGCGCTCTACTGGGAGGGCGACGAGGCCGTGACGCCCGAGATCCGCGAGATCCCGGCCGACATGAAAGACGCCGCCGAGAAGGCGCGCGAGGCGATGGTCGAAAAGGTCGTCGAGACGGACGACGCACTCCTCCACCGCTACCTCGAGGAGCACCACATCACTCCGGAGGAGATCCGTACGGCGCTTCGCGCCGCGACGATCGCGACGAAGGTGGTCCCGGTGCTCACCGGAGCGGCCCTCCGCAACAAGGGCGTGCAGCCCCTGCTCGACGCCGTCGTCCACTACCTGCCGTCGCCCCTCGACGTGCCGCCGGTCACCGGGATCGATCCCAAGACAGGCGAAGAGCTCGTCCGGCGCCCGACCGACGACGACCCATTCAGCGCGCTCGCGTTCAAGATCGCGAGCGACCCGTTCGTCGGTAAGCTCGCGTTCTTCCGCGTGTATTCCGGCGTGCTCCGTTCAGGCGACACGGTCATGAACGCCACCAAGGACCGCAAAGAGCGGATCTCGCGCATCCTGCTCATGCACGCCAATCACCGCGAAGAAGTGGAAGAGGTCGCAGCCGGCGACATCGCCGCCGCGGTCGGTCTGAAGCAGACCTTCACCGGCGACACGCTCAGCGACCCGGAGAAGCCAGTGATCCTCGAATCGATCAAGTTCCCCGAACCGGTCGTGCAGATCGCGGTCGAGCCGAAGACCAAGGCCGACGAGGAGAAGATGTCGCTCGCCTTGGCGCGTCTCGCCGAGGAAGATCCGACCTTCCGCGTGCACACCGACCCCGAGTCGGGTCAGACGCTCATCTCAGGGATGGGCGAGCTTCACCTCGAGGTCATCGTCGATCGCATGTTCCGCGAGTTCCGCGTCGCCGCGAACGTCGGCCGGCCGCAGGTCGCCTACCGCGAGGCCCTCACCAAGCCCGCCCAGGGCGAGGGCCGGTACATCAAGCAGACCGGCGGCAAGGGCCAGTACGGCCACGTCGTCGTCGACTTCGAGCCGCTGGAGCGCGGCACGGGATACGAGTACGAGTGGGGCATCCGCGGCGACCGCCTCTCGAAGGACTGGTCGAAGGCCGTCCAGGCCGGGATCAGAGAGGCCATGGAGAACGGCGTGATCGCTGGCTACCCGATGGTCGACCTCAGGGCCACCGTGGTGGACGGCTCGCAGCACGAGGTCGACTCGAACGAGATGGCGTTCAAGATCGCGGGCTCCATGGCACTCAAGGCGGCGGTGCCGAAGGCGGGTCCGGTGATCGTTGAGCCGATCATGAAGGTAGAGGTGATCGTTCCCGAGGAGTTCATGGGGGACGTCATCGGCGATCTCAACAGCCGGCGCGGGCACGTTCAGGGCACCGACGAGCGCGCGAACGCGCGTGTGATCACCGCGTTCGTGCCGCTCGCGACGATGTTCGGTTACGTCACGGATCTACGTTCAAGGACGCAGGGCCGCGGGTCCTACTCGATGGAGTTCGACCATTACGAGGTCTTGCCGCAGAACCTCGCGGATCAAGTGATCAACAAGAAGTAGCGGACAAGCAGGGAGGGCAGAGCACCAAATGGCCAAGAAGAAGTTCGAACGCACCAAGCCGCACGTGAACGTGGGCACGATCGGTCATATCGACCACGGCAAGACCACGCTCACCGCGGCCATCACCAAGACGCTCTCGCTCAAAGGCGGGGCCGAGTTCCGCGCCTT
>WNGI01005244.1_pt1 | contig 11645 bp, 8 predicted proteins | sample 5400621 | NCBI WGS metagenome assembly WNGI01 (sample SAMN13153374, study PRJNA577476) | soil metagenome | isolation source: 20 cm soil or saprolite under Garry oak tree replicate 1 | place: USA:California | collected 2016-06-15
AACCAGCGAAAAACGTCGTCCTTCCCAAGCATCCGTTGCTCCAACTGGAACGGAACGCCATGAGCGAGCGACTCTTGCCGGATCCCGCGGAACTTCTCCATGTCTTCTGGATGGGAAAGTCGACCGCCAAATCCCACGAGTGGGACTTCGTCAGCACTTACGCCCGTATAATCAATCATTACACGGTTGGCATAGAGCGGGGTTCCGTCAGGTCCGGTAACGATCACAACTTGAGGTATAAGGTCGACAATTCGTCGTAGTTCCCTTTCATCTTGACGGATTTTCTCTTCCGCCAGCTTTGTCGCCGTAACATCCGAGACCGCGCCGACAAACTCCAGTTTGGCTGAATCATCGCTTACCGCATGGGCCATCACGTGGACATGTTTGATGGAACCATCTGGGAACAGCAGCCGATGTTCAAAATCCACGTCGGTGCCGTCGCGGGATGCACGATCGATGGTCTGTTGTACAAAGGTAAGGTCTTCCGGGTGGACTCGGTTGAGCACGAGCTCTAATGTCGGCTTTGTTCCTTGATCGTAGCCAAGCATGCAGAAAGTCTCCTTGGACCAGAAGAGTTCTCCGCTGGAAACATTCCATCCGAAACTCCCTGTGAGACTTAATCTCTGTGCTTCGGCCAGATAGGCTTCGCTTCGCTGTAGCTCCTCTTCCGCCCGCTTGCGCTCAATGGCAATCTGAGCGAGGTGACCTGCTCGCTTGATCAACTCAAGATCGCTGTCACTGGGGCTTCGCGGTTCCGCAAAGTACATCGCGAAGGTGCCGAGCACTTCATCGTTTTTTGAAATAAGCGGCTGCGACCATGAGGCGCGTAGTCCATGGCTCAACGCCAGGTCTTGATAGCCGGCCCACAAGGGATCGCTGGCGATGTCCGACGTGATCACAGGCTTCTTTCGAAATGCAGCCGTGCCGCACGAACCCACGCTTGGGCCAATCTGCAATGGAGTGATGGCCTGAGTCCATCCGCTTGGAACACGAGGGCCGGCTGCCGGCCACAGCCGTGTGCCGTCTGGGTCGATCAGAAGAACGGTCGTAATTGTGTCCGGAGCCTGAGCGTCAATAGTGCAGCACAGATTCTCCAAGACATCGGGAAGGCTCGCGCCGCCCGCAATCATTTCCAGCGTTCTTTTTTCAGCAGACAAAAGAGATTCGGCCCGCTTGAGATCCTCGATGTCCGTATTCGTTCCATACCATCTGACGACCTTGCCCTGTTCATCTCGGACCGGCACAGCACGAAACAAAAACCAGCGATACGCTCCATCGAAGCGTCGCAGGCGTGCCTCTTCTTGCCCTGGTTCTCCAGTGGTGAGAAGCCGTAGCCAAGTGGCCATTAGATTCTCTAGATCTTCAGTGTGAATCACAGCTTTCCAACCCCAACCAAGGGCCTCTTCCATCGATAGACCAGTATACTCGAGCCATCGTTGATTGAGGAATTCTGTGGTGCCATCTGGCCAGCAGGACCAGGCCAGGGTGGAAATCTTATCGACCATCGTCCGGAGAAAATCTTCGGACGCCTGCATTGCGTTGAGCTCCCTATCCATTAAGCTCTCGTTTGGTGTTGATTTCGATCGGAGGTGCTGCTTCACCTTGACTCAATGATTTGCTTTGTGTCGGCAGTCTTGATTGAGGTAGCCCAATCACTCACGTCCGTAGGCTATATTAAAATTGATTAGTACCCAAGACGGAGGCTCCTCCAGTGGCACCACGGGTTGCCTCGCGGCTTTGAACGATAATCTCGCTTGACAGCCTGGCTGCCGTTTGTTACCCGTCGCGACGGGAAGAGTGTCGCTCGCCAACGGCCGAATCTTTGAGTGCCGATCACAACGATTGGAACATTTGAAATGGCTGGAACGATTGGAATCTTCTTTCTGTAAAAATCGCTGGAGGATTTATAGTGAATAACGTCGAACCGAAAGGTGCAGTTCATTGGATCGATCACTTCGTCGTCGGCACGAACGATATGGTCGCTTGGGCTGATTGGGCGGTAAATGCCATCGGCCTTACCCGCAGACCGCTCATCGGACTCACCACCGCGGCGCGAAAAAGAAATATCAAGATCACCTGTTTTCTTTGGTGGGATGGTGGGTCGTGCCGCATCGGCGCATTCCTTCAACCCGAGATCTACCCGCCGGCCAAATCTCTCGGCGAAGATCTGCCCCGTTGCGGCTTTTACATCCGGCCAGAGGACATCGATACGCATTTGCGCCGGCTCGATCGATACAAAATCCCGCATTGCGATCCAATCCGCACCGCTGCCGACGGCGAGGAGGGAACCGTTATTTATTTCGCCGATCCCGACGGCAATCAGTATGAGTTCTGGGCGCCCGTACATATGCCCGAAGGAACGATGGAGATCGCTACGGAAGAGAGAGTCGGCCGCATCAGCCACTGTGTCTACGGCGCCCGCGATCTTGGACGAACCTCCGCCTTTTTCGAAAAATATTGCGGCATTGCGCCGGAGCAAAATTCCCAAACTGCCGAGGGAACACTGGTTTTACGGCTGCGCGCGGGTGGCCGGCTAGTCTACAAGCTGGTCGACAAAGTCGACGAGCGCGTTTCCGGACATGGAACCTGGTGGGACATGCACACGGCGCTGACCGTTCGTCAGGAAGAGTTCCTGCCCAACTACCGGCGCATGTGGGACGGCATTCCCGAAGAAGACGGTTATAAAGCTGACTTGAATCTTTCCCTGGAGCAACAAGAAGCGCTGCCGGCGCGCACCGGTCTGCATCGCAGTCCGGTCGGCATCCGGTGGAAGGAAATCTGCGACCGCGGCGATGAGTTCTACGACTGGGACTGTCACTCGTTTCACTTCATGGGCGGCCGACCGTTGAAAGCCGACGGCTCGATGGCGCGCTACGAGGCGATCGAACAGGAAGAATATCTGGTCGCGCTCGCCGAATCTCTACAAAAAGGCGCGCAACCAGGATTGATGAAGGGACTCCGCAACGAAAACCCGTTTAAGCCTCGCAATGCTTGATGCGCGACCGGTGAATTGTTCCAATCGTTCAAAACGTTCAAGTCGTTCAAATCGTTTGCAGAGGCACCTCGCATCCGAAACCTTTTTGAACAGTGTGAAACTTGAAATTTTCATCACCGGGTCGGGACGTAATCCGAGCCCATTCTTAATGAATCTTAATGAATAAGGAGAAGCATGATGGCGCAGCATATTCACGGACCGCTTTACTATGAACGGATGGGACGCACGGGGCCGGTGATCGCCTTCGTCCATCCGAACCCGATGGACAATGCGTGCTGGATTTTTCAGATGGCGCATTTGTCGACCTGGTATCGCTGCATCGCCATTGACATCCCGGGATACGGCCGCTCGCCCAAGGCCGACGCCGGCCTGACGATGAACGACATGGCCGAAGCTTGCTGGGAAGCGATCGACGAAGCGGCACCTGGCGAGAGCGCGATCCTGGTCGGCTGCTCTGTCGGGTCTTCGCTCGCTCCCCACATGTATCATCAGCGTCCAGACAAAACTGCTGCACTCGTGTTGTCGGGCACCGGTTACAATCCCAACAAGGAATTTACCAAGGGGCGCATCGATAACTACACGACAAACGGGATCGACTACCGCTGGGCTTACACGTTCGAGGATCTAAGCGCGGCGTTTCGCACCACCCCATTGGCGCACTTTTTTGCGAATCTATTCACCGAGCGGAACGAACTTGCCGACGTAGAGACGATCATCCACCAGTTCAAAGCGCTCGCGCAGCCCTATCCAGAAGGCCATCATGAGCATATCACGTGCCCGACAATCATTCTGACCGGTAGCGAAGACAACAGCCATCAACGTGCCTTCGCGCTCAAGGCGCGCATACCGAATTGCGAATTGAAGACTTTGCCCGGAGCAGGTCACGCTTGTCAGATCGAGCAGCCCTGGCTATTCGACCGCTTCATGATCGAATTTCTTAGCAAGCACGGCCTTTTCCCCGGCGCATCCAAGCCTCAAAGGTCGATTGTCTGACTGGCCGCTGCTGCCGGTTTTTAACGTCCGCGCTCGATCCGAATCTGCCGACCCGATCCCGCGAATAGATCAAATTAATTTTAGGTCTACTCCGTGTTCTCTGCGCCTCAGCAGTGAGTTTCCCAATCGCTATTCCGCGGTGGAGTTGATTTAGGCGGGATTCTTTCACACACTAGAATATATCTTCGCGCGCGGGTTAGCGCGCGATTCTCCTAGATCACGCAATGCCATCGGTCATCTCCATCACCAATCTTACTAAAACCTACGCGTCAAAGCTTCAGGCGTTGAAACCTACCAATCTCGAGATCCGCAAAGGTGAAATCTTTGCTCTCTTGGGGCCCAACGGCGCGGGCAAAACGACCTTGATCAATATCGTCTGCGGCATCGTCACGCTGAGCGGGGGAGTTGTGCTCGTCGATGGTCACGACATCGCGCGTGAGTATCGCGTGGCGCGATCGAAGATCGGCCTTGTGCCGCAGGAGTTGACCACCGACACCTTCGAGACCGTGTGGGCGACGGTGAGTTTTAGTCGCGGTCTGTTCGGGCGAGCGTCAAATCCGGCACTGATCGAGAACGTGCTGCGCGATCTCTCGCTTTGGGAGAAGCGCGACGACAAGATCATGACGCTGTCGGGCGGCATGAAGCGGCGCGTGCTGATCGCCAAGGCGTTGGCGCACGAGCCGGAAATTCTTTTCCTGGACGAGCCGACGGCAGGAGTGGATGTGGAACTGCGCCGCGACATGTGGGCGCTGGTGCAGCGGCTGCGTAAAAGCGGCGTCACGATCATTCTGACCACGCACTATATCGATGAGGCCGAGGAAATGGCGGACCGGATCGGCGTGATTCACAAGGGCGAGCTCATCGTCGTCGAAGAGAAAAGCGAGCTGATGAAAAAGCTCGGCAAAAAACAGCTGACACTGAATCTGCTGGAGCCGCTGGCTTCGGTTCCTCTCGAACTGAGCGACTGGCGTCTGGCGTTGAAGTCTGGCGGGCATGAGTTGGAGTACACTTTCGACGGCAGTCATGAGCGCAAGGGCATCGCGACCTTGCTCGAACGCTTGAGCGAACTGGGGATCGGGTTCAAGGATTTGAACACTCGCCAGACCTCGCTCGAGGACATCTTCGTCAGCTTGGTGAGCGATCGTAAATGAGCGCGGCACTCAACCCATTGGCATTCAACCGGCACGGCGTCTGGGCTATCTACAAGTTCGAGATGGCGCGCGCCCTGCGCACGCTCTGGCAGAGCGTGGCGACACCCGTGATCACCACCTCGCTTTATTTCGTGGTCTTCGGCGCGGCGATCGGCTCGCGCATGAGTCAGGTGGACGGCGTGGCCTACGGCGCTTTCATCGTGCCGGGGCTGATCATGCTGTCCCTGTTCACGCAGAGCATCTTCAACGCCTCGTTCGGCATCTATTTTCCCAAATTCATCGGTACGGTCTACGAGCTTTTTTCCGCGCCGATATCTTACCTGGAGATCGTCCTCGCCTACGTCGGTGCCGCGGCGACCAAGTCGATCATGCTCGGTCTGATCATCTTGGCCACGGCAGCGCTGTTTGTGCCGATCAAGATCCTCCATCCGTTCTGGATGATCGCATTTTTGGTGCTGACGGCGACGACTTTTAGTCTAGTTGGCTTCATCATCGGCATTTGGGCGAAAAGTTTCGAGCAGCTGCAGTTCATTCCCATGCTGATCGTGACGCCGCTGACATTTCTCGGCGGCGCTTTCTATTCGATCGAAATGCTGCCGCCGGCCTGGCGCACCGTCACCTTGTTTAACCCCGTGGTTTATCTGATCAGCGGTTTTCGCTGGAGCTTCTACGAGTCGTCCGACGTGAGTGTGGGTGTGAGCCTCGCCATGACGCTGGGATTTTTTGTGATCTGCCTCGCGATAGTGGGATGGATATTTAGGACCGGGTATCGGCTGAAGAGCTGAAAATGGCGAAAAAAACCAGCGCCGGCCTTTTATTATATCGCCATCGGAGCGAACTCGAAATTTTTCTCGTGCATCCCGGCGGACCCTTCTGGGCAAAGAAAGACGCCGGCGCATGGTCATTACCGAAGGGAGAAATCGGCGAAGGCGAGGAGCCGCTTCAGGCTGCCAAGCGAGAATTTACCGAAGAAACCGGTTTCCCGATCGTCGGTGAATTTCAGCCGCTCGATCCACTAAAACAATCGGGCGGCAAGGTCGTCCAGGCGTGGGCGATCGAAGCCGACTGCGATCCGTCTAAAGTTCGAAGTAATTTATTTTCAATGGAGTGGCCGCCAAAATCGGGAAAGACGCAGCAGTTCCCGGAAGTCGATCGCGCCGCATGGTTCAATATCCCGGACGCTCGGAAGCGGATCCTTGCCGGCCAAATCGGTTTTATCGACCAGCTCATTTCGGTCCTCGCGATCATGAAAGCGTCGGAACCACTATCGCGTTAAACGCTGTGCTTATATCGGAGGTCATCAGGCCGCGAATCCGAAAATCTCATGGCCGGATTGAGAGAAGCGACATTCGGGGTCAAACGGGGCTAAGTCAAAGTTTTGCTTTTGACTATTCTTCCCGGTGTCCGCTCTGTTCCTAAATTTCAACGCAAGACACTAGCCACGCTCGCTAGAGCTAATTCTCCCACACCGGTTTGACGGCTGTGTCGAGCCACTTTCGCGCGTCCTCGATATAGGCCTTATTCGCAACCACGATCGGTTTGACATTGGAACCCCAGCCATTTTCCATTGAGGTCTTGGATTTAAATCCCTTCCGGGCACTCGCTCTACCTACTGCGTCAATCGCCGCTTGCCCTTCGGGCGAGATCAGCCATTCGGCAAAGAGCTTGGCAGCTGTCGGATGAGGCGCTTTGACATAGATGGCCGCCTGTTGCGGCGAGACCACCGGCACAGCGCCTCTCGCAAAATCGATCGGACTGCCGACCTCCTTTTCGTGCACGACGTCATGGAAGAGCGCCGGCATCACGATGGAGTATTCGCCCGCGATTAAAAGACGAAACATGGCGCTCGTGCTCTTGTGAATTGGAACATTCAAAGACTTCAGTCCCTTGATGAAATTGGCCCAGCGCGCATCGTCCTTCCAGTCATCCTTAAAGGCCGCCAGCATGGAGCTGAGCGGACCTGCTCTCATGGGATCGTCCAACGCCACGATCCCTTTGTATTTGGGATTTGTCACATCCTCCCAGCTCTTCGGCGCCTCTTCGCGTTTCAGTTTCTTGGTGTTGTAAGCGAGCGCTTGAATCTGCAGGCTGACCACCGGAGCGATAGCGTCATTGACGAACAAGGCATTACCCTGCACGGTTTGGTAGGGTTGCGTTGCACCGGCGGCATGAAGAACCAGCGGCGCTTCAGTGAGAATGACATCGACGCTCGCCTGATTCCCCTGGTTTTCGGTCAAGGTCCGGGTCGTGACTTCCGATCTCGTCGCCTGCCAATAGGCCGTGTTGATACCGGGAAAACGTTTACTAAAAGCGTCCGTTAGCGAGCGAATATGATCGACATCCCAAACCGTGTAGACGACCAGCGCGCCTTCCTGTCTGGCTTTGGGATAGAACTCTTTCGCCAGTTTCTCGAATCGGGGATCGTTTTCGGGTCGCGCCTGAGCGAACGCCAATTGGTTAGTCAACGCTAAGGCGAACATCACGGAGAGGAAAGACGGCCATAGTAGTTTCTTGATCATGCCAGGTTCCTTTTTTTTCCGTTCGAGTGAAAGAATCCAAACAATTTAGTTGGAAAACTCCTTGCCAGCCTAACCGGGCGCTTGTAACATTCTTCGAGCGTCGCCACAAGCAGCGATTCGATGGATTGGAAATCTCCAATCGAACGTCAAGAGTCTACCGGGTATTTTTGGCTGCCGGCCGATCGCCAATGACGACCGATCCAGGTATATAAGGCGCTGCCGCCGTCTGTCCGGTTACTTATTCTCGATCACCGTAAATGCCACCAAGGCACTGACCAGCGCGAGGCCGAGCGAAGTCAACATGACGCCGCGAAAACCGAAGACAAAGGAATCGTCGATCGCCTGTTTCAAAGCGAGCCGCATCTGATGGTCGATACTGGAGGAGGGTTCCGCTCCGGCGAGTTTGACCCGTTGCGCGTCGATGGCGCGACGCACTTCGGGGGATAGATCCATCGGTGCCAAGCGTCGATCCAACTCGCGGTTGAATGAGTGCACGATCACGATGCCCAGAACCGCAATTCCCAAAAGTCCGGCGATGCGTGACACGGCATTGTTGACGCCGGAGGCCACGCCGGCACGACTTTCCGGCACGGCGTTCATCACCGTCGTGGTGAGGGGCGCAATGCTCACCGCCATTCCTAATCCGAGCACCATCATGGCGGGGAAAAATGTCGTCCAGTAACTGCCGCCCACTCCGGGAATCATAAATAGCCCATATGCTAACGCGGTGATCGCGGGGCCGGCCACCAGTGGCGGCTTGGCGCCGTACTTTTTGACTAATCCACCCGACCAGCGCGAGAGCAAAAACAAAATAAGAATGAAAGGCAGCCAGGCGGCACCCGCGGCCGTCGGCGAATACTCTTGGACCTGGATCAAATTGAGCGGCAAGAAAAACATGCCGCCACCCAAGGCGGTGTAAAGAAACAGCGTCAGGAGATTGGCGCCGCTAAAATTGCGCGAGCGAAACAACGCGAGGGGCAGCATCGGGTGCGTCGAGCGCGTTTCGACGAGTAAGAAAGCTGCGAGGGACAGCACGCCGCAGATAAGCGAGACGATTACCAGCGGATGGCCGAAGCCTAAATTTGAAGATTCGATTAGGCCGTAAACCAACGTTCCCAAGCCTAACGTCGCGAGCGCAACGCCCCGCCAGTCCGAGGCCGTATTGGCATCGCGGTCTTTGCTTTCCGGAACGTGTGACAAAGAAATCACCACCACGATGAGCGCAAGCGGCACGTTGATAAAAAACACGGCGCGCCACGAGACATGCTCGATCAGCCAGCCGCCCATGACCGGACCGACACCGGCGGTAATCGCCGTGAACCCCGACCATGTACCGATCGCCTGCCCGCGCCTCGCTTCATCGAAACAGGCGCTGATGATGGCGAGGCTTCCCGGCACGAGCAGCGCGCCGGCCACGCCTTGAATTGCCCGGGCGACGATCAGTTGACTGACACTTTGCGCCAGTCCGCAACCGATCGACGCGAGCGCGAAGAGAGCGACGCCGAAGCAGAAGACGCGCCGCCTGCCGAAGCGATCGCCCAGCGAACCGCCGGTCAAAAGCAATGCAGCGAGAAAGAGCGCGTAGGACTCAACCACCCACTGCACGTCGAGCACCGTCGCGTCGAGACTCTTTTGCAACGCGGGCAGCGCGACGTTGACGACCGTACCATCGATGAAGGCCATGCTCGACCCCAAAATGGTCGCAGCTAAAATCCACGGCTCGGACACACGCGCGCATGGAACGCCGGTCGGCCGCGCGCGAATGACGCCTTCATCGCAGGGCTGTCGAAAAATATTCGCCATAGGCTAAAAAGTGTCCAGGGTTTAAATCGTTCGATCAGTTTACCATGGACTATCGTTCAATCGCTCAAGAATTGGACGACGTTCCAGGCCTCCAATCGCTCCCGAGGGCGAATTTTAAAGTGAGCGCAGCGGCGCCGAAGGATCTCTCGCTTCGAGCGAGGCGACAGCGAAGAGCGCGGCACGAATGTGTCGGTATAGACTTCCACGGGTCGACGGCTATTCATCGTTTGCCGGTCATCACACGCCGATGTGGATCGCGGTAGAGGAACGGATTGGCAGAAAATACGGCAAGGTATTGCCAGCCATCGTCGAAGCGATCGCCTTTATTCGAGAGCCGGCTAATAAGGCCGCGGTCATGCGCAGCGCCGCGAAAGGCTTGCCCTTGGCCAGCCCGAGGACACCGTCAAAGGATATGAAGTTATCAAGACGCTTTACGAACAGAAGATTTATCCGAGCGCGGAAGGCGTGCGCAATACGATTCGGCTGTTAGGCGCAAGCAACGAAAAGATTCGCTGACTACTTTAGCCACAGCGTCAGCAAGAACGTTAAATGCTCCGGGGTCGCGGTTGAGCACTGCATATTCGCTTCGGGCCGGGCGAGGCAACTGTTGTAAACAAATATAGTCTTCCAAGTTCAAAATGATTGCATGACGGCGCCGACCGCGCCGAGAATGACAATGCCGCCAAGCGCCCAGGCGATCCGACGCGTAAGCATTCGATCCTTCGCCAGCCGCGCCACAAGCGGCAAATTGATCAGCGCGCTCATCGCTGAAGCGAGCACGGCTCCGATACCCGCCACCTCGACCGGGAGGGTTCCCGCGGAAGCGAGATTTGCCGCTGAAGCGACCGCGCTGGCGCTCGACACCGCGCCACCGATCAAGCTCACCGCATAAAATCCGAATTGCCCAAGCGATCGCTGGCCGAAGATGCCGGCAATCTCGAGAGCGAGAAAGATCAAGCCGAATTTAAATGCTGCGCTGAGGGAGAAAGGCGACTGAAGTGAGGATAGAAACGTGGAACCCGCAGTTTTGTCAATCTGCGCTTCTTCTGAATTGGTCGCGTCCCTCTCTTTGAGCCTTGGCTTGGGCTGAATTCTGGATGCGACAACGGCACCGAGGAGCATCAGCGCGAGCGGCACGCTCGAATCAAGCAATGCCATCGGCGCGAGCAGGCCGAGGATCACCGCGTTGCGCACCAACATCGCCGCCGTCGCCAACATCACGCCGCGATAGGTTACGTCAGCGAGGCCGCCATTGTATGGGCGCGCCCGCTGGGTCAGCTCGGTTACGGTCACCGTGCTGTTGACGAGTCCGCCGAGAAAACCCGTCAGCTCGATGCCTCGCGCGCCGTAGAGTTTCAGTAAAATGTAATTGGTAAATCCGAGCGCGGCGATGAGCAGCACCGTGATCCAAGCAGGCCGCGGTTGAATCAGACCCCAAGGGTCAACTGACCCCGCGGGTAGTATCGGGTAAGCGACAAACGCCAGTATGGCGAGGAGAATAGCCGAGCGCAATTCCGACTCGGTCAATGCATGGCTGAAACCAGCGAGCGGCTCTTTCCAAGCGAGCAGCGCGGCCGTCGCGACGCCGAGCGCCGTCGGTGTGAACGTATGTCCCTGGCCGGCGAGCAGGCCAATGAATCCCGTGAGAAGAAGCGCCGCCGAAGTGGTGATCTCCGCTCCCTCGTTCGTTCGAATCGTTTCCACGTTGAGAAGCACAACTAATATGCCGACCAACGCTAACGCTAGGAGAGAGTACGATTCGCCGAGCAATCCGCCCACCGCGCAGAGCACGGAGACAAAGGCAAATGTGCGGAGTCCCGCCTCCTTGCGGCGGCGCTCACGCTCGATCCCAATGAACAGACCGATCGCCAACGCCAGCGAAAGCCGGGAAAGCGTCGGCAGGTAGGGCCAGGAGGGAAGTTGAGTGAGCATGGGCCAGGCGTAGGAAAACGAAAGGTCTCGTTATCCGAGCCATTCGATATCGTAGATCCGCGCACCGTAAAAACTATGCCTGATCCACCGCTCTGCCACAATCCCGGAAAAGGATGGTGCAGAGGCTAACTCATCAACCGTCCGCCCGAGACATTGAGCGATTCTCCGGTGGTGTGCGACGAGTCGCTCGACGCGAGGAAGAGCGCAGCTTTGGCGACTTCGTCGTGCTTGGCGTATTTTCTGAGCGGCGTG
>WNGI01057234.1_pt1 | contig 11645 bp, 10 predicted proteins | sample 5400621 | NCBI WGS metagenome assembly WNGI01 (sample SAMN13153374, study PRJNA577476) | soil metagenome | isolation source: 20 cm soil or saprolite under Garry oak tree replicate 1 | place: USA:California | collected 2016-06-15
CTCTCGGAAATCTCCGGAAGCAATTGGCTGGCCGAACTTGATTTTTACTTGCGCCGTACCCAGCTGCGAACGCCGGTGCTTGAGGTCCAGAACAGTGATGAATTCCGCCTTGCTCTTGCGCAAAACGTGACGGCTAATTTACCCAGTTTACCCGCTGAAACCGTGCCGGATTTGATCGCGGGAGCGCTCGCCCGAAGAGACTTGGACCGGGCTGTTCAACTGTTGGAAAGCGAGCGAGATCGCGGCTTCACCAATATCAATAACTTCTTTCTGCTGATTTATCTTTATTGCTTAAACGACAACGTGGACAAAGCGGAAGCGCTGGCTGCCGCTAAAAATGGATCGATCGAGAAGGACTGGTTCGTAGATTGGCTCTGGGGAGACCTGCAAGCCGAGTTCGGCTTCCGCCCTCCACAGTGAACCGGTTGAACGTTTGAACTCGTGGTTGTAGCTGCCGCCGTCCTCGGCGGCAGACCGCGTGCAGTTTGGCAAGGTGATCGAAATTGCGCATGAAACCCGCTCGGTGTATTTTGTCGCTGTGAAGGCGCCGATATTATTTGTAATTGCGTCTCTGTTTCTTCTGTCCGTCACCTCCTCGCTCGCCGGTACTCCCGCTGGCCAAACCTTGAAAGAGGAGAAAGTTTCGGAGCGGCTGGTTTTCGTTACTGGCTCGCTGATCCCGCAGCGGATCCAACTTCGTCGAGTCGGGACGACCACATTATCGCCTGTGCGCATAATCGATCGGCAGGAGATCGATCAAACGGGGCGTCAGACCCTTCCGGGTGTCTTGATCAACGTGATCGGGCACTGAGCGAAGAATTTCGGAGTGTGGAATCGAGCGAGTGGGTCGAGCGATCCGGCAGCTGCCGGACCGCGAGGTAGCGGAGAGCGAAACTGGAGCTGAGCGAATGAATGCGGAGCGGGAACGGGATAAACCGGAAACCGAAAATCGGAATTATTTCCGATTAGCTTGGTGGATTCCTCAGTTCCTGATTGGATTTGGTTGGAACGAGGAATGTTGGCACCTCTAGACTCGAATATTAGTTATAGATAACCCCTTTAATGGGCTCGAGGATCTTTCCCTAATTTTAGTTAAAGCGAAAGATACATTGTCTTTTGTCTGATCTCGGCGATATTGGGGTTCTCTGCTGCGAACCTCCAGGACGCGATAGCCAGCGTTAGGAAAATCCTTCGCCAGCCAGCGATCCTCACTTATGAAAGCCGATCTCGTCAAAGCCGCTTCCGCAGTCATTACCAATCAGCAAATTCTCGTGAACATGGTTTCGCGCCGTGTTCGACAGTTATGTCTCGGTCATCGGCCGCTAGTGCAGGTTCCGTTGGGGACGGGCGCAGCTGATATTGCTCTGAGTGAGATCATCGCGCAGAAGCTCATTTTTGAATCTACCTTTGGTAACGGCGCGACAAAGACGCCGATTGTGCCGTTCCCGAGCGTAATCGACGGCAAAGCAAAAGCGGCCTAGCCAAGGAAGGGTCGGAAAGCTGATCCTCCTCCGCTGAAGCTTCGGCGCGACAAGAAGCTGGAGAGCGGAAATGCGGAGCTCGGCTTCGGAACGGTCACTCCGAATGGGAGCCACACGAGCCGACCGACGGGCCTATCGATCCGCCGCGAACGATTACGCCATAACCCCCGGAAATGACTCGGCGCAATGCTTCGCCAGTTTCGGGATCGACTTGAACCGGTGCGTCGTGGAATCCTTGCTTAACCTCAAAACGTCGCAGCGGTTTGGTCTCATCGGTAGTTTCGTAAATATAGGTGGGCATAAGAGTAACCATTAAAGTTGAGCAACTTCCGACCACAGTTGTCCCTGATAATTACAAAGCAAGGGATGGACCGGAAAGGCGCGATGGGTGATCCTGGCGACGTTTGCCGCGCGGGGCACATGCAGTTCAGCCAAGGCGCGCTCAGTCCGCTCTTCATAGCGTTGGCGACCTCGGCATCGCGGAGTATCTGCCGTAGTTGAGTGACGTGCATCTGATGAGTTATCTCACAGTTTTCGGCTCTATAGATTGCTGGCCTTTCGCTTCCTCTGAGCAATCCAAATTACCGCCTGCGTTTTCATGAAAAAGTCCACACTCCGAATGAGTAGAAACGCCGCCTTCGCTTTCCCAGTCTTGCACCGCTTCAGTATCGGTTTTCTGCTGCTGAGATTGAAGAAAAGGGCGTTCTCCTGCCGCGAACCCGGGCTCCGGCGGCCGTGCGTCAATTAACGGGACAGGCAAGTTGTCGGCTTCCAACTTGTCGGTCGGGGCGGCGGGATCTATCAAACGCGTATCCGACATACGACATTATCGCATGGTTCGGTCGATTCCTGGTACGAAATCGGAAACTATCGGAACTGGCAGAAACGCTGAAAACTGAATCAAGAAAAGGAAAATGATGGAGGAGTCCTTCCCATTGATTCCTGCGTTCGTGATTCGATTTCATTGTGGAATTCGGAGTTCGGACTGGTTGAGAGTTTGGAATATTCGTTAGTGGTTATTATTTCTTAACGGCGGAAAGTGCGGGCGATCCGATGAAAGCAATCCGTGTTGAACAATTCGGCGAGCCGGAAGACATGAAACTAGCAGACGTGCCGAAGCCGCGACCGGAATCCGGACAGGTGCACCTGGCAGAGGCGCCACAGGCGCATCGAGCGGTAAGGGAGCCGGGAGCGTTTGGGAAAATCGTACTGATTCCGCAGGAAATAAGCCCAGAGGAGGCGCCAATTTTAGAGTGCGGAATGGAGCGAGCGGGTCGAGCGATCCGGCAGCTGCCGGACCACGAGGGCAGCGGAGAGCGAAGCTGGAGCTGAGCGAATGAATGCGGAACGTCGAAATCAGAAGTCAGAAAACAGAAGGAAACGGCAGATTTCCTGGTGTTTAATAAGGTTGAAACAGATATGAAAAAGGTTTTCGTTTCGGTTGTTTATTTGCTGACCGGGTTGATCCAGGTGGCGTGGGCGCAGGAGGCCGACAAAACGCCCCTACCACCAAAGAAAATCAAGACCCCTCGCGTCCACGCGTCCCCTCACTCTCAGTCGGTTGATCACGCGCCGGCGAATAGTGTGGCGCAGCCCACGGTCGGAAAAGTCCAGGTCGCCAAAGACCTCAGCTTCGCGGAGGCGCTGCAAAGATACCGGCACGCACGGCATGATCGGGATTGGTGGAAACGGCATTTCACGACCATCGTTTTCGTCGGAACCGGATATTACTACCGGGACTCAGGGTATTGGTATCCGGCCTGGGGTTATGATCCAGTCTATGACTACTACGACTACGACGGCCCGATCTATACGTATGGTAACCTTCTCCCCGACCAGGTGATCTTGAATGTGCAACGCGCACTCAAGCAATTGGGTTATTACGCCGGGGCGCTCAACGGATCCCTTGGGCCAGTTTCGCGGCAAGCATTGGCGTATTTTCAGCGAGACATCGGGTTGAACGTGACCGGCTCCATTGATGGGCCGACGGTGGCGTCATTGGGGCTGGACTGAGAAACGCAATCATAGCGTTGGACTTCGTTTAAGGTCGAAGCACGGCGACGCAGCGCCGTAGCTACATTGTTGCCGCCTCGCTCTGTCGAGGCGTTCTCGAGCAGCGTCGGCGTCGCATCGCGTTCACGCAATGAATACGGAATGCGGAGTGACCTAAAACCGGAAATCGGAAGCGGGAATTCAGAAGTGCCAAATCAGTGAACCTAAACAGTAAAGATCGCAGTGATGAGCAGATCGATAGCCAAAATCCAGACGAGAATGACCTGCTATAATCTGAGGTTGCGCGCTCCGTAGTTGTCGCCGGTTACCTGCGGATCGCGATCGAACAGCCGTTTGGATGCGAAAAACGTAAAGTCCGGCAAAAAAGACAATCGCCAGACAAATGCTGAATACGATACGGAGCGCGAGAACGGAGTCGGAGTGCTGGTGAACGACGCCGACAAATACACTCATAGGTTAGTTTTGCGCGAAAACAGCTGGCGGGAAATTGTTTCGGAATACAGAAGGCGGAGTTGAGCGAACAGGGGAAACAGGAAAACGGAAAATAAGGACTAATCAGGAGACCAGGAAAGCAGGAGTAAAAGGAGACAGGAGAAAGTGACTCCTCTCCTGGATTCCTGTTTTCCTAATTCATCTTTCTTACTTTACCTTTATTTTTCTGTCTAACTTCCGGCAGCTGGATTGCGGTTCGGGTAGGGTGGGACCGGGGGAACGTTGTAGCGTTTCGTTTTCAATTCCTCTTCCATTTCCTGGATAGCCCGGTCGAGCTGTTGATCCTCGCCGCGGAATTCCCTAGCTGGATCATTATCGACAACAATATCGGGATCGACCCCGTGGCCTTCGATGATCCATTCCTTGCCATCCTTTGAATAGGGCGCGAACTCCGGCTTAAAGAATTGTCCGCCATCGGCGAGCGGGAGTGGTTCGCGGATTCCGATAACGCCGCCCCAAGTACGTTTACCGATCAGTTTACCGAGTCCGAGTGTTTTGAAACGGTAGGGGAAGATGTCTCCATCAGAGGCGGAGAACTCATTAATCAAAGTGACCATCGGACCAAGGAAACTGTCGCTCGGGTCCGGACGCGGTGCGCTGTTGCGCGCCATTCCGATCATGACGGCGGCGCGTCGCAGTCGCTCGATGACGAGGGGTGAGACAAAGCCGCCGCCATTGCCACGAACATCGACAATAAGCGCTTTCTTGCGGATTTGCGGGAAGTAAAGCTTGGTGAATTCGTTCAAGCCGGGGCGGCCCATATCTGGGATGTGAAGGTAGCCGACCTCGCCGCCAGTTTTCTTGCTGACGTAATCGATATTCTTTTGCACCCAATCGAGATAATAGAGCGGTCCTTCGTCGGCGGTTGGGACGACGGTAACATCGCGTGCGCCATCAGGGCTGGGCTTGGAGTTCACAGTGAGGAGCACTTGTTTGTCGGCCGTGCCGATCAGTGCATCGTAGAGATTGGGCTGGGCGGAAATGGGTGTGCCGTTGATGGCGAGGATGTAATCCCCAGGCTTAATATTGAGACCGATGGCAGTAAGTGGCGAACGGGTGTGTTTGTCCCAATTTTCGCCGGGCAAAATGCGATCGATCCGGTAGGCGTGCGTAGCTGGATCGCGCGAAAGTTCGGCGCCGAGTAACCCGAGCTTAATCCGCGGTGTATCGGGCCGTTCGCCACCTCCGACATAGGTATGACCGTTGTTCAATTCACCGATCAATTCCCCGAGCAGATAGGTAAGATCATTACGATGATTTACGAACGGGAGAAGGGCCGCGTACTTATCGCGCATGGCTTTCCAGTCGATGCCATTCATCGTTGGCGAAAAAAAGAAGTCGCGCATCTGCCGCCAGGCTTCGAAATAGATCTGGTTCCACTCAGCGTGGCGATCGAGTTGCATGTCGAGGCCTTCGAGCTTGAGCTTGTGATCCTTGCCGGTCTTCTCGTCTTTGGTCTCCAGCTTGTCCTTCGGCAAATCGATGATGGCGTAATCTTTCTTAATTTTGACCAGCATCTTCTTGCCATCAGCGCTGATTTGATAGGCGTTCACGTCGCCGAGGACCGTTTCTTTCCGGTCTTCCAGGCTATAGGCGCAAAGATGTGATTTCCTGTCGCGATTCTCGAATGGGTCTTCGTCTTCGCCGGTTTCGTCACCTACGGTGCGGCGAAGATAAAAGATCCGATCGTCGATTAGACGGAGATCGCGGTAGTCTCCCGGGGTAGTTTCCACAGCTGTAATCCGGTCGTGGATGCCATCCAGGTCAACCTTGACCACGACTGGTTTCTTCGGCTTTACCTCTTTGTCGCTCTTCTGATCCGAAGGAGTTGGTTTCTTTTCTTCCGCTTCTTTCTCTTTCTGTTTGGCGCGCTTCTTCTCGGCATTGCCGACTTCATCACTTCGCGGAGCTAAAGGCGACTCGGTCTCTTTGGCCAAGGTGATGAGATAGATTCGCTGCATGTCCCGGTAGATATTGGCAAATTCCTCATCACCAAAGATCGGCTTGAAATCGCGTGCTGAGCTAAAAAGCAGGTACCTCCCATCATCGCTAAACCTGACATTACTGGATGCATACCATTCATCCGTCACGGCCACGGGTTTCTTGTCGGCGGTGGAGAACAAATAAACTCTAGGAAGATCGTTCGGCTCAGGTCGCGCCCACGCGATCCACTGACTATCCGGCGACCAATCGTAAGATTGAATTTCGCCGTCCTTGTCCTGATCGATCTGCGTCACGGCTTTGCTGCCGACATCGACGTAGCGCAGTCTCTGCAAGCGATCGCTCCAGAGTAGCTTCTTGCTATCGGGGGACCAAATCGCTCGATAATAATAGGTATCAGCGCCGCTCGTGATCTGTTGCGGCTGACCTTTTCCATCCTGCGAGCGGACATAGAGTTCGTTCTCGCCAGTCACGTCTGAGTTATAGGCGATCCATTTGCCGTCCGGCGACCAGACGGCATCGCGCTCATGCGCGTTCGAAGTTTTAGTCAAGCTACGGGACGAGCCTTCTCCTGCCGGAACCGAAAATAGATCACCACGGGCGACTACGATCGCCCGCTCGCCGTCGGGTGCGAGGTTGACGCCTTGAGTATGCTTCGAAGCGTCAACGAAGGCAGAACGGCCGGAGGCAAAGTCCTCCCGCACTTCGATGGGAACGGGCGCGGCCTGGCCGGTAGCAAGATCGTAGCGCCAGATATAGCCAGCTTGTTCAAAAACAATTGAGCCCTTTCCAATCGACGGGAACTTAATGTCGAAGTCTTTGAAGTTGGTAAGCTGTTTCGTTTCCTTGCTGGCGAGGTCGGTTGAGAAAAGATTCATCCGACCGTCACGGTCGGAAATGAAGTAGACATGGTTATCCGGTCCCCACATCGGGCAGGTATCCTGGGCTGGATTATTAGTGAGATTTTCCGTGGCGCCGGTCTTGAAATCGTAGATCCAAACATCATCGGCCATTCCACCTCGATAATGTTTCCAAGTGCGGAACTCCCGGAAAACGCGATTGAATGCCATCTTGGAATCATCCGGCGAGAAGGAGACGAAACCTCCACGCGGGACGGGGAGTTGCTGCGGTAATTCGGCGTCCAGACCGACCGTGAAAAGCTGGCCGATAAAATCGTTGAACGATTTCATACGAGAACGGAACACGACGAGCGGCTTGGTATTTTCCCAAGTCATGACGAGGTTGTTCGGCCCCATCCGGTCGGAGATATCGTCTCGTTCCAAGGTGGCAGAGGTTGTGAGCCGCTTCGGACTGCCGCCTTCTCCCGACATGACATAGACCTCGGTGTTGCCATCGTATTGCGAGGTGAATGCGAGTTGGGCCCCGTCGGGTGAAAAATGGGGAAAGGAGGTATAGCCGGGGCCGCTGGTCAGCCGCCGCGCGACACCGCCCTCCTTGCCGACGGTGTAGAGCTCGCCCGCATAGCAAAAAACGATCTGTTGTCCATTGGTGGTTGGGAAACGGAGAAGACGGGTAGCGTCGGGCGATTTCTGAGCGGAGGCGAGTGGGACCAAACCGCCAGTAAGAAGAACGACCAGCGCCAAGAGGCGGAAGAGAATTTGCATGGAAGGCAAACAAAAGCCGACAATTGAAACTCTGGAAAGCGGAAAGTAAGGGAATGTGGGAGTCGGAGTGCGGAATGTGGAACGAAGACAAACCGGAAATCAGAAACTTTCATATCTAGCAGAGCGCGGTTCGCGTCCGGCAAATCATAGATCGTGACGTGGGTTTGGAGCTTTATCGCTGTGGCTTCAGCCAATAGCGCCCGCGCGTCCTCGCGGGTGTTGGCAGTGACGCTCCGCAATTGGCGTTCCTGATAAAGATGACGATCGTAGTTGAGGCCGGGCACATCGCTCAAGTGAATGCCCGCAATCGAACAGATTCCTCCGCGATCGAGAGATTCCAGTGTAGGCGGCACGAGCCTTCCGGAAGGTGCAAAGAGAATCGCCGAATCGGCTTTCTCCGGCAGATCGCGGAAATCTGAACTGGCCCAGGCCGCGCCGAGTTCTCGCGCGCGGTGGATATGATTATCACTCCGGGTAAGGACATAAACTTTATGGCCCCGATGAACTGCAACCTGGGTAATGATATGCGCCGAGCTGCCAAACCCGACTAGAAGTAATCGGCCGTTCTCCGGGAGGGCTGCTTTTTCGAGCGCGCGATAACCGATCAATCCTCCACAAAGAAGCGGCGCGACATGTTCATCATCGAAATCATCGGGCAGTTCGTAGGCAAATTCCTGTGGCACGATGGCGTACTCGGCGTACCCGCCATTGGTATCATAACCGGTGTAACGCGAATTCGGACAGAGGTTCTCCTGTTGACGGCGGCAAAAGCGGCAAGAGCCGTCGACATGTCGAAGCCAGGCAATTCCGATCCGTTCTCCTCGGCGAAACTGTGTAGCACCAGCCCCGATTTCATCGATTCGGCCAACGATTTGATGACCTGGAACGAGCGGCTTTTGATGCAGGTCGAGGTCTCCTTCGACGATATGAATATCGGTCCGGCAGACTGCACATGCGTTCACCTTGACTCGAAGCTCACCAGCGGCCGCCTTGGGCTCATCAATCTCTTGCAAGACCAGCGGCGATTCGCTCACTGGTTTTTGATCGCTCAGGACCATCGCCCGCACAGGGTAAAGAAAAGCTGAAAGCGGAAAACTGAAAGCTGAAAGGTTAAGCAGGAGAAAGTTGGATTCGGACCGCGGAGTCTGGAAAGAAGGGACTGCCACCAGAGGAAAGGACTGCGGAATGTCGAAGTCAGGAATCAGAAATCAGAAATCGGAAATCTCTCTCCTGGATTCCTGCATTCCTGATTCTATGTCAGTGGGGAGTGGGGCGAGGGGAACTGGGAAATCTGAAATCGGAAACGAATGCTAAGACGTATTTTGCTCATTCTCTTGCAAGCGACCGTGACGACTGCGGCGATCCTGTACGTCTTCCACGATCCATCTAAGCGGGCTGAAATTGGCGGCGCTCTCCATCGTGCCGACAAGATGTGGATCGTTCTGGGATGCGCTTGCTATGCCTGTGTTGAAATCGTGGCAACAGTCCGCTGGCACATGTTGCTGCGGATTCAACGGATTTCGCTGGGTTGGGTCCGGACCGGCGCAATCGTGATCATCGGCTTGTTCTTCAACGTCTTTCTTCCTGGTCTGGTTGGGGGCGATGTGATGCGCCTTTATTACATATTCAGACTCGCTCCAGAGGCGAAGGTGCCGGGTTCTCTTTCTATTGTGATGGATCGATTGCTTGGACTTCTCGCGATCGTTTTCCTGGTCGCGATTGTCCTGGTGGCGCGATTCAATTGGCTGACTCAGGTCCCAGAAACCGCGCAGCTAGCCTATCTTGCAATCGCTCTCCTTGGCGGCGGATTCTTCTGCGTCGCTCTGTTATTCACGCTGGCGAGGTCTGATCGGGTGAGGAAGTTACCCACAGGGATTCCGTTTCGAAATTCAATCGAGAAGTTCGGCCAGGCGCTAGGAGCCTATCGCAAGCATTACATCCCAACCTTGATCGCCTTTGCTATTACGATTGTCTCTCAGTTGGCTTATTATACAACCTACTACTGTGCGGGCGCATCGCTCCGTCAGTCCAGTCCGCGAACGCCCAGTTTCTTAGATATTGTTTCTATCATGCCGCTGGTAAACACATTCACGGCCGTGCCCATTTCCTTCGGTGGCGTCGGCGTGCGAGAAACCCTTTTTCAGCACCTTCTCGGTCACCTCTCTGGTGTCCCGGAACCGATTGCGATCTATTTGGTTTGGCGGCCGCGCCGCCCTTTGCAGATGCGGAAAACGGCACGGCTTCGGAACTGAAGAGCCGCGGGAATAAACGTCTGGATTGGGGTTGGGGCGCGTTACGATTAGAAGAGCCACAACGTGGCAGAGCAGAAGGAGGATTTAACAGGGAGGAAGTCAGACTCCGCCCAGTCAGCGGCGGAAGGAGATGGAATATCATAATCAGCGATTACGAACACGAGGAGCGATTTATGACCGGCAGATTGGAATCCAAAGTGGCGATTATCACAGGCGGGGGCACTGGAATTGGGGAAGCGATCGCACACAAGTTTGCGAGAGAAGGGGCGCGCGTCATCGTTAGCGGGTTGCCAGACGATCCGATTGAAGATGTGGCGCGATCGATCCGGGAAAACGGCGGCGATGCGATTCCAAAAGCAGGCGACGTGTCGGATGAGAACTCGGCCTGGGCCTGCATCGAGCTGGCGCTCACCCGTTTCAAACGCATCGATATTCTAATCAATAACGCCGGCGTCTTCCTCGATAATGTGATGACTGAGGATTATCCGTTGGAGGATTTCGATCGGACTATCCGGATGAATATTCGTTCGGCATTCATGATGACGCGTTTTGCCTTGCCGCATCTGCAAAAGACCCGTGGCAATATCGTGTCGGCCGGCTCGGAATCGGGGATGATCGGGCTCGCCCAAAATACGGTTTACGGCGGCACAAAAGGGTGGATGCACGCCTTTATGCGGGGAGTGGCGGTAGAACAGGCGCGGTACGGGGTACGGGCGAATTGTGTTTGCCCAGGACCGATCGATACAGCTTGGACGCACAAGGAGACTGGACCAATGGATAAAGAAATGGAGACGATGCTGATCCAGGCGACTCCCCTGGCCCGGCGCGGAACACCCGAGGAGGTGGCGAACGTGTATACCTTTCTCGCTTCGGATGAAGCGAGCTATGTCACTGGCGCGCTTTGGGTCGTAGACGGCGGCACGACCATCGCCAAAGGCCCGGTCGGCGACATGGTCCCAAAGTCGCTCAGAAAAGAACCAAAGGGCGTGCTGGAGCTAAAGCATCAGCGGGACGGTTTACGGAACAAGCAAACGCACCGCATTAAAGCCAAGGAAGAAGCAGGAAGCAGGAAATAAGAACGAACAAGGAAACCAGCTCTGTCGAATCCGGCGGATTGGGGCATCCGAGGTTTGATGATATAGGACGGCGGTGTATCGGACTGCGTTGGTCGCCGGCGGAGCGATCTGGCTAAATTTCGCGCTGAAGGCGTTCGCGTGGGACTTGGAACTGCGCGATCTCGATCTTTCCGGGTGGACCTGTCTCAGCAAGCCGTCAGGTTCTGCCAGGCATCCTGCCGAAGCCGAACGCAACCTGAGTAAGAATCGGAGCGCAATGCTGAACTCGGAGTCGATCCGGTGCGACCTAAGCTCTTTTCTCGAGCGGGCGCGCGAATTTGATCAGCAGTTAGCAAATGCTCATAGCCGCAGCCAGTTGAATACAGAGCAGAAAACAAAGGTCCTGGAAGTGGAGAAGCAGGTCGTCAGTCTGACCGGCTGGCTGGTTTTGGCGTATTCGGGGCCGGCGGAATCAACAAATTGCTCTGATCCTGAATACCATGACTGGCACCTGGAATTACTGGAAGCTCCTTTAGATCACGCGCCGCGCGTTGGCGATCCTACCGGCGTTATTTGTGAAATCACGCCACGGACCGAGCGAGATCTCTATCGATGCGGGATCCGCCTTCGTGATTTGGCCGCTTACATCCGACTTGAGGACAACACCCCGCAACCAACCGGGCATTCACCGCACAAAGTTCGCGTAACTGGCTTGGTGATGTGGGATGATGCACACGGCAGCCGTGGCGAGGTCGGCGCCACAATTGCGAAGTTCGACGCGCAAAG
>WNGI01006073.1_pt1 | contig 11644 bp, 6 predicted proteins | sample 5400621 | NCBI WGS metagenome assembly WNGI01 (sample SAMN13153374, study PRJNA577476) | soil metagenome | isolation source: 20 cm soil or saprolite under Garry oak tree replicate 1 | place: USA:California | collected 2016-06-15
ACAGAAACGAGCACTCAGGACACTACGCCGTCCTGGAATCGATCAAGCACAGCGACGAGGCACCCAAAGGAACCTGTTGGATGCCTTGCAATGCGTCTGTGTGTCAGCTTACTCGGTCCATCGAGGACAATGATGCAATCAAGGGATCGCTTCGCGAACTGGATTTGTACGCCAGTCAACCACAGATCGGACCATTTGGAAGGCCTGGCTGGCTCAGAGATCTTTTCATCTGGGCGCAGGAACAACTGAGCCCATTGGGGCTCCATGTGAACGGAAATTTTCAACAATTCAATGCTAGTCCGACCTTCAGTCTCATTCGCCTCGAAACGAACGGTCCAGCCGCCTGGTTCAAAGCAACCGGCGAACCGAACCGTCACGAACTCCCGATAACTCTTTCTTTGACTCGGCTTTTTCCCGGAAATCTTCCTGCGATCTTTGGAGTCCATCCAACCTGGAATGGGTGGCTGTCGGAGGAAGTTTCCGACGCCACACTCGACCAATTCGCAGACCCTTCCGCTTGGGAGATGGCGGCCAAAGATCTTGCCGAACTTCAGATCGCCTCCATCGGGAGGGATGCTGAACTTCTGGACGCTCGGTGCAAAGACCTACGACTTCCAATAGTTGTCGATCTCATAGAACCGTTCTTCGCCCGCATGTCCGAATTTATGGGCGCGCAGCAAAAGGAGATTCCGCCACCTCTCACGGACTCCCAGCTTTCGTTTGTGGCCAACCGATTGAAAGAATCATGTTCGCTGCTTCACGATCTCCACTTTCCGCAGACTCTGGGGCACATCGATTTCAATCCTGGAAACATTCTGATTTCTCCAGCCCGATCCGTCTTTCTCGACTGGGCGGAAGCCTGCGTGACAAACCCTCTCGTCACATTCGAAATCACTGCCACATATCTCAGGCCTTGGCGGGCACTCCTTTCATCCGATGACCTTGCACGTGGAAATATCGTTTCGCCCCTGGTTGCTGTCTTCGTCTACGCGGTAGCTGGCAGGGCTTGGTGTTCTCCTGACACTCTGCATAAACCCAGGCGGTCCGGATACCTCCGTAGCCTGACACGGCGCATGTATCGCGAAGCAATGCAGGCGGTAGAAGGGAGCGAACAATGTGTGGCCTGAATGTTGCTCCTCCGTTTTCCCCCATTGAGCCTGTCACTGACATTTTTCATGGCGTGCCAGTGACGGACCCTTACCGCTGGCTTGAAGATCAGGACTCGCCCCGCACACGTCAATGGCTCGAAAACCAGACGCGCTACGCCCGCGCGTACCTTGATGGCATCCCAGGTCGAGAGCGCATCCGGGCACGCATCCATGAACTCCTTGCTGTGGAAACCTATGATTCATTGCAAAAGGCCGGTAACCGCTATTTCTTCCGAAAGCGCCTTCCGGACCAGGAACAGGCATGCATTTACGTGCGCGAGGGTCCACAAGGGAAGGATCAGCTTTTACTAGATCCGGCCACACGATCAAATGGCCCGTACACTGCCTTGAAGCCTTTACGGGTGTCACCCGACGGGCGTCTTCTATTGTACGAAATCAAGGAAGGTGGGGAACGCGCGGGAACGTTTGCGTTATTCGACATCGAAAGCCGCGCAACGCTTCCCGATGTTCTTCCACGTGGATATTTGCGCGGTTTTGCATTTGCCCCGGACGGAGAGAGTTTCTACTACTCACACGAATCCGCGAACGCGGCGAGGCCATCCTACCGGGCTGCTTACCATCACGCCCTTGGTACGCACTTTGCCGCCGACCAGGAGATTTTCTGCGCCGGAGAAGACGAGAAGCTTCGACTGTGCCTTGTCTCGGACGCAAATCGCCTCGGCTTCATTGTGTACAAATTTCTCGAAAAGACCCGGACGGACTTCTATCTCAAAATGTTCGATTCAAGTAGTCCACCAGAAGTCATCCTCGCCGGCGCAGAGTACACCTTTGGTCCAAGACTCATCCCCGGAAGAATTCTCGCGATCACCGACCGCGATGCGCCAAATCTTCGTATCGTAGAACTTGTTCTCCATGAGAACAAGGCCCCGAAATGGATCGATGTGGTTCCGGAAACCGCTATGCGGATCACAAGGTGGTTGGTTGTTGGGAACCATATTTTCGTATCCCGCATGCGGCATCCACGCACTTATGTGTCTGTGTTCGATTTCTCGGGAAGAAAGACCAACGAGCTACCGATCTGCGACGACATAAGCGTTCGCCTAATCGGAGGCTCGCCCGACGACGATGAGTTACTTATGGAAGGGGAATCATTCACGCAACCGATTTCGATCTGGCGCTATTCCGAGGGCTCCGGAAAATGTTTGCTTTTTGCGAGGAGAAAAGTCCAATTTGCCTCGCGGAACTACAGCCACACACAAGTCGCGTACGCATCGTCCGATGGAACCCGCATTCCCATGTTTCTTGTGGGGCGCGAAGATGTTCTGGAACGTGGCGCGCAACCGATCGTCATGACCTCCTACGGAGGGTATGGCACCTCCATGACGCCGCAATTCAGCGTCTTCGTCGCGTTCCTCATGGAGCGTGGCTGCGTTTTTGCGCTGCCGAACATACGCGGTGGATCGGAATTTGGAGTGCAATGGCACAAAGCCGCGAAGCGTCGCAACCGCCAGACCGCTTATGACGACTTCCTTTCCGCAGCCGAATGGCTCATCAAAACGGGCCGAACCTCTCCCGGAAAGCTTGCCATTTTCGGCGGCTCGAATTCTGGCTTGCTCGTAGGAGCTGCCTTAACGCAACGCCCCGATCTGTTTCGCGCCGTCGTCTGCATGGTTCCGATGCTGGACATGCTTCGCTACCACCTCTTTGACAACGCGCACGTTTGGAAACACGAGTTCGGCACGGTGGATGACCCGGACGATTTCGCTGCCCTCGCAAGGTACTCTCCCTATCATCAAGTCCGGCAGGAAATGGCCTATCCCGCAACGATGATGGTCTCCGGTGCCGCTGACCGGAACTGCAATCCCCTTCACGCACGCAAAATGACCGCTCGGCTCCAGGCTGCAAATGTTTCCGATCATCCTATTTTTCTCGACTACAACACGTTCCGCGGCCACTCGCCCGTGCTTCCCTTGAGTGAACGGATCGAAGGATTGACGGATCGCATGGCCTTTCTTTGCGATCAATTGGAATTGTCGGTTTGAAAGAGAGGGTAGCCATGTCGTTTCTTGTAATGAAAGCGTACTTGAAACTAATTCGTTTCGATCTGTATGTGGCACGGGGCAATTTCGCGGCGCCCTACGACAAGGTTCGCAACTATCCGGTTGGAACGCGCACGCCAGCTCCCGATGACATCGAACGCATCAACTACGCCATCGACATGGCATGCATCTGGTATTGGAAAGAAGCGCTCTGTCTGCAGCGGTCCACAGCCACAGCCTGCCTTCTGAGGGAATACGGCGTCCCAGCACAGATGGTCATCGGCGCGCAGCAGATGCCGTTCAAGGCCCACGCATGGGTCGAAGTGGACGGTCGCGTCGTCAACGACAAACCGTACACACCGGAAATGTACGCAGTATTGGATCGGTGCTAGCAGGGTTCGATTGCAGATCGCTCGCGAAGGCCAACAATCATATGAGCGTCCAGTTTGGAAGGTGGAACATCGACGGCAAACCGGTCGAACCGGAATACCTCGAAAACGTGAAGCCAGTGATCGCGCCCTATGGTCTCGATGATAGCGGCTCATACTCGAACACGAGCATCAGCATCCTGTACCGCGCCTTCCACACCACCAAGGAGTCCCGCCGCGAAACGCAACCCTTCATCACGGACTCCGGCGCCGTCATCACTTGGGACGGCCGCTTGGACAATCGCGCCGAGCTCATCCGCCGATTGAGAAATGTCCTGACCATCGACCCGACGGACCTTTCCATCGTCGCCGCTGCCTACGGAGAGTGGGGCACCGACTGCTTCGCCAAGCTCGTTGGTGACTGGGCTCTCTCAATCTGGGATGCCAACTCACACTCTCTCATCTTAGCCAAGGATCCCATTGGCACCCGCCCTGTCCACTTTTCGATCGAAAAAGACCAAGTCACCTGGAGCACGATCCTCGACCCACTCGTTTTGTTCGCTGGAAAAACCTTCGCGCTCAACGAAAAGTACGTCGCCGGCTGGTTTTCGTTCTTCCCTGCCACGCATTTGACGCCCTACGTCGGCATCCATTCCGTCCCGCCGTCGTCCTTCGTAGCTATAAGAGCGGAAAAGCACACTATCAGCAGGTATTGGGAGTTCGATTCAGGCAAGCGAATCCGTTTCAGCACCGACGCCGAATACGAAGAGCACTTCCGAGCTGTCTTCGCCGAAGCTGTTCGACGCAGGCTTCGTTCAGATAGCCCCATTCTCGCCGAGTTGAGCGGGGGGATCGATTCCTCCTCAATCGTCTGCATGGCGGATACCATCTTGGCCCGCGGAATTGCCGAAACACACCGACTCGATACGGTGTCCTACTACGACGATTCTGAACCAAACTGGAATGAGCGTCCTTACTTCAGCAAAGTCGAAGAAAAACTCGGTCGTATCGGTTACCACATAGATGTGGGCTCGCAAAAACATTCCAAATTCGAATTAGTGACGCAGCATTTTGCGGCGACTCCAGGTTCGCATCTCCGGCATTCCGAATTTCGGGAGGAATTAGCAGCATGTATGAAATCACAAGGGAATCGGGTCACCCTCTCAGGTATCGGCGGCGATGAGGTCATGGGAGGGATACCTGCGGCATCGCCCGAACTCCAAGATCTTCTAGTAACGGGCCGATTCCGGGATCTCGCTCATCAATTGAAAGTGTGGGCGTTAGATAAGAGAAGACCGTGGTTTCATCTTATCGCTGACGCGGCGCTAGAATTCTTGCCCTCTGGGTTCGTCGCCACAAAAGGCACTCGGCCTGCGATGTGGTTACATCCCAAGTTCGTTGAGCGGAATCGCACAGCGTTACGCGACCATGGGTCCAGGGTGAAGCTGTTCGGTCCCCTTCCAAGCTATCAGCATAATATCTCCACATTAGAGGTCTTGCGAAGACAGATTGCCTGCCTTGGTCTGCCGTCGGCCCCTTTGTGTGAAAAGCGTTACCCGTATCTCGATCGGGACCTTCTGGAATTCATTTATGCAATCCCCCGGGAGCAACTCGTCCGCCCCGGCCAGCGCCGCTCTCTCATGCGGCGGGCGCTCGCAGGAATCGTCCCAGACGAAATTCTGAACAGAAAGAGGAAGGCCTATGTCGTGCGTGGCCTTCTAAGGGTCCTCCTGGAAGATTGGTCCAATCTTCAACAACTGTTCCGGCAACCCCTAAGCGAGCAACTCGGGTTTATTCACGCTTTGAAATTCTCAGCGGCCGTGGAATCTGCGGTCCTTGGGAGACAGGAGAACATTTTGCGCATTGAGCGCATATTTGACCTCGAACTGTGGTTAAGGAGCTTATCTGGACGGGCGAGTATGACTCACAATCCAGTTGTGAATGAGAGACCGCAATCTCAACCTGTCGCGGATCTGCGCGAAAGCTCGGGCGGCCCCGACCTTATTAAGCGACGAAACCGAGTTCCGATTCGGCCGAAGGTAGACAATCCCAATGCGAAAGGGGGTGATATAAATGACTTATGAGAAACCAGAAGTGTGCGTTCTTGGGTCCGCGGTAGCGGCGATACAGAGCGGCTCTCCGAAGGATAACCAATCAATTAACGACGGAGTCGTTGAGTATTCGACGCAGCCTGCGTACGAAGCTGACGAGTAGCTAGAATAGGCCAGAACTTTCCAAGCATCGGGGGGTTCTGGCCTTTTCCCCCGCATTGGAATTCACGAAACCGATGAGCAGTGCATGAGACCCGGAATCATCTCACTCGGCCAGGGAGTGTGGTTTTCCGCAGAATTATTTCGGGGCTGTTTCTGTGATGAGCGCTTTCCTCGCTTGGTTGGCTAAGTGCAGTTCACGTAGCTTTCGCCAGCGGACGTACTGAGCTGGATCATAATCCGGGGCTACGCCCTCGTAGTTCTGCATCCAGAAACGGAACCAGTCCACGTTGCGTTGAAGCGAGGCCAACCGCTCAAATGGAGTGTCGAGAGCATGCTCCCCGTTGGGGTAAAAATACAATTCAACTGGCTTGCCTTGGCGGTTGAGTGCTACAAAGAACTCATACGCATCGCTCGGCTCGTTGAGCCAGCCGCCGAAGCTCGTGTATTCCATCAATAGTGGTGTCTCAATTTTTTCGGCGTTGAAGGCAGGCGCGTACTTTAACCAATTTGAGAAACTCGGGCCGTACGGTGGCCCCCCGTACATTCCTTCATCTTCTAAAGAAGCTTGATTAAAAACCCAATAAGCACCGTAGTTGTATATTCCACTGTCCGCAGAGGAGGCGGCCGCTAATTTGAGATCTGCCTGAGTAAGCAGGAAGTCCGTCTTCCAACTAGTCCGGCTCCAGCCGATTATGCCTACATTTCTTTCATCCGCCATTCCTCTGCCGACTAAAAGTTTCACTGCGCTCTCAACCATCGCGATGAAGTTGTAAGCCTGGCCCAACTCACCCGGATGCTCCGTCGGCTGATGATCTTCATCCGGAAAATTTGCGAGGAACACCAGGAAACCGGCGCTTGCAAGAGGCTGCGGGGGAAAAGCGGTTGTGTGTCCAGCGCCACTCCCGTCGCAGAGGAACTCGTCACCCCATCCATATGCCAATATGACCAGAGGATATCGCCTTCCTTCGTTGTAACCAACTGGCTTGATTAAGTAGCCCGTTGTCTCCGCACCATACTTATTCGTCCATGCAATCTTCTCGACCCCACCGAGACTGATATTTTGGAACTGTGGGTTCAGCTCCGTCGCCAGAGAAGTCTTGTTAAGTTCAAGGTCGAATATATTCACAGCCGGCGGTGTAGTGGAAGTTTCCTGCACCGTCACTAGAGTCTTTCCGTTCCCCGAAAATCCATACGCGGGATTGAACGGAAAGGTCGACCTACTAACCTCCTTCCAGCCTAGCTTCCCTGCCCATGCCAGGCGCAGAAGAGCACCTCTCTCAGACGCCACAACCATCTCCCCTTCTGCCTTCTTCCATGACAATGGTTTGGTTCCCTCACCGACGGAGCTTGGCAAAACCTGGGAAACTACACGACTCTCGATGTTGACCGTAAACATGTCCCTATTGAATAAGGGACTACCCATGTCGATATGCATTTTCTTTAGATTTAGATTTTGCCAGTAGGTACTCTCCACGGGGGGTGCAACGATCACGGAATAGGCACGGCTATCTTCGGACCACACGGCCAACGAGTCGGCGTGTGGCGAATCAATCGCAAACTGTAGATGCCTCTTCCTTAGATCGTATAAGCCGAGTACTTCGAGTGCGCCAAAATTGGATTGAGCAATTTCAACGAAAGGATTGTCGTTCCACTTTTTGGGTATCTCGTCTTTACCAAAGAGGAGGTCATACGAGAATGTGAGATAGTTCCCATCGGGAGAAAGGCTCAAATCCCGGACGCCCACAAAGGACTTTATTGCGTTGGGGCGTCCAACTGCCACTCCCTCGACTCTTGGCGTTCCCTTTCCTTTACGCTTTGTCTCTAATAGGAAGATTTCAAAGTGACGGGATAAAGGGTGGGGCTGAATCCGCAACTCGCGGAACTTGATAGAGTATCCGTGCCCGTCATCCCTCCTGGTTTCAGAATTGTCGAGGACGGGAACCGCAAAGGCAACTGTCTCGCCGAGAGAATCTGTGCTGTAGTCCCATATATTGCGAGATGCCCGCGAAACGACCACTTCGCGCCGTCCGGTGTTGACGTCGATGTAGCTGACTTGACTCTTCGATCCGAATTCACTTAGAAATGCGATGCGCCTGTTGTCGTGCAACCAATTTAATCTAGAGATCGAGTCCGCTTGAAACAACAATCGGGGATTGTCAATTTGCTCTGCATGCTTAACTGCGCTGACGAAAAGTTTATAGTCGTTGTGATTAGTTGCAGTGTTAGCTTCTTTGACGATATACGCTACGAAGGCGCCGTTTGGAGAAAGCTGGATTCCCTCGTGGGATGCGAGTCGGCGCGTCTGAACGCAATCTGACACAGTGACCGGGCGCTTCTCCTGCGCATCGGCGGCCACACAAAAGAGGCTAAACCCAAGACCGATAATGAATAGCTTCATGTCCCCTTCACGCGCCCCTTCTGAGCAACCAACTGTCTATGCTTCGGTATTGATGAATCAGCAATGAGCTGAAACACTTCGCTGGGATGAGAGATGTCCCCTTGCATGAGGTCTGACGGAATCAGCTTTCTCAGTCTGCCTCAGCAGCAGGCTGGGCGCCAGGTTGGCGCGCATTGTTTCTTAACGAATCATTTAGAATCCTTTAAAACAACAATTTCAGGGACAATTGGACCGATCGGGGCCCGCCGATTTGGTAAAGAGCGTTCAATCCCCCCAACCCATGGTTCAACATTTGGGTGGATAGTCCTCCCCCGTTGACAAAAACCGGCGCTCCGGTTGTCGGGTCTGGTTCGACCTCACCGTCTGGATTCGTAAAATTGGGATGGTTGAGAGCGTTGAATAGATCTGCGCGAAACTGCAGGTTGATTCTGTCGGTGATACCGAACTTGCGGGCAATCGATAAGTCCACTTGTGTTGCTCCAAATCCCGGAACCTCATTCCTACCCAAAGTGCCCTGACGAACCGTTACAGGGAATGCAAAACCAGATGGATTTATTCGTTTGCCACCTGGTGCAAGGGGATCCGCCAGCCAGAAGGGCTGGCCGGGCACCACATTAGGGCGAGTTGATGTAGTAAGACCAGGGATCAGCACACTATTTGTCACGACGTCAATCGGAAAACCGGTTCTTGCCTGAAGCACTGAGTCCACGGACCAACCTCTCGTAAACATAGAAAGTGGTCCACGTGAAGGGAAAGAGGGTAGATTGTATGTAGCTGCTCCCGTAAAGTTCTGGCGCACATCAAAAGACGAGTTACCACGGTCTCCTATTCCCGAGATCACCATACTTGAATTAAGTGGTATGGAATCGTTCGAACCGGTATCGATGGAATGCGACCAAGTGTAATTGAGCAGCGCCTGCAAACGCTTCGACAGAGGTCTTCGATATTGAATTTGCAAAGCCTGGTAATCCGACGAGTCGCCATTTTGAGTGAGGAAGAAGTACCCACCGAAGTTCGCATTCGGCCGAAATGCCCCTTCTTGTCGCAATAGGTCTCGACCTGCCTGACCTAGGTAGGTTGCAGAGACAACCTGCTCGCCCCCGAGCGATTTCTCCAAGGCAACATTCCATTGGTATGACCGCGGAAGCTTGAGGTCAGAAGCGAAGCCTTCGGTGGTGCGTGGATATGGAGGTTGCGTGGAAAATGTAGGCGTCAATGCCGAGAGATTGCTCGAGCTCAGCGGTAGAGGACTTCCCGCCGCCACAGTCCTTCCATTGTTAGGGAAGAACTGCCCGAGATTCGCCACAGTACCGTTCCCCAAGTCATAGAATATTCCCCACGCGGCGCGCATCACGAAGCCGCCCTTCGCGGTTAGCCGATAGGCGAGACCGACTCGCGGCGCAAAATTGCGGTATGAGCTTTGCCAAAGTGGTGTTCCCGGCGGCCCGAGGATCGTCGTTTGCGGATTATTCGTATTGAGCCATCCAGCTAAAGTTGTTCCATCACCCGCAGATGGCGCCGGATTAAAATCCCATCGAAGGCCATACGTAACCACCAATCGGGAACCAAGCCTCCAAATTTCCTGCCCATAGAGAGAGACCAAATTGAACTTAAGATTTGCTCCACGTTGTATGCTATCGATGACGAAAGACGGCGTAGCATTCGTAGCAAAACCAACTGCACTAGATGCGCTATACCCAAGATCAGCTTCAAATTTAGGCAAGCTCAAGTCAAGATTTCTGTAATCGACGCCAAACTTAAGTTGGTGTGTCCCGATACTAATCGATACGCCATCGATCAAATTCACCTGACGGTCGCGGTTTCTAGCAAGTTGTCCGAGAATGTACCCACTGGTGTCAAGGGTTTGGAAAAGCGCCCCACTACTCTCAACTGAGAGCGGGGAAGGTAACAAAAGGGTGGGGGCAGGGGGTGCCGCGCCTCCGAACGGATCCAAACTGGCGGCGCCGGTAACTGCTTGCAGAGAGTAGTTCCCCCGAAAGGAATTTGTAATCCGGGCGGTTAGCATTGTGTTTACGCCGAGCGTAAACGTCCTGGTCGCAAAGTGAAAGGTATCAACTTCGCTGAGGTTGCCAGATCGACCAACGCTTTGGGAGGGGGCTTCATTGTATCGTCCGAAAATCGTCCACTTTGAGCCGATTAGTTGGTCGACCCGAACGCTTCCGGCGTCCTGAGTCAGTTGGTTGGAGTAGCTCCCAGTGAATTGAGCAGTGCCAGTGACAGAGTTCGTACCGTTGGGCAACGGATAGGCGTTCAAGTACGGGGCTGCGGCCGAGATGGCAGAGGCTCTGGTCGCGAGTGACGGTACGACAACGGTTGTCGTTTGAGGTTGTCGAAGACGAAGTCCCTCGTAGGATAGGAAGAAAAAGGTCTTGCCGCGATAAATTGGGCCACCGAGGACTCCTCCGAAGTCGTTTTGCCGATCCTCTGCCTTCGGTAGGGGAGGCAATACTGCACCGTTGAACCAGTCGCTCGCATCAAGCACGTCATTCCGGAAATAATCGAAGAGATCTCCATGGAAATCGTTTGTCCCCGAGCGAGTCTCAATAACCACCTGGCCTCCGGGGGTCCTACCGTATTCCGGTGCAAAGCTGGAGGTCTGGATTCGAAATTCCTGCAACGCATCTACGGACACCAAACTGCTGGTTCCCCCATACGCGTTGAACGCTGGTGTCCCTCCGCTTCCACCTTGACCTGGTGCAAATTCGGCAGAAAGACCGAAGTCTGCGCTGACACCGTCCACGGAGAAGGAATTTGCATCCGTCCGCTGACCATTGATGCTGAACTGCCCCGGCGAAACCGTTGACGACGGCGCGATAACAACCCCTGGCGTCAATTGCAGGAGCGTGTTGAAACTGCGGCCATTCAGAGGGAGATTTTCCACAAACCCTCGGTTTATAACGGTGCTCACTGTAGCCGATTGCGTGTCTACAAGCGGTGCGCCGCCTTCGACTGTTACCGTCTCAGCTGCCGCACCAATCGGCAGTGTAAAATTGATCGCCATGGCATCTTGCACGTTCAAGACGATATCCGGCTTGATGAGCGTCTTGAATCCTTGCTTCGCAACTTGTAGGCGATATGCTCCGGGAGGAAGGTTTGTAACCACGTAAATGCCTTCGCCATTGGTTTTGCTGACGTACTGGACACGCGTCGCGTCGTTTACGATCGTGATCTCGGCGCCGACGATGACCGCACCGGAAGGATCGAGGACGCGGCCATTGATGGTCCCATTCGGTGATTGCGCAAGAATCGGAGAAACTAGGAACAGGCTGACGACGCAAAGGAACGCGATCTGCGGCACTCGCACTCGGTTTCTCCTGTGACCATCGGATTCAGACATACTCTTCCGGTCTACGCAGGAGAGTCCGAAGTTGTACCACGCGAGCGTCATGAGAAAACGAACGAGCGATTCCGAAAGACGCTAGCGAGCCACAACTATGGATGATTTGGATCAACTTTTAGGTAAGCAAACAGGAGGGGCTTACCGCTTGGCAAGTGG
>WNGI01008204.1_pt1 | contig 11644 bp, 11 predicted proteins | sample 5400621 | NCBI WGS metagenome assembly WNGI01 (sample SAMN13153374, study PRJNA577476) | soil metagenome | isolation source: 20 cm soil or saprolite under Garry oak tree replicate 1 | place: USA:California | collected 2016-06-15
AAGCCGAAGAGCCACTCGTATCTGATCGTCGGCCCGTTCGCGATCCTGCTCGCCTTCCCGTTCTACGTGATGGTGATCACGGCGTTCAAGAACCAGACGGAGTTCTACGACACGTCGGTCACGCCCTACTGGTTCGGCAAGAACAGCCCGACCCTGGACAACGCGTCTTTTCTGTTCCACCACACGCAATATCCGACGTGGCTCGCGAATACGGCCATCGTCGGCGTCTGCGTCGTCGCGATCACGCTCGTGCTGGCCCTGCCCGCCGGCTACGCGCTCGCGCGACTGGCCGGCCGCGTCGGCCAGAGCCTCGGCGTCGGCATCTTCCTCACCTATCTGATTCCGCCGACGCTCCTCTTCATCCCGTTCTTCGCGGTGATCAAGCAGGCGCACCTGACCGACTCGATCTGGTCGCTCGTGCTCGTCTACCCCTCGTTCACGGTGCCGTTCGCGACCTGGCTCCTGATGGGGTTCTTCAAGACGATCCCGCAGGAGCTCGAGGACGCCGCACGGGTGGACGGCGCATCGCGGCTGAAGACCCTCACGCGGGTCATCTTCCCGATCTCGATCCCCGGCATCCTCACCGTCGTCATCTTCTCGTTCTCGCTCGTCGTGAACGAGTTCGTCTACGCGTTCACGTTCATCTCGACGTCCGACCACAAAATGCTCGCGCCGGGCGTCTACACGGATCTCATCCGCGGCGACCTACCGGAATGGGGCGCGATCATGGTCGCCGCACTGATCCCGAGCATCCCGCTCGCGCTCCTCTACAACACGTTTCTCGACCGGTTCATTGCGGGATTTACCGGCGGGGCATTCCGCTAGAGGCGGAGAAAGGAGGGCGACATGGCAAGTTCAGACGATCCCGCCCGACGAGAAGGGAGGTACGACCGTCGGGAGCTGATTCGCCGCGCCGGAGTTGGAGCTGTGTCCGTCGGCGTCGCGGGCTCGGGCTTCGGCCAGGCGTTCTACGGGCCGCTCAGGTTCAAGGGACGCTGGCTCAAGGGCGATCTCTCGCTGATCACGTGGGCGCACTTCGTCCCGGCGTTCGACGTCTGGCTCGACAAGACGTGGGCGCCGCAATGGGGGCAGCAGAACGACGTCCAGGTGAAGGTCGACCACATCAACAACACCCTGCTACCTGCGCGCGCCCAGGCCGAGATTGCGGCGAACAGCGGGCACGACATCTTCTTCGACCTGGCGCCGCGTGCGCAGTACGAGGACAACGTCATCAACCACAACGAGATCGTGCAAGAGGTTCAGCGGAAGGTCGGCAAGATCGGCCGGATCGCGCACAAGGCCACGTACAACCCGAAGACGAAGAAGTACTTCGCCTTCTCCGACAACTACGTCCCGGATCCGGTGGTCTGGCGGCACGACATCTGGAACGGGGTCGGCATGTCACCGAACACGTGGGACAGCGTTCGGAAGGCCGCTCCGAAGCTGAAGGCGGCCGGCCACCCGCTCGGCATCGGCCAGTCGGCCGAGCTCGACTCGAACATGGCGCTGTCGTCCTTCTTGATGTGCTTCGGCGCGTACGTCCAGAACGAGCACCATCAGGTCACGATCAAGACCAAGCGCACCGTCGAGGCCTTGAAGTTCATGGCCGACATCTACCAGCGCGGTGAAACGGACGAGATCTTCGGGTGGGATCCCGCCGGCAACAACAACTTCCTCTACTCCGGCAAGGGCTCGCTGATCTTCAATGCCATCTCAGCGACTCGCACGCCGGAGGACAGGGGACTGCCGTTCGCGAACGACCTGTGGATCTGGCCGATCCCGCGCGGCCCGCACGGCCGGCTCGGTTACCAGCACGTGATGGGCTGCTGGTGGATCTGGAAGTTCGCTCCGAACAAGGCGGCGGCGAAGAAGTTCCTCGCCGACCTCGAGATCCACTACAAGGACGCGTTCCTGGCGTCGAAGTTCTACAACTTCCCGAGCTTCCCGGGCGCGTACTCGTTCAAGCAGATCCGGCAGGCGGTCGCCCAGGACAAGCACAAGCCGCTGGGCAAGTACGGCGTCCTCACGACGATCGCCCAGAAGTACACGACGAACCCCGGACATCCCGGCTTCGCGAATGCGGCGTTCGGCGAGATGTTCGCCAAGTCCCTGATCCCGCAGATGTTCGCGCAGGTGTCGCAGAAGAAGATGACCGCTCAGGAGGCGGTCAACGCGGCCGACCGCGAGATTCGGGGCATCTACGCCAAGTGGCGCAAGCTCGGGAAGATCTGAGCTGAGGGTGTGGGGGAACCGCTGAGGTTCCCCCACGCACCTGTGGGCGAAAAGTCACGGTTTCGTTACAACCAGGGTCAGACCCTGGTGTTCGGAACGTGTCGCTTTTCGGCCCCGCTCGGCTCCTCGACGGATTAACGTAGGCACCGCCGCCTTCCAACCCGCCGGAGGTTCTCGCCATGCCTTCTGATCCGCACCGCTGGAGAGTGCTCGCCGTCGTCGCGACGGCGTTCTTCATGACGATTCTCGACGTCTCGATCGTCAACGTCGCTTTGCCGTCGATCGGGCGCGACCTGCATTTCTCCCAGGGGAACCTCCAGTGGGTGATCACCGCGTACGCGATCGCGTTCGGCGGTTTTCTGCTTCTCGGCGGGCGCGCGGCCGACCTCCTCGGGCGGCGCCGTGTGTTCATCGTCGGCGTCGCGCTCTTCACGATCGCCTCGCTCGTCTGCGGTCTGGCGCAGAACGAGGGGATGCTGATCGCCTCGCGCGCGGTGCAGGGTCTCGGCGGCGCGATCATCTCGCCCGCGGCACTTGCGATCGTGATGACGAGCTTCGAGGAGGGCGCTGACCGCAACAAGGCGCTCGGCATCTGGGGCGCGCTCGGCGGCAGCGGCGCCGCGGTCGGCGTGCTCGCCGGCGGCGTGCTCACCAAGTACCTCGGCTGGGAGTGGATCTTCTTCGTCAACGTGCCGGTCGGCGCGCTCGTGCTCGCGCTGACGCCGCGGATCGTGCCGGAGAGCAGGCGCGAGGGGGCCGAGCGCAGTTACGACGTCCTCGGCGCGGTACTGGTCAGCAGCGGCCTGGCGTTACTCGTTTACTCCATCTCGGAAGCGCCGAACGTCGGCTGGGCGACGGCGCGGACGATCCTGTTGCTGATCGTGTCGGGTGGGTTGCTCGTCGGCTTTCTCGTAAACGAGCGCAGGGTTCCCGATCCGTTGATGCCGTTCCACATCTTCCGGGTGCGCACCGTCACGGGTGCGAACAGCGTGGGTGCGCTGCTCGGCGCGGTGATCTTCGCCAACTTCTTCGTGCTCACCCTCTATGTGCAGAACGTGCTCGGGTTCTCCGCCCTGAAGACCGGCTTCACATTCGTCGCCACCGCCGGCACCGCGGTGCTGGCCGCGGGCGTGGCGCAGGCGCTGACGACCAGGTTCGGGCCGAAGCCGATCATCGTCATCGGTCTTGTGCTGCTGACCTCCGCGATGGTGTGGTACTCGCAGATCCCCGTGCACGGGAGCTACGTCTCGGATCTCCTGCCCGGCTACCTGATGGTCGGCGTGGGGATCGCGTTCGCCTACGTCCCCGTGTCGATCGCTGCGCTCGCCGGAGTCGCCGAGCGGGAGGCCGGGCTCGCGTCGGGCTTGATCAACACGTCGCAGCAGATCGGCGGCGCGATCGGCACGGCCGTCGCGTCGACCGTCTTCACGACCCACTTCAAGACGCTGAGAGCCGACGGACGCTCGGTGGCGGACGCGCTCACGCACGGATACGGCTACGCGTTCTGGGCGCTCGCGTTCTTCGGTCTCGCCGCGCTCATCGCTGCGCTCACGTTGATCCGACCCGAGGAGATGGCGGAGGCGCCCGCCACCGCGCCGGTCGCTTAGGCGTCGCTAGACCTTCGCGAGCAGCGCGTCCGAGACGGAGTCGTGCACGGTGAAGTGCCGGTCCAGGCCGGAGATCTCCAGCGCTCTCCGCGTCTCGAGTCCGGGCGCGGCGAGCAGGAACGCCCGGCGGTTGTCGATCCTCGTCCGCGCCTCGATCAGCACCCCGAGCGCCGTCGAGTCGATGAACTCGACTTCGCTGAGATCGACGACCACGCGCTGCGGCGAATCTGAGCAAGCCTCTCTGAGCGCGTCGCGCACCTGCGGTGCGTTGTAGAGATCGAGCTCGCCCCCGAGCTTGACGACGCACGCTCCTCCCACCGCCTCCACGGCGAGCACCGGATCCTTCCGAAGTCCATCTCCGTCGGCCAACTGCCCTCCCGTCCCTAAAGTCGGTCAAGCGCCTGCGGCAGGGTCCCGGCGGCAGTGGCGCCCTCGCATTAGACCACCTGCCGCCTGCCGTGTGCAAACGTGTAGCCATGGACGTGGCTGCCGTCGCCCGACGCTCGCGGACGGAGAACTTTCCCGTCGCCTCGCTCCTGTTCCCGCGCGGCCTGCGGCCGCATCTCCGGGCTGTCTACGGCTTTGCCCGGCTCGTCGACATTCTCGGCGACGAGATCGAGGGCGACCGCCTCGCCGCGCTGGACGAGCTCGAGGCCGAGGTCGACGCCTGCTACACGGGTACGCCGGCCTGGCCGGTGATGAAGGTGCTGCAGCCGACGATCCGAGAGTTCTCCCTGCCGCGGGAGCCCTTCCTGCGGCTGATCGAGGCGAACCGCATGGACCAGCGGATCGCGGACTACGAGACCTGGGACGACCTGCGGGAGTACTGCCGGCACTCGGCGGATCCAGTCGGACGGCTCGTGCTCGGACTGCTCCGGCGCGACCGCGAGCCGGAGCTCACCGCGGCGAGCGACGACGTCTGCACCGGCCTGCAACTCGTCAACTTCCTCCAGGACGTTCCGCGCGACCTCGAGCTCGGCCGCATCTACCTGCCGGCCGCGGATCGCGCCCGCTTCGGAGTAACCGCGCTCGACCAGCCGAGCCCGGAGCTGACAGAGCTGCTCCGCTACGAAGCGACCCGCGCGCGCGGACTGCTCGCCGCGGGACGGATTCTGCAAACACGCATCCGGGGACGCGTCGGCCGCGCGGTCGGCCTCTTCGCCCGTGGCGGGCTCGCGGCGCTCGAGGCACTCGAAGAAGCGAAGTGGGACGTCTTCACGCAGCGCCCACGTCCTTCACGTGCCCGGCTGGCGCTGGCCGCTTTCGCCCGATGACGACGGAGCACGCGTACGCCGAGGTGCAGCGGCTGACGCGTCAGCGCGCGCGCAACTTCGCCTACGGGATCATGGTCCTGCCGCGGGAGAAGCGCCGCGCGATCGCCGCGATCTACGCATTCGCGCGCCGCGTCGACGACATCGCCGACGGCGACCTCGAGCCGGCGACGAAGCGGACGCAGCTGCTGGAACTGCGCGCGGCGCTCGACGGGGACACGGGCGGTGACGACGCGACGTTCGTCGCGCTCGGGGATGCCCGCACACGTTTCCCGATCCCGTCACAGGCCCTGCAGGCGCTCGTCGACGGCGGTCTCCAGGATCTCGACCAGTCGCGCTACACGAACTTCGACGAGCTCCGCGGGTACTGCACGAAAGTCGCCGGCGCGGTCGGCAGCTGCTGCGTCGCCGTCTACGGGTCGGACGACGTCGAGCGCGCCGAGACGCTCGGCATAGCCCTGCAGCTGATCAACATCATTCGTGATGTGCGTGAGGACTGGGAGCTCGGCCGCGTCTACCTCCCACAGGACGAGCTGTCCTCCTTCGGCGTGTCCGAGGCGGACATCGCCGCGGGGAACGCGTCCCCTGCCTGGCACGCACTCATGACCTTTCAGGCCGAGCGGGCGCGCGCGTACCTGCAGGACGGTCTCGGGCTGCTGCGGTCGCTCGACTCGCGCAGCGCGCTGTGCGTGTCGACGTTCGCCGGGCTCTACCGCGCGACGCTCGACCGCATCGAGGCGCGCGGATTCGACGTCTTCGACGGGCCGCCGCGTTTGTCGACGCTGACGAAGCTCCGGATCGTCGGACAGGGCCTCTGGTGAGAGCGGCCGTCGTCGGCGGCGGGCTGGCGGGGCTCGCGGCGGCGCTCGAGCTCGCCGACGCGGGCCACGACGTCACCCTCTACGAAGCGCGGCCGACCCTGGGCGGCGCCGTGCAGACGCTCCCGGAGCGGGACGGCGACCCGTCGCCGCCTCCCGACAACGGCCAACACATCGCGCTCGGCTGCTTCACCGAGTACCTCTCCTTCCTCGACCGCATCGGCGAGGGTGGCTCGTACGTTCGCCGCCCGCTCGTGCTGCCGGTGCTGGCAGAGGACGGCCGGCGCGCCGACGTGAAGCCGAGCCTCGGTGCGCTCCTCTCGTACGCGCACGTGCCGCTCCGCGACCGGCTGCGCATCCCACTCGTGACCGCGCGCTGTCGCAACGCTCGCGCAGAGCCCGGAGAGACGTTCGGCGCGCTCCTCCGTCGACTGGGGGCGAGCGACGCCGCGGTCGAGCGCTTCTGGGACGTCTTCATGCGGCCTGCGCTGAACCTGCGGTCGGACGAGGTCGACGCCGAGGCCGGGCTGTTCACGGTGCGGACCGCGCTGCTCGGGCCGCGCGCGAGCTCGGATCTGATCCTCCCCGCCAAGCCGCTCGGCCGGATGCACGGCGAGGCGGCCGGCCGGGCGCTCGAGGCCGCCGGCGCCACGATCGAGACGGGCGCGCGCGTCGACCGTCCCGAGGAGCTCGACGCCGACGCAGTCGTGATCGCGACGCCGTCGCCGGAGCTCGAGCGCTCGCCGATCGTCAGCGTGCACCTGCTCTTCGACCGCCGGCTGCTGGACGCACCGCTCGTCGCCCTGCTCGGCTCCGACGCGCACTGGGTCTTCGACCGCGGCGCGCTGACGGGCCACCCGCCCGAGCGCGGCCAGTACCTGACCGTCGTCTCGAGCGGCGTCCCGGAGCTGATGGAGATCCGCGGCCGCGAGCTCGTCGACCGGATCGCAACGCAGGTCACGGGCAGGCTCGGCGCCGCCGAGCTGCTGTGGTCGCGTGTGAGCCGCGAGCCCGACGCGACGATCGCGCTGCGGCCGGGGCTGCGGCGGCCGGCGCCGGGGCTCGTGCGCCCCGGCCTCGCGCGCGCGGGCGCGTGGACCCAAACCGGCTGGCCCGCCACGATGGAGAGCGCCGTGCGCTCCGGCCGTGCGGCCGCACGGGCATTGTTGTCCGACGTGACAACTAAGGTAGCGGCATGACCGTTGTTCAGGAGCTCAACGCGCTCGACACGGGCGTCCAGCGCGCGACCGAGCGGCTGCTCTCACTGCAGCATCCCGACGGCTGGTGGAAGGGCGAGCTCGAGTCGAACGGGACGATGATCGCGGAGCACCTCTTCCTGCTGCACTTCCTCGGCCTGCGCGACGCCGAGACCGACCGGTTGCTCGCGAACGAGCTGCTCGCGCGGCGTCGCGACGACGGGACCTGGTCGATCTGGTTCGACGGCCCTCCGGATCTCTCGGTCACCGTCGAGGCGTACACGGCGCTGAAGCTGGCCGGCGTCGATGCCGGCGACCTGACGCGCGAATACATCCGCCGCGCCGGCGGCGTCCGGAGGACTCGGATCTTCACACGTGCGTTCCTCGCGCTGATCGGCCAGTGGCCGTGGCGCCGGCTCGCGCACGTACCGGTCGAGCTGATCATGCTGCCCGCGAACGGCCCGCTGTCCGTCTACGACTTCGCCTGCTGGGCGCGGCAGACGATGGTCGCGCTCTCGGTCGTCGAGGCGCTGCAGCCCGTCCGCCCGAGCGCGATCGACCTCACGGAGATCGGCGGGCACAAGACGGCCACGACGGTCGCGCCGCGACTGTCGCCGCTCCGCCGCCGCGCGATCGCGGTCGCTGAGCGGTGGGTGCGCGAGCGGCAGGAGGCCGACGGGTCCTGGGGCGGGATCCAGCCGCCGTGGGTGTGGTCGCTCGTGATGCTCGCGGCGCTCGGCCACGGCTTCGAGGACGAGGCCTTCGCGCGCGGGCTCGCCGGCTGGGAGCGGTTCATGGTCCGCGACGGCGATCGCCTGCGCCCCGAAGCGTGCCAGTCGCCGGTCTGGGACACGGCGCTCGCCGTGCTCGCGCTCCGCGCGGCCGGTCTGCCCGCCGACGACACCCGCCTTCAGGCCGCCGGCGACTGGCTGCTCCGCGAGGAGGTCACCGCCCGCGGCGACTGGGCGATCCGCCGGCCCAGCCTGGCCGCCGGGGGCTGGGCGTTCGAGTTCGACAACGACCTCTATCCCGACGTCGACGACACGGCCGTCGTCGTGCCGGCGCTGCGGGAGCTCGGCCTCGGCCACGAGGCAGTCGAGCGCGGCCTCGAGTGGATGGTCGGCATGCAGTCGCGCAGCGGCGGCTGGGGCGCGTTCGACGTCGACAACGAGGCGCTCTGGCTCTACAAGCTCCCGATCTGCGATTTCGGCAAGGTCACCGACGAGCCGACCGCGGACGTCACCGCGCACGCCCTCGAGGCGGTCGGCCACGAAGACGGCTACGACCAGGCGCAGACCGCCGGTTTGGCTTGGCTCCTCGCGGAGCAGGAGCAGGACGGGTCTTGGTTCGGCCGCTGGGGCGTGAACCACGTCTACGGCACCGGAGCCGCCGTGCCGGCCCTCGAGGCATGTGGCATGCGGCCCGACCATCCGGCGATCCGCCGCGCGCTCCGGTGGCTCGACTCGGTGCAGCAGGCCGACGGCGGCTTCGGCGAGGACATTGCCTCCTACGGCGACGCCTCGAAAAGGGGCCGAGGCGCGGCGACGCCGTCGCAGACCGCATGGGCGCTGCTCGCTTACGTCTCCGGCGGCGCGGCGAAAGGCTTGTCTGCGCGGAGGGCGGCCGAGTATCTTCTCCGGGTTCAGCGTCCTGACGGTGACTGGGACGAGCAGCACTACACGGGCACGGGCTTTCCCCTGGATTTCATGATTCGCTATCACCTCTACCGACTCACGTTCCCCCTCCTCGCCCTCGGGCGCCTGAGAGAAAGGCTCACTGGATGAAGTTCCCGCTTCGCTCAACCGTGCAGATCGGCAAGTACGTCGTCAGCCAGCAGCGCAAAGGCGAGCGCTACCCGCTCGTGCTCATGCTCGAGCCGACGCTCGCGTGCAACATCGCCTGCATCGGCTGCGGGAAGATCCGCGAATACGAGTCGAACAAGGCGCGCTTGACGGTCGAGGAGTGCGTCGACGCCGGCGTGCAGTGCCCGGCGCCGGTCGTCTCGATCTGCGGCGGCGAGCCGCTCGTCTACAAGGGCATCGAAGAGGTCGTGGAGGGCATGCTCGAGCTCGGCAAGAACATCGACCTCTGCACGAACGCGCTGAAGCTGGAGCAGTTCCTCGACGTCTTCAAGCCGACGCACCGTCTGACGTTCGTCGTGCACCTCGACGGCATGCGCGAGATCCACGACTACATCTGCGACTACCCCGGCCTGTGGGATGTCGCGATCGACTCGATCAAGAAGGCGCGCGAGGCAGGCTTCCGCGTATCGACGAACACGACCGTGTTCAAGGAAACAGCGGTCGACGATGTGCTCGAGATGATGCATTACCTGACCAACGAGGTCGGCATTGACGGCATGCTGATCGCGCCCGGATACCAGTACTCGCAAATCGATCCCGCGCTGACGATGACGCGTGCGGAGCACGAGGAGAAGTTCCGGATCATCCGCAAGGTCGCCGGGCACCGTTCCTCACGGGCGAGCGCAAGCTCAAGTGTGCGCCGTGGGGCTCGATCACGCGGAACCCCTACGGCTGGAAGGGCCCGTGCTACCTGCTGACCGACGGGATCTTCCCGACGTTCGACGCGCTGCTCGAGGGCATGGAGTGGGAGGACTACGGGCCGGGCAACGACCCGCGCTGCGAGCATTGCGCCATCCACTCCGGATTCGAGCCTTCGGCAGCGTACGAGGCGGCCGGTTCGATCAAGGAGAGCGCGCGGAGTATGGCTTGGACGCTGACGGGCTGACGTTCGCCTGCGCGATGACCGTCGAGGAGCGGATCGCGCGACGGCTCGGGCGGACGGCGCTCGTCGGGCTCGGCGCCTCGCGCGGCGGGCCGGGTTGCGGTCAGTGCTCGTCGGGCTGCGCGGCGTGAACGGCGTGCCCGAGGGCGACGTCGTGTCGTACGGCCTCGCGGGCGCGCTCGACGGGCTTCCGACCGGAGCCGTGATCGACGCCGGAGGGCGGCCCGCTCGGCGCGTCGCGTGCGCGCACGGGGACGATTCTCGGAGCGTCGCGCATCGTCGACGATCCCGACGAGCGCGCGCGACTGCATGCGCAGACGGGCGCGGAGGCCGTCGACATGGAGTCGGGGCCGCTCGCGCGGAGCGGCCGCCTCGTCGGCTGCCTGCGCGCCGTCAGCGACACGCCGGCCCGGCGGCTCGGCGGTGTCGCGCGGGGAGCAACGCCGGAGGGAGAGGTCGACGCGCTGGGCTTTCTGCGGGGCTTCGTGCGCGAGCCGGTCGTGACGCTGCGTGCGGTGTTCGGCGCCCGGCGCGCGCTGAAGAGCTTGGAGGCGATAGCGTGAACAGGCGGGTGCTGCTGGCCGCGCCCCGCTCGTTCTGCGCGGGTGTCGACCGCGCGATCGAGATCGTCGAGCGCCTGCTCGCCGAGCACGGCCCGCCGATCTACGTCCGCCACCAGATCGTCCACAACGATCACGTCGTGCGACGGCTCGAGCGCATGGGCGCGGTCTTCGTGGACGACGAGGACGAGGTGCCGGCCGGCGAGATCTGCGTGCTCTCGGCGCACGGCGTTGCGCCGTCGGTGCGCGAGAACTGCGAGCGGCGCGGCTTGCGCGTCGTCGACGCGGTCTGTCCGCTCGTGTCGAAGGTGCATGCCGAGGCGCGGCGCTACGCGGACAGCGGCCACCTCGTCGCCCTGGTCGGCCACGCCGACCACGTCGAGGTGATCGGGACCCAGGGCGAGCGACCCGAGTCGACGGTCGTCGTCGAGTCGCCGGATGAGGCAGCGAAGCTCGATTCCGGCGGCAAGCCGATCGCCGTGATCAGCCAGACGACTCTCTCGCTGGATGACGTCCGCGCGACCGTCGATGCCCTGGAGACGAGGTTCGGTAGGCTCCGGCGGCCTGCCGCCGATGACATCTGCTACGCGACCCAGAACCGCCAGGACGCCGTCAAACGCCTCGCGGAAGAGGCCACTCTCATTCTGGTGATCGGCTCGCAGACCAGCTCGAACGCACAGCGTCTCGTCGAGGTCGCGCGCATCGCGGGTGCCGAAGCCGAGCTCGTCGACGGCGAGAGCGAGCTACCGGAGCACGTGCGGAAACACGAGGTCGTCGGGCTGACCGCGGGCGCGTCCACTCCGGAGCAGCTCGTGGAGGGCACGATCCAGCGCCTCGCTGCGCTCGGCTACGGGGACGTCGAGGAGATCACGGTCGCCCGCGAGGACGTGCACTTCCGCCTGCCGGGGGAGGTTGCCGCGAAATGACGTCGGTCGAGATCCCCCTCTCGATCGCCGCCGCGCTGCCGAACCTGACGGTCCTCGACATCACGAACGACGTCCAGCACGAGGTGGAGGCCACAGGCGGCAGCGGGATCGCGTTCGTCTCGCCGAACGGCGACCCCTCGTTGATTCGCGTGCAAGAGCGCGAAACCGGCTTCTTCTCGGATCTCGAATCGATGCTTCAGCGGCTCGTTCCGCTCGAAGCAGGCGAGCGAGAACGCCTCGTCTCGCTCCTGCTCGGCCCGCGGACCGAGCAGATCCCCGTCAGCGAGGG
>WNGI01005246.1_pt1 | contig 11643 bp, 8 predicted proteins | sample 5400621 | NCBI WGS metagenome assembly WNGI01 (sample SAMN13153374, study PRJNA577476) | soil metagenome | isolation source: 20 cm soil or saprolite under Garry oak tree replicate 1 | place: USA:California | collected 2016-06-15
GGGTCGTTCCGGTTCCTGATCCGCGACCGGGACACGAAGTTCACCGCCGTGTTCGACGCCGTGTTCGCCGCCGAAGGCGTCGACATGCTCAAGATCCCGCCCCGTACGCCGCGGGCGAACTGCTACGCGGAAAGGTTCGTCCGCAGCATCCGCCACGAGTGCACCGACCTGCTGCTGCTCTACAAGCTCAGCGAGGGAGGGCTCAGCGTCTCGGCCCGCGCGCGCCCCCGTGATCCCGCAGCTGCCGGCATTACGACCCTGTTCGCCCGCCTCGGCACCCAAGCGCGTCGTTCAGTCAGCACCGGCTGGACTGCTCCGACGGCGCCATAGCTTCCGCCTAAGCATAGGGCGGGAGCTCAGCCATCCGAGCCTCCTCCATCCGCCGCCTACCGCGGCGATACCGGGTGGGCCGGGCTCCGATGGCCTCCGCATTCCTGGACGCGGCCGGCGGTCCATACCTGGGCACCGGCCGGGACGATGTTGCCTGTGACCGTGCGTGTAGAGGTGTCAGGGCTGGCTTCGCGCCGGACGCCCGGAATCGAGGTTAGGCGGTTTGCGGCTTTCCCTGGCTCCTGCCATTGCTCAATGCGCCGTGGAGCTGGTTGCGGGACCTGATGCCGAGTTTGGTGAAGACTTTATGCAGATGGTATTCGACGGTGCGCGGGCTCATGAATAGCTGGGCAGCGATCTCGGGGTTGGAAAGGCCGTCGCCGGCTAGCCGGGCGATCTGGGTCTCGCGGGCGGTGAGCTGGGCGGGGGTATCGGGGATGCGTTTGCGCACCCGCTCGCCGGTGGCATACAGCTCGCGCGCGGCTCGTTCAGCGAACCCGTCGGCTCCCATGGCGGTGTGCATCTGGTGGGCGGTGCGCAGCTGCTCGCGCGCGTCGATGCGGCGGTTCTCCCGGCGCAGCCATTCGCCGTAGAGGAGATGGGCACGGGCGAGCTCCACGCGGATGCGGGTACGGCCGAGCCGGTCGATCGCCTCGCGGTAGAGGCGCTCGGCGGCTTCGCCGTCGCTGATCAGCGCTCGTGAGCGGGCCTCGATCCCCAGCGCCCAGTCGGTGCCGCTGGCGCCGGTACTAAGGGAGAGTCGCTCGAGGGCGCCGGCCGCGTGCTCTGGCATCCCGCTGCGGGTGGCCGCCTCGATCAGCTCGACCGCCGCCCACGTTGAGAACAGCTGCTCATGCGGGTCCTCGCCGGCCCGCTGCGCCGCCGCGAGCGCGTCCTCCCACCGGCCGAGGCCGTTGTAGAGCACCGCGCTGGCCCACTGAATGACGGTCAGCCCCAGTCCCTCACCACGGGCCACGACCTCCTTCATGCTGGCCGCGATAAGTTCGGAGGCCGCGGCTTCCCGGCCCCGCCAGCCGGCGAGCAACAGGACACCATAGGGTGCGAGCCGGCTGCCCGTTGCGTCGGTGACCGCCTCCACCTCCTCGATCAGCTCGGCGGCGGCGGTGAGCTCGCCGGCGTTCAGATGCATGTAAATTCGTGAGTTGAGGGCGATGGGGAGCACGGTCAGCGCGCCGGCGTCGCGGGCGAGCTCGACCTGGCGGATGGCGAGCACGGCCCAGGTCTCGTCGTCCCACAGATTCGCGGCAGCGCGGCAGGCGAGCCAGAGCCAGCGGAGCCCTTCCTCCCTCGAGGCGTCCTCACTGCGGAACGCGCTCAGCGCCCGCCTCAACATCGGGGTCCCAGCAGCGAAGCCCTCCGTGATCAGCAGTGCAAGGCCATCCAGGAGGAGATCGGCCGCGCGCGGGGGCTGCGGCGACGAGGGTGCCCGGCGGGCGGCCTGAGCGACCTCCAGCAGACCGCCGCCGCTGGCCAGGCGGCCGACGAACATCGCCGCCCACAGCGCGTCCAGATAGGTGTCGCGCGCCAGCCCGACGTTGAGCGGCTCGAGCCGCTTGGCCGCCGAGAGCAACAGCGGCGGGGCGTCGCTACCGCGGTTGACCGCGAAGGCGATCTGGCCCCGCAGCAGGTCCGCTCGGGCGCGCTGGAGCTCGTCCAGTGGTCCTTCCTGCGCCGTGGCCAGCAGTCCCAGCGCCGCATCGGGCGCGCCGGCCTGGTGCTTGGCCTTTGCGGCAGCCAGCGCACGCTCCCCGCGGCGAGCCGGGCTGGGCGTCAGCCTGGCGGCCTGCTCCAGGAAGGCGGCCGCCGCAGCCAGGCCGCCACGTGCCTGGGCCCGTCCGGCCGAGCGCTCGAGCTCTGCTGCGACGTTCTCGTCGGGACCCACTGCGGCGTGCGCGCGATGCAACGCACGCCGATCAGGGTCGAGCTGCGGATCGGTCACCTCCGCCAGCGCGCGATGCACCGCGCGCCTTTCATGCGGCGAGGTCGACCTGTAGATGGCCGAGCGGACGAGCGGATGACGAAAGGTCAGCCGCGCGCCGAACTCCAACAGCCCCTCGGACTCGGCGGCGTCCGCCGCCTCGATCCGAATCCCGAGCTGGTCGGCCGCCCGCCACAGCAGCGCCGGGTCGCCGGTCGGCTCCGCCGCCGCGAGTAGCAGCAGCCGTCGAGTGGTCGCCGGAAGCGGTGCCAGCCGGCGCCGGAACATGTCCTCGATACGGCCGGAAACCGGCCCCGCGCCGGGCAGCCCGAACCCGCCGGCCAGCTGCGCCGCCGCCGCTCCGTGGGTCAGCTCGAGCAGGGCCAGCGGGTTGCCGCCGGACTCGGCGACGATCCGGTCGCGGACTCGCTCGTCCAGGGGGCCGGGGAGAATCGAGGCCAGCAGGGCGCGGGCGTCAGCATCGGACAGACCCTCAAGCGTCAGGCCGGGAAGGCGGGTGAGGTCGCCCGTTGCGGCGGAATTACGGGTACCGAAGAGCATGGCGACGGATTCGGTGTCCAGCCGGCGAGCAACGAACGCCAAGACCTGCGCCGAGGTCGGGTCCAGCCACTGCGCATCGTCGATCAGGCACAGCAGCGGCTGGTCCGCGGCCGCACCGGACAACAGGCCAAGGACCGCCAGGCCGACCAGGAAACGATCCGGCGCGCTGCCCGTACACAGGCCGAACGCGACGCCGAGAGCCTCGCGCTGCGGGACGGGCAGCTGGTCGAGGCGGCTCAGCATCCGCCCGCACAGCTGGTGCAGCGCCGCGAAGGGCAGCTCCATCTCCGATTCGACACCCTCAGCGCGTGCCACCTGGAAGTCTTGTGCCGTATCGGCTGCATAGCCCAGCAGCGCGGTCTTGCCGATGCCAGGCTCGCCGCGTATCACCAGCGCCCGGCTGCGTCCCGCCCGGACGTCCGCGAGCAGCCCGTCGAGGGCCCCGCACTGTTTCTTGCGGCCCCAAAGCGTCACGCGGTGCCCCTCTCGGCGGCTCCCTGACCATGCTAGGACCGGGTTCGCTCCCGGGACACCCCGGTGCTCGGGTAGCAGACCGGGGTGTCGGCTAGGGACTCCGCAGACGCGAACGGGGTCCTGCCAGGCGCAGGGTTCTGGCATGGGCAACCCGCCGCATCCCTGCGGCACGGGGGATCACCCGGCAGCAGAGGAGCACGTCATGCCGTTGGTCAATGTCAAGCTCGCCGAAGGGATCTTCAGCGAGAAGCAGAAGCACGACATGGCCGCCAGGCTCACCGACGTGATGGTCGACTTTGAGGGATCGGAGGCCTTTCGCGAGGTGGTCTGGGTGCTCATCGAAGAACTCCACCGCGACGGCTGGCACATCGGCGGTCAGCCGTATTTCGGCCCACCCACCCTGATGGGCGCCCTCGGCCGGTCAAAAGCCGCGTATGAGGCCATCGACGGCACGCCGACTACTCGTGAGGACCTGGCCGCCCAGGCTCCTGTCCGGCATCAACGACCCGGCGGCCCGCAGGAGTAGGGAATCGAGATCGTCTCGGTCAGGACCTGTACCGCTTGGATCATCCTGGCAGGCAAGGGATCGTGCACGGCCCAGCCGCGCCGCGACGCAGACGTGGTCATCGGGCCGCTCGCCGCCGAAGCCATGCAGACGTTGGGATCAGCTGCGCACGCGGGCAGCCCGAACCCATGAACTGACCCAAAGACGATGAGCAGTCGTCACGTCCTGATTGCAGCGAAGTGCTGCCGTGTGGGGTGAGCGGCTGAGAGGAGCTGACGCGATGTTCGGAACATCCTGGCGCGTGGGAAGGATCGCTGGCATCGAGGTACGCGTCGACAGCTCTTGGGTGGTGATCGCCCTTCTCGTCACCTACAGCATGTACCTGCGCTTCTCCTTTCTGTATAAGGACCTGTCGACCGGGGCAGCGGTGGGGATCGCCATCCTGGCAGCGGTGCTGTTCTTCGGCTCCGTCCTCGTCCACGAGCTTGCCCATGCCCTGGTTTCCCAGGCCCGGGGGATCAGGGTTCACGACATCACGCTGTTCCTGTTCGGTGGCGCGACGCGGGCCAGGGTGGACTCGCGCGGGCCGGGCGACGAGTTCCTGATTGCGGCGGTGGGGCCGCTCACCAGCGTGCTCCTGGCGACGCTTTTCTGGGTCGTCGATGTCTTCGGCCGTGGCGCCCTGCCGGGATCGCTGATCGGGATGTTCGGCTACCTTGCGTGGGTCAATCTGCTGTTGGCCGGGTTCAACCTCGTCCCGGGATTCCCGCTTGACGGGGGCCGGATGCTGCGCTCGGTCGTGTGGAGGGCCACGGGCAACTTCCGTCAGGCGACCCGGATCGCCTCCCTGGCCGGCCAGACGGTGGGATGGTTGCTGGTGACTGGCGGCGGAGCCTTCCTCCTCGCCGGCAACCTCGCCGGGGGTATCTGGTTCGCGTTCATCGGATGGTTCCTGGTCCAGGCTGCCCGAAGCTCCTACCAGGAACTCCAGGTGCGGCAGATGCTGCGAGGGGTTCAGGCGCGTGACGTGATGGCCGGCAGCCTGTTGCGGGTCCCGCCGGACGTCACCCTGCAGGACGCCGTGGACCGGTATTTCATGCGCTACGACCACAGCGCGTTCCCGGTGGACGCGCAGGGGCGCACGATCGGCCTGCTGACCCTGCGAAAGGTGCGCCGGGTGCCGCGCGACCAATGGCCTATTGGTCGGGTGCGGGATCACATGGTCCCGCTCGGCGACGAGGTCATGGTGCCACCGGCCGCCTCCATGGATCAGGTGATGGCCAAGCTTGAGGACGGCGAGGCCGGACGGGTACTCGTCGCCGAGGATGGCGAGGTGGTGGGGATCATCACCCCATCGGACCTCACCCGGTGGCTGCGCCGTTGGCGGGCGATCGACACCACCGCCGACAACAGAACGCCCGACAGCAGAACGCTCGACACCGGAGCGCGCCGAGCAGACGGCCGGAGCCTGGACAGGCGGTAGCCGGGATGACCTATGCGTTGCCCGACATCGTCCGATCAGGACCATCCCGCTCGGATCACTTGGCCGGCAAGGAATCGTGCGCAGCCGAGCTATGACGTGGCCACGGCCATCTGGCGATGCACGCCGCCGCAGCCATGCAGCCGTTGGGTTCATCGGTACACGCGGCCAACCCGACGACCCATGAAGTCGCACACCACGAGATGAGGGTCCGCCATGAAGTTCCTGTTCGATAGCGAGTCGTTCTCCTTCGAGACGCTGCGCACCGCCGGTTTCGCTGCCTACGGCGGGGCCGACCTCGGCGAGGTCATCGCCACCGCCCGCCACATCAGAGAAGGTGACGAGGGCAGCTGGCATCGGGCGTGGAAGGCCACCGCCCAGCGGGTGGCGGAAATCGGCGAGCAGGCCCGCACGTCCGGACGCCGCGTCAGCGCCCGAGAAGCTCTGCTGCGAGCATCCAACTACTACCGCACCGCCGCGGACTTCCTGCTGGAGCTCCCAGCCACCGACCCGGAAATGACGTCGCTGTCGGCCGGTCAGCGCGACACCTTCGCCGCTGCGGCCGCCCTGTTCGACACCCCGGTCCAGGACGTCTCCATCCCGTACGAGCACACCACCCTGCCCGCCTACCTGTTCCTCGTCGACAACACCGGCGGCACGCGCCCCACCATCATCTACAACAGCGGATACGACTCCACCCGCGAGGAGTCCTACTTCGCCATCGCCGCCGCCGCGCTGCGCCGCGGATACAACGTCCTGGCCTTTGACGGCCCCGGACAGGGCGCCACGCTACGCGACCAGAAACTGAACATGCGCGCCGACTGGGAAGCCGTACTCACCCCCGTCGTCGACTACGCGCTGACCCGCGGCGAGATCGCGGCCGACAAGATCGTCCTGTTCGGCTACAGCCTGGGCGGCTATCTCGTCGCCCGAGCCGCCGCCTTCGAGCACCGCGTCGCCGCGCTCATCCTCGACGACGGCATCTACGACTTCCACGCAGCCTTCGCCAACAGCCTGCCAACTTTCGTCATGTCATGGATCGAGGAGGGCCGCGACCACCGTGCCGTCCCCGTGCTGACGATGCTCGCGGCCGCCAACCTGCAGGTCCGGTGGGGAATGCGCAACGGGATGTGGGTCTTCGGGGCCGACTCGTTCGCTGACATGGTCCGCAAGACCAGGGACTACACCCTCGACGGCATCGCCCATCAGGTCATGGCTCCGACCCTGGTCATGGACGCCGAGAACGACCAGTTCCTCAAGGGCCAGCCGCAGCTGGTCGAGAAGGCCCTCACCGGCGCCTCCACCACCCTGCTGACGCTGACCAGCGCCGAGGGCGCCGGTGAGCACACCCACGCAGGTGCCGTGTCACGGGCCCACCAGGCGATGTTCGACTGGCTCGACACCACCCTCACCCCGTGAACCCGACCCACATTTTGGATGTGGCCCAGGAACAGACACGAAGGAGCAATGAGGAAAATGACGGCACAGACTGATCCAAGAAACCCCGTCGCATCGCCGACGAAAGGAGCCATGAACCGTGGGGAGTTCTACAAGGCAGACCAGTTGGTGGAGGCCATCCACCTGAGTCTCGGCGGCTATCACCCCGGCTTCCGCGCGGTCCACGCCTTCGGGCGGTTCTACGCGGGGACATTCACCGCGAGTGCGGCTGGCCGGGAGTTCTCGCGTGCCGCGCACTTCCAGGGGACGCCGGTGCCGGTCACCGTGCGCTTCTCCTACGGCGGCGCAGACCCGAACCAGCCACCGACGAAGGTGACGGCGATGGCGACCCGGTTCTATCTACCGGACGGCACCGTCACCGACCTGATCGGGATCACGCTACCCGCGTTCCCCGCCCGTACCCCCGACGAAGTCCTCGAGATCGTCGACGCCGTTCGGCCGGATGCCGCGACCAACGGGCCTGACCTCGCGAAGGTCCAAGCCTTTCTCTCCTCCCACCCGGCAGCCGCGCGCATAGCGCAATTGGTCCAAGACCAACTCGCACCGGTGAGCTTCGCCCAGACCCGATTCCGACCGCTGCATGCCTTCCGTTTCGTCGACGCCGACGACGTCGGGCGCTGGGCGCGCTACCACTGGGAGCCCGAAGCGGGCGTGGCCGGCCAGTCTGAGGCGGACCTGGCACGGCAGCCGCACGACGCTCTCTTCGACGAGTTCGACCGTCGACTACGGGAGGGCCCGGTCGCGTTCACACTCGACCTCCAACTCGCGCAAGACGGTGATCCGGTCGATGACATCACCGCGCTGTGGCCAGACGACCGGCAGCGGGTAACCGTTGGCCGGCTCGCGTTGACCCGACCGATCTCGCTTGAGGAGATCGGTGACCCGGTCATGATGCACGACCCGACACAGGTCACAGACGGCATCGAGGTGTCATTGGACGACGAGATCATCGCAGCCCGACGCGGCGCGTATCTCTCTTCGCAGGCCCAGCGCACCGGGGGATGGCAACGACAGTCGCCCGTTCTGGGCAAGACGCAGGCACTCGGGCAGGCGGACAGCGGATCCGCCGCAGCCCCGACCCCGTCCACATGATCGTCGCCCACCGCGCACCAGTCCCGTGGTGGCAGGCGCCGAGTGCTGCGACTGCCCGCTGGCGTGAGCGGACGATCACGAGACACCAATCATGAGGTACCTGGCTGAGTATGCGGCATGGCGCTCCAAGAATGAGACGCCGCACAGTATGAAAGATGCGGGATAAACACCAAAGGAGCAACTGGGAAAATGGCCACACAGACAGATCCGAAGACACCCGTCGCCTCGCCGAGGAAGGGCCGGAAGGCCGGCGTGGTAAACGAATTGAGCGTGTTCCTCAAGGTCAAGCCGGGTCGCGAGAGGCAAATCCGCGAGGTGTTCAATGGCGATGACGCCGACGTTGACCGGCCTGCGAAGGCCACGAGGCTACTGAATTCTGTCGGCACCGTGCATGAGGCAAGAACCGTATTGTTTGACAACGATACGCGGGTCCTGATCGCTACCAGCTTCGATGGCGACTGGGACGTCTACATCGACGATTTCGCCAGGACGCTGGTCCTTCAGGAGTGGGAGCGCTTCCTCATTTACTGCGAGGGTTACCCCGATGCGGCGGACGTGGCCTCCTTGAGCTTGTTCCAAAAAAAGGAGTTCCTAACCGCCAACCAGGTCACGGCGGCCACATATGACCGGGCGTACCCGGATGTCACATCGAAGGAGGTCGTGAAGGCGCTACGCGTGCAGACGGTGTTTCAGCAGTTGCTCGACGAAGCGTCGAGTTGACCGACACATTAGCTGGACTGGCCGCCATCTGAAAATTCGATGGTGCGCCGGCAACTACGCAGGAGCCACGCCTCGCTAGACCACGGCTACGGGCCTCGGGCCGAAGGCGGCAGAGGCCCAGAGTTGAGGAGACAGCATCGGTGATAGCCGACGGTTTTCCCACGCTTGAATTGGACGATATCCAGAACGGGGTCCTGCACCCCCGGCCCCTTCCGTACGTGGCGACCTATGTCCTGATCCGCATCGACGACCGTCGAGCCGGACGGGGAATGCTGCGGCGGCTGATCCCCAATATCGCTTCCGCGGCCGATCCGATGAGCCCGCAACGCGATGCCTGGCTTAGCGTCGCCCTCACCTACCACGGTCTGAAGGCGGTCGGCGTGCCGCGGGCCTCGCTGGACAGCTTCACCCCCGAATTCCAACAGGGCATGGCCGCGCGCGCGGCCATGCTGGGTGACGTCGGTGAGAGCAGCCCAACCTTCTGGGAGGAACCGCTCGGAACACCAGACGTGCATGTCTTGCTGACCGCGATCTCGCCCGACACGGCACGACGCGACGACCTACTCGAGCGCGCCCGTAAGGCGTTCCAGCGCATGAACGGGATTGAGGTGATCTATCGACAAGACGCCTACCTGTTGCCCACCGGGCGGGAAGCCTTCGGATTCAAGGACGGCATCAGCAATCCCGCGGTCGAGGGTAGCGGCATTCCCGGCACCAACCCCCAGGAGCGCCCCTTGAAGGCAGGCGAGTTCGTGCTGGGCTACCTCGACGAGACCGGTGCATTGCCCCCGATGCCGCAGCCCGACGTGCTCGGCCGCAACGGCACCTACCTCGCCTTTCGCAAGCTCCACCAGCGAGTGGCGGCGTTCCGCCAGTACCTGAACGCACAGTCTGCCAGCACCGACGAGGAAGAGCTGCTCGCCGCCAAGATGGTCGGGCGCTGGCGCAGCGGCGCGCCGCTCGCGCTGTCCCCCGAGCGCGATGACTCCGCGCTGGGAGCCGACCCAAGTCGCAACAACAACTTCCTCTACCACGATGACGACCCCAGAGGCCTACAGTGCCCGCTCGGTTCGCACATACGCCGGGCGAATCCGCGCGACGCGTTCAAAGACGAACTCATCGGAGTCAACCGGCTGCACCGCATGATCCGTCGCGGTACCAGCTACGGCCCGCCGCTTCCGGCGGGCGTCCGGCAGGACGACGGAGCCGAGCGGGGAACGGTGTTCGTCTTCGTGGGCGCCCACCTGAAGCGGCAGTTCGAGTTCGTCCAGACGCAGTGGGTCAACGGCGGCGTCTTCCTGGGAGCGCCAGGGGAGAAAGACCCGCTGGTCGGGTCGAACGACGGGAGCGGAACGTTCACGATACCCCGCTCTCCGGTGCGACGACGCCTGCATGGCCTGCAGCGCTTCACCGTCACCCGAGGAGGGGAATTCTGTTTTGTGCCCAGCCTCTCGGCGCTGCGCTGGCTGAGCGAGTTGGATCCCTCGTCGTCGAACGACAAGGCGCCGTGAACTGTTCGCCCTTCCTTCTGTTGAAACCGATGAGCGTGATCCGCAGGCTCGCGGCGGCGGGACTGAGAGCGTTCTTGCCTCGGGCAAGAATGGTTCTGCCAAAGCAGCCAGGACAGACGCTGGCGAGGCGGACGTCACGGATCGGCTCTGGGACCCGACGGATTGGCGGGCGATCGTGTTGACCAACGCACGCGCATGGACGACTAAACGGTTCCCAACACCCCTCACCCGAAGCGCTCAGGTTGCCGGCACGTCACGGCCGAGGAACGCGACCAGCCTGACGATCGCCGGGGCGGCGTCGGCGACGTGCCGGGCCGGGCCGAAACAGCCGCCGCCGGGACGTACTGCTCGCCCATCCGCGCGGGCGAAGGCCAGCGACTCCTCGGCAGCATCCTCCGGCAGATCCGCCGGTCGTCCGAGAGCCTGGGCGAGGTCCCAGCCGTGGGCCAGCAGGTCGTACATGCGGATCTTCAGCCGCTCCGCGCCGGTGGCGGCACCGAGCGGGCCCTGGTAGGAGCGATCGAGAACGCCTGGCTGCCCAAACGCGTCGAGCAACACGGCAGCCGATTCGCGATAGGCGCGGGCGAGCTGGTCGCTCGGCATCCCGTCACCCCGCTGCGGCAGCGGTTGCTCAGCGAGCACCGCGGCGAACACGAGATTCTTGCCGACCAGATGCTCGACGAGACGGTGCACGGTCCAGTCCATGCACTGAGTCGGCGCGGACCACTGGCCGGGCTGGATCGCATCGATCAGCTCGCCCACTGCGGCGAACGAACGAGCGAGTCGGTCGAGCTGGATTTCGTTGTCTACGGCCACGAGGCCACCTCTCACAGGTGGCGCCACCGGGCAAGCTGCCCTAGGTCAGCAAACTCCAGGAGGCGCGGAAACGGTCATCGACACGGAACGTCGCACCTCCTTCCAACTCCAACGGTCGACGACGAGTGTGGCACATCAGCCGTGCGGTCGGGCCGAGATTTATTGATCTACGATGGGCATCGCTAGCCGGGCGTCGCGTCGCGCTGGCTTCTTCGGGCGAGGTGCTGGAGTTGGCGTGCGTGCACGCCGGGCAGCCAATCCTTGCCGTACGTGGCCGATGGGCCGACCCGCGGGTCGCTGGGAACCTGGGCGTCACGCAAGGCGTGCACGTACGCCCGATCCTGGTCGATCCGTGCGCGTACCTGATCAGCTCCGCCGATGGACCCGTGGCCGGGGACGAGGACATCGACGTCGCCCGCCACGCCCTCGAGCAGCCGCAGCGCGGCGAGGTAGTCCTCGATCGGGTCAGCGGTGTCGTTCAAGTCGAGCATCGGAATCAAGACGTCAGAGAGCATGTCGCCGGCGACGAGAACCCCGCGTTCCTCGATCAACAGCGCCGCATGGCCCGGGGCATGCGCTTGATGCTCGACAATCCGGACTTGCGGGCCATCCCAAGGAATCAGCGCAGTTTCGGCGGGCAGACCGGTGATGAGGCCGAGCATCCCGGGGTCGATGAGCAACACGCCGGCCCAGCCTTGCACGACAACGGCGTTGCTCTGGCAGAACTCGCTCTCGTGGATCAGCACACCCGCCTCGA
>WNGI01008619.1_pt1 | contig 11643 bp, 8 predicted proteins | sample 5400621 | NCBI WGS metagenome assembly WNGI01 (sample SAMN13153374, study PRJNA577476) | soil metagenome | isolation source: 20 cm soil or saprolite under Garry oak tree replicate 1 | place: USA:California | collected 2016-06-15
AAAACAATGAGATGGTTTTTACCTTCGTCACAATCGTCGTGTGCATGGTCAACTGCGGTCTTTCTGTTCTTGCCGCTGATGAAGAACCGGTAGCTACGCAGAGCCCGTCTGAAGAGTCAACCCCGCCGCCGGGCACCGCTGAAGAACAACCTGAAGTTCTTTACACGAGTCCGACGGGCGCGTTTCGAGTGGTGCAAGTCAGCGCTACACCCACCAGCGATGACGAAAGCGGGAGAGACTTTTGGATCGTATCGACACGGGATGAGACCCGTCGGACGAAGCTTTATTCGAGCGAGATAACCTTCCCGACCGCGTTATACTCCGCGCCTGGCGAGCGGTGGTTGTTCGTGGAATCACATCAGGGTTCGTGCTTGCAACGCGGAGATCTTTATCGTCGCAAGGATGACGATACCTTTGAAGGGGCGCCGTCATTCAGCGAGCGGGCATGGAAGGATGCGGTGAAACTCGGGGCGTTTAAAACCAATTACTCCGCCGAAGGCATGTGCGCGATGATCGAATTTGGCTGCTGGAGCCTCGACGCCTCCCGACTTTTGATCGTGATGCTTGGTGGCGAAGACCGACGGTCGACCGACCAACGGCACATTTATTTCAACACCCGCACACAACACTTCGAGCTTGCCAATTACCTGCGCAAACTGAATAAGACCAAGTCTGAGATGCTCGTTTGCGCTGAACCGGTCGATCCTTTGCCGAGTGAAGTGGAGCTAAAAACGAGATTTGACGCTCTGGATAGACAATTAAACAAGCGTTATGCGGAGGTGATCGCCACGTCCGTCAAAGACCGGGTTCCGGTGGTGCGCGAAGCTCAGCGCAACTGGATCAAGCATCGCGATGAAGGCGCCAAATTCTACGTTGCGCTTTTTCCGCCAGCGGAAAAGGAGCGCCGCCGTCTTCAGTTTCTTTGCGACGTCACCGCTGCTAGAATCGATACGCAGCCGGATGAGGCATGGGAGCTCTAGCTTTTTGCGGGAAAGCTTTCTGCTCGTGTGATTACTGTCGCTCTTTGAACGTCTGACGCGGATTGGTAGCGAGATAGTTGTTGATCGCGCTCAGAAACGGCTCGGCAAAATCCTTCAGCTTCTGCGCACCTACGCCGGAGATGCGGCGGAATTCGCCTTCGGTTGTCGGATAATTTCTTGCCATTTCGCGCAGCGATACATCGGAGAAGATAATGTAGGCCGGCACGCCACGTTCATCGGCGAGCTGACGGCGCGATGCACGTAACCGCTCAAACAACGATTCGTCGCAATCGATTGCGCCGGCTTCAGTGCGCGGTGTTTTCTCGGCGAGTTCGATTTGCTTGGTCAATGTAATCGGTGTGCGATTGCGCAGGGCGTCCAGGCCAGCCGGTGTAAGCGACAAGGTGGCAAATCTACCGGGCGCGCATTCAACGAGGCCGAGACGCAGCAATTCGCGCCCGATCGCCTGCCAGGCTTCGCGCTTCAATTCGCGGCCAATGCCGTACGTGGACAACTCATTGTGACCTCGTTGCCGGATCGCTTCCGTATCTGCATCACGAAGAACATCGACAACGTGATTCAAGCCAAATCCGAATCCACTTTTGGCGTGGACGCGATGGACGCAGGAAAGAAATTTCTGCGCCGGAATGGTGCCATCGAACGTCTCGCGCGGCGCGAGGCAATTATCGCAGCCTTCGCATGAGGGTAGCGGTCTATTACCGCCGACTGTCTCATCAGGCGTGGGATATTCTTCGCCAAAATATTTGAGAAGCGTCGTGCGCCGGCACTCGCGCGTTTCGGCGTAATGAACCATCTGGCGCAATTGCGCCCGCGCAATACGCGCTTCGCTTTCGCTTTTTTCGTCGATGAAATGCAGCTGCTTTGCAACATCGCCCGGACTGAATAGCAGCACGCATTCGCTCGGCAACCCGTCGCGCCCAGCCCGGCCGGTTTCCTGGTAGTAGCTCTCAAGATTTTTCGGCAGATCGTAGTGCACGACGAAGCGAACGTTAGGTTTATTGATGCCCATCCCGAAGGCAATGGTCGCCGTGACCACTCGCACATCGTCGCGCAAAAATGATTCCTGGTGTTTTGTCCGCTCGGAGGATGTTAGCCCCGCGTGATAAGGCTTTGCGCTGATGCCGTCGTCGTTAAGATTTCGCGCCAGCGAGTCCGTGCTTTTCCTGCTGGCGCAATAAACAATCCCACTCTCGTTGGGCCGGGCGCGAATGAATTCCAGCAGTTGTTCGTAGGTCGACGCTTTTGGAATGACGCGATATGTCAAATTCGGCCGGTTAAAGCTGGCGACGTAACAGCGCGGGTCGCGCAGTTGCAGTTGCTTGACGATGTCAGCCCGCACTCGTTCAGTCGCAGTCGCGGTTAGCGCCATGACGGGCGCGTCGCGGAAGTGCTGCCGCAGTTTTTCCAGCTCGCGATAGCCCCATTCGCTGATACAATGCGCTTCGTCGATGGCGATCTGGGCGATGTTCCAGCTGAGCGCGCGCTCTAGAAATGTCTCCAGCATCAACCGTTCCGGCGCGACGTACAACATTCGATACTCGCCGCGATGCAATCCACGCCAGCGCGCCTTTGCGTCTTCCCGTTCTAACGTGGAATTCAAAAATGTCGCTGAAATCCCACTGGTCTGGAGCGCATCCACCTGATCCTTCATCAGCGAAATGAGGGGCGACACGACAATGGTCAATCCATCCTGCAACAGTGCCGGCAATTGGAAACAGAGCGACTTGCCGCCCCCGGTCGGCATCAGCACAAACACATCACGCCCGCCGAGCGCATCGCAGATGATCTCCTCCTGCAGTGGCCGAAACTCGTCGTAACCGAAATGCTTCTTGAGAGTCGCCTTCAGATCCACAGAGCTCGTTTTAGCCACGCTACGATTTTCTGCCGAGCATTGTTTCCTTGTGCGCCCTGGCGAGACAGTGCAGAACGTGGGATCGAACCAAAACCCGATCAACAACCTTCATGTGTGTAGTGCTCGTTGTGATTTTTGCTTTAGCTTCGATGTTGCTTCAGCCGAAAAGTGCGGTTGCAGCGCAAGATAGCGATTTCACCGTGGGAGTCTTTGGTCGTGAATTGTCGGCCGACGCGCCCGCCAAATATCGAGAGGACTATCTTCTGGCGCCGTCATCTATTTCGCCGAACCAGAAGCTCGCGCTCATCTATCCGAGGGAAGGCGATGAATTTCCGACCCGGCCGGAGTCCGGAACAGCCGACAATTACCTCGTCGCACTGGACCCATTCCGGATCGTGGGCCCGTTGCCCGTCGGGTACTTCGAGGAGATCAATCACAAAGGGCTTTCTGTGAATTGGGCGAAAGACAGCTCGGCCGCTGTGATCGTCAGCCAGGGTAAATGGAGTCCGCGTTGCGTTATTGCGTTTGAAGTTAGAGACGGGCAAATCGTGCACCAGCGCGAGCTTTCGGAAGCGGTATCGGACTTTCTTCAGGTGGACTACGACAAATGCGGGCCGGAGGATTTCATGGAAATTGCTCTTAGCGGAAGCTGGAAACTGAACGCCAAAAATCAGGTTATCGTTAAGTGCATCTCCGACAGCAACGGTAAAGGCATTCCCGGGAAAAAATCATGGCGAGCTCGATTTGAAGGCCTCTGGACCGTGGCAGAAGAGAAATGGCTGCAGAAGAAAGTGACGCCGGTTTTCTGCCGAAACTATCGCGATTCTGATTCGCCCAAGTAGCGCGCCGCTGTTTGGTCGACAATAAGATTTCGCTGGTCGCTTCCGCACGCGTTTGCTTTTAGTCGCGGCGTCGTGTTTGCCGAGAACTGTTGGCTTGTGTGGCGCACGGAAAAAGTGCAAAACGTCGGATATGATCAAATCGCCATTGATTGTCTGTGTAGCGCTCTTGTTGCTAGTAGTCGGAGTTCCGGGGCAGGAGAACAATCCCGCAGGAATTGTTCATGGCCCAAAAGCGGGCTTTAACATAAGTGCGCCGGAAGGCTGGGTGCTGGACACTGAGTCAGCCAAAGGACAGGACTTGCCGTGCGTTCTTTACCCGAAGGGCTCATCGTGGGCCGATGCGAAGACCGGGATGTACGCGAAGGTAGCCAGCCCCCAATGGGAAGGTGTAGAGGCATTTGTGGCATGGGCTATCCAGGGCATGAAGGAAAAGCACGGTACGCCGAAGCAGAAAATCGCGGTAGGTAAAACTAAGGACGGACACGATTACTTCATTAACGAATACCCTGCGACAAAGACTTACTCGCAGTGGGAACGCGTGGGCTACGTCCAACTTCCGCAGGGAGTCGCTTACATCGTTCTCACCTCGCGCGATAAAGCGAGCTACCAAAAAGATTCCGGTCAACTCGAGAAAGTTCTGAAAACCCTGGTCTACGTCGAGCCGAAGTCCGAGGCGGCGAGCGGCCAGGAATACGCTCGCCGTTACAGACAACTGCTGGATCAGCATGCGGAGGGACAGATCGAGCCGCTGCTTACCGAGTGGCGGGAGAAGGCGCCTGACGATCCCGACGCATGGATCACGAGCGCGAATTATTATTTTAATGAACGCCAGATGAGGATCGAGATGAAGGAGCCCAAGCCAGGCGACATTACGGTGACGGATAAGAGAACAGGAAAGGTGGGAACCATTGTACACGAGGTAGATAAACCGGGTATGCAGCGAGCGGTCGAGCTTCTCCAGGAAGCGACGGCGAAATTTCCCGATCACCTCGATATCTGGTGCGGGCTCGCCTTCTTTTACCAGGAGTCCGGCGATTTCGACAATGAGTTGTCGACGTTGAGGAAGATGGTTGCGTATTCCCGCGAGCACCCGACGCAGCTCAAGTGGTTGAAAGGCGAGCCGCTAGGCGAGCCAGCCGACAAATTCGTTCCGGACAAGCTGCACGAGTACGGTTTGTATTACGAGCAAAAGGAGAGCGTGGAGGACGATAAGCGCTGGTTCCAAATTGCGACACTGGCAACCGAGCAATATCCAAATTACCCGCAAGGCTTCAAAGATGCAGCCGGTTATTGGGCCGATATTGGCGAATGGCAAAAAGCGCGCGAGTCGTTCGAAAAAGCGCACCAGCTCGATCCGAAATCCGCTGAGGCGCTGATTGCTCTCGGACAGGTTAGCGTTGAGATGAAAGACTTCGCGAGCGCACGAAAGTACTACGAGGAAGCTTTGAAACTGGAGCCGAACGGCCAATACGCGCAGGAAGCAAAGGAACGGTTACGAAAACTGAAGAAGAAGTAGCAACCGAAGTCGATCTTCCGGCCCAGAAGGGTTCTTGAAGACCAACGAATATCCCGCGACAAAGACCTACTGCCGATGGGAGCGCGGCACTTATGTCCAATTGCCACATGCCGTCGCCTACATCGAAGGTGAAGGAATAGCTAGCAAACAATGAGATTGTCCTTCGTTCCAATTGCCGCATGCGCGATCAATTGCGGTTTTTCGATACTCGCTGCTGCCGAAAAGCCGGGAGCAGCAGGAGAGGACTCGTCGGCAGGCTTGCCCGATCAATACGCAAAAAACTATCTGACAGCAGCCAGCACGATTTCGCCGGACAAGAAATTCGCTGTGATCTACCCAACGTTGGAAGCAGAGGAAACTGCGGAAGACGCAAACCATCCCGAGCGGATCAAAGACTACGTCGTCGCGTTGCAGCCGTTTACCCAGCTGGGCGAGTTACAAGCGAAATATCCGTACTTCCAAAATCAGAATCATGGCGGGATCAGTGCGGAATGGTCGGACGACAGCTCGGTCGCCCTGATTACGCTCCATGGCAAATGGGGACCGCATGAGGTGTTCCTGCTGGAATTTCGCGACGGTAAGCTAGCTCACACAACGAACCTTCTGGCGAAGGCGCACGATCTATTGTTGCCAGACTACCGGAAGTCAAAGGCTGAACCGTACAACGATAATTTCGATTTCATTTTTGGTGGCGAAGATGGTCCGGGGTTCAAGCTCAACGGCGCCAATCGCGTGATTATCGATGGCGATGCGACGACTGATCCGAAGGGACTCTCCGACCACAGATGGTCGGCGCAGCTAAAGGCGGTCTGGAACATAGCGCAAGCCAAGTTCACTGAACAAAAGATCACGCGGACCACAGCGAAGGAAAGCGACTAGCTGGCTGGGCGCGCAGTTGTTTGGCAAAGGCGTCGGAATTCCTGAATCTGCTCGTCTTCTTGTTGTTGCCGCCAGCGCCTTGCCTAATCGGTGAAGAACGTCAGGTCGGACTGGATGAAGGAGTTGGCTGCGGCGACGCAGATTTACTTTTGGTTTTCCCGCGGATTTCTGCAGCTCGCTGCCGGAGCGGATCTGCCTTTGCCTTGTCACCCATTGCGTCATAGACCTTGGCAAGATCATTAAGGCAAGTGGCAGTCTCGGGATGTTTCGGGCCTCGGGCTTTTTCGGTTACCTCCACTGCGCGCAGAGCGTACGATTCGGCCTTCTTGTATTCGCCTTTTTCACGATAAAGGACACCGAGATTGTCGAGAGCTGCGCCGGTCTTGTAGTGATTTGGTCCGACTCCGTCCTCAAAAAGCTTTAACCCCTTCTGGAACATCGGTTCGGCTTTGTCGTATTCACCCATTCCTTCATAAATCGCGGCCAGGTTATTGTACGCGGTCGCCGTCATCTGGTGCTTCGGTCCGAATTTCTTTTCCGACAGGTGCAATGCCTGTTCAGCCAGCGGTTCTGCCTTGGCGTAATCTTTTTCGAGCCGATACAGGTCTGCCAAACCACCGATGCTCGAGACCAGGTCGGGATTGTTTGGTCCCAAAGCTTTTTCGCGAATCTTTAAAGCCCGCTGATAATAGGGCTCGGCTTTTTTGTAGTCGCCCATCATCTGGTAAAGCACTCCGAGGTTGTTAAGACAAGTAGCTGTGTTTGGGTGATCGGGACCGGCGGTTTGTTCGGTAATTTTAAGGGAGCGCTGATAAAGCGGTTCAGCCTTGGCATAGTCGCCTGCGTCCATATAAACCCAGGCCAGATTATTAATGCTTTCTCCAGTCGCGGGATTGTTAGGGCCAAAAATTTTCTCGCGCGCCTCGAATGCATGTTTAAAAAACGATTCGGCCTTTATCAGATCGCCCTGATCAAGGTAAATCGCCCCCAGATTATTTTGGACGTTTGCGGTCTGAGGATTTTCCGCTCCGTACGCTTTTTCGTAGATCTTTAATGCGCGCTGATCCATCGGCTCAGCCTTCGCGTAGTTGCCTTGGTGATAATAGAGTGTGCCCAGGTTGCTCAGGCTGTTTGCGACTTGAGGATTGTCGGGCCCAAGCGTTTCCTCGCGGACTTTCAAGACTCGCACATATAGCGGTTCCGCCTTCGCCGAATCCCCTTTGTCCTGATAGAGCAGGGCGAGGTTGCTCATGCCTGACAGGGTGTTCGGATGCTTCGAGCCAAGTTTGTTCTCCCAAATCTTTATTGCCCGTTTGTAGAGCGGCTCCGCTTTTGCGTAGTCGCCGCTTTCCCGATAAGCCTCTGCGAGATTGTTGAGACTAATCGCGGTATATGGATGGTCCGGACCAAGTGCTTTCTCTCGGATCTTTAACGCACGTTGGTAAAGCGGCAAGGCTTTGGCCTGGTCGTTCATCGAGTTGTACAAGAAGGCGAGATCGTTTAAGCTGTCCGCGGTCTCCGAATGTTCCGGGCCGTAATTTTTCTCGCAATACTTCAACACTTGCTCAGCGATTGGTATTGCTTCCCGAAACTTACCCGCGCTGCGCAGTTCCTCGATTTTCTGAACCATCTCACGAACGTCAGACGTTTTCTGGCCTCGAGCAGAACTGAAACATACCGCAACCGCGCAAAGAAATGCCATGCGACGCAGCCAGCGATTAATCAGTCGCTGGACCCTGGGAAGATTTCCGACCAGCTTTTTCATGATTCGAGAGTGGGGTATAACAGCACTCAATTGCAAGCAAACTCTGGTGACGGAAGCGTGTTAGCCCATTCCGCAGCCGAATTCCATTGTGTTGGCTCCTTGTCCTACTTATCATCCCGAGACAATGACCCTACGCGCTTACACCTTCGGCATCGCGTGCATGCTAATTGCTGCGCGATTTGGCAATCACAGACTTGCTGCTGCGGCCGAACCCTCGGTGCAGCCGGACCGGCCCTGGGTTGAGATAGGATCGGAAAAAGCTGTCATTGCTCGCGATTCAAAATCCGCGGATGGTCGCAATGCCCTGGCTTGGACAGTTGATAGTAGTGAGCCCGTCGACTGGTCGCTGCTGGAAAAAGATCCCAATCGTTTCTATGAACAATACGACGTAAAGGCGATCTGGGTTATCAATCTCGCCGACAAAAAGAAAGTAGGCGCGATAGGGGATACCGGAGGCTACGTCCGGCCAGGCAGTCATCGGACATTGAGCGTTGCCTGGGGGCCGATCGAGAACGGAAGACGGTTTGCTTTGGCTGCCTATCAGTGGAAATGGGGCACCGATACTTTGCTTCTTCTCGACGTGGGTCAGGACGACTGTCGCTCCGCACAGATCGGACCTGTTTTGGATAATTCTATCGATGCGCAAATCAAAAGCATCAAATCGCGGCAGCGCGGACCATTCGATTCAACCTATCTCCTTACCGGCCTTCCGGAACTTGGAAAGAAAACCGGGTTTTCCAGTGTGACCACGGTTGGTCTCCCATTTGTTACAAAGGATCGCGAACACGATGCGTCTATCAGCGAAGGCATTCTTTCGCTCAAGCTCGCGCGTGCCGGTGAAGGTCCCACTGCCACTGTCGTTAGGCTTACTCCGGGACCGTTGCCGGACGATCCCTTTTCAGAGTCAGCACGACTTGCCAAAGTCGACCGCGAATTGAACGCAATTTACGCCGCGCTACTAAAGCGCCTCAGTCCGTCGGAGCAAAACGCGCTTCGATCCGAACAACGCGCATGGCTCGAACAACGCGACCGTCAAGCCGACGAAGCCGTGCGCAACAAGAGCGACTCCGAGAACGCACGCATCGTTCGCGACCGCGTTCTGCGTCAGCTTACTGAGGAACGTTCCTCCGAACTGCGAAAACGGGAGGCGAAGGCGAAGTAGAATTTATTGGGCATCCGCGATCACTTGTTGTTCATAGTTACCGCTGTTGCTTCACACCCCACACGCGACGGAAAGCAACTCCTCAACCTTTTTTGGATTGCACCGATAAATTGTGGTGGCTCCTCCTTCATAATAGTCAGAGCGGACGACGATCTCCATTTTGCCGTCGCCATCGAGATCTAGTACAGCGATCACTTTGTAGGCATTTGGCGCGTCAAAGCTCGCGTCGTCGTCTGTGCCTTTTCCCGGATAAGCCTTTGGATGGAATTCGCCCTCGACCAGCTGTGTCTCCACTTTCCCGGCGACGACCCGCCGCAACAACACCATTGAATAACTGCCAGCCGGTGATCGCATTGGTGCGCCCTCATCTTTTTGAAAATAATTCGTCGCGCTGATCAAGACTTCTTCTTCTTCGCCATCGCCGTCCAGATCAACTCGCAGGATGCTTTCAATCTTTACTTTCGGCTTATCGATTCCTTTTGTTTTTAGAAAATCGCGCGCCGCATCGACATAAACTTGCTGAGTTGCATCGAGGATCTGCACCTTTGGCGGCAACGCATTCCACGGCGCGGCGAGCGCGATCGCGCCCTTCTCTGGCTGTGACGAAAGCGAAACTGTCAGTAAGTCTGAACACACTTCCTCTTCTGCCGGTTTCGGTTTGCCTCCCTTGGCTTCACCGAGTGATTGGGTCAATCCGTAGATGCGGTAGGTCGTTTCACCCCGCAGCGCCTTTGCTGCTTCTTCCGCTTTGATCCATTTACCGTCGGCGGTCGCGCCGAACAGATATCCATTTTGGACCTCCACAATTGGATGGAGCTCGCCCGCTGGCGCCGCAGCGCAAATTAACAAAGCGCTGAGACCGGCTACGGATGTCTTAAGCACGTGCTTCAGGATCGGTCTTCGGCTCACTGACGATCATTTTTCTTTCTCAAACTTTTCGCCTGTCCAAGTGAATTTGTGGAGGATCTTCTTGGTCTTCGGTGCGCGCACCAGAATCGTCTTGCCTTTCCGCGGCAACACAAATTCCCAGTCCCCTTTTCCTTCTGCGACCCACCGATCGTATTCGCGTTGAACGCTCGGAAACAAGGCGATGGAGAGAGATGAATCATTCGACATCGAATTCGTAATTTCGTGCATCTTGCCATCGGCGCCTAATTCAAAGAAGGATAGGTATGAGTAAACGGAACGCTCCTCTTCCACTTCGGGTTCGCCGGCCTGACAAAGCGCAAGCAACGGCCGCCCATCGCGATAAAGAAAAAGCGCGACGTCAAAAGAAGCCTGCGCTCCGTCGCCACCGCAACTCATATAGCCGTTCTTTTCATCGATACTCTTTTCACGCGGTTCGGCCTCGCAAAGATAAGTATGGCCGCCAGTTCGCGCGTGCCGCAACCAAACCGACGGTGGTCCTTCAAACCGATCGGCTGGCAACAGCAAAAAATAATCGACGATCGACACTTTCTCCTGCTCGGCGCTGCGAATCGCTGCCCGGTTTTCTGGATCGAAGCCAATCGTGATTTTCGAAGCCGCTCGGCCCCACGCGTCATTTAGCACTTCGCTTTCCAGAACCAGGTCGCCATTTTCAAGCCACTGCATCGGTTCGACCCGCCTGGTAGTGTGCGCGTCTGAGTCTGTCGCCACTGCTTTTGGCGGAAGCTTTGGCGAGGGAAGCTCCGGCAATTTAACTTCGTTGAATGTAGAGCCGTTTCGGAAGAAGACGCGGGTCGAGCAGCCACCCGCGTTTTCCGTAGAATGGGTGTTGTCTGCAAAATAGGAAACTCTTTGAGAATCGCGTGACCACAACAATTTCAGGTATCCGATGTTCCAATTCGAATCCAACGGCGCCATCGTCTTGCCCGTCGCGACCTCGATTATCGCTGTATCTCCGGCGTACGGCTGCTTCTCCTCGTGAACATGACGCAGCGCGAATTTCCCGTCGGGTGACTTGCAGCTGATTACTTCGCGCGCATTTACACAAGGCGCGAGGCAACAACTGCCTAACAATGCGACAATGAAACCAATAAGTTTCACGGTCGCCGAGTTTACGCTCGTCGCTCTTTGATAGACAATAAGATTTCCGCGATCGCTTCGGTGCGCGGCTTCGCACCGAGGTTGCCTTTGCCGTGAATACGAACGCTAACTGCATTGGCTTCCATGTCGCGTTTTCCGATCACAAACATGGTGTGGATTTTCATTTGTTCGGCGCGCTGAATTTTGCCGTTGATCTTATCGGTGCTGTCGTCGATTTCCGCGCGGACTTGACTGGCGCGCAGTTCCTTCAGAATCGATCGCGCGTAATCCGTTAACTTGGGATCATCGCCGATGGTCAGGATGCGCACCTGTTCCGGACATAACCAGAGCGGGAAATTGCCAGCGTAATGCTCGATTAAAAATCCGATAAAACGCTCGTGTGTGCCTAGCGGCGCGCGATGAATGCAGATCGGAATCTTGTCGATGTTGTCGCGATCCTTGTAGCGAAGATCAAAATTGCGCGGTTGCGCGAAATCAACCTGGTTGGTCGCGATGGAAAACTCGCGGCCGATCACGCTCCACGCCTGCACGTCGATCTTCGGCCCATAAAACGCCGCCTCGTTAGGCACTTCGATATAGTTGATTCCGGAATTCTTGA
>WNGI01009588.1_pt1 | contig 11643 bp, 9 predicted proteins | sample 5400621 | NCBI WGS metagenome assembly WNGI01 (sample SAMN13153374, study PRJNA577476) | soil metagenome | isolation source: 20 cm soil or saprolite under Garry oak tree replicate 1 | place: USA:California | collected 2016-06-15
CTGTCCCGCCAGCGACCCGCGCTTCCACTGCTCGGTCTACAACGGCTACAACCAGCAGTTCCGCAACGCGACGCAGTACCCGGGCCGCCTCTTCGTCGATCTTCCCACCGGCCGCGCCGTGTACAACCTCGAGGACCAGCTCTGGGCGTGCGACCACCACGTCGTCTCGGAGCTGCCGATCGGCTACCAGGGAAACACGACCTTCCGGAACTTCCGCAAGCAGCAGGGCGGGCTGATCGCCCAGCATGCGGAAGACGGATGGCCCGCGCCGGGCACGACGCCGATCGGCGGGACCGTCGGCGAGATGATCATCCAGCTCTTCACGGCGCCGGTTGCCGACGGCAACTACAAGCCGCTCAGCATCGGCTTCGACGTCGTCGTCAACGTCGCCACCACGTTCTTCCCGCCGTACACGATCGGGAACACGGGGAGCGTCTGGTACGCGCCCTATGATCTCGCGATCGGCATCCTCGCCATCCACAGCCACAAGCGGACGGTGAAGGGGACGATCGACGTTCTCCCGGCGAACCCGATCCGCACCGGCGGGCTGAGCCAGGAGGAAGCGGGCGCCGGAGTCAGGTCCGAGGAGTGCGGCGTGAGCCAGAACGGCCTGCCTCCCGAGCACATCTACACCGACTGGCACTGGGACGATCCCCCGGTCTGTCGCTACTACAAGCAGCCGGACGGTCCGCTGATCCTGCGCAAGGGCGACGCCCTGGCGACCCACTGCATTCACAACAACGGCGTCATCCAGACCGAGCAGGCGCCGGAGCCGCTCCGGACGGCGATCCGCGACGGCATCGTCGGGGACGAGGTGCTCTTCGGCGAACAGAAGGACGATCTCGGGATCAAGCAGCTGATCTACCGCGTCCGCTATGGCTGTGAGGAGATTCTGGGCCTACCTCCCGGCGCCATCGGATCGCCAGCTCAGGTGTGCCCGCCGAACCCTGCAACGGATCCCCCGGGGTGCACGCTGGGGCAGGACCCGAACTGCCATCCGGTCGACGGCGGGTATCCGAACCCCGACATCTGCACGACCGGAACGGGCAACTGCGTCCCGGCGAACATCGTCTTCGCCAACGTGGCCGAGGACGAGATGTGCATCGGCGTCGTGATGTACTGGCCGCTCGACGAGATACTGAACGCGGACGGCTCGCTCAATCAGCAGGCCATCCAGGACTTCGAGTCAGACCCGAACAACATCAGCAAGTACGGGACACCCGGACGGCTGCCCAAGTCACCGAGCGACATCGGCTACTGCTCGGGCTGCGGACCGGGTCTATGAGCCGAGTACGAACGATCGCCGGATGTGCGGCGGGGGTCTCGCTGGCTGTCCTCTGTCTTCATTCCGAGGCGCGTGCGCACGGCTGCTCCTCGGCGTCGGCCTGGGAGGGGATCTCCTCCAACATTCTCGAGCAGTCCTGCTTCACGGGCTGTCATGGAAGCAGCGGCAACGGCGGCATGCCCGTCAGCATCAACACGGACGACGGCTGGTACGCCGCGCTGGTCAACCGGCCTCCCGTCAACACGGCAGCGTCCGGCGTCGGCAAGCTGCGCGCGTCGATCCCACGCGGGCCTGGAACAGCTACGTGGTCGACAAGCTGATGGGCGATCTCAAGTTCGGCGAAGGAAACCCGATGCCGAACCTGAGCACCGGCTACGGCTATCAGTGCCCGGGCGGGGTCGAGAAGATCAAAGCATGGATCCTGGCGGGCGCGCCCGCCTGCGGAGCCGTGGACGGCGATCCCTCGCCTGACCCCGCGCTGGTCGTCTGCGACCTGAACCAACCTGCGCTGGATCCCCCGGCGCCGCCCGCCGACGGCATCCAGCTCGTGGGCACGCCCTTCACCGTCGATCGCCCGGCGCGCGGCGGGAAGCAGATGACGACGCTCCCGGTGGGAGCCGCACCCACCTGTGACAACACCCAGCAGCAGTGCTTCATCACCGGGATCGACATCACGGCGTCGGCCGGAACGGAATACGTGGCGGTGTCGCGCGCGGGAGAGTCGGCGCCGATCGCCGTTGCGCGCGGCCCGAGCCTTTCCCTGACGCTCGACGACGTCGCTGCCGGCGTGCCGATCGCGCCGAACCAACAGCTCGAGATCTCGCAGTGGGTCCGAAACGACTACTGGGTGGGCCCGGCGCCCTACACGAACACCACCACGGGATCGGTCTACGTGAACGTGCATCTGGCGTCGTCGGTGGCGAACCAGGCGCAGCCGCTGCGCGACGACGGGGGAAGCCAGGCGCTCTTCGTGCCCCCGCAGAGCTACGGCGAGACGCGCGGCGCGTGGCAGCCGGCGGCGGTCGCAGGCCGCGCGAGAGTCGGCGTCTGGTCCGACCGGAGAGCGCTGGGGGCCGCGCTTCTCGATGCGACCGGACAGATGCTCGTGCAGGGGTCGACCGTCACCCAGGGCTACACCGACATCGCAGGCGGCCCGATCGGCTACAGCTGCATCCACGCCAACGGATGGGTTCCGAATGGCGTGGCGTCGGTCGGCTCCAATGGCACCAACTGGATGCTGAACGACGTGACCGGCCCGATCGATATGAGCTCGCCGCTCAAGTGGGGGTGCGAAGAGACGGCCAACGTTCCCCCCGGTCTGCCTGGGCTCGCGGGCGGCGGCCCGGCCGTGTTCTGCGCCAGCTCGAGCGAGTCCCCGAACAGCACCAACGATTGCGCTGCCGTCCCCGGGACTCAGCACTGCCGGCTCGCCAACCTCGTCTACGGTGACGGCGTGGACGACGGGCGGTGCAGCCTGGTGGGGCTCTCCTGGTGAGGGCGAGTTGAGGAGCGAGCCATGAGACGGACGACTTCGTTGTTCCTCGGCTTCGTTGCCGCGGGCCTTCTGCTGGCGGGCCTTCTGCTGGTGCCGTTCGTCTCGGCGTACTCGACCGGTATCACCGGCGTCGCCCGCCCCGCCCAGGGCTGCACCTGCCACGGCATGGCCGGAACCACGTCGAACACGACGACCGAGGTTTCGGTGGTGGGGCTGCCGGATGCCTACGTCCCGAGTACCACCTATCATCTGCAGGCCTGGGTGCGCGGGGTCGCGCTTCCCGCGCCGCGCTTCGCGGGATTCGACCTCGAGGCCACCGCCGGCATGCTTCACGCCCTCGACTCGAGCGCGTGGGTGAGCGGGCTCGACGGACAGGCGACGCATTCGGCGCCGAAGGCTGTCGGATTCGTCGGCCCCACGGGTGTCGGCAGCTCCTGGGACATCGACTGGGTCGCGCCGAACCCCGGTCTGGGAGCCGTGACCTTCTATCTCGCCGGCAACGTCGTCAATGGAATCGGTCTCCAGACCAACGCGGATCAGGGCGACGTCTGGTCCGTCGCCAATCCGGGCTTCGTGGTGGCAGAGGCGCAAGGCGGCGTGACCACCACGACCACTCCGCCGCCGACGACCACCACCACCATCAGCACGGTCACGACGACGACGCTGGCGCCCGCAGTGGACAGCTGGCCGCGCCGCTTCTTCGACGCGCAGAACACCGCCAACGTCGGCGACGACCCGAAGCTCACGCCGGCGAATGCGCCCGACCTCACGTTGCTGGCGACGCTCTCCGCGGACGGGCCGCCGACCTTCGGCGTGACCGTGGTGAACCACACGCCGGTGGTCGGCGACCAGCTGGTCTTCTTCGGCGACATGGTCGGCTGGTTCTACATCTACGACGTGAGCGGTCTCGACGCGCAGCCGCCGACGGCGCCTCGCCTCCTCCTCAGGATTGCCACGCACACGGCCGGACCCATCGGGAGCGCGCTCGGCACCTACACCGGCGTGCAGTCGACGCCGAACCTGGCGCTGGTAACGAACCCGAACACCGGCCAGAACGAGCAGCGCCTCTACTTCGGCGTGAATCGGGTCGACAAGACGCTCTGGTGCCTGAATGTGGACAAGATCGTAGCCGACCGGAGCGCCACCCCGAGCGGCGCGCTCTGCGAAGACACGTGCGAATGCAACGTCAACGGCGACTGCCCGGCGGATCCGCCGGGCTGCACGAGAGACGCGCCGAGCGCGTGCCAGACGTACTTCTGCGACGGGCCCTGGCCCATGTCGCTCGGCTCACCGGAGCCGCCCGTGGATCTCGGCGGCGACCGCAACACGCTGAACGGCTCGCCGCTCTTCGCCGCGGACATGCCTTTCCCGGACGGTCCGCGGGACGTGCTCTACGTGCCGTCGACCGGTCTCGACTGCTCGAACGGCGAGTTCTACGCGCTCGACGCCTTCACCGGAGAGAAGCTCTGGACCTTCGATCCGGTCGTCAACGGCGGCGGCCTCGGCGGCGTCATCTGGACGGCGCCCGCCATGAGCCGGGACCGGACCCAGCTCTTCCTGACGACCGGAGACTGCGTGCAGAAGCCGCAGATGGGCGAGCTGGCGGAGTCGCTGGTCGCTCTCGATCCGATCACCGGCGCCCGGCAGTGGTGGCACCAGCGCCGTCTGGTCGACGTCGCGGACCTCGACATCGGCAACTCGCCGACGATCGTCGACGTCGACGGAGCCGGCGGCTGCCACCTCGTCGTCACCATCGACAAGGACAGCTGCATCTACGGCTTCCCGCAGCAGCCCGACGTACCGCAGGTCGGCGACCTCGACTTCGATCCCCTGCGCGTCGGCCAACAGCGCCTGCTCTGGCGCCCCTGCTTCGCCTACGGCAGCCTGGGCGGCGGCTTCGATGCGGCGGGTGGGGTGATCTCGGGACGCACCCTGGCGGCCTCGGCCGCGCTCCCGCTCGGCCCGCTTCCGGGCGATGACGTGAACGCGTTCGCCGTCGACGCCTGTACCGGCGACTTCAAGTGGGCGTCGAGCACGCTCGGCGCGAGCTTCGGCGAAGGGGCCGCGGCGAGCGGCATGCTCTTCATGCCGACGGGGACTCGGCTCGACGTGGTGCGGATGGACTCGGGCATCGACGTGCCGGTGACGCCGGCGACGACGAGCCGCAAGCCCGAGTTGCTCGCCACCGTCGGGCTTCCCGCCGCCGCAACGCCGGGCGGGGGCGGCCCGGCGATCGTCGACGGGAGGATATACGTGCCGGTGCAGAAGGGAATCGCGGTCGTGGGGGTCGACCCGACCGCTCCCGCAACCTGTCCGGGAGCGCCGTCCTGCCCGGCGCCGCGGGGGAGCGACCTGTTCCACGGCCCGTATCCCGAGCCCTTCGCGCCCGGCGCGCCGGGAAGCCCCATCAAGCTGAAGGCCCCCTACGATTGGATGGTCGTCGAGTGAAGCTCAGAGGATCGGCGGCTCGATGAGCAGCGTGAGCGCGAGATGAGCGCCGCAGCTGCCCGCCTTGCCCCCGGGGAAGGCGCCCTCGGTGGCGAAGTCGTAGGTGACGAGGTGCCCGGCCGTGATCGCCGGGCTGAGACCCGTGTGCCGCGCTCCGCCCGTCGCGCTCGCCTCGAACATCTTGCCGCGCTCCCAGCGGAAGCGGAGGCTCACGTCGCTCTTCGACTCTTCGACCGCGTCTCCCACACCGGCGCAGCGGCAGCGCAGCTCCGGGCCGTAGCTCAGGTCGAGCGCGGTGAAGGACGCGCGGCGCTCGACCCCTTCGCCCTGCGGGGCGCGGTAGATGCGCGTCCAACCCCGGGCGACCAGCTCCTCGAGGCCCTCGGCGTGCTCGGTCCCGGCGATCGGATTCCAGCCGCGGAGCGAGTAGCGCATCTCGACCGGGCTGCGGTGGACGGGGGAAAGCTCGCTCCAGCACGGGCCGTGGCGGGGCTCGACCCAGGCGAGCACCTGCACGAAGTCGATCCGCACGACCCCCGGGAACCGCGCCGCGAGATGCTTCGCGCGAATCGCCGGGTCGGTCTGCCCGGGCATCTTCTCGCGGACTTGCCGGCTCTCCGGTCCGTGCCGCGCAGCGGGACTACAGGCTGCGGCCAAGGCGAGCACACCGACGAGAGCGCGTTTCATGGTCCGAAGGCTCGCGCTTCGTATCGCAGCCGCAGGTGCGCTTCAACCATTCCGGGAGGGTGACCGTGAACGCGGAGGAAGAACCTCGCACGGGCGTGTGGATCATCGGCGCCCGCGGCGCGGTGGCGACCACGACGATCGTGGGCGCGCGCGCCGCCGCGCGCAGTCTCTTCCCGCTGCGGGGAGTCACGACCGAGGGGCCGCGGGGCGAGGGTCTGTCAATGCCCGCAGCGTCCGCTCTCGTGTTCGGCGGTTGGGAGGTCCGCGCCGGGTCGCTGCTGGATGCGGCGACCGACCTCGCCGAGTCGGGACGAATCTTCGACCTCCGTCTGCTCGATCCTCTCGCGCTCGATCTCCAGGACATCGACCGGAACATCGTCCGCGGTGGAACCCGAGGCTCGCCACGTCCGTGCGGGGCGGCGGCGGACGGCGAAACGCCGGCGGAGGTCGTCGAGAAGCTCGGCGGTGATCTCCGAGCCTTTCGGCGGCGGCAGTCCCTGGAGAGGGTCGTGGTGGTGAATCTCGCCACCACCGAGCCGGTCTTCACGACCCCGGAAGACCACCTGACGCTCGCGAGGCTCGAGGAGAGTCTCAGGAGCGGTGGGTCGGCGGTATTCCGCCCGAGCACGCTGTACGCCTATGCTGCCATGCGCGAAGGTGCAGCGTTCATCAACTTTGCGGCGTCGCCGGCCGCGCTCGCTCCGGCCATTCGCGAGCTGGCCGAGCGTGAGGGCGTGCCCTTCGCCGGAACTGACGGCAAGACCGGCGAGACGTTGGTCAAGTCGGCGCTGGCATCGCTCTTTCGTGAGCGCGACCTCCAGGTGCTCGCCTGGCACGGCGACAATGTGCTCGGCAATGCCGACGGCGCCGCCCTGAACGCGCCCGAGGTCAAGGCCGCCAAGGTGGAGACCAAGGACGGCGTCATCCGCGGCGTGCTCGGCTATTCGCCCGAGACCAGCGTCGAGATCACCTACGTCCCCTCGCTCGGCGACTGGAAGACGGCGTGGGACCTGATCCACTTCCAGGGATTTCTCGGCACCCGCATGACGATGCAGTTCACCTGGCAGGGATGCGATTCGGCCCTCGCTGCGCCCCTGGTGATCGACCTCGTCCGGCTCGCGGATCTGGCGCTCCGGCGCCGCGAGAGCGGGCCCATGACCCAAGCGGCCTGCTTCTTCAAGGCGCCCGTCGGCACGCAGGAGCAGGATCTCGGCCGGCAGTATGCGATGCTCGACCGCTATCTCCGCCGCGGTCGAATCGCGGCCCTGGCCGGCGGCAGGCGCGGGAGCACGTGGGTCCCAGGTGTCGCGTGAGGGCCGGCTGGCTCGCGCCGCTCTGTCTGCTGCTCTCGTGCAGTCTCTGGCGGCCGCACGCACCGGTGCATCAACATCATCACCACGGGCCTGGAGGGCCGTCGAAGGCGGAAGCGGCGAAGCCTCCCGAGCACGTCACGCTGGTGAAGATGATCTCCTGGGCGGAGCCCGCATCGTCGCCGTGCGACACCGATCTCGAGGGATCCGCTCCGCCGGCCAGCTTCCGCCTTCGCTACACCGAGGCCGGGCAACCGCCGGCCACCATCGAAAACGACCCCGAGAAGCTCTTTGCCGCCGGCTGGGGAGTCATCACCCGCAGCGCGCGCGGCCTCGGCTTCGAGAAGGAGGGAGAGTTCAGCGCGCTCGACTTCGACGTCGTGGAAGAGCTCCAGTGCAAGTGCGAACCGCATGGCGGGAAAGGCTGGAAGCACAACGCCCTGGTCAACGTGAAGCTCGCCTGGAAGCCCGGATCGGCGCCCGCGGTCACAGCGCGCCTGAAGGACTCCGATCGTTCGGAAGAGATCCGGCCGGTGACCATCAACGGACGGCTTCCGATGTACGAATTCCGCTTTGCTCGGCCGTATCCCACGAAGCAAGATGGGGAATGTGCCTCGCGCTTCCTCGTGGCGCTCGGGCTCGATCAGCCGATCGAGTGAGTTGGACCTTCCCGCGAGCATCGCCGCGCTCGACGCCCGGCTCGCTCCGCGCCTTTCCGAGGCGGCCTCGACGTGGCTCTCCATCGCCCGCACGGAGGTCGGGCGCGACGAGTCGGCGCTCGCGCGACATTTTCCGATCGCAGCGCGGAAGGTCGGTCACGCGATGCTCCTCGAGCCTCCCTCGGCGGAGACCGCGCGACTGTTCTCGCGGGGACCCGTCCTCAACCCATGGCGGGTCGATCAGGCCGCGCGGGTGCTCCTTCTTCTCGAGGATGCCCGGCGCGAGCCGGCCGGCGCCCCCGCGCGCGCCAACGATCTCTACTTCGTGAGCGACGGGCGGGAGCGGATCGCTCTCCTCCGAGGGCTCGCGCTGCTGCCCGAGAGCGACGCGGCGCTCCCGGCCGTGAAAGATGCCTTGCGCGCAAACGCCGCCGATCTCTTCGCCGCGGCCATCTGCGAGAACGGCTACAGCTCGCGCCACCTGCCGGACGATCTCTTCAATCAGGCGGTCCTCAAGTGCGCGTTCGTCGGTCTTCGCCTCGAGCGCATCGAGCAGGTCGAGGAGCGGGCGACGCCGGAGCTCGCCCGCATGCTCTTCGCCTACGTCACGGAGCGCGAGCACGCGGGCCGGAGCGTCGGCGCGGACCTCTGGCCGCTGATCGCCCTCCACCCGCTCCCGGGCACCGTCGAGCGGATCCGGAACCGCCTGGCGAGCGCGGCCGATCCCTACGAGCGTCGCATGCTCGACGTGGCGCTCTCACGCGCGGGGCGATAGAGGCACGATGAAGATATTCGAGCCGCACGTGCACATGGCCTCGCGGGTGACCGACGACTACGAGCGCATGGCGCTTGCCGGCATCGTCGCGGTTTGCGAGCCGGCCTTCTGGCAGGGCCAGCCGCGGACGTCGGTCGGAACCTTCGTCGACTACTTCGATCTGCTCCTCGGCTTCGAGCGCTACCGGGCGAGTCAGTACGGCATCCGCCACGTCTGCACGATCGCGCTCAACCCGAAGGAGGCCAACGACGGCCGCGTGAATCAGGCGGTAATCGAGGCGATGCCGCGCTATCTCGAAAAGGACGGAGTGGTGGCGGTCGGCGAGGTCGGCTTCGACGATCAGACGGCGACGGAAGAGCGGTTCTTCCGCGTGCAGATCGAGCTGGCGATGCAGCACGAGCTCCCCCTCCTCGTCCACCTTCCCCACCGCGACAAGGTGAAGGGGCTCGAGCGGACGCTGGCGATCATGGGCGAGATGAAGGTTGCGCTCGAGCGGGTACTGATCGATCACAACACCGAGGAGACGGTTCCGCTCGTCGTCGAGACCGGCCACTACATCGGCTTCTCGATCTACCCCGACACCAAGATGACCGAGGAGCGCGTCGGCGCGATCTTCGAGCGCTACGGCGTCGAGCGAATGATCATCAACAGCGCGGCCGACTGGGGACGGAGTGATCCGCTCAAGGTCCCGCGGACGGTCATGCACCTTCGCGGTCGAGGCTTCCCCGAGGCGGCGATCGAGACGCTGGTCTGGAAGAATCCGGTCGCCTTCTTCTCGCAGACGGGCCGCCTCGACCCCGCGGAGCTCGAGCAGCCGCTGGCGATCGACCGAGGCCCGTGGGAGGGTAATACGCTCCTTCGGGGCGGACAACGCTGGTGAGCATGCGGATCCGCTTTCCCGACGGCAGCCGCACGATCCTCACGTACTGCACCAACGTTCACGCGATCGACGACCTCGAGTCCGTTCTTGCGGCGCTGTCCCGGTACTGCGCGCCGGTACGCCGCCGACTCGGCGTGCGGCGGCTCTCCCTCGGCCTCTGGCTGAGCCGCCGGAGCGCGAGCGAGCTGCTCGCCTCGCCGGACGCGCGCACGCAGCTTCGTGAAGCGCTCGAGGCGAACGGGCTCGAGCTCGCGACACTCAACGGCTTTCCCTACGGCGACTTTCACGCCGAGCGCGTCAAGGAAGAAGTCTATCGCCCCGACTGGGCCGACGTCCGGCGGCATCACTACACGCTCGATCTCGCGCACATCCTGTGCGAGCTTCTGCCCGCGGACGTCGAGGAGGGAACGATCTCGACTCTACCGCTGACGTATGCGCCGACCGCCGGGGCATCGAGCGCGGAAGAATGTGCGACGACCCTCGCCCACCTGGCGGTGGATCTCCATCGGCTCGCCGACCGGCACGGCCGCCGGATCCGGGTCTGTCTCGAGCCCGAGCCCGACTGCATCGTGGCGACGAGCGACCAGGCGATCGCTTTCTTCCACGATCGCCTCCGCCCGGCCGTGCGCCGGCGGGGAGTGGATCCGGAGATCGTCGACCGTCATCTCGGCCTCTGCTTGGACGCTTGCCATCAAGCGGTCGAGTTCGAGGACCCGGCCGCGGCGTGGAGCAGGATATCCGAGGCCGGTATTCGCGTCGGCAAGGTCCAGCTCTCCTGTGCGCTCGAGGTGCCGGGGGAGGATTCCTCGCGGGCCGAGGTACGGCTTCGCCCCTTCGACGAGATTCGCTTCCTCCACCAGGTGCGACGCCGGGACCGAAACCGGGTGATCGAAGGGTGGGCCGATCTCGGCCCCGCGCTGGCCGCTCGCGAGCGCTTCGCCGAGCCCGCCGATTGGAGGGTTCACTTTCACGCCCCGCTCCACTGGGAGCCCCAAGGGCAGGGGCTCCGCACCACGGCGAAGGATCTCCTCGAGCTGATCTCGCGAGCGGCCGCCACGCGACCGCTGCCTCATTTCGAGGTCGAGACCTACACCTGGAACGTGCTCCCGGAGTCCATCCGGCCGCGCGACGACGAGACGCTCGTCGAAGGGATCGCCCGCGAGATCGAGTTCGCCGAGCGCGCGCTGGCGGCTTGTGGCGCGCAAAGGGAGTCGTGAAGCCGGTCCTCCTCCTCGACGTCGTGGGTCTCACGCGGGGGATGCTCGGGGCCGAGACGCCGAACCTCTCGGCGCTCGCTGGCGATGGCTTCGCGGCGGAGCTCGTCCCGGTGCTTCCCGCGGTGACCTGCTCGGCACAGGCGACGATGGTGACGGGGAAGCTTCCGCGCGATCACGGCATCGTCGGCAACGGCTGGTATTTCCGCGAGCTCAACGAAGTGTGGCTCTGGCGGCAGTCGGGCGCGCTCATCCGGGGAGAGAAGTTGTGGGACGAGGCGCGCCGGCGCGATCCGTCGCTTCGCTGTGCGAATCTCTTCTGGTGGTACAACATGAACACCACGGCGGATCTCGGGGTGACGCCGAGGCCGACGTACCCGGCCGACGGCAGCAAGCTCTTCGGCATCTACACCTACCCGCACGGCCTTCGCCTCGAGCTCGAGTCGGCGCTCGGCGCGTTTCCGTTCCACACCTTCTGGGGTCCGGGGGCGGCGATCGACGCCTCAGCGTGGATCGCGCGGGCCGCGCTGCACGTGATCGAGAAGCACCGGCCGACGCTCACGCTCGTCTACCTTCCGCACCTGGACTACGACTTCCAGCGCTACGGCGCCTCGGATCCGCGCGCCCGTGCCGAGGTGACGAAGATCGATCGTGTGGCCGGTGAGCTGATCGCCAAGGCGCGGGCGCGAGGCGCGGCCGTGCTCGTGGTTTCGGAATACGGGATCACCGACGCCCGTCACCCCCTGCATCCGAACCGCGTGCTCCGCGAGGCCGGCCTGCTCTCGGCGCTCGAGACCCCGCTCGGCTGGGAGCTGCTCGACTTCGGCGAGTCGCGAGCCTTCGCTGTCGCCGATCACCAGATCGCGCACGTCTACGTGAAGCGTCGCCAA
>WNGI01016759.1_pt1 | contig 11643 bp, 16 predicted proteins | sample 5400621 | NCBI WGS metagenome assembly WNGI01 (sample SAMN13153374, study PRJNA577476) | soil metagenome | isolation source: 20 cm soil or saprolite under Garry oak tree replicate 1 | place: USA:California | collected 2016-06-15
GCTGGTCCAAAAGGAGCTGGAAAGCTAGTCGGCGTAAGCCGGCGGGTAGACCACCTTCATCACGCCGACCGCCTGCCACTGCCCGACGACGGCGGCGGCGCGCGTGTTCTGACCCTCGTCGAGCGCTCCCGCGCCCGCGAACTTCACGCCCCCGCCGTTGATGCTGTCGCCCACCGGCACGTCCACGCCGAGCGCCGCCAGGCGGATGGTTTCTGGGTTCACAGAGCCGCGCACATTCGGCAGCACGTCGTGAAAGAGCGTCCATCCGCCCACGAATCCCGCCACCGCCGGGATGTCCATCGATCCGCCGGAGTAGGCGGCCCTCGCGCGGGCAAGCAGCTCACGACCTGACGCGGAAAGCGCGGCCGAGCTGATATCGCCGTCGGGTTTGTCCGCGGCGTACACGCCGATCGACGCATGACCCAGCCGCTCGCTGAATGCCGGCATGCAAAATGCCGAGCTGGTGCCGATCGCTCCCTTGAAGGTTATGTGGTCATTGAGCACCGCCTTCCATATGGCCACGCCGTCATCCAGGTAGCTCACGTCCCACAGGAAATCGGCGCGGTCCTGGGCGAGCCGGGCCGCGATCACGTCGGGGACATAGGCGTTGGGGTTGTACTCGATCACGTCCACGACGTCGATGCCGACGCTTTGCGCGAGCTGCTCCTCGCCACCCCCGACCGAGCGCCCGTACACGTCGTTGACACGGACGATCACCGCGCGTGGCTGGGCGAGCTGGTAGCGAGGCAGCAGGACGTCGTGCGTGAAGGTCACGGCCATTCGCCCCAGCGACCCGCCGGTGGCCACGGTCCGGAAGACGTAATGGCGTTGCGCCGTGATCGGATCGGCGACCGCCCCCGTCTCCCAGTAGACGGTCTTCAGCTCTTCGGCGCGGGCGCTCGCCGCGGCGGCAAGGGTGCTCCCGTAGGTGCCGAGGATCGCAGGGACGTGGTACTGATGGACCAGCGTGTCGACGGCGGCGGCCGCCGCCTGCGGCGTGGTGGCGTCGATCACCTGCAGCCGCGTGTCAGCGCCGGCGAGGCGAAGTGCGGCCTGTACGCCCGCGAGCTCTGAGCGGCCGCCCTGCGCCTGCGGCCCGCTCAAGGGATAGATCGCGCCGAGGACGAGCTGAGGCCCCGAGGACGAGGCGTCTTGCGCGCACGCGGCGGCGAACAACAGGACAAGGCCGACGAGCGCCAGGCGACGCGTCACGTCGCCAGAATATCGAGCTTCTTAGGCGGTCGCGGTCAAGGCGGTCCCGCGGGCCTCGGCGAGCTGGCGCTCAAGCTTCGGCGCCGGCGCGTACCCGTAGTTCACGTGCAATGCACGGCCGTCGGCTGCCATGACCACGGTCGTCGGCAGTGTGTAGACGTGAAAGCGGTCGGCGAGCCCACGTTCCGCGACCGCATCCACCTTGTCGATGCGGACCGCGCCAAGCCTGGACAGCGCCGGCTCCTGGTGCGTGCGGCAAACCGTGCAGCTCTCGCCGGTGAAATAGAGGATGTAGGGGTCGCGGGCAGGGGCCGCCGTCGCTCCGGTGACCGATCTACGAGCCCGGCGCGAGCGAAACGTCTCCAGGCCGGCGGCGGCAAGCACCACAGCGCCTACCACCGCCAAAGCCCAGAGTTGCGCACTCACGACGGCTTCAACACTCCTCTGCGCTCGAGCTGATAGAAGATCTGGCAGCCAAGGCAGTAGCCGAAGGCCACATTGACGAAGGCGAGAACGGCGACCAGCAAGGCGAGCGCCAGCCCGATCACAGGTACCGGGATCAAAAAGATGGACGCAATCGCAAGCACAACGCCCCCCATGCCCTGGGCAAAGTTGTGCGGCTCCGGCCGGTCTTGTACCGGCCGCGGCTTGACGATGCCGCGCGGCTTGAGGATCTTGAAGTAGATCTGCTTGAAAAGCGCCAGCTGTGGCGCGAACGTGCCAAGCAGCAGCACGATCGCAAGTAGCGGAATCAAAACCAGCAGCGGCTGGAAAACGATGCTGCCCACGAAGGCGACGAGCACCGTCGCCACGATCCCGGTCTGGTTGACCTTCAGCGCCGAGTGGTCGACAACAGTCGTCGCAGTGCTCACTTCTCGATGGGAACCCGTATCGAGCTGCCCCATTCGGTCCACGACCCGTCGTAGTTCTTCACGTCGGGGTAGCCGAGCAGCTCGTGCAGCACGAACCATGTGTGCGCGGAGCGTTCGCCGATGCGACAGTACGCAATCACCTCTTTGCCGGAGACGACGCCCTTGCCGCCGTAGATCTCCTTCAGCTCGTCAGTGCTCTTGAAAGTGCCGTCCTCGGTGTTGACGGCAGTAGCCCACGGGATGCTCGCCGCTGTTGGAATGTGGCCGCCGCGCTGCGCGCCTTCCTGCGGTAGGTTTTCCGGGGTGCTCGCGATAGGCGCGGATCTTCTCGTTAGGCGAATTCTTGAAGTGGTAGCTCGTCGCGGGATACGACGGTGCGTCAGTCGAGTACGGCCTGCTTTCCTTTTCCCACTTGACGCGACCGCCGTCGACCAGCTGGGCCTTGTCGTGCCCGTAGTACTTCAGGGCCCAGTAGGCATAGGCGGCAAACCAGTTGTTGTTGTCGCCGTAAAGGACGATCGTGGTGTCAGGCGTGATGCCGCTGCGGCCAAGAAGTTCGGCGAGCGCTTCCTTCGGGGCGATGTCGCGCGCGAGCTGGTCCTGCAGGTCGCGCTTCCAGTTCCAACCCACAGCCCCTTCGATGTGTCCCTTGTCGTAGACGCTGGGATCGACGTCGACTTCGACCAGCCGAAGGCCCGGATCCTTCGCATGGTCGGCGATCCAGTTCGTGGTGACCAAAGCCTTGGTCTGTGTCTGAGAGCTCAAATTCCAATCCTCCAGAAATGCAATAAGCAACGAACGGTTGAGAAAATCGAGGCGGTCGAATGGGCGCGCTCAGTTGGAGCGCGAGCAGACGACCGGGCTAGCTACAGAAGCAGGCCGGGATGTGTGTCAGTCGCTGCGCAGGCCAGATGAGGTCCCGCATTAGACGTTCAATTCTAGGCAACCGCTGGGCAACATGGCGAATTCCTCAGAATTTGCGACAGTGTCGCAAGTAGACCTGACCAAGTACCAGGCGCTGGGCAACGACTACCTCGTCCTGGACCTGCCGGGGCCGCTCGACGAGATGGTGGCGATGCTGCCCACACTCTGCGACCGCCACCTCGGCCTCGGCTCGGACGGCCTGCTCGCCTTCGACCCTCCGACCATGAGCGTGCGAATCTTCAACCCCGACGGCTCCGAGGCCCAAAAGAGCGGCAACGGGCTGCGCATTGCAGCGGCCCACGCGGTGCTCGAACACGGAGCGGCGGAGCGGTTCGACCTGCGGACCCTCGACCGCTCGAATGCCGTATGGGTGTTGGCCAGGACCGGTACCGAGATCGTCAGCGAGCTCGACATCGGCCGCGCCTCATTCCGCGCAGCGGACCTGCCGGCGAATTTCGACGGCGAGCCCGACGAGGTCGCGCTGGAGACTCGCGCCGGCCCCGTCGAGGCAGTCCTCGTCTCAGTGGGCAACCCCCACTGCGTGGTCTTCGGTCAACCGGTGACCAGGGATCGGTGCATTGAGCTTGGGCCCCTGCTCGAGCGACATCCCGCATTCCCCCAGCGGACCAACGTCCAGCTGTGCGAGGTAATTGATCGCGCGCGCGTGCGCGTAGAGATCTGGGAGCGAGGCGCCGGCTACACGCTCGCTTCGGGCACCAGCGCCAGCGCCGTCGCAGCGGCATGCATGCGTCGCGGCCTGGTTGACGAGAGCGTCACCGTGCAGATGCCCGGAGGCGAGCTGGCGGTACGGCGCGACTCCCGCGGCAGTCTCGTTCAGTCGGGGCCGGCACGCCGGGTCTACCGCGCGAGAGTCGACCTAGCGGACTTTGCTTAGGCGGGACACCGCCTCGGGCAGGTTGTCCAGTCCACCGATCACGGCGTCCGCAAGCGAGGGATCCGATTTCTCGCCCTGCCGGTTCACCCAGATGCGTGTGATGCCCAGCTTGTGCGTCGGCTGGATGTCGTGGAAGTAGCTTTGCGCGACGTGGATCCACGCGCCCGCGGAGGAGGCGAACGTCGACTGGAACAAGCGAAAGTGCGCCGGGCTCGGCTTGTACGCCGCCACATCTTCAGCCGTGACTACCGCGTCGAAGTTTGCGGGGAGCCGCCGCTGAGTCAGGGCGATGATGTCGCGGTCGCAGTTGGTCAGCAGCGCTAACTTCCAACCTTCCCGGCGCAGCTCCGCGAGGGCCGCCCCCACATCAGCGAAGGGCGGCCAGTAGGGAATCGTCGAGACGAGCGCCGTCGCGTCGTCTGGCTTGAGGTCGAGAGCCAGCTGCTTGGCCGCGCGGCGCGTCGTGTCGGTGAGCACCGCGCGATAACGCTTGAACGAGCTTTCCCGCTCGACCTCCGCCTCGAGGGCGATGTAAGCGTCGAGAAACGCGGGACCATGACCTGGGAACAGGAGCTCGCCGGTGGTGCGGATGCCGTGGCGCCAATCGATGAGAGTGCCAAAACAATCGAACGTGAGCCATCGGTCCGCCATCGACGCGGCTAACCCCCGGGTGCGCGATAAGACATCGTCTTCTTGGCGGCCTGGTCGATCTCCTCTGCAGTCATCAACACGGTGGTCTTCAGGTTGCTCAGAGACCCGGTTGAGCCCACTCCCATCGAAAATGCCGCTGCAGTGGCGTTGTCGATCCCATCGACGATCACGTACACGTCCGTATCGCCAAATGCGTAGTAGAAGCCCTCGAGCTTTCCGCCCAGCGACTTCACCGCCGCCTCCACCGCGGTGCGCCGTCCCGTGCCGCCATCTTTGAGCACACCCTTGATCCCGTCCGCCGAGTACGAGGCCTGAAACAGAAATCTCGCCATTTGGTTTCTCCTTATGACTAGCCTGCTTTGGGCAGGTATCCGGCAATCGCATGCGCAAGGTGCTGCATGCTCATCGACTGTAGCCAGACCCTACCCGGACCTGTGAGCGCCGCGAGAAAGAGGCCCGAGCCTCCGAAGAACATGTTCTGGATCCCGGGCACCGTGACGATATTGAACTGCACCGACTCCTGGAACATCCCAACCTGGCCCGGATGCACCCGCAGCGTGTTGCCCGGTTGCAGGTCGTACACCACGACCTCGCCGTGCAGCTCGACCCACGCCGTCCCCTGACCGGTCAGCTTCTGCATCCGAAAGCCCGTGCCTCCAAAGACGCCCGCGCCGAGGCGCTGCTGGAAACCAATCGAGAACTGGACCCCGATATTCGCGCACATGAAGCCGTGCCGGTGAACCATGTAACCGTGGCCGGGCGCGATGTCGAGCGGCACGATCTGGCCCGGGAGCTTGGCCGCAAAAGCGAGCAATCCAGGCCCCCCGACCGCCGTGTACTCGGTCATGAACAGCGTTCCTCCCGCCATGGCCCGACCCAGCGCTCCGATGAAGCCGCCCTGCTGACCGCCGACCGAGGTTCCCGTCTGCATCTGGATCGCCATTGACATCCACGACAGCTCGCCCGATTCCGCAAATACCTTGTCGCTGGGCTGCATGCTCAGCTCGAGAACCGGCATCACGGTGCCGACGATCTTGGATTCCATAGACCGCTCCTTAGTGTCTGTGGTGAGGGTCGATCACGCGGCGGCGGGACGGGTGAGGCGCCGGGTTGCGCGAGCAATCGTCGCAGACGCCGACGACCAGGACCTCGGTCCGCACGGGCTTGAATCCATGCCCTTTTTCGAGGTGCGCCTCGAGCTCTTTCACCAGCTCCTCCTGGATGTGCATGACGCCACCGCACACCTGGCAGACCGCGTGATGGTGGTCGCCGCTCGCGAGCTCATAGTGCGTCGGACCCTCGCCGAGGTGCGCGGCGTATACAGACCCTGATGCAGTCAGAGCTTCGAGCGCTCTATAAACAGTGCTTCGCGGGAAACCGGGTTTTGTCTTGTGGAGTTCGCCGGTGAGCTCTTCTGCGGTGCAGTGACCGCCGAGGCGCACGATCGTGTCATAGACCATCGTCCTCTGCGCGGTGCGCCGCATGCCTGGCGCGAGCACTACGTGGTAGGAATCACGCGCAGCGAACGGTCTGCTTGCGTGAGCACGCGACAACCGCCTCCCTGCACGACAACGTCGTCCTCGATCCGGACCCCGCCCCAGCCCGGGATGTAGATGCCCGGTTCGATCGTGAACACCATGCCATCCTCGAGCACCGTGTCCGAACCCGGATCGACGCTAGGGTCCTCATGCGACTCGAGACCGAGACCATGGCCGACTCTGTGGAAGAACTCCTTGCCGTAACCGCCGCGCTCGATCACGTACCGCGCGGCGGCGTCAACATCCCCTGCTCTGATCCCGGCGTGCACGGCAGCGATCGCGGCGTCATGGCCGGCGAGGACCAGCTCGTGGATCTTGCGGTGCTTCGCCGTCGGTTCCCCGATGACCGCCATCCGCGTCGTGTCCGCCTTGTAGCCTTCGAACGCCGCGCCGAAGTCGAGCAGCACGAAGTCGCCCGCCGAGACGCGCCGACTCGACGGCTCAAGGTGAGGCAAGCTCGAGTTCGGTCCCGACTGGATCAACGTCGGGAAGGACAGCGTTCCGCCCAGGTCGCCGATCGCCGAGGCGATCAGCAGAGCGATATCGACCTCGGTCTGACCGGCTCGCATCCTGGAGATCACGAGCTCGTATGCCTGATCGGTGATCGCAGCGGCGCGTTGCAGCTTTGCGATCTCGTCGTCGTTCTTGATCAATCGCAGACGCCTGATCGCTGGTCCCACGTCGACGAGTTCGCTCACGCCGGCCCGAGACGTGATCACCTCCGCGGCGTGCAGGCTCAAGTGGTCTTTCTCGACGCCGACCTCGGCGAGCCCACCGAGGGCATGCGTCACCAAGTCGTAGGCGTCTTCGCCGTCGCGCCACGCGACGACGTCGGCGCTCGTCGCCCGCGCGTTCGCCTTCTCCTGTTCGAGCGCGGGCACGATGAGTGTCGCTCCATCGGCGCGAACCGCCAGCGCCATGAGGCGCTCGTGGGGATTGGCTTCGAAGCCTGTCAGGTAGGCGATCGAAACCGGGCGTGTGATGTAGAGCGCCTCGAGGTGCCGATTCGCCATCCACCGCCGCAGCTCGGCGAGCGGCGTTGTCGTCGCGGCAGTCTTACTCAATGCCCGTGATGCGCACGCTGTAGCGGCCGCCGGGCGTATTGATGTCGACCTCGTCCCCGACGCGGTGACCGATCAAGGCCTTGCCCAACGCGGATTCGTAGCTGACACGACCCGCCTTGGGATCGGCTTCGGCCGGACCGACGATCCGGTACGCCTCCTCATCGGCGCCGTCCTCGGCGAAGCGGACCGTGTTGCCCATGCCCACCACGCCTTTTTCGGTGCGGGCCTCGATCAGCACGTGGTTCTTGATGATCGATTCGAGCTCCTTGACCCGAGCCTCCATCATCCCTTGCTCGTTCTTCGCCGCGTGGTACTCGAAGTTCTCCGAGAGGTCGCCGAGCTCGCGCGCGGCCTTGATCTTGGCCACGATGGAAGGCCTCTTCTGCGACGTCAGCACATCCAGCTCTTTCTGGACGGCTTCGAGGCCTTCCGGGGTGATGTGGACGTCGGCCATGAATCGAGTCTAAACCGTGACTAAGCGGGTATCCGGCATATAGAGTCGCGGGCGTGAGACCGCTGATCCTCCGGATCGGGATGCTGCTCATGGGCATCGGCCTGCTCGGCGGAGCCGTGGGCACCGTCCTGGTCGCGTCGTTCAAGTCGATCGACGAGCAGGTCGGCACCAATGGGTCGGCCGCTGCCGCCGTGCTTGGCATCGGGCTGATCATCGCGGCGTTCAACCCGGCGGGATCGGTCGCCTGGGTGCGTGGCGGCATCCTTTACGGCCTGATCGTGCTCATCTTCGAGATCGTCTCGGCCATACACGGCAAGGGGTTTCACCTTGGGCCGGTGATCTTCGGCCTGGCCTTCAGCTTGCTGCTGATTGCGGCGTATCCGGAGCGCAAGCGCCTGATCGGCGACAACGCCTCAGCCGTCAAGCCCTCGCCTTTGCTGGACGCGGCGCCAGCCCACGAGAACAAGACCGAGGTCGAACCCGAGAAGCCGGAGTCCGAAAAAGCTTCCTAGACGCTCCTACGTGCGCGGGACCAGCGCCTGCACCTCTTCCATCATCCGACGTTGCAGGAGGTACGAGACTCCGTAGACAGCCGCCGCGAGCACGGCTCCGGCAAGCACCGCCAGGCCCGCATGAAGGGCGGGAGGCGAGATCGGGGCCAGGGCGACGGCGTCGTCTCCGATCACCGCGGCGAGCGCCAGCGCAAGCGGCGTGAGCAAAGGGAGCAGCTGGAGGCGCCGCATCACAGTCGGCACGGGAGGCTCTACGCGGCCGACCATGCGCTGTCCCATCACGCCGACTGACTTCACATGCTTGAGGTGTGGCGTGACCGTCAGCACGACGTTGACCTGGTTGCCCGGCACCTGTTTCAGGCGGGCCGGCGGGACCAGGTACTGCTCCACGCCGCCGCGCGTCTGCACCATCAGCATGCCGAGACCCATCGAGGTGCTCACCGAGCTCGCGCCGACCAGTTGACCCTGGACCAGCTTCGGCTCCGCGCGCTTGTCTCTCAACGCAAGCCGAAAACCTGGCCCGACGAAGGTGGCCAGAAGCGCTATGGGCAGCAGCCATGCGATCGACGCCGCCGCCGCGTCGGGCCAACCGTAGATCGGAGGCAGGAAGATGAGCAGCGCCGCGACGATGAGAAGGCAGACCACCGCCACCGCGGCGGAGAAGTATCCGATCCGGACTACGTAGTCGGGTGCGTAACCCTGCAGCATGCCACCGGACTGGACGTATCGCTCGCGCTGCTTGCGGGTTGCGCCCTGCGCATTGGAGGCAGCCTGCTTCGGCTGGACTTTGCGCATCTGTTGGCGCACCTGGCGCACCTGTTTCTTGCCCATTCCCCCTCTAGATGGCGAGTGTATCCGCCGGTGGGTAGATGATGCGCCCGCCCTGAACCTGCGCCAACGGGGTCAGGGCATGTGGCGCCGGCTTGGAGCCACTGATGACGTGCCTCACCTCGACGCCTCGAATGGTGAGGGCGTCGGAGACGAGCGAGCGAGCGAGCGATGGCAGCGCCACGGCACAGCCTCGGCGCACATGATCGCCTGTCCTTCCCCGCTCGCCGGGGAAGGTGACCCGGCCGGGAAGCGGCCCGGTGGGATGGGGAGACCCATAAGCCGCGCAATCGCGGCCCAGAACTCGTCCGTCTGCATGTAGTCGGCATAGCCGCGAAAGCTAACGTTGCGCCAGCCTGTGTTGATCGAATCGGCTTTCGGCTTGCGCAGGCCTCCGAGCTCCGGCATGTGCAGGTAACGAATCCCGCTTTGGGGGAGCGAGCGCTCCAGCGCCAGCTTCGAAAAATGCGGCATCCGCCGCGAGGCCGGCATCGTACGCACATCGACGAGCAGTCCCACGCCATGGTGGGTCAGCAGCTCGGTGAACTCGTCGAGCGACCGGGTCGAATGTCCGATGGTGAGGATGCGCGATGGAGGCACTAATCCTCTCCCCATCGGGGAAGGGACGGACGGGAGAAGGGCGTAATCAGGCCTGCCGCTGCGAAGGATCCACCGCCGGTATCAGCACGTGCCTGGTCATCGTCACGCCGTTGACCTGGACGGTACCGGAGAAAAGAAGCGCAGGCTCGTAAAAGCTATGGTCGCCCGCCGTGGCGAGGACGTAGACGAGCTCCGCCTGCTTCAGCTGGACGGTAGGCACCGAACTCCCGCCCTCGTTGGTGCTTGGCGCCGTCGCCAGCCGGATCGCCTGGTCGGCCGAGATGATCCTGTACGTCGCGCTGTCGAGGCTCGTCGGCAACAGGCCCTGCACGAACACGGGACGGTGTCCGTTGAGGTCGACCTCGAGCCCGTAACGGATTCCGTTGCTGTCGACGAGGTGGGCCCCGGCGTACCCCGGCACGTCGAACTGCCTCTCGAAGATCACTTTGACAGGGTTGCCGCGGCTGTCCACCGACGTCGTGTACGGCCACTGCGGAAGCAGGCTGTGCTGCGCGAGAAAGATCGCCGCGAGGTCCTGTGGTCCCGCGCCGGCCGCGTCGATCTCAGGCATCGAGACGTTGGCGAGGATGAAGTACGCCGGGCTGAGAGGCGGCGTCTGGACCGTTCCTCGCACCTTCAGCGTGTAGGTGGTGGCGGAGTAGGAGCCAAGAAGACCCTGCGGCCGGCCCTCCAGCGCCGCCCCGAGCGCGGTCGCGAATTGATCCGCACCGTTGATCGACGGCTCGTGATACCGATAGACGGGAGCGGTCGACATCGCGAGGTCGAACTTGCCGCTCCACACAAAGTTGGCGGGGCCCGCGTACTCTGCCGCTGCCTGACCGTAGAGCGGCGGAGCCTGCTCGACGCCCTTCGGCGTCGCGCTCATGCCGGGTGCAGGGACAGGACCGAACGCTCCGGCCGAAAGGTTCGTGTTGCCGCGAGCGTCGTTGCCCGGCGCGCTGGCGCCCATAGTCGTGCCGCCCGCGCCGCCGCGACCGATGCCGCTGTAGGCAAGGATCCCGACTCCAAGCGCTACCACCAGCACAGCGGCGATCGCGGCAGTCGGCCATGCGGGCACCTCGCGGATGCCCCGGAACATGTCCGCGAACGCAACACGGATGCGAGTCGACAACGGTCGGTTCGCCTGCATGCGGAGCCAGAGCTCGTCGTCGAAACCAACGCGCGGCCGCGTCGTCGCGAAGGCGTCATCCAGCTCGCGCCGGAGTGCCTGCACCTCGAGGTCCTCGTCTTGCTCGCTCATACGCCTTCTCTCTGCACGGCGTCCTTCAACGCCTTCAGCGCGCGGTGGTACAGCATCTTGGCGGCGTCCTCGCTGCACCCCATCAACGTGCCGACCTCGTCGAAGCTGAGACCCGAGTGACGGAGCGAAATCGCGTCGCGCTGCCGCTCTGGCAGCTGGGCGACCTGGCCCAGCAGCGCCCGGTAGCGGATCCTGTCTTCGGCCTGGCCGGCGGGGTCTTCCTCCGCCATCGGTTGGTGCGCGATGGTGCGTCGCAGCCGCTCCCTCCGGCCGTGCGCCCGGAAGTGGTCGAGGGTTGCGTTGCGGGCGATCCTGAACAGCCACGCCGCGGGCGTGGTGTTGCGAGGCTCGAAGCGCGCGTAGGCCTGATATGCGTTCATGAAGACCTGCGCGGTGACGTCCTCGGCGTCGGCGGCCGCGCCGACCTGTGCCCGGATGTACGCGTAGATGCGACCGAGGTATTCCCGGTAGAGGTCTTCGAATGGGGGCCGGTCGGGCTGCACGGCCGGTTCATGGTATGTGCGCGCAACGTATTTGAGCCAACGCCGCGCCGGGGGGCCCTGTAACGGGTCAGGGCGCGGCGGCGAATCCTCGGCGAGAGATTCGGTGATCCAGGTGGTCCAGATCCGGGCGAAGCGACGAGCAGCGCAGCGAGCGCATCAAATCGATTCGTGAGCGAGCAGCGCAGGACCTTCTGGGGTCCCCCTCGGGGGGAGTGGGCCGCATGGGCGCCGAAGATCCGTCGAGGACTTCGCTGTCCGCGCCCTAAACGACCGCCCAGTTGCGCAGCGCGGCGCCGATCTCTTTGGGCCTGTTGGTAAAGATCGAGTCG
>WNGI01014105.1_pt1 | contig 11641 bp, 10 predicted proteins | sample 5400621 | NCBI WGS metagenome assembly WNGI01 (sample SAMN13153374, study PRJNA577476) | soil metagenome | isolation source: 20 cm soil or saprolite under Garry oak tree replicate 1 | place: USA:California | collected 2016-06-15
CCACCCCCCAAACCGGTGACGCTCGCCAGTCCCTTACGCGCCAGGGAGGCGATCAGACCAAAGAGCCGTAGTCGGAAGACGCCCTCACTCGTGAGCCCCGCCCACGCGTCGCGCAAACCGGCCACGGCCTCGCCGAGAGCGCCGAGATGGGCCGCCAGGTAAACCGTGTTGATCGCGCCCACTGACGTTCCGGCGATGATCGGGAAGGCGAGGCCCGGCAGGCGCTCCGCGAGTCCCGCGAGGACTCCCACCTGATACGCCCCCCGCGCGCCACCACCGCCCAGCACGAGCGCGAGATGTGACGAGTAGCGCCACACTCCCGACGGGCGCTCGTCCGGCCTCGTGAGGTCGATCGGCCGCGCCGAGGGGATATGGTGGACGGGACTCACTGCCGGTTACTGCAGGCTCAAGCCGCGCAGCGCCGCGATACGCTCGATCGTTTCACCGATCTTGTTGTTGGGCGTCGAGGCTCCGGCCGTGATGCCGATCGTCAGCCGGCCGCCGGGCAGCCACCGCTCACGGCGCTCTTCTGTGGCATGGATACCGACCGGGCGGTGCCGGATGCTCCCGTTCTCGAGATCGATGCACGCGGCGTCTTCGATGTGGTATGTCGTAACCTTCTCGTTGCAAATGGCGGCGAGGTGCGTGGTGTTGCTCGAGTTGTACCCGCCGATCACTACCATCAGGTCGAGCGGCTCGGCGATCAACTTGAGCACCGCGTCTTGCCGCTCTTGAGTCGCCGAGCAGATCGTGTCGAAGGTGCGGAAGTGCTCGTTGACGGAGGCGTCGCCCCAGCGGCGGCTCATGCTCTTGCGCACTTCGGCCGCAATTGCGAGTGACTCGCCCGACAGCATCGTCGTCTGGTTGGCCACGCCCACATGCAACAAATCACGGTCGGGATCGAATCCCGGTGACATCTTGCCCTTGAAGTGCGTCAGGAACTGCGCCCGGTCTCCCGCTCCCTCGATGTAGTCGCACACCGTACGTGCTTCGGTCATGTCGCGCACGACGAGGTACTTCCCGCCCGAATACTTGTTCACCTGGCTCGACGTTGCCTTGGTTTCTTCGTGGTAGTTCTTGCCGTGAATCAGGGCGGTAAAGCCATCGCGCGCGTAAGACTCCACGCGCTTCCAGACGTTGAGCACCGAGCCGCACGTCGTATCGACCAGCACGCAACCGATCGCGCGCAGCCGCTCGAAATCGCGGACCGTAACGCCGAACGCGGGAAGAATCACCACGTCGTCGGCGGTCACGGCGCTGAAGTCGAACTCGCCGTCGTGACGCTCGGGCCGATGAAGGAACTCCACGCCCATAGCCTGGAGCTTCTGATTGACATGCGGATTGTGAATGATTTCGCCGACGAGGAACGTGCGCTTGCCGGGGAACTTGGTGCGCGTTTCGTAGGCGTATTCGACGGCTCGGTCGACGCCGTAGCAAAACCCGAATTCGCCGGCCAGACGGAACGTGAGGTCTCCCACCCCCAACGTGTAGCCCGACGCGCGGATCGCGTCGACGACTCGGCTGTGATAGTCGGCGGCGAGAGCACCCTCGATGGCGCCCTTGAGTCCAAATCCTTTGCGAAAGTAAGTCTGTTCCACGCGGTCAATCTAACTGCACACCGCGGCCTCCGCGGACCGCGTCCAGCACGCGCTGGACCTGCCAGCCATCGCGGAACGTCGCGGGTTCTCCCTGGGGATGCTCGCCCTGGATCACGCGGACCATGTCGCGCAACAGCCGGACGAACGACCGCGCCCACATGTTGTTCGGCCGCATCTTGTCGGAGAGATCGTCGGGAGCCGATATGTCCTCCAGCGGCCCGCCCGCTTTCCCGATCTCGAGCTTCGTCTCACCCGTAAGGAGCAGCGTTGCTTCGCTGCCGGTCACCTGCCCCAGATGACCGCCGCCGTGATGCGCCACGGTGCTCAACGTGATGGTTGCGATCGCCCCGCTCGCGGTACGGAGAACGCAGCTGGCGAAGTCGTCGGCAGTGACCGGTCGCGCTGCGCCCGCCTCGTCCGTTCGCTGCTTGACGAACGTCTCCGTCAAGCCGGCCACATACCTGATCTCACCGCCGCTCCAGAACCGGCACAAGTCGATGAGATGCGATCCCACGGCACCGAGAATGCCGCCGCCGCGCGCCGCGTCGAACCACCAGTTCCACGGAGCGTCGAACGTTTGCGGCCGACCATCGCCGCGCAGATACGGCTTCAATGACAATTCGACGTGGCGCAGCTCGCCGATCGCGTCGGAGCGGATCAATTCGCGGGCGCGGCGCCGGTTCGGTTCGTAGCGCAATTCGTGGTCAAGCCACGCGACGCTGTCGGGATGCTGTAAGGATGCTGCCACCATCTGGGACGCCTCGTACCCGTCGATCGCCATCGGCTTTTCGCACAGCACATGCTTCCCCGCGTGGAGTGCGGCGATGGCGTAACGAGCGTGGGTATCCGGCGTCGAAGAGACCACGACGAGATCCACGTCCTCCGACCGCGCCAGCTCGACGCCGTCGTCGTAGACTCGCGCGATTCCGAACTCACGGGCGACCGCTTCGGCATTGGCGCGGTGCCCGCTGGCGATCGCGGTTGCCTTGGCACCCGGGACGAACGCGAGGGCAGGCAGCTGCACGCGACGCGCGAAGCCGGAGCCGATGAATCCAACGCGAACGGTTGCCGGCTGAGTCACGGTTGGTACCGGCACGGGACGGTGTCTGAGGGAGCGCTGAGGGGCACGTCACGGAAATCAATCCATGCGGGCGTACGAATCGCGTTTTCGAGTCCCGATCCGTCGATGCGCGCGGTGATCGCGCCGTCATCGTGTTGCACCTGCACGGAACCGCTGTCGATCGCAAAGCCGCGCGCCACGTCCCGCAGCAGGTAGCGGACCGCGACCGCCGCGCCGGGGACGGTGACGCTGTCGCCGGGCGCCGTGATCGGATAGGAACCCGCCACCAGGCTGTCGCCAAAATGCAGATGCATGAGCACGCCATTCCCCTGCGGGCTGGCCGCTTCGAGCAGCACCGAGCGACGGTCGGAGCAGCGGTGTGTCGTCGCAGGCAATGCAAATCGGATCGTGTCCCGCGGCGGAAACGCTACCGTGGCCTGGAGACGCAGCGGCTCGCCATCGCGTGGTCCGCAACACGTGAGCAGCAGCAGAGCAGGGGCAGGGCAGTGTCTCAGCGCGCTGATGGCGCGACTCCCAGCGCGCTGCGCGCCGACTCGGGACTCAACGTATGAGGCGCCAGCGCCTGGATCAGTCCGGCCGGCAGGGGACGCGGCGTCAGCTTTTTCCGATCGACGCAGACCAGCACCATCCATCCCGCGGCGCCGAGGGCCGGCGCGTCAGGACGCAGCACGTCGAAATGGAGGGTCAACGACTTCGTTCCGACTTTCCCGACGTACGCGGCGATGCGAAGCCGGTCGTCTAATCGCGCGGGCCAGTAGAATTCGCTGTGGACGGCTTTGCGGGGCAGAAAAATGTCGTACTCGTCGAACATACGATTGTACGCGAGACCACAGTGTCGAAACATCTCCGTCTCGGCGATCTCGAACAGGCGCACATACGAGCCGTAAAAAATGATTCCCGCGAAGTCCACATCGGACCAGCGGACGTACTCTTCAATGACGAATGGTACCGGCGGTGAGGCCATCCGCCGGTGAAGCTAGACCTCTACGGATTGACGCGAAAGCCGTCCATCCCGTAGGACTTGAGCCGTCTCCACAGTGTCGTGCGACTGATGCCAAGCCGGCGAGCGGTTTCGGCGAGCTTGCCGCTCGTATCCTGTAAGGTGTCGGTGATTGCCTGGCGTTCGCGCTCGGCGAGAGTGAGAGGTCCGGAAGCGGGAAGAATGGCGGCTTCACCAAGCGTCTGCGTGCCATTCTTGAGTGAGGAGAACCGCGCGCCGAGCGTCTGCAGCCGGTTGCGGACATCTCCGTTTTGTCCGTCGATGATGCGCCGTGCCGGCGCATTCGCGTAGAGCACGCGGCCCTGCGGATCGAAGACCACAATACCTTCGCCGACCGAATCGATGACGGCGCGCACGAGTGGTGAAAAGGTGGCGGGCGGGGCGCCCGTAGGACTGACCAGTTTGTCGATCATTGGTTGGTTACCCTCATACATGCTTACACGGGCAATGTTTCATACAGTGTCACGAACGGCGGTTAGCGTCGTGTCAAGATGAGACTCGGTCATAGGGGAAAAGGTTGCTGGCGTGTTTCGGCTTGCGCCTTCCACGAGGGGTCCCATTATTGACCTGCACCACACGACATGCCTAAAGACTCCAGTTCCACACGTTCGGGCATCCTCGCCGCGGCGGTAGAGACCCTGCAACGCGGGGGGGTGGAAGTCTTCACCCTCGAAGCGGTGGCACAGCGAGCGGGCGTGGTGAAGGGCCTGATCCTCTATCACTACGCATCACGAAGCCGGTTGCTGCAGGCCGCCGCATCTCAGATCGCCGAGAGTCGGACTGCCGCAATCACGCGTGTGTTAAGCAGTGCGAGCGGGACAGCTGCCCTCGATGCCTGTTGGGAGGAGCTGCGGCGCCAGGCAGAGGACGGAACGGCGCGCGCCTGGCTGAGTCTGTGCGCCGCCGGGCTTATTGACCGCTCGGCCAATAACGGTGGTTTCGAGGCGGCCGCCCGGGACGCCCTCATCGACGGGTGTGCCGCAGCGCTCGCCTCCGGAGTGCCCCTCGCGGACGTGCGCGACGCCTACGACGCCCTCTGGCTGGCGCTGCTCGAAGTGACCGAAAAGCAGCTCTAGCGCCGCCGGGGGCGGCGGCCACCGCGCATCACCCGCGCCCGCTGACTGGATCCAAGAGTTCGCAAACCCTTCCTCAGCTCGTCGAGTGAGTTCGCCCTCACCGCGTCGTGCTTTCCTCGCGTCACCGTGAACCGCACCGGCCGGTCGAAGGGCGGCAAATCCCGAGGGTGCAGCCGCCTCGCTTGGCCTTCTTTGAGGCGCAACCGGATCACACCGCCGACGCCCTGTTCCACGTCGTAGTCCATCGGGACGCGATCGCCATACAGGAACACCGAGGAGGGCAGGGCATCGAGGCGGTGACGCTCGCTCTCGGGGATCGCCGCATCCGGATCAAGCGTGATCCTGGTGGCGATGAATTCGTCCCACGAGTTCACGTGGGTGAGCTGAGCAGCGAGTTGCTCCGCCAGCCTGTCGCCGTGGGCCTGATCGAGCGAGCCGCCCGAGCGGCGCCAGTAGTGCCCGAAGCGCTCCAGCGCGCGGCGCACTTTTCCCTGATCGGGGTGCGGGGTCTCGCCTGCGAGCAGCGCCTGAACGAGCGCTCGCCTCGCGGAGTCGGCAAGGTCGGGAGGGAACGGGCTCGGCTGCGGCTCGACGTCCCGGTCGAGCGTGAAGCCGAAGTACTCCACCGTGCGAACGACCATCAACCCCTCGCGGCGGCGGTGCCGCTCGAACACGACCTCCGGCCGCCCGCGACGAGCGTTGCGGCGAATCGCCCGCTCCGGAATCTGCGTTCCCTCGATGCTGGCTCGCGGCACACCGAACCGATCGGCGAAGTAGCGCAACGTCCCCGCAATGGCGCCCCAGCTGCCGCACACCGAGCTGCGGCTCACCCGCGCCTCCCGACCGTCCGCTGTCTGCTCATCGATCACGAGATCGAACGGCATGATTTTGGCCAAAAGGTCAGCAAAAGGCTCGAGTGTCTTGCTATTGCCATAGGGAAGTTTCACCGGCAACGGCAGCTCGAGCTGGCGATACACCGACGCCGTGCCGAGCGCGATGTCTTCGATTGCCTTGACGAGGACCCCGCGCTCCTCAGCCCAACGCTCGATGTCTTCCTCCCGGAACAGGTGACGCGGCAAACCGTACACCTCGCCCAGGTAGCCATGCTTGTTCACGGCCTCGGCGTAGACGTTATACGCGGTGATGTGATCGGACCCCGCCACGATCAGTCCGCTGAGCTGCCGTTCCTCCCGGGTCATGCGATGCAGTGAGTCGATGTTCGCGGCGACGGCGACGAGCGGGACGAGCGCTGGGTCGGCGTGGTACAGCAACTCACCCCAGGGACGCTCCACCGGCATTGCCTCGACCTCACGACCGTAACTCGTTAGCCTGCCGTGCTCTATGAGACCTCGTTCGGTGAGTAACTCGACGATGTCGCGGTAGGCTCGCCGGTCCAGCGGCACGGGCAAGTCCAATGCGGTTGCGTCGACACCGATTGCCGCGCACGTGATCGCCACGCGCTCCGCGTCCCCCGCCAACTGAAATTCAGGCGCCGTGGGACGCAGATCCTCGAACGCGAGGTCGCGATCGCTCAGGATGTAGACCTCGCCGTGCTCCACCCGGCCGTGAACCCGGCCGGCCATCTGCAGGATCTCGTTGGCGCCGAGGTAGGACCGGGTGAGCACGTTCTTGCCGCGCTCGACCACGTTCGTGTAGCGCGCGTCGTAGATAACGACCGTATCGAGGCCACGAATGTTGAGCGCCGATTGACCGGCGGCCGTCATGGCGAGCAGAAATGGTCGTTTGACCAAACCGTCAAGAAACGGCCGGATCACGCGAACGGGCTCACCGCCGTGATAGAAGGCCGTGGCGAGGTTGGGCCAACGATCCCCCACCTCACTCGCGATCTGCTCGACTTCAGCCCGTGTCGGTACGAATACCGCCACGCCGCGGCGCTCGCGCATGACTCTTTTTATGAAACGATCGTTCAAAAACTCGAGCGGCTGCTCCGCCAGGACGTTGACCTGGGCCGCCCGCGCCGGATCGAACGCCCGCGTCTCGAGCACCTCGGCGGAGCTGAGATAGTCGGCATAAAACGTCGGATCGACGGTCGCCGAGAGCCAGATAAAGCGGCACCGCGTGCGTTTGCCGAGTGCGAGACAAAGCTCCATTTCCGCCGACGTCTGGTGGATTTCGTCGACAACCAGCGTGTCATGCGCAGTGATGAGGCCGTCCTGGAACCAGCGGCGTGCGATCCCGGTGGTCACGATAACGACGTTCCAGGTGGGCGTTTCCGGCGTCGCCTCTCGCTCGCGATTCACGACGCCCACCTTGAGTGGCGCCGTGAGAATCGTCTCCGCCATGCTGCGAATCGCCAGCGTCTTTCCGGTGCCGGTGCCCGCCACGATGCCAAACCCCTGCCCTGAGCCGGCCAGCCGTCGAATGTCAGCGCCATGCTCTCGCTCGAGCAGCGTTTCGAGCTTGAGCCCGAGGGCTAGCTCGATCGTCTCGCAGGCCGCACGCGTCGGCGCGATGACAACGACTCGTCCCGTGGGAGGCTCAGCAGCGAGGAAAGCCTGAGGATCTGGTGGTAGGAAATGGTCGCGGGAGATTCGCACACTGCAAGATAACCAGGCGCTACGGGTCGCTCCGCGGAGGCGGCGTCATGACGGAGACGGCTGGCGGCGTCCCAGCGGCTTGGGTGGGAAAGACGCCGCCGGCCCGTTGCGATGCGGGGTGCACCCCGCCAGGACCAGCAGGACGAGTCCCGTCGCAACGAGCCGGCGATGTGGTCTCACTCGTCCGTCTTACCAATGACGATGATAGCGTCGGGCGTAGTACCCATGCGGGCGTACCACGACCACACGCGGCTCCCTGACGATGATCAGAGGCGCAGGGTGGTAGAAGCGATGGTAACGGTAGTAGTAGGGACGGTAGTACGGGCGACCGATTACAACCTGACCAAAGAAGTGGGGATCCCCGAAACTCAATGAGACTCCCACGCGGGCTTGGGCCTGAGCGACACCGGACCGGTCGCGAGTCCGAATAGCAATCCGACGATAATCAGTAAGCGTTTCATGGTTGGCTCCGTGATAGACGGCTCGACGGTCTAGGAAGACGCATGCCACGCGCCCCGGCATCACAAGCTATTGTTCGATAACGAGATACGGATCTAGTGCGACGAGGGGGTGTCCGCCGGCAGGTACAGCTGTCCGTTCAGTCTCCGAAGCTGGTTCCGAGGTCTCGGGCGGTCGTGATCGTGTCGGAGTCGAGCGGCACCCGTCGCGGCGTGGCGATCGCCTCGGCGATGGGAACAGGAACGATGCGCGGTGGTTCGAGCGCAACCATCATCCCGAACTTCCCGTCTGCCACGAGCCGGACCGCCGCGGCCCCGAAGCGCAGCGCCAGCACTCGATCGAATGTCGTGGGACCGCCACCTCGTTGGAGGTGACCGAGCACCAGCGAGCGCGTCTCCTTGCCCGTCATCTGCTCGATCGAGTGCGCCACCTTGTCGGCTATCCCGCCGAGGCGCTCGTGCGCGGGGTCGATGAGCGAAACCGAGCCGCCTTTGGGAACGGCGCCCTCGGCCACGACCACGATGCTGAAGTGCCGGCCCTCCGCCTCGCGGCGGCGGATCTTGTCGCAGACCTTGTTGATGTCGAAGGGAATCTCGGGAATCAGAATCACATCGGCCGATCCGGCGACACCGGCGCTGAGCGCGATGAATCCGGCGTTCCGGCCCATCACTTCGACGACCATGACTCGTTCGTGGCTTTCGGCGGTCGAGTGCAGCTTGTCGATCGCGTCCGTGGCGGTCGCAACCGCGGTATCGAATCCGAACGTCGCGACCGTGCCGCCGACGTCGTTGTCGATCGTTTTCGGGACGCCGACGATGGGAAGGCCCTTCTTCCAGAGATCGAACGCGATGCCCAGCGTGCCCTCGCCACCAATCGCGATCAGCGCGTCGAGCCGATTCGCACGAAATGAGTCGAACAGCTCCTGGGTGCGATCGCGCTCCTCCCAGGATCCGTCGGGCCGTTGCGTCCGCCACTTCAGGGGATTCCCGCGGCTCGACGTTCCGAGGATGGTGCCGCCGAGATGGGTGATGCCACGGACTTCGTTGGGGCCGAGCGGCATGAGCTCGGACTCTCCGAGCAGGCTGCCGAATCCCCGCCGGACCCCCAGGCACTCCCAGCCGCGGTGGACGGCGGTGAGCACGGCGGCGCGGATGACGGCGTTGAGGCCGGGGGCGTCGCCACCCCCGGTGGAGATAGCGATTCTCACTGCTTGCCGGAGACGGCCTCGCGGATCAGGCGCATCACCTCGCCGGGTTCGGCGTGGCGTTTAGCGGATTTCTTGGAGAACACACGCCGGCCGTCGAGATCGACTTCGAACACACCGCCGGAGGATTGAACCAGGCGAATCTCAGCGTGGGGGTACGTCTTGCGAATCTCGGCCGCCAGACCGGTGGCCCGTGGCTCGTAGTTTCAGATGACGCAGAATTCGATCGTGACGGTCATGGCGTGAACGATAGTCGCGCTTGACACACCGCGCCACGGCGCCGACCTTGCGCCACACGCTCATGCGGCCAGCGCTGATTGTCCGCTTCGCCGTTTCTCTCGCCGCACTCGCCAGCTTCGGTGCCGGGATCATCGCCTACACCAGTGGAAGAGTGCCGGCCGGCCCGAACCTGCCGCTCGCGGGAGCGTTGCTCGTCCTCATCGCCGCGATGACGAGACGCTACGGCATCGCGTTGCCAGGCAATGGCTTCTCCTCCTACGTCATCGGCGTGATGTTGTTCGCCATCCTCGACCGGGGATGGGCGTTTGTCGCGATCGTGGCCCCGTTCGCGATGCTCGTTGGTGACGTCCTGCTGCGCCGGCTGCCGCTGCGCGGGGCACTCGGCAATGCTGCGCATCTGACAGCCGGTTCAACGTTCGTCGGACTGATGTACGCACGCGTCGGCGGCGAGGCCGGTGCAGGCGCGCTGGCAGTGGAGAACCTCGCGCCGCTCGCACTCACTCTCGTGCTGCTGCCCATGATCGTAAACGGCACCTTCTATCTCGAGCTCGCCCTCGGGCAGACCATCGCATGGGTAGATGCGCGGCTCACGATGCGCTGGGAGTCGATCGTCTATCTGGTGTCCGCTGCGCTCGCCATCGCGTGGCTCGGACTCCTGCATGCGACCATCCCGATCAGTCCGCGCCTGTTTCTCGCCGCTGCGCTCGCGCTCACGACCGCGGGCAGCCTGTACGTGCTGCGCCTTGGCGTGCGGGCCGACGAGTTGAATTTGATCCAGCGACTCGCACAGGTGATCGCCGCGGAGCTGACCCTGAGCCGCAGCTTTGAGCGCGTGCAGGAGCTCACGCGCCAGCTCGTGCCTTGGGAGCAGATGGGCTTTGCCCGCTACGATCCGCGGACCCGCGAAATGGAGCTCGTCGCCGATACTGCCGCCCAGCAAGGCACCACGTTCCGCTTCGACTCGGACGCCGGGCTCACCGGGGAGGCGCTCCGCCTGCGACGACCCGTGGTTGCGCATGGGCTGGCGAGAGACCAGGTCGTCGTACCGGGTGCCGAGACTCCGGGATCGGAAGTGCTCGTGCCGTTGTATCACGGCGGCAGCCTGGTTGGCTTGTGGAGTGTGCGGCACTCGGATCCCGCCATGTACCGCGAGTCGGATGGGGACCTGCTGGAACTGCTCGCTCCCCAGCTCGCGCTCATGGTCGCGATCGACGGCTCGCTGCGACCGGTGACGGGTGCCTCCGATCAAACGACGCAGTACATCCAGACGCTCACGGCGACGGCCGAGGAGATCCACGCGTCGAGCCAGGAGGTCGCGGCCTCCGCTCGGCGCGCCAGTCAGGGGGCGGGGCAGGCAGCTTCGCTCGTGAGCACCGCGGCGCGCGAGGCGGGACAGCTCAAGGACAGCGCGGCACAGCTTGCCGCGGCAGGCGATCACACCCGCGAAGCGGGCGCGCAAATGGAAAAGATCGCGAATCGAGTCCGCACGGGCACCCAGGACGCCGTACGCCAGCTGACCGACCTCGGCGCCACTACAGAGGAAAGCGCGGCCGAAGTGGACCGCCTCCGCGAAGTGGCGGCCCAGGTCGAGAAATTCTCAGAGACGATCGGTTTCGTGGCGAACCAGACGAACCTCCTCGCCCTCAACGCCACGATTGAAGCGGCGCGCGCGGGTGTTCACGGACGCGGCTTCGCCGTCGTGGCAGACGAAGTTCACAAGCTTGCCGAAGCGAGCGGCCGCGAAGCGCGCAACGTCGGCAAGTCGGTACAGGACACGCGTCGCGCGCTGGACCGCGCCGCGCAGCTCATCGAGCGCATCCGCGGCGACCTCGGCCAGGTCGTCCAGAACTCCGCCGCGTGGGTACAAGACCTCGACCGCATCGCCGACGCGGCGCTGGAGACGGCGCGCGCCGGCAAGCAGGTCGCCGAGATCGGCCGCCACAGCGCCGGGCTCGCGACGAAAATCACCGAGACGCTGGAGCGGGCTCGCGGCGGCGCGCACACCTCCACGCAGGAAACCGAAGCGGTCGCCGCCGCGGCCGCCGAGCAGCTCCGAGCGATCCAAGATCTCGCCCATGGCGCCACTCAGCTGTCCGCCGTTGCCGAGCAGTTGTCGCAAGCCGTCCGATTCATTCGCGGGGGCAACGGTCATCCATAAGCTGTGCCTCGCGGCCCTGGCCGTCGTCGTCGCGACGGGCGCCGGCTGCGGGAACGACACCTCGAGCAGCACGCCGTCGGCGGCGATCGATTACGTCGCCGGCGCGATCGAGCCGTTTGTCTCTCGCGGCGAGCCGATGGCGATCGAAGGATTTGGCTTCGGCACCGACCGCGGTACCGTTCGGTTCACGCGCATCGGCGGCGGGTTTGTCGAAGGGATCGTCGCCGATTCCGAGTGGACGCCATTCACGATCACTACCGTGGTTCC